>Ga0326727_10014549_pt1 | contig 17108 bp, 10 predicted proteins | sample MB2enrmetagenome_FD_207643 | JGI IMG/M metagenome (GOLD analysis project Ga0326727, IMG submission 207643) | Lab enriched peat soil microbial communities from McLean, Ithaca, NY, United States - MB29MY | ecosystem: Environmental > Terrestrial > Soil > Wetlands > Peat | place: USA: New York...
GGATTGAGGCGCAGCAAAGGCACCAGTGCGCCCACTGCGGCAGAAGTGCCCAAAACCAGGGAGAAGGTCAGCGCAATGCCAATCGCTTCGGCTGCGATGCCGAAGAAGACCTGCGATATGCCCCAGCCAATCCCCAAAGCCATTACGCACAATAGCCGTCCCGTACTAGACATTCGATATACCGCTGCAAGTTCGGGCACCGTGCAGAACGTCGCCACTGCCGGCAGCATGAGCAGGGCGACGAAGGTCCAGACCAGCCATGTATTTTCCCAGGCCCAGCTTCGCGTAAATTTCATGGGCAGGGTAAAACTCGCATTCATCAAACCTGCGACCGTCAGGAGTAGAAACCCGAACTCTGTGTTCATCATGGATGGGCATACCCGCTTTCGAGCCAGCGTCCTTTTGGGTGAAAAGAATTGTTGTATTGCTCATGGCAGTTCTGACGTATTCATGCGCTGCGCCATTGCCGCACGCGCAGCTACCTCGCCTAGAGCACAGGATCTCTAAGAGCTTGAAGCCTTCTCAGCAATGAGGATCTTTCCGGCTCCTTGAGTGTTGCCTGAAGAAACTGAGAGACTTCATCAAGCGTGGGAAGTGCATCCCACCCCCGCCGTTGTCCTCCAGCAGCCATGGCCTTGAGCGCAGCCGCAGCCGAAGCAAATGTAATTGCTTCCTCGACCGTTAGGCTCCTCGCAACTGCCAATGCGAAGGCGCCATGGAATGTATCTCCGCATCCAGTGGTATCGAAGGCGTCAACTTTGAAAGCCGGAAAGTGGCGCACAGCCGGGCTCGTCCTCGAGCTGCAATAGCAGCCTTGTGCAGCGTCGGTCACAACCGTTGCGAGTCGTTGCGTGCCGGCCAGGAACGAGCAGGCCTCGCGCGGATCCCGTGCGCCGCTGGCCCAGAGAGCCCACGCTTTGGGAACGATCAGGTAGTCCGTCAGCGCAGCCATTTCTTTTGCGGATTCAGAACAGCCTTCAATATCCCCCAATACCGGTACTCCCAGGGCATGCACTTTCTGTGCGACCGAGGTAAGTGCTGGCTCAGTGATGTGGTCAAGCAAGACGAGTGCGGCAGACTGAATCAGGGCAGCCGGTAGATCGTCTGTGGTAACCACCTTATAAAGTGCCGGGTTGTAGAAAACGTTGCGATGGCCCGAGCCGTCTACCACGATGACGCTGTGGTACGGCCCACCAGCCGGATCCTGCGCGATGTGCGAGATATCTACTCCACGATGCTCAAGTGCGGATGCAATGAATCTGGATAAGTCGTTGCTTCCAAATCGCGCAACATAGGCGGCACGTCCCCCTAGTGACCCGACTGCAGCAATTGCCGTGCAGGCGGGTCCCCCGCCCTGGCGGGTGCTGCCGTGCACCGGAACCTTGCAATCCACTTGGGGATAATCCGAAACGTAGATCAGATCGTCGACCGCCGCGATTCCGATCCCCAGCACATCATATTTCTTGTCCATACATGCTTTCCGCCCGTTGATCGGCATAAGAGAGGCATCGATAGATTTCAATTTCCGAGAGCCCCATCCATGAAATGCAACAGCCCAGTCCGGCCTTACCCGCGCCCGTAACTTGCCAATGTTGAAGTCAATTCCAAGTCATTTTCCAGACGCCGGTGAGGAGTGATTCCCAGCGTCTTCAGCGCCCCGTGATATGCCTTCACTGCTTCAACTGGCAAGAGTTGATCGTCCGCCACCAGGCGCAGGTATTGAACGAACGATACTTGGTCCTCTGCCGCATTAATCTTTCGGCCGAACAGCGCAACCCGCGCCCCGTGGCGCTTTGCTTCGTAGACAAGCTCGAATGCATCGTGTGTAGTGCCCGCGGAGCCCCCCAGCACACCTACTATAAGCGAAGGATCATATCCACACAGTTCTTCCAGAGCCCTCGGGCCCGCGTAGGGAATTTTCAGGAAGCGAGGCCTGGCAGATGAGGGCACACCCGCCAGAAGCCGAACGATATGGTCGTTGACAAAGTGCGGAATCTGCTCTGGCGCGATGCCGTGGACCTCGGCCGGGACGTTGGGATGAAACACTTCCAGAAAATAGCTGAAGTGCTTTGCTTCCGCCTCGAGACGAAACGCCTTGTAAGCCTCCATAACCCTGAGGTCCCGCTCCGGGTTATTGTTGAAAGTGACCGAATAAAGACCGAGATTTGCGCCCAGGCGACGCTCCGTCTCCGAGCACGGGTGCTTGCCGGCCTGAATGTGGTCAAGCGTGGCCGTGGCAAACGGTTGCGAAGGAGCTTCCGGATATCGCGCCCCGCGAATGATGTGCACATCCGTCGTATCGTTGACGCGTACCGCCGGCGTTACCGTCGAAGAGTCGAAGATTCTCTCTTGGATCGTCAGAATCTCCGAGGTGCTGGCCGACATCAGCATAATGTCCACCATGCCTTGGGAGACAATTTGACGCATCTGATCCCGGTACTCGGCCAGCGACCGGCGTGTGCCATCGCGATTCTTTCCTGTCGACTGAATGCCGAAAGCCATGTCGGCGTCCTTGGCATCGGCCAGGATAAAAACAGGGCTCTTGGGATCCTTCTTAAGAGTTGCGAGCTTTACTTCGAGAGTTTTTTCCACATCTCTCCATCCACTGCCAGGACAGGCCGCGATTTAACGCAGCCCCGGCAAGAGCGCAGCGTGTTCTTCGCAATACGCATGATCGCGGATTGTCTGCTGCGTTGCGCCCTAGTCTGAACCCTTTGAGTCAAGAGGATAAACGAACGGAAAGAGTGCGCTAAAGAGCAAGAACCATAACGACTGGAGTTTTACACAATGAAATATTCGAGAAACGATTGATGAGCCGAAAAGCGACCCTTTCGTGGCTAGGTGCAGCTAACCAGCATGACTTGCCAAATCATGCGCTACTGCTTTACGATTTCACACCATGAAATCCCCGACATCCCCTGGTGGCGCACGCCGCTCCGATAAGCGCTCATATACAGTTCGGTCGGTTGCCCGCGCGGCAGCCACACTCAAAGCCTTTTCCTCTCCCGCAGAAGTACTGACGCTGCGCGATGTTGTTCAGCGTACTCAGCTCGACAAAGGCACTGTCTTTCGTCTGCTCGAAACTCTCGTGGAAACGGGTCTCATCGTTCGGGCTGGCAAGCAAGGGTATCAGTCAAACTTGCATCCCATTCATACAAGACGATTCCGAATTGGATACGCTTCGCAAAGCAACTTACTTCCTTTCACCGGAATCGTCACGGACAGCCTTCTAAGCGCTGCGAGCAGGGCCGACATTGACCTCGTAGTCCTGAATAACCAATTCAGCCCCCGCGTCGCGCTCGAAAATGCGAAGCGATTTGTCGAAGAAAAAGTCGATCTTGTCATTGATTCGCAAATCAACGTAAATGTCGCCTCGCAGATTGGCGCGACTTTCTTGGATGCTGGAATACCGTTTATAGCAGTTGATATCCCTCATCCTGGAAGCTTCTACTTCGGAGCTGACAACTACAAGGCTGGGCGTATCGCGGGACGCCATCTTGCCCGCTGGGCTCTTAAGAAGTGGCACGGGAATGCCGAGCAGGTGATCTATCTCGGCGTGGATGCAGCTGGACCTCTTTTGAATAGCCGATTGACGGGCATGAGCGATGGCCTGAACGAGACCATGCCCGAACTCAGGAATCTTCCAACTTCTCATTACGACACCAAAGGCGGTCAGTTCGACGCAACCCTCGATACCATAAGAAAGCATCTCAGGCGCCGCAAGGTCCGGCGAGTCCTGGTGGGCGCAGTGAACGATTCGACCGCCTTGGGTGCGCTTCAGGCGTTTCGTGAAATCGGCCTTGAGGAGGAGTGTGCAATTGTCGGCCAGGATGCAAGTATCGGGGCGAGGCAGGAAATGAGGCGACCGTTTACCAGACTTATTGGTTCAGTTGCCTACTTCCCTGAAAACTACGGAACCGAACTTATCAAGCTGGCGATCGAAATTCTGGAGAACAAGCCAGTGCCGCCGGCTGTATTTACACAACACGAGCTTGTAACACCAGTCAACGTGGATAAGATTTATCCAAATGATGCATGGATGCATGTCGGGGCGAAAGGCGCAGTCGATCATATGAAACGCGCGATGAGGGCGTGACGGACCCATGCAGCGACTGCGCGCGTAAGCCTGCGCAGCTGCTGCGTGAAGAGTTAACTCTGCCTGCGTTGAGCGTCGGCATTTATGCAACTGGCACTGGTTTTCAAATCGGCCAATGGGGCTTTGTGCTGAATCGTGCCATGCCCTATCTGCCTGCGCCTACAGCCCGGATCGTGACAATCTCATGGGGATGAATGGTGAAATGGAATTGATCATCCTCACCCGTGGGCAGGCTCTCCTGGCCTCGTTCTAACGCATCGGTCTGCCAAACATGATCGAGACGAAGCCACGGAATCTGAACGGATACCGTCCGCTCCGTTCCGCCAAAGTCAAGAAAGCGCAAAATTGTCCCGTTTCCATCTTCGGCGGGCTTCCATGTCTCCAACAACAGGTTTGAATCCGCCATTTTCAGGAAGCTACCTTCTGCCGCACTCATGTGCTGCGACGCGTTGCCGCCTATCTTGTTCCATGGGGCGTTTGTTGCATCTGGTTGCTGACTCGATGGGGAGGGAGCTACCGCCTTGTCCTGGCTGGTCACGATGTCGGTCTCCAGAGGCGTGATTTCTTCCCAACCCAATCGACTGAGGCCAGCCGCATTTGTCGCAGTTCCGCTTGTTACTGCATAGTGAAAGCTGAAGTGTCCTCCTTGTCCTGCACGGTAGTTCGTGTTCCAGTAGTTATTCATGACATAGGAAAAGATGGTTCCAGATCTCTTCCCGAAACGCTCAGGCCATTCCCCGCGATTTATATCGCCGATGGTCACCAATGGCGCATCGAGGGGCAACACACTCGCCGACACGCCGTCTTGCTGCGCAGAAATCCAGTGTTGCACGGAAAACCACTCGTGTCCGGCGCCGGGGTACATGTCGCGGGCGGGATCAACGACTCCATTTTGAACCTCGTACTGGAACTGAGGTTGGCTAAACGAAAAAGGGAAGGCAAAGTAGACGGCCTCTTTCGTATAGACCTCGTTCTTGCTGACCTCTTCAGTGAATTCAATCTTCTTCTCGTCATCGAAAACACGAATCTCCGCTTTGATCAGAGGCGTGTTCAGATCGGCGCTTTCCATGCGCGCAACCTCCCCATAGGGGGCGCGCTCGATGGACACAACGTGGCCGCCATGGGCTGGATGGACTTCCAGTACCGGCTTCGGCAGCACATGGCTATAAACAGTCATCGTGTTTGGAGCGCTGTCCCCGCCGGTAACGTAGAGATATTGCCCGAAACGATAGGGTCCATTCTGGCTCAGCAGCTCGCGGTGCAGTTGCTTATCGTAGATGCTGCGGACTGCCCCGGTCTCTGCATCCAGTTCCACCTTATAGTAGGGGCTTTCAAGCGAGGTGCCCTGCTCATTGGCCGGGGTATCGACCACCTTCTTCGCTGGCCTCGTGAGATATACCTTGTAACCCAGCGGTGGTAAGTCCTGGGCTAAGAAGCGGACACGAATAAAGTCGTTGCCATTGGAAAGAACTTCGAAGGGCACGGTTTTGCCGGCGGATACATCCAGAATCTCGTCCGACTTGTTCAGATCAACGGAAACCAGGCCGCTTCGCTTCCAGTTCAGGCTGTTAAAGACGATGATGCTCCCCGGGCCGGCAGGAATTGCGTCCGCCAGGTTGGCCATGCTGCGCCTAACCACAGCATCAGCCTCCGCAGCTGCGTTAGCTGCAAACCGCTCCTTGAAAGCTGATTGATCGATGGTCTCCTTGCTGGTTGGGTCAGACACGCTGTTCCATGAGTCGAACGTGTGCTCATCCATGAGCACCATATTTGTCCACATGCGGCTTAATTCGGCCATATCCACCTTGAGGAAAGGGTTCACCAGCGAAGCCAGGGTGTCCAGCTTCTCCGCCGTCAATCCGCGCGCTTCATTCCAGCGCTCCATCGCCAGGTAATAAGCGTCGGAGGCTGCGCCATCTTCCCAATACGGCCCGCCGTCGCCGCGAATTGTGGGAATACTGTCACCAAACTGCTTTGCGATCTCCTGCAGCGCCTCGTGGAATCCAGAGTACTGAAGGTGGGGGTATGCGTACATGCTGTTCCACTTTTGCGCGAGCTCTGCTTGCTGAGGAAACAGATCGGTATTCTCAACTTGCGTACCATAGAGGATCGTAGCGTTCGCACGGTAATCTGCGTTCTCGTACATCTGAAGAAAGAGAGGCAAAGTGTCATGTCCGGCGGAGAGTACTGGCGGTAACCCGAAGAGCATCTGCATGTGCATATAGTGCCGCGAATACCATAACAAGACCTTCTTTCCGTCCGGCCCCTCCCAATACATCGGCGATCTTTCATTAAGACGTCCCTGAAAGAGTACAGGGGCTCGATAGTTGTCACTCGCAGCAGCCAGGTATGGTATGCCTGCGCTTGCGAGAATCGAAGCATACGACCATGAATAGGAAGGAACATCCGTAATATTGGCGTAGTTCAGGGGAGACCCGTATTCAGTACTGATTCTGGCAGAGGGATACAAGGAGCGGATCAGCGTTTCCGTGCCCGCGATCCCAGTGAGCAAGTTAGCATATTGGGCGGGCACAAAGAGCTTCTGTTCTTTAACTGAATCCATCACTCGCTGGTTCTGAGCGGCCGAGCTCGTTGCAAGAAATTGCTCTAAGCTCCATTCGCCATCCAGACTGAAACGGTAATCTGGATGCTCTTTAATCATGTCTATCGCTTCACCGATGGTGCGGCTTTGAATCGCGGCGACTTTGGCCTGGTAATCGGAATAGCCAACGTCAAGATGAATATGGGGAACAACAAAGACAGTCCACTTCTTTGCGGGACTGATCGTCTGTTTGTAAAGCTGCTTTCCTCTCTTGGTGGTTAGAGTCAGCACGGCTTCAGTTTGCGGGTCAAACGCGCGGACCCAGAACTCGGCTTTCTCATCGCCGAAGTCGTAGCCGCCGTTCAGCGCGGACCGATAGCTCTGTCGGGAGAGAGTGAGCTCTGCCTTGCTTCCAGATGCAAGGCGCCGGGGATGGCGAATGAATGCGTCGACGCCCTCAAACGTCTCACCATTCTGCTGCCGAAAAAAGATAGTCGGTATCATCTGCACGGCGGAGGCGGAGTCGGCCTCGTTGTGCGGGATGCTGTCGAGCTCGATGGCGTCGTAATTCAAGCTAGCCTCGGGAACGGCTTCCTCCGCCTGTTCGACAACCTGCAAAGTGATCGTGTTCGCGCCTGCTCGCAGGTATGTTCCGGGAAACGAGAACTTCACATCTGCAGAAGAATACGCGGGGTCAAAGGAGTCCCACTGGTCGCCGTTGTTATAGTCGAGCTGCGGGTGCAGATAAAACAGTCCGGCTTTATCGTTGATGACAACCTTCAAGGACGGCACGCTGGCACTCTCGATCAGTACGGCAATATGAAGTTCGTACTCGCCTGCCGGGGGCCCTGGCAGTGAAAATGTGATGGCTCGCGGCGCAGAGGGAATTTCAGTCTGCGGCACTTTGCCTGGCGAAGAAAGCACCGCCGGCTGCACCGCAAACCACTCCTTTGCGGGATCACTCTGAGAGGCAATGAATTTGACATTGTGTTCCGGGGATCCTGAGGCAAACTCGGCAGAAGAGTGGTCGAACTTCCCGATCTGGAAAATCGTAGTTCTGGGATGCTTGGACACAGAAGCGGCATAGACCACCTGGGCAGCCATAAGGATCCACAGCATCCCGAAAGTCAGGCTCTTCCTAAGATCATGATTCATCTCGAATCCCTTCCTCGTTCTGCACGCAAACATCGCTCAGGGGAGCGCCTGCCCAGCAGCAGCGGAGCAGCGCGAGCCCAAGACAGCACCGAAGCGAGGATCGCCCCTGGTGGATCGTTATAGAAAGAACGGCACGGGTTGCGCCATCTCGCAACAGGCCAAATAGAGACAGACGGAGCGACTAAAGCCGGGCATCGGTCAAGGTCCCTCAGTGCCCAACCCGACGGCATCGTTCGACTACGCTCGAACCGCACCGTTAGTGTAATGGGCGCGCAATTGTCTTGGCGTACAGATAATCATAAAAAGTCTTCGGGCTATTCACGCCGCCTCCCATGCCGCTGAGGTTGACTCCTCCATAGGGCAGGCCGTAGGCAAACAAATTGTGCGCATTAATCCAGTTGTTACCTGCCACCAGGCGTTCGGCCACCCGGTTTGCGCGCTCCAGATCGGAACTCCAGACACTGTTCGCGAGGCCGTATGCGAGCTCGTTCACTTGTTCAATTGCAGATTGTTCATCGTCAAAGCGCAACAAGTATGCGCATGGTCCAAAGATCTCTTCGCGGCAACAAACATTATTCCCCGGCCCTTCGAGCAGCGCCGGAGCGACATAGAAGCCGATTCCCCCATCAAGGGGAGACGCCGAGCCGCCCTCGAGGATGGTCCGTGCGCCCTCCTTCATGCCGCGCTCCAGATACCCAAGGACGCGTCCACGCTGTGTTTGGCTGACGAGTGGACCCATCTGCGTGTCACGCTTTAGCCCGGGGCCGATTTTTGTCTGCTTCAACACTTCAGTCACTTTGTTCACAAAGCTGTCGTAGATGTTTTCGTGGATCAGCCACCGCGTCGCCGTGCAGCATACCTGGCCGGTATTCAAGGTAATGGCCGCAGCGAGCTGCGCTGCTGTTGCATCCACATCTACATCGTCGAAGACAACCGCTGCTCCTTTGCCACCGAGTTCGAGTTTGCAGGGGACAAGGTTGCGCCCACTCAGTTCCGCGACTGCTCTGCCCACCACGGGCGACCCCGTAAACGAGATGTGCTTGAGTCTTGCATTGGACGATAGTGCGACGCCGGCCTCGTTGCCCTTGCCCACGACGACGTTGAACACGCCGGGCGGCAGACCAGCTTCGGCGGCAATCTGCGCCGCATACAACGTGGTAAGCGGAGTCACCTCGGACGGTTTTACAACTACGGTATTGCCCGCGGCGAGCGCCGGAGCGATATCCCAGCAGAGGAGAGTAAAGGGAAAATTCCACGGCAAAATAAAGCCGCACACACCATACGGAGCACGCCAGGTGCGAGCCTCGAAGCCTTCGATTTCGAGGGGAACGTTGTACTGCGCCCGAGTTGAGAGCTCGGCGAAGTAGCGAAAGCATTGAATCCCAAAAGGGATGTCGAATGTCTCGGCGGCAGCGATGGGCTTGCCAACATCGAGCGATTCGAGTTGCGCCAGCTCTGCGGAGTGCGCCTCAAGCAGATCGGCAAAGCGAAGCAATAGCTGAGCGCGGTCCACGGCTTGCAATGCCGACCAGGCAGGGAACGCCTTCTCCCCTGCACTAACCGCTAACTGGATTTCGTCCTTGCCACCCATCGCGACCTCGGCGAGAACCGATTCGTCCGATGGATTGACGACCGGCTCCGTCACGGTCATGCACGCCTTGCCGTTAATGTGATTCGCAAGGGGCTTCGCAAGAAAATCTCTTACGTTTGCGCGGAGTTCAGTGTTCATCAAAACTCCTTGTGTGTGGTTCTCGTCCGAGCGCCGGTCGCCTCGGAAATCCGCCAGTGTTGGTTGCGATGCATCATCGTTTTCGGGAGGATCGACATCTCTTCCAATCCACTGTTCAATCGCGCGCGCCCGAACTCATCGGATACTCAGTGCAGAGCAGGCGCAATGGCGGTTCATCTTCCACGATCTGCGGATATCTTGGAAGTGGATCTCTAAAATAGTTGTCCGTGTCATCGTCGTTTACAGAGGATACTTCACCAATGAGAGCATGACCATCGACTGCATAAAACGTGTGATACAGATATGGAGTTAAAGTGATTGACTCGCCTGGGCCGAGGATCACGGTGTGGCCAGGTTTGACCTGAAGACGAATCCCATCGCAACTGACGCAAACCGGGCTGTCCGAAAACCCACCGTCTTCACTTGCGTTGTAGAGCTGCACCGCCAGACGACCTTCTCCTTTGCCGCCTCTGTTAATAATGTCCTCAGTCTTGCGGGCGTGGTAGTGAAAAGGAGTCACCTGATTGTGGCGAACAAACATGATCTTTTCGGCGTAGGTCTTGGATTTCCCGGTTGCGGAGGACCATCCGTTGCGAAGAGTAAACAGCGTGAGTCCTAGAGAATCAAAATGCCCTGAATTAAAATCGGTAACATCCCAGCCCAACCTGCACTTACGAATCTCATCGGCTTCGCTGCCGTGGCGTTGCCACTCTTCCGGGCTCCAATTGGCATACGAGGGTAAACTGAACCGGCACTCAGCGAAGAACGAACTGGCTTCAGCAATGTATCTGTTAATACTAGATCGCTTCATCTGCCTCCTCTACTATGGCGAGAACTCAGAAGCAGTACACGTGCAGGCCCATTTACTGAATCCGTGCAACCCTCTATGGCCAATACGGAACTGCTGGTTGCGTGTCCGCCTTCACTCCGGCGGAAGAAGATGCCCTACAAACGAAGAGAATTGTACGGAACCTGGAGATGAAACCTGACGAAATTCTAGCGGTCCCCGAGGCGTTTTGAGGGACGAAACGTTCCAGATGCCGAACCAAACTGGGGCGAATCGATCCGGCAGAGGCCGGTCCGTCTTGGTTGCAAGGAGAATGGGCATATACCAGACGCTCAAGCTCATGCGTAATTTGGCGCGACCCCATCCGGCAAAGGCGTTTTCGTCAATTTGGCGCTGCCGTTCCTCAGATGAAGGGCCTGCTGCACGACTCAGATCGGATTGGGCAAACATCCGCAATGAGTTACTTACCGCGCAGGAACATCTCCACATGCCAATTCACGTGGGCGGAGAGCCGCTGTTTCGCATCGGAGTTTCGCTGGCGTGGCGCGGCCTCCGTAAGCCTCTCTACGAAAGGCCGGAAGGTACGTGCTTTTTCAACAGCATATCGCTGGATCGTGTGTCGTGTACCCTGCGCCTCCAGGAGTCTTCTTCGGGTGTTCGAGCTCAGCTGGCCCGCCACTCAAAGGCAAATGGCGAACAATGTCCTGGCGCCAGAGGCTGTGAGTCGAAGTTGTGGACCTGCAGGTTTTATGATGTTTTATGCAATGAAACCAAAGCCCCTTGCGCGCTTTTCTCTGGCATCTCAACCCGTTGTCTACCTAGACTCACTGCGAATTGGTTCGATGGCGGCCGGACTCGAGGCAAATGAGCCTGATTTGCACGCCAATGCTCAGATCACTCCGTAGCTGCTCGACCTTTCAGGTGAAGAGAAGAGGACGATGAAGAAATTCCGGGTAACAAGAAGGCAATTCCTCGCGGCAGGCACGGCAAGCGTAGGAGCCACGATCGCTTCTCCCGCCTTGAGTGAAGGGCTCTTTGCCGCCGGCAACGAGTCCAAGCACAAGCAAACACCTCCGGGATCACGATTTGGCTGCCAGGGAGCTGAGCAGTCTGTTCCCGTCAAAATACAAGTAGCGGTGAACGAGCCGGTTCATATGATGCGCGGCGGAATCGGCGCATCTTTTCACACCATCAGCACGACTTTGCCAGGGTCGGAGCCAAATGGAAGCTCGTGGTCCGGCAGCGCATGGGGCGGTAACCCAGCGGCTGAAGACGACAAGCACTGGGATGAGCTATTCAGGCACGCGGAGTGGTTGGGAATGAATTGGTGCCGCGTCGAGCTCGAACAGCGAATGTACGAGCCGGGCCGGCGGGTCTTTGATTGGGACAATTCAGAGATGCGCGTGCTGTATCGCATCCTGGACTGGGCAGAGCGTCGCGGCGTCGACGTCTTTTTGCAGCAAATGTGGGGGAACGTCGGATGGAACGCCTACCCCGGCAATGCGGAGGATCCGATCAGGCGGCTTCGCAGCGCCCCGTACTCAATTCAAGAGTGGGCTTACGGGATCGGAGAGCTCGTAGATCATCTGACACGGGTGAGGCGGTACGGCTGCATCCGCTGGGTGTCGGTTGCCAACGAGCCGGGGTATGACAGTTTCTCCTGGTGGCAGGATTCCGATATGAAGTCGGTCCCATTCAGTCCGAGCCTGAAAGCTGCGCGGGAGGAGTTTGACCGCCGCGGGCTGATCGTACCTATTTCCGGACCTGATCGAACCGACCTGCCAGAGCTTAAGCCGGAGGAGATAGATTTCGATTCCTGCATCGGCGCCTACGACCTCCACTCATACAACGCAGTCTTCGACTCGATGGGCTGGGGCTATAACCTAACTGAGGCAGAGCGTCGCATGCGCCAATGGGCAGAATGGGCACACGCAAGAAATAAACCCTTCTTCATTTCAGAGTTTGGCACCATGGCCTACGGTAGAGGCCACAATGACGCAGGTCCCGCCTGCTATCAATCTGGATTGAAAAACGCGTCGTTGGTCGTACGTGGAATCAATGCAGGGGTCGATGGATTCAATCGCTGGAGCTTTACCAACCGCGGAGACCTGGACGGACAATGGCAATTAGTGCGCACCTGGGACGTTGACGGCAATCAACTGCTTGATACTTTTTCTCCTCAACCCAATGCGTACTATCAGTTCGCACTTCTTTCACGCTTCCTTCCCAAATATGCTGCAGTCCTGGCAACGCGCGTTGACGCGCCATACCTTGAGGAGGATCGTAAGTTTGTTGCCGCCGCGCTTCGCACTGCGAAGGGAAATCTCACTTTGTTGCTGGTGAACGAAAATCATCGCGCTGCCGACGTGCAGATCGAGCTGACGGGCCTGCCCGCGCCGGTTCAATTGCATCGCTATGCGATCACCAGGAGCGATGAAGATAATTGCAATGTCGATCTTCGTCCGCAGGGCAGTATCGGCACAAGCAGTGTGCTTACAGATCAAATTGAGCCCATGAGCATTGTCGTGTACTCCACCTACTCGCTGAGCTCGAGCGATCCGGGCTTGATCGTCGAATAGGCTTTGGAGCGGGCGCGATTCTCTTCAACACTATGAGCGCAGCTGTTACGTTATTGAACGGTAGCTCAGTTTGTAGCGCGTCAAAATGCGCTAACCGTTTGTGGCTCGTATTTCTTCTGCATCGCTAACGCCTGAGGAGTGCAAATTATGCGAATCTACCCTCGATGCCTTGTTGTCATACTAGGAATCCTGATGCTGAGCGGAATGGTTTACGCCAGCGAACAATATAACGTCAAGGTTGAAACCAATGTGGCAATGAAAACCCGCGACGGAATCACCCTGCGAGCGGACATCTATCGCCCCGATGCCCCAGGGAAATTCCCCGTCGTCCTGCAACGAACCCCATACGACAAGCGAAATGACGTGTCGACCGGGCTGAAGTTTGCTGCCAACGGCTTCGTCTTCGTCGATCAGGATGTGAGGGGACGCAATGCTTCAGAAGGTGATTGGTATCCGTTTAAGTACGAGTCGCAGGACGGTTATGACGCTGTGGAATGGGTGGCAGCATTGCCTTATTCCAACGGCAAGGTGGGCTTGTTCGGTGGGTCCTACGTGGGCGCGACGCAGGTGCTGGCGGCAATCGCTTCTCCGCCGCACCTGGCTGGCATCATGCCGTTTGTAACCGCTTCGGACTACTACGAGGATTGGGCATATCAAGGGGGAGCATTCCAGCAGTTGCTCGCCCAGGCGTGGAGTAGCGCTCTTGCTCTTGACGGCTTGACGCGGCGAACTGCTTCAACTGCTTTGCCGACGCACTGGAACTTGATGAACTCGCCCGTCGACTACGCTTTTCTGGATCCAGGAACCGGTTCGGCTGGCCTGGCCAACTACTACTTCGACTGGATCGATCATCCGACGGACGACGATTACTGGAAACAATGGTCAATTCAACGAAATTTTGACAAGATTCAAGTTCCTGCACTCGTAATTGGCGGCTGGTATGACTTGTTTCAGGATGGCTCACTCCGAACCTATATGGGCATCAAGAGCGGGGGCGGAAGTGAAGCCGCAAGGAACGAGACCCGCTTGATGATGGTGGTTGGGGGACACGCAGGGTCGACCGAGACCATCGGTGATGTGGATTTTGGGAAAGCGTCGATTCCAGATTTAACCGGGCTCGCAATCGAATGGTATGACTACTTACTCAAGGGTGTTGATAACGAAATTGGCAAGCACCAGCGCATAAGACTCTTTGTGATGGGAAAAAATATATGGCGCGACGAAGCGGACTGGCCGCTCCAGCGCACAAAGAGCACTGCTTACTACTTACATTCAGAGGGTAAAGCCAACACGCTCACCGGTGACGGAACACTGAGCGAAACTCCTCCAGGAACCGAACCGGCGGACCAATATGTGTACGACCCTAATCACCCGGTCCCAACGCACGGCGGGCCAGTGTTAGGCGATACCGGCCATTACCCTCCCGGCCCTCTTGACCAGCGCGCAGTAGAGACAAGACCGGATGTGCTCGTCTACACAACGCCTGCCTTCAGTCACGATACCGAGGTGACAGGGCATGTAGCCCTGGAACTTTATGTGAGTTCTTCCGCTGTCGATACCGATTTTGTGGGCAAGCTGATTGATGTGTCACCGAACGGACAGGCAGAGAACCTCACGGATGGGATATTGCGGGCGCGTTATCGTATCTCGGAGGAAAAGCCTGAGCTGATGAATCCCGGTCAGGTTTACAAATTGACCATCGATCTCTGGTCTACCTCGAATGTCTTCCTGGCCGGGCACAAGTTGCGCCTGGAAATCGAAAGCAGCAATTTTCCGCGCTTCGACCGGAATCTGAATAACGGCCTTAGTCCTGAGACCTCAAAGGATCCTGTTCCGGCGACCAACGTGATTTATCACGACAATGCGCATCCGTCAGCTTTGCTGTTGCCTGTTATCCCGTAGGAATGCCTTTTACACCTAGTGCCGTGCCATTCGGAATGGCGCATTGGACGATCCAGCCACGCTGCAACATCCCGTCGCACACACCGGTGAGGGCGGACAAGATTGTTTTTTGCGCCGACAGGCGTTCAACTTCAGAGAGAAAGAGATTCGATCGCATGATGACCACGCAAGGAAAGTGGATTTCTAACGCAAGAGTGCCACTTGTTTTCACGGCCATCCTCTATATTTTGGTTGCTCTTTATCCCGTCATCGGCCTTTCGCAAAGCCCGGCGCTCCCTGGCGCGGCCAAAGGCAGTGTCGCAGCCCAAACCATTCCAGGCCCTGGGAACCCGTACTGGTGGGTTCAAATCGACTACACGAAGCCGGGCGAAGGTCAGACTGCCAGCACGCCCTGGACGGACGAGGATTTTGCCGCTTTTGCTAAGGCGGGGATCAATGGCGTGGAAATCAACCTGGTGTGGGGCAGCATTGAGCCGCGCCGGGACGAGTACGATTTTGCGCTGCTGGATAGCTACCTGGCTTCGGCTGCCAAGGCGCATATCGGCCTTTACCTGATTTTCTGGCAGAGCGTCTGGGCGGAGGCGCCACCCAAGGTAGTGGGCAAGAACCCTCCGCTATGGATTACGGAACGCGACCTGACCAGCGCAGGCATGACCACGAATGAGCCCTCCTGGTGGGATAAGGATTCCCGGCAGGCGTATTTCGATTACATTGGCCGGACCATCGAACACGTCAATGACAAGCCCGGCTTCGGGGGCTTGTTCGCCAACTACGGTTGGCTGGACGCGATGTGGGGGCCCGAGAATTACAAGGGCGCAGGCTTGGAACCGACCCGTGGAATTGCGGGCTATGCTCCGGCAGACATCCAGGAATTTCACCGATGGCTGCCCCGGACTTACAAGTCTCTGGCCGCCTTCAACCAACGGTGGCACACCTCCTTTACGGACTGGAGCCAGGTTCCAGCAGCCAGGCCGGGCGAGCCGCTGTTCTCCGTCTATCAAAACTTTCGGTACCAGAGCGTCGCCCAGACGTACGACGAGATTTCGCGTTTGGTGCGGGCCCGGACCAAGGCCCCCCTGCTTTACTACTGGGGCGGGATGATAGGCGGGGATTCGACTGGGGTGGGCGTGATGATGAACGCCCCTGATATCTTCTTCAAGACCGCCAAGCGCTACAACGCTATCGTGGTGCTGGACGATGCGGACTACGCAGGACTCTCGCTGGTCTTCGGCAGCCTCGCCCGATCCTACCGGGTGCCTCTCTTTGAAGAGTGGACGCCGAAGGAAAGCGGGATGGAGGAGGAAACCGCCAGCTGGTTGGGCCACATCGCTATGGGAGCGCCATACGAGATCGGTGCGGATTTCTTCATCTATCCGCCGCCGAAGAACCCAGCTGGATGGGCCGCTGCCTGGCCGAAGTTCCAGGCCTGGCACGCCACGATAGCACAGATCAAGGGGATAACCCCGGAGCAGCCGGTCGCGATTCTCATACCAATGAAGAAGATCGCGTTTGGCCCGGACTTGAATGCATTCTCCGGCTGGGAGAACCAATTGGGCAACTTCTGGCGGATTCACCATGTGATGCCCCACTTCATTACCGACGAGCAAGTGACGGACGGAAGCGTAGACCTGGGGCAGTTCAAAGCCGTAGTGGATCTGGGCAACGAGCGCGCAGATCTGCCGGAGCTGAATGCTTACGCCGAAAAGCATCCGGTGCTCAAGAATCTCAACGAGGCGGTTCCTCTCTTAAGACCGTATGTGACGCTGGATCCTGCTTACGATTTCCTGGAGGTGACGCCGGTCGTGGACGGGAGTTCGGTGTGGCTTACCCTGGCCAATTGCAGCGGCGAGAAGGCTTACGCCGGGAACATAGAATTCGATCCTCAGGCCGTGGGCCTGAAATCGACGGACTTCAATGTAACCATCGTCAAAGGGGGAGAAAGCGTTCCCGCCAGCCGCATGCAGGATGGGAAGATTCACTGGCGGATCAACCTGCCTCCAGCGGGGTTTGAGGTAGTTCGCCTCAGCCCTCGCAAGTCCGCGTTGCCCTAATATGGAAAGGACTAGCCGCATGTCCAACAGGACTGCTCGCGCTCCGGCGCAGACCATCTCCCCGGAACGGGCCGCGGCGTTCGTCAGGTCCGGCATGTGGCTCGATTACGGCACCGGCCTCGGCCAGCCGGACGTGTTCGATCGAGCGCTCGCCGCACGGGAAGAGGGGCTCGAAAACGTGAAGATCCGCTCCTGCCTGTCGATGAAGCCGCGGGCGGTGGCGGAGGGCGATGCGGGAGGCAATCGTTTTTTTCTGTTCAGCTGGCA
>Ga0326727_10014550_pt1 | contig 17108 bp, 14 predicted proteins | sample MB2enrmetagenome_FD_207643 | JGI IMG/M metagenome (GOLD analysis project Ga0326727, IMG submission 207643) | Lab enriched peat soil microbial communities from McLean, Ithaca, NY, United States - MB29MY | ecosystem: Environmental > Terrestrial > Soil > Wetlands > Peat | place: USA: New York...
TAATCAATATTTCCAAACTTTGACAGACATCGTGGAAGTCGTGGAGAGAATATTCTCTCAATGGCGCCTGGGAAATGAAACCGTCAGGCGCTTGTGTTCAATTACTTAAGACGCTGCGTATAAAAGGGAAAAACTCCGCCGGTCGCAATAGCGCACCGGGATGGCGGCAATCTACCTGACTCTCATAGTTAGGCGCCGCGCCAATGACGGGTTCCCCAAAAGGCCACGGAAGGCGGTAGGCGCGGCGCCTTCTCGCCCTCCGGGCTTTGAACCGAAGGATCAGTCTGTCAGGGGAAGATAGGTGCCCTGCCGGAACTGCTCCCAGGCCCGGCGGATGACCCTCAGAGTGAATTGGGACAGCTCGAAGCGGTCCAGGTCCGCTAAGGCCACGAAGCGGGCGGCGGTGATGTCCGAACCCGGCTTCAGCTCCCCTTCCAGATATTCGCAGAGATAATCGATTAAGACATAATGGTAGGCAATCTTCCCGGCCGCATCCGGGAAAAGGCGCTCCAAGACCGCGGCTATCCCGAAAATCCGCACCTTTAGACCGGTTTCCTCGGCGAGTTCCCGGTGGAGCGCCGCGGTCAGCGTCTCTCCCAGCTCCACCAGGCCCCCGGGCAGACTCCAGTCGCCCTGGGCCGGCTCCTGCCCCCGCCGCACCAGCAGGACCTCCTCGCCCCGAAAAATCACGGCGCCGACGCCGACCAGGGGCTGATCAGGATATCGACGTTTCATTTATTAGTGAACAGTGAGCAGTGAGCAGTAAAAGCATGCTTATCCTGTGGAGGAACCCTTACTTTTTCGGTTTACTCTGGATTGATTTTTTTAACCATAGGTTATGGTCAGGTATTCAACAATTTATATATCGCCTTAACCAAATCCATGCTTTTTTGCCAAGCGACCAAATTACGAGGTGGTTTTGGACTTTTTGCCCTCATATTTGCAGCAAACCATCAATAGTTAACTGCTCACTACTCACTGCTCACTGCTCACATCTCAACGCGCAGCGACCGCTTCACCCGGATGGCCGCCTCGCCGCCCACCGGACAGACGTTTTCGCACTGGCCACAGCCGTTGCAGGGGTCCGGGTTAACCACCGGCAGTTTGGTCTTCGCGAACTCGCCCTGGAGGTTCATCACCTCCTGTTCGCTAAAGGTAATGGCCTTGGGCGACACCGGGCAGTGTTCCTCGCACACCAGGCAGTCGGTGCCCTCGGTGTAGGGGATGCAGCGACTGCGGTTGATAAAGGCGGTCCCCAGGCTGGTGGCCTGTTTCACCGGCAGTTCCAGGCGGGGGATGGCCCCGGTGGGGCAGACCTGGCCGCAGAGTTGGCAGGTAAAATTACAGTAACCCATCCTGGGCACCAGTTTCGGAGTATAAAGCCCTTCCAGGCCCGCCTCCCATAGCACCGGCTGCAGGCCGTTGGTGAGGCAGACCTTCAGACACTGGCCGCAGCGGAGGCAGCGGGAGAGAAATTCCCCTTCATTTTGGGCCCCGGGGGGGCGGATCAGGTACTCGTCCGGCTGCCGGGCCAGGGACCCCAGCCGCAGCAGCGGCACCGCCGCGGCCCCGGCCACCGCCGCAGTAATCAATTGCCGCCGGCCCAAATCCAGGGGAGCCCGGGGCGCCTTGGAGCGCAGGGTAAAAATGACCCGGTCATGCTTCTGGCACTCGGCCAGGCAGCGCAGGCAAAGCTGGCACTCGGCGGTCTGGTGCCGGGCCGGTTTCCCCGGGGCAAAGGCGGCCATCTTGCAGATATCGGCGCAGTCGCCGCAATCGGGACACAAGGCGGTGGGCCGCCGGCGCAGCCGGGAAAAGCGGGCCACCAGGCCGTAAAGCGCCCCCAGGGGGCACAGGGCCCGGCACCAGAAACGGCGGTCCAGCCTTTCGGCCGCCACCACCAGGGCAAAGAGCGTCAAGGTCAGGAACGGCAGGAGGTAGACCAGTGGCCGGAAGGGCAGCAAAGTGGCCTTGAGAAACTGGTAAAGCGGCTCGCTCACGTAGGTGACCGGCGGCCCCAGGCGGTATAGGCTCAGGGCGGCGTGCTTCACCCCGTAGCCGAAGACCGGATAGAGGACGATGGTCAGGGTGCGGTACAGCAAGGACAGGGGATCAAAAAGCCCCAGCAGGTTGACTGAGAGCAGGGCACTCACCAGCAGGGTCAGGAGCAGGTAGTATTTAACTCTGCGCCACCGGGCCGCCAGGCCCCGATCCGGCCGGGGCGAGAACAGCAGCCGGCGGGCCCCGTCCAGGGTGGTCCCCAAAGGGCAGATCCAGCCGCAGAAAAACCGCCCGAGGATGAAGGTCAGGGCCACCAGGGTCAGCGACCAAAAGAGCTGGGCCATTAAGGGGCCGAAGGCGAGGAGATTGGTCGTCAGGGCCAGGGGGTCGAAGCGGAAGAACAGGTCCACCGGCCAGGCGAGGGTCCCCTGCTCCACAAATTCGGCCTGGAGAAAGAGGAAGAAAAACAGGACCAGAAAAACGATCTGAGAGACCCGGCGTAGGGTCAGCCAGGTGCTTGATTTTATTGAGGAGGATGGTTTATCCACGATTTAACCTATCCAAAATATATTCTATATTATAACCCAGAATCCGGTCGATTCCGCAACATAGCACAGTTATCTGCCATTTTGCCATAGCAGGGACGGTCCGAGAGCCGCCCCTGCATCTCCGTAGAGTGCCAAACTGCTTGATTAATCTGGGGTACCTTGAAAGTTGACCGGATTCCGGGGGGCATTGCTGGGATTTTATCGGAATGGAGGAGGCGGGTTGAAAACCCGCCCCCACGTTTCACATTACTGACCACTGATTGCGAACTGCTAACTGCTTACCACCTTTATTTTGCTCAAATCCATCTCCCCGCGACCAGCCTGATGGGCCCTGACAATATAGCCCAGGTCCGTCGGCTTGAGCCTGAAAAGACCGGCGCCCAGGGAATCCAGGGCCACCGGGTCGGTGCCGGCGAAAAGCAGATTCTTCACCTCCACATCCGCCACGTCGCCGCCCTTGGGGCCGTTGCGGCGCAGGATACGGGTGGCGTCCAGGACGTGCAAATCCGGGCGCAGCACCAGATTCATGTCGGCGATATTTTGGTGCAGGCCCACATGAATGCGGCCCCGCCAGCCGCCGATGGCCCCCATCATGTTCTTCAGGCACATGGTGAGCCGGGACTCGGAGTGCTGCTTGGCCACCGGGATGTTGATGAAGCGGTCGGCTTCCAGGATATCTTTATAGAAAAACCATTTCTTCAGGTTTTTGGCCTTTTCGATGCTGAGTTCCACGAAACGGCGTTCGTCCACATACTCCACCACGGCTCGCGGGTCCTTGATATCTTCCACCGCGGCCTTGATGCCGGAGGCGGCGTAGGCCTTGCGGGCGTCGTCGCAGGAATGATCCAGGACCTTGACCTGTTTGGCCCCGGCCTCCAGGCAGAGTTCCACCACCTTGCGCACCACCATTGGATGGGCATTGGCCGCCATTTCCGGGGGCCGGTCCCAGGCCATGTTGGGCTTCACCACCACCACTTCTCCGGGGTTGACGAACTTTTTCATGCCCCCCAGGGCCTGGAGGGCGTCGCCCACCAGATGGGCGTAATTGAGGCCCTGGGCCCGGGCCACCAGCGGCTCGGGCGCCTGATCGGGGGCCATGGCCCAGAGCTCTTCCGGCAAAACCAGCCGGCGTCCGACTCCGGCCGTCAGGCTCAATGCCGCCAGATATTTGAGAAAATCGCGGCGATGCATCGCAACCTCCGTCTCACCCTGGCAAATATTTTTTAGTCTAAACGGCGCTCCCAGGCTTTGCAAGTTTTTCTTGACAAGGGCCGCGGTCACCAGGTATGTATAAATGACCCTTGAGTCATTTTAATGACCACTTAGTCATAACCATGACCCCAACGCCGAAGCGCACCAAGAAGGAGATTGTCACCGAGTTTCGCACCCGGGAGATTATGGCCGCGGCCCGGCGCTTGATGCAAAGCCATGGGGCGGAGGCGGTGACCATGGAAGAGATCGCCGCCGCCGCCGGCGTAGCCAAGGGCACCGTGTATCTCTACTTTCAGGGGAAAGACCAACTGGTGCAGGCCCTCATCTCCCAGGTGGGGGAGAATATGCTGGCCGCCATTGAGGCCATCGTGCAAGGCCCTGGCTCTCCTCCCGAAAAGATCCGGCAGTTGGCCTCCTTAATCCTGGATTATCTGACGCGGGAGCGGGCCTTGTTTCCGGCCTACGCCCGGGAGCTGCTCCGGGGCGGCCGCGGCGCCCCCAGGAACTACTGGCGGCGCTTGCAGGACATGGAAGACCGGTTCGTCAACCTGGTCACCGGCCTGTTCGCCGAGGGCATCAGGGCGGGCTATTTTACCCCGGCCAATCCCCGGCTGCTCACCTTCCTGTTGCGGGGCATGGTGCGGGCCGTGGGCTATTACCAGATGGTGGAAGGCCAGGAAAAGGCGGTGAAAGAGGCCCTGCCGGTCCTGTTGACCCTGCTCTCTTCCGGTCTGACCCGCCAACCTCAGGCATCCTCCGAGGTGGCCGTATGAGATTGCGCCTTTTAGCCTGGGGCCCAATCCTCTCCGGCTGGCTAATCTTAAGCCTCAGCGCCGCTCCCGGACTGGCGCAGGCGCCCGCACCCACTCTGGACCTGAAGGAGGCCCTGCGCCTGGCCTGGAAGGCCAACCCCGGCCTGCAGATCAGCCGCCTCCAGGCGCTCATCGCCGGCGAGGAAGTAGTCCGGGCCCGCTCCGGCCTCCTACCCAGCCTGAAGTCGGAAGTGAGCCAAACCATTTATGATGATAAAACCAAATCGTATATTCCCCCTGGAACTATATCGACGTTTCCCACCGCCATCGTCCTTCCCTCCACCAACCGCAATTTTTGGAGCAGCAAGACCTACTTCGACCAGTTGATTTTCGACTTTTGGGGCACCCCTTCCCGTTACCAGGCCGCGGTGCTGGGGAAATCGGCCAGCCTCCTGGACACGGCCAGGACCCGGGATGACCTTTTCCTTAATGTCGCCAAGGGTTATTTCAGCACCCTGAGGGCCCAGAAGCTGGAGGTCGTGGCCCAGCAGGAAGTGGTGGACCTCAAGGATCACCTCAAGATTGCCCGGGACCAGTATGATTTCGGGGTGGTCACCTATAACGACGTCCTCCAGGCCGAGGTCTCCCTGGCCGACGCCGAGCAGCGCCTGATTACGGCCCGGACCGACACCATCGATATCCGTGCGGCCTTCAACAAGCTTTTGGCCCTGCCGGTGTCGGCCCCTACGGTGCTGAAGGACGAAAAGCTCGAAACCCGGCCCTGGGGCCTGGAGGAGGCCACTGACGTGGCCGTGAAACAGCGCAGCGACCTCAAGGCCGCCAGTAAGCGCATCGCCCAGCAGGAAAAGGTGGTGACCCAGACCAGGGCCCAGTTTTTCCCCCGAATCTATGGCCAGGCCGGGCTTAATTATCAGCAGAATGAATTTCTGCTGCACGGGACCCAATGGTTTGGCATCTTTGGCCTGCAGTGGACCCTGTTCTCCGGGTTGGACACCGAGGCCCAGGTGGCCCAGGCCAAGCTGAAGGTTAACCAGCTCCAGGAGCAACACCGGGATTTGGGCAATCAGGTGCGTCTGGACGTGCAGAACGCCTATCTCGCGGTCAGGGAGACCTTCGACCGCATCCGGACGACCGAAAAGGCCGTGACCCAGGCCGAGGAAAACCTGCGCCTCAATGAGGAGAGGTATAGGGAGGCCGTCGGCACCGCCACCGACGTCATCGACGCCGACACCCTCCTCACCCGGACCCGGGTCAATTACTGGACCGCCATGTACGACCACCAGATGGCCAAGGCCGAGCTGCTCTGGGCCATGGGCGCCATTAACAATCTTCTCCCCGAGGAGAAGCCCCAATAATGTGGCGCAAGCTCCTGGTCCGCCTGGTCCTGGCTTTGCTGCTGTGCATCTTTATCGGCGCCGGCGTCGAGTATTGGCTGCATATCCACACCTTCGTCAGCACCGATGACGCCTACGTTTCCGGTTACGTGGGGCTGATTTCCGCCCGGGTGTCGGGCCGGGTGGCCCAGGTCTGGGTGGAGGACAATGAGTTCGTCAAACCCGGCCAGGTCCTGGTGACCCTGGAGCCCCAGGATTTCCAGTCCGCCCTGGCCCAGGCCGAAGGCAACCTCGGGCGGTTGCGGCAGGATATGGCCGCCAAGTACCTTGCGGTGTCCACCTCCCGGGCCAAGCTGACCGAGGCGGAGGCCAACTTCAAGCTGTCCGGAACCGATAAGGCCCGCTATAACGCCCTCTACGAACGCCGCACCGTGCCCAAGCGGACCCTGGACCAGGTCGAGACCCGCTACCAGGTGGACCAGGCCCTGGTGGAGCGGGCCAGGGGGGAACTGGAGGAGGCCCTGGCGGAAATCGGCGGCTCCACTCTCCTGCCCCTGGAGGAGCAACCCATCATCAAAGAAGCCAGGGCGAGGGTACAGCAGGCCCGCCACAACCTGGAATACACCAGGGTAACCGCCAAGCTTGCCGGCTACATCACCCGGCGCCAGGTAGAGGTGGGCAACTGGGTGCAGCCAGGCCAGCCGTTAATGATGCTGGTGCCCCTGGAAACCCAGCAGCTCTGGGTCTTGGCCAACTATAAGGAGACCGAGCTCACCTACGTCTATATCGGTCAGCCCGCCACGGTAGAGATCGACACCTACCCCGGGGTCAAATTCCAGGGCCGGGTGGACTCCATCATGGCCGGCACCGGTTCGGCCTTTTCGCTCCTGCCGCCGGAGAACGCCACCGGTAACTGGGTCAAGGTGGTGCAGCGCATTCCGGTGAAGATCACCCTTTCTCCCCCCTTCCCCGACAATAAACCCCTGCGCCTCGGCATGTCCGTCGAGGTCACCATCGACACCCGGGTGCGCACCGGCCAACGCCTGTTGACCGGCAAAACCGGCCCTTTGGCCTCCGACTGAGAACATGTCTTTTGCGGCCCGATTAGCCAAAATCATGGACTTGGCCGCGACCTTGCCGGCCCTGAAGGAGCGCTTCATTGCCCTGGCGGCTCAGGACTTGAAATTTACCGCCCGGGACACGGCCCACGAAGTGGACCTGACGGTGGACCGCCTGCGCCTGTTCGCCCAGACCCGGGATTTTCTGGCGGACCGCCGGCCCCTGGGCGGCCCGGGCTCCTGGGTCGCCCTGCTGCTCTCCTACAACGGCAGCGCCTGGCTCAACACCGTTATCGCCTCCTGCTACCTGGTGGGCAACCGGGTCCTGGTGAAATTATCCTCCAAGGCCGCCCAACTGCGGAGCCTGCTGGAGTCGGTCTATCGGCCCATTTTCGGCGACGACATCATCTTTTACCAGGGCCGGGGCCAGAACTTTGTGCCGGAGTCGCTGACCAATCCGGAGATTTCCACGGTGGTGGTCTTCGGCTTTGACGCCCACACCCTCCCCTACCAGGACGCGGTGCAGCGCACCGGCAAGAAACTGGTTTTCGAGGGTCCGGGGGTGGACCCGTTCATCGTCTTTGCCGACGCCGACCTGGACCTGGCCCTGGGCGATCTTATGACCGCCAAGTTTATCTATGCGGGCCAGACCTGCACGGCGCCCAAGCGCATCTTTATTCAGGAATCCATCTACGAGGACTTTCTGGCGCGATTGGTGGCGCGGGTGCGGCGCCTGGTGGTGGGGCCCCCCGCGGACCAGCGGACCGACATTTCCCCGATAGCCAGCGATCTGGCGGTGGCGCGCCTCAAGGAATCCCTGAAAGATGCGGTGCTTAAGGGTGCCCGGGTTCTGGTGGGCGGCCGGATCGAGGGCAATCTGGTTTACCCCACCGTGCTCCGGGATGCCACCGACGTCCTGCTGGGCATGCGGGAAGAGGTCTTCGGGCCGGTGGCCTTCACCAGCAGTTTTACCACCCGGGAAGAGGTGCTGGCCCGGGCCCGGAACCATAAATACGCCTTGCGGGCCGCGGTCTTCGGCGGCGAAGAGGCCAGAAAGACGGCCCAGGAGTTGAAGTGGGAAGACTACTGCCATCCGGTGCCGGATTATACCTTCGGCAAGTTCGGCACGGTCTCCCTTAACGAGCCCCGCTCCGAATCCTGGAAAGGGGCCCTGGTGGTCAAGCCCGCCGGCGGCTACGGCTATTCCGGCTGGATCTGGGAGACCGTGGACGGCCGCTTCCGCCTCAAGCAGGGCCCGAAACTCATCAGCCTGGAGACTTCGACGCCCGAAGCCTAAGGTAGCCGCGGGCTTTACCATGAAAGTCGTTGTAGGGGCGGTTCTCGAGTCGCCCTGCCGGCGGCTTTTAATCTTCTGAGTGGTAGAAATTGACCATGAACGTTTAGCCTGCGCCGCCCCGGCTAGAAAGCCTGTGCCACCAAAAAAATAAAAGGGCGACCCGGCGGGTCGCCCCTGCGATTAAAACCCAAAACTAAATGGCGCCCAACAACCAGGTCCCGGTGAACAAATGGCTCATCACCATCGCGGTGATGGCCGGCACCTTCATGGAGATCGTGGACACCACGGTGGTGAATGTGGCCCTGCCCCACATCGCCGGCAGCATGGCCTCGTCTGCCGATGAAACCACCTGGGTGCTCACCGCCTACCTGGTCTCCAACGCCATCATCCTGCCCATCACCGGCTGGCTCTCCGCCCTGTTCGGACGGAAACGCTTCCTGCTCCTCTGCCTGGTCCTCTTCACCTTCAGCTCCATGCTCTGCGGCGCGGCCACCAGCCTGGCGCAGCTCATCATCTTCCGGGTCATCCAGGGCCTGGGCGGCGGCGCCTTGCAGCCCATCTCCCAGGCCATCCTGCTGGAGACCTTCCCGGTGCGGGAACGGGGCATGGCCATGGCCATCTGGGGCATCGGCGTCATCATCGCCCCCATCGTCGGGCCGGTCATGGGCGGCTGGGTCACCGACAATCTCACCTGGCGCTGGGCCTTTTACATCAATTTGCCCATTGGCATCTTCTCGGTGCTGCTCACCTGGATGTTCATCTTCGACCCTGATTACCTCAAGCGCCAGCGGGCCGGCAGCATCGATTATTGGGGCCTGGGGCTGCTGGCCGTGGGCCTGGGCGCCCTGCAGGTGGTCCTGGACAAGGGCGAGCGGGAGGACTGGTTCTCTTCGGCCTTCATCACCCGCCTGGCCGTCATCTCGGCGGTGGCCCTGGTCCTGCTGATCTGGCGGGAGCTCAAGACCGAGCACCCGGTGGTGGACCTGCGCCTTTTCAAAGAGCGCAATTACGCCTCCGGGGTCACCATCATGTTCTTCTTCGGCTTCGTCCTCTACGGCAGTATCATGCTCCTGCCGCTCTTCCTCCAGACCCTGATGGGCTACGACGCCACCCTGGCCGGCTGGGCCCTGGCCTTCGGCGGCCTCGGCTCCCTGATGATCATGCCGGTGGTGGGCCGCCTCACCACCATCATCGACAGCCGCATCCTGGTCTTTATCGGCCTATGTATCAACGCCCTGGCCGTCTACCTGATGAGCCAGTACAGCACCCTGATCGACTTCCACACTGCCTGGTTCCCCCGCTTCATCCAGGGTTTCGGCCTGGGCAGCACCTTCGTGTCCCTGACCACCCTCACCATGTCCCGAATTTCCCAGGAGAAGATGGGCAACGCCACCGGCATCTTTAACCTGATGCGCAACCTGGGGGGCTCCTTCGGCATCGCCACCGCCACCACCCTGCTGTCCCGCCGGGCCCAGTTCCACCAGAGCCGCCTGGTGGAGCACCTCACCCCGCTGTCGCAGCCCTTTCTCGACTGGCAGCACCGGATGGGGCAGCTCCTGCCCGATCTGGGCGCCAACTGGAACTGGTGGCAGGCCCCCCAGGCCGTGGCCAGCCTTTACCAGGAAATGCAGCGCCAGGCCCAGATGCTGGCCTTTGGGGACGATTACCATTTCTTCACCATCGTCTTTCTCATGCTCTTGCCCCTGGTTTTTCTCATGCGCCGTTTGCCCCGGGTAGAGCCGGCCCCCCTGGAACCGGAAGTGGAAGCCCTGCCTTAAAGTAAGGCGGGCACCGCGCCCCACCCTTACCTGGTAGCGCTGGCTTTCCAGCCTGCGCCCTAAAATGCCCCCAACGCCTAAAAATGGCGGGCAATGCCTGCCCTACCTTTTGCTTTCCGGGAGCGATGAGCAAATCAGGCGGGCAGTCTATTTGGCCGAAACGGATATCTCCGGATAATCCGGCGGAACCTCCAACGACATGCTCATAACCCCTTTGGCTCCCTGAAGCGCCTTGGCCACGTCCACATAGCGCCAGTTTTTATTATCATGGGTTCGGAAATAGTATTTCTTGTTGGTTAAATCTCCCACCACCGTCCATTGGGTAATATCGTAACCCCTCCCCTTTTCAGTCTTTTCCCGCACCGTGCCCTTGGGAATGTCGATGTTGTTGATGATGGTCATGGCCAGGTTCAAACCCGCCGCCGCGCCTTCCACCGGCAGGGCTGCTTGCGTGTAAGCCACCATTCGCACGAAGCGGGAAGGCGGGCTATAGTCCCCTGGCAGGCCGACCATCCCGGAGCCCTGGCCGAATTGATGAATGGTGAATCCCTTGAGGTCCAATTGCGGCACGTTGGTGGCCGAAAGGTTCACAAAGTTGCTCAGATAGGTGGTCATCCAATCGAAGGTGGGAGAGTTGGTCAAGACTCCCAGGGGGTTGTCATAGACGTGCAACTTGCCCTTGACGTATTCGATAACCAGGGAATTTCCCTGGGGGTCGTGCACGCAAAAATGGAGGGGCAAGATGCCGAGCATAGACGTGGAACCCTGGACGACGCGCACCTTGGGCAGGGCTTGCCGGACTTCCGCCACCGTGGCGAAGTTGGACAATATCCAGGTGGCCACCTCATATTGAGCCAGGGTGATGGCGGCCTTGCCAGGATCAAAGGTCTCATATTCGGCATAATCGGGGAGGAACAGGGTTCCTACGGCCAAGCCCAGCTCATTTATTCCATCGTTCAGGACCGGTCCAGCCGCGGTGCCCACTCCAACCACCCCGTATTTAGCAGTCCACTTCAAGCCTTTGGGGGTATTGTCCGGCAGAGTCCCCTGGTAGGCCGTGCCCTTGGGGACCACATAGAGGATGCTCCCTAAGTCGACGCCCCCCTCCATGTTGCGGGCATAAAAGACCAGGCCGTCCTGGGTTTTTATCTGGATGCTCGTGCAGGCGTCGCTGGTCTGGAGCAGCGCCAGGACCAGCATCAGGGCCCAACCGAGCGAGAATAATCTTTTCATGGATATGGCCTCCTTAGTTTGGTTTTGGCATAAAATTTGGTGCGGTCGCGCATCGAAGCCGATATACGCCCCGTCAGGACCCAGCAATATGCCAAACTTAACCGGGATTGGTTCCATTATTTAGCGGTTTCTTTCGAGTCTGTTGACGGATACGGTCTAAACTGAGCCGCGGCCTAATTCTTGGGATTGGCAGAGGAAGCAACTGCAGCGGATGGGGTTCCGGTCTTCACCTCCTTTGCCGCCAGGTTGGCGGTGCTCTGCCACCAGCCACCCCCCAGAGCGACGAACAAGGCGCTGGTGTCTTGCAAGCGTAAGCCCTGAGCCTGGATAAAGCCCAAGAGGGCCTGCTGGTACTGATTGTCGGCCGTAAGTACTTGCAGATAATTGGCCAGGCCGGACTGATAGTTGGCCTGGATCAATTGCAGGGCCTGCTCGGCGGCCGCCAATGCCGCGCTTTGGGCCTGCAGAGTCTCGGCGTCATGTTCCAACGCCCGCAGGGTGTCGGCCACCTGCTGAAAGGAGGTAACCACCACCTGCTTGTAATCGGAGAGGGAGGCGTTGTAAGCTTCGATGGCAGCCTTGCGCTGGTACCAGAGGGTACCGCCGCGGAAAATGGGCTGGGCCAGGGTCGCCCCGAAACTCCAGACATTGGCGGCGGTTCCCAAAAACTTGGTGACGTCCACCGCGGTCTGCCCGTAGGAGGCGTTCAAGGTGAGGCTGGGAAACATGTTGGCCGTGGCCACCCCGATATTGGCGCTGGCGGTGTGCAGCTGGGCCTCGGCCGCCAGGATGTCCGGGCGCTGCCGCACCAGATTAGAGGGCAGGGAAACCGGCAGTTCCACCGGGAGGGTAAAGTCCGCCAGGAGGAATTGCGGCGCCCCCCATTCTCCGGGGGTGTGACCGACCAGCGCCGCCAACAGGTGGTTGGCTTTATTGAGATTCTGTCTCAGGGGCGGCAGGGTCGCTTCTGTGGCGGCCAGTTGGGACTGAACACTGACCACGTTGGCGTAAGGCACTGTGCCGGCTTGGTACTGGGTTTCGGTGAGACGGAGCTGTTCCTTTTCAAAGCCTATAAGCTTTTCAGTGGCCTCGATCTGAGCCTGATAGGCGGCTTGGGCCACCGCGGTGTTGACCACATTGCCCACCAGGGTCAAATAGGTGCCCCAGGCGGTGAAATTCTGATACTCCGCCTGGGCCGCCAGGCCCTCGACAGTGCGGCGCACCCCGCCGAAGACGTCCAGGAGATAGCTGGCGGTAACCGAACCGGTATAAAGATTGAAGATGCTGCCCTGGGCGGCGGCCAGCCCGAACTGAGCGGTGGTGAACCGCTGTCGAATGGCCCCGAAGCTGCCGCTGATCTGGGGAAAAAAGGCCCCATAGCCCGCCTTCAGGTTCTCCTGGCTCTGGCGCAGCCGCGCCTGCGCCGACTGTAAGGTCGGGCTCTGGTTAATGGCCTCTTTGATCAAGGCGTCCAGCTTGGGGGAGCGGTAGAGGTGCCACCAATCAGCGGCGATTTCGCCGCCATGTTCGAAGCGCTGGGCCTGGCCTTCCGCGGTCACGGTCTTGACCGGTTCCTCCCCCTGAGTGTATCGGGTGACTGTGGGCGGTTCGGGGCGCTTGAAATCGGGCCCCACCGCGCAGCCGGCAATCACCAGGCAGGAAAGCAGAACCACCAGGTTATTTCGATTCCACATAGACGTCCACCAGCATCCCCGGATAGATATTCAGGTCTTTGGGGGGCTTGAACCGGAACAACACCGGTAGCACCCTGACGTCCACCCGCTCTGTCCTCTGATTCGACAACTCGATCTTGGGAGTGACGTAGGGCTGTATCCGGTCGAACTCCAGAGGAATGCGCACGGAGGTTCCCCGGACCTGCATCTGGGCGGTGGTGTGCCCCGGCTGCATCATCCTCGGGACGAGAATTTCATCAATGTAACACCTCACCGCCATAATATCCTGGGGCAGCCCCATGACGATGGTGGGATCTAAGCCTTGGGTATAGGTATCATAGGAACCCGTCGGGGAAGCGAAATTGCCAATGGCTGTGTTAATGGCCATGACGATGCCGTCCACCGGGGCTCTGAGAGTGTACTTGGCCAGGAGGGCTTGGCCACTGGCATAGGTTTTTACCAGGGCCTCATAAAGGTGCTGCTGGTTTTGGATGTCATAGATCCAGGCTCCGGCCTTGGTCAGTTGATACTGCCTGGTGGCCACTTCCAGATTGGCCTTGGCCGTCAAGAAGGTGTTCTCAGCACTGTCCAATTGGTCCTTGCTTACCGATTTCGGGTTAAGGTTATAGGATTTTTTCACTTTTTCATGAGAGTCCCGGGCAGTCTTCAGACTGGCCGCGGCATAATCCACCTGGGCCTTTGACACCCGCAGGTTTTCCAATCTCGGCTGGGCCTTGAGTTCCTGCAGCGTAGACAGGGCGGCTTCGGCCTGGGCTTGTTGCTGCAGCACCGTGGCCCTTTGCACGGAGTCGTCAAGGGTCAATAGGGGCGTGCCCTTGGTAACCTTCTCCCCCTCGCTCACCAGGATTTGGGTAACGGTTCCCGGCACCTCGGGGAAGATGTTGATGTTGGACCCGTTGGACTGATAGCTCTCCACGATGCCGGTAGCATAAATGGCATGAACATAGGGGTTAATGGCCGGATTGAAGGCCGGCGGCAGTGGCGGTTTGCGGATGCCAGAGATATAGGCGCTCACCAGGCCGGCCACTAATCCCAGGATCACCGCCCCCAACAGCAGCTTATTTTTCAATTGCACCCCCGCTGACAATCTCTACGATCCGGCCATCTTCCATTTCGATGTTCCGGTCGGCATATTCGAAGATCCTGGAGTCATGGGAGACAATCAAGATGCACCGGTGCTCGTTCAGAATTTTTTCTCGAATGAAGCTGATAATCCTTCTCCCCGTGGCCCCGTCCAGGGAGGCGGTGGGTTCGTCCATAATCAAGATGTCAGGACTGCTGACAATGGCCCGGGCCAGGGCCACCCGCTGTTGTTCGCCGCCGCTCAGCTTGCCGGGGGTAAGCTCGGCCCGGTCCTTGAGTCCCACCACATCCAGGAATTCCCTGGCCTTCCGCAGGGATTCATCCCAGTCCTGCCTCTGCAAAATCAACGGCAAGGCCACATTTTCCAAGGTGGTCACCTTCGGGAAGAGGTGATACTCCTGGAAGACAAAGCCGACGGTGTGCAGGCGAAAATCCGCCAGCTCGTTGGGGCTCAGCTTCCAGATTTCCTTGCCTTCCACTATAACGGTCCCGGAATTGGGCCTCAGGATCCCGGAGATCATGCTGAGCAGGGTGGTCTTGCCGCTCCCCGAGGGCCCGGTGATGTAAAGCATTTCGCCATAATAAACCTCGAAACTGACGTCCCGCACCGCGTAGGTTCTGATCTCTTCGGGACCGAACCACTTCACCAGGTCGATGGCCTGAACTGCTGCCTCTGCCATGATCAACCCCGGAAAATTTCAAACGGCTCGACTCTGATCACTTTTCGCACTGCGATGAAACTCGAGACGCCGGAAATGATGAGCACCATGACAAAGGCCAGCCCGAGGTTGAAGTAGGTGACGTCCGCCGCATAATTCGGTATCCGGGCCTTGGCCACGCCGATGAGCAGGGATGAGAGTCCCACCCCCAGGCCGTAGCCGGTCAGGCCGGTGAACAGGGTCTGGAAGAGGATCATGAGGATGAGTTCGTAACTCTTGGCGCCGATGGCCTTCAGGGCCCCGAACTTCGTGAGATTTTCCAGAACAAAGGTGTAGAAGGTCTGGCCGCAAATGGACAGACCCACCAGAAAGCTGGTCAGGGTCATGATCAGGATGTTGGTCCCCAGGCCGGTTTGGTATTTGTAATAGTCGGAGACCAACTGCCGGAATTCCCCATTGGTTAAAGCCAGGTATCCGGCCTTAGCCACCTCTTTCTTGATGTAGGCAATGTCCTGGTTGCTTTTCGGTTCCACCAGAATATAGGCGATGGTGAACCGGGTGGAGGGGATGTATTCAATAGCCCGGGTAAAAGTGGTGTACAGGGTCGGAATGCCGAACAGGGTGCTGCTGATCACCTTGGCGATGCCGATGACCACCGCCCGGTGGTCGTTGATCTCAAAAGTCGTCCCAAGGTTGGGATTTTCCAATTTGTGAAATTCGTCGTCTTTTACCACCACAACACCATCATCTGCAAAGATGTCTTCGATCCTCCCCTGGATCAACTCTGGTCGGCCCACCAGGCTGGAGTCATCCAGTCCGAGAATGGTGGAAGGCTGATAAGTACCGTCGCGGAGTTTTACCAGACCTACCCCCGAATATAGCGGCACCGCATACTTGACGCCGTTAATGCTCCTGACTATGTCCAGGAGATAATCCGGCACCTGGATACTATTGAGGGGATTGTTGACCGCCGGGTCCATGACCCAGACGCTGGCGCCGACGTTGATGACGGTGGCCGAGGCCTTGGTGAGGATGCCGGAGAAGACCGAAGTCAGCTGGACTATGAGAAATACGGCAAAGGTTATGCCCACCAGGAGTGCGGCAAATTTGCCCCGGTCATTGACCAGTAATTTGAAGGCGATTCTTAAAATTCCAGTCATGGCGACAACTCTCCGCTCTCCGGCCTCACCCTGTCGTCCCCCTCATTCTTTTCCAATCCCCGCAAAGCGCTTAAAGAAAACCGGGTGATGTGGTCAGCCATCATGGCAATATTTTCCGGGGAGTACTGCTGCTCCGGAAAGAGCCGCTGGATCACCGGCCGGGCGTTCCGGTAATGCAGGCACTGGCCGATAATGCTTATCTGGCAGTGGTGAACCAGATCATCCGAGACCGGGGTTCCCAGAAGTTCCCGCACGATGGCCCCCAGTTCCTCTGCCATGGGGAGGATGATGCTTTCCACCACGGTGTCCAGGGCGCTGGTGGGTTCAATCATTTCCCAGGCCATGAGCTTCCCCGGCCAGGCGGGCGCCCCCTTATCAAAAAAACTGGACAACACGTAATGGATAAAGGCTCGCAGGCGGTCGGCGGCGGGCACGTCGGTGCTTTCGCCCTGGATCAAGGGGTATTTCTCCAGGGCCAAGGCCTGGGCGTATTCCATGACCGCGGCATAGAGGCGCTGCTTGTCCCCGAAGTGGTAGTTCACCGCGGCCACGTTGGCCCCGGCCCGCTGGCAGATCTCGCGCACTCTGGCATCGCGAAAGCCTTGCTCGGCAAAGACCTCACCGGCGGCCTCCAAGAGGCGCTGTTGGGTTTCGGTGATGGACTTCCAGGTCCTGGGGTTCATACAGCTGTTTTAATCTTATATTTTAAATAATAATATTAAACGATTGTTTTAATGTCAATAAAAAAAAATTAGGAGGATTAAATTTTTTGGAGGAATGCTTTCTCTAACCAGCATGGATTTGCCCTGCTATCTTCAAAGCCGGGAAGTTTTCAACTGCCGAACCCTTCCCTTATCACCGAGCCGACAAAAACTGCTGAAATGATCTCCATAACGAAGAGGGTTCTTATGGGAAAGGAAATCGAGGAAGCCGGAGATGGATTCGGAGAACCTTCGGAGCAAAAAAGGGCAGATTTCTAGATTGCGGCGCTCTTAAAAAAGTCGGCCCGATGCGGGGGAGGTGCACCAGGCCGACAAAAGGATGGAAAAACATGCGGTGAACCGCATGATTAAATACAAGTTAATCATTCAAGTGAGACACGCAAGATGCACCGGGTAATTATCCCATCCCTTTTCTCCTACTCATTCTTTTTATTATACGCAGCGTCATTAATAATTGGACATATTTATCGGGAGATCATATAATCTATGCATGAAAGCGCTGACCATTCCCGATGCGGTCATGGCAATTCCTGCCCTGCAAGAGGAGATTCGTCGG
>Ga0326727_10014551_pt1 | contig 17108 bp, 17 predicted proteins | sample MB2enrmetagenome_FD_207643 | JGI IMG/M metagenome (GOLD analysis project Ga0326727, IMG submission 207643) | Lab enriched peat soil microbial communities from McLean, Ithaca, NY, United States - MB29MY | ecosystem: Environmental > Terrestrial > Soil > Wetlands > Peat | place: USA: New York...
CGTCGGAGAGTCGGGTCTCCAGGCTGGCCGCCTGGGCCACGAGCATGGCCGTCCGCCGCGCCGGTTCCAGATCGGCGATGTGTTGCACCGTCATGATCGCCCCTTCGCCGATCAGACGGCTGAGTCGGTCGGGATGGATGCGGCCGGCGTGTCCACGACCGACTCCCAGGCCGCGCGCGTATTCGAGGCGGTCGAGTAGCGCGACGATGTTGGAGGGCGCGGGCGACTCCGAATAATCGCGCAGCCAGGCAAAGCGGGAGCGGTGCAGTTCGGGATCGATCGCCAGAAGCTTCTCAAGTGCGTCCCGCTCGGCGGCGGTCAGGCCGTCCGCCAGGGCTTCGAAAACCTTCTTCCGGGCGCGCGCCCGCGCCGACAGTCCGATCCGTTCCAGCACCGTCACCGTGGGAAGCAGCACGTTATTCGCCCGCAAATGAGCGATCATGGCCCGGACGATCGGCTCGCCGCGGTCGGTAGCCCAGGCAGCATCCGCACCTGCCTTCAGGCAGGAACGCCAATCCGCGAGACCGAAACTGCGGAGGCGCAAAAGCTTCTGAAGTTCGATCATATGCTCGCGGCGGGTTTCCGCCCGGCGCGCGTAATCCTCGAATAAGGCAGGGTCGATGCCGATCTGCTGCCCGACAAAGGCAAGCATTGGCTCGGGCGGCACTTCCGTGGGATCGAGGACGCGGCCGGGATAGCGAAGCGCACAAAGCTGGACGGCGAAGCCCAGACGGTTGGCCGCCCGCCGCTTCGTCTTGATCAGGATGATATCTTCAGTGCTGAGGGCGAAGTGGCGGGCCATTTCGGCGGCATCGATCGGGATGGAGAACAGCCGGATGCGCTGCTCGGAAGACAACAGGGTACGACGTGGCATGACGGCCTCGATTTGTTAGCGAGACGGCGTTCATAAACAGCTTGCCTTTCGATGCAATTTTGCAATAGGGTATTGAAAGCAGATTCGCGAGGAATCGCCGTGACCGCCAAACCCGTTCGCAAACGAACGTTTGTGAAAGACAGCAAAGCCAAGGAGGCTGGCTTACTGCTCGGTTATGCGCGCGTGTCAAAGGGCGATGACCAGACGAATACCCTACAGACAAAAGCACTGCGAGCCGTGGGATGCCGCCGTCTTTTCGAGGAGGCGGCGTCCGGCGGACGCTGGGACCGGCCGGAACTGCACCGCCTCCTCGACCAGTTACGCGAGGGCGATACCGTGGTGGTCTGGAAGCTCGATCGCCTGTCGCGCTCGCTGAAGGACGTGCTGCACATCATGGAAAGGATCGCCAAGGCTGGCGCTGGCTTTCGCTCCATCACTGAGAGCATCGACACCACCACTCCGGCCGGGCGCATGATGATGCAGATGGTTGGAGCTTTTGCTGAATTCGAACGCGCCATGATCCGTGAGCGGACCTCCGCCGGTCTTGCCGCCGCTCGGGCCGAGGGCCGTGTCGGCGGGCGACGGAAGAAATTGGACGCCGGAAAGCGCAAAGAGATAGCCGACAGTGTCATCTCAGGCCGCAAATCTGGCGCCGAGATGGCGCGGCTCTACAACATCAGCGCCCCTACCGTGTCGCGGATCGTGGCCCAGCAACTCGCGATTGCGTCGCAGTGAGGCTCCTGCGAAACTCTATCTGTTTTTGCTTTGTCGGCCTCGCAGCTTTCTCATTTTGCAGAGTTGTCCAAGCCGGGCAAACGCCGCCCCGGCAATGCTTGGGTGATCTCCGCTGTATGGCGAGGGAGGCGGCGGCAGGCGATTGTGGAGGCGCCGACGCCGAAGCCGTAACCAGTTTGGCCGCACTTGGCCTCATCTCCGACGCACTCAGTGCCTCGAATAAGGTGTCCTGCTCCAATATAGACAAAGAGCAGCGAATGATGATGGAACGTGCGAGAAGCCTTGGTCGTATCGCGGTCGCGCAGCGGCTCTCCGGCTCAGGAGACTGGCACGCGGCCATGGATACCGCGATCGGGCTAGCTCGCGAGGCCCGCACGGCCACGACATATCAATTTGGTCTGGTCGCCAGTCACGACACCTCGTTTGAGGATGTGACCTGCGACCTTGCCCGCGACCTCGTTGTAATCGGTGAGACTCGATCCGGGGAGGAACTGGCAGAGCGGGTGCAAGACGCTCCGACGTATTTCCTGGCGGGCTGCCTTGGCAGGCTCGCAGGCGTGCTTGATCGCCTCGGCAAGACGGAAGAATCGAACGAGTTTCGCCACCAAGCCCTCGGGCATGTTGCGACGATGAAAAATCGAAGCGAGCAGCAGATTGCTCTTGGTGGCATCGCCCTTGGATCGTTCGAGGCCCGGCATCTCGCTGAAGCCCTGGAGCTGCTGCGCGGTTCCGGCCTCGCGGAATTCCAACCGGACACGTTCGCCGTAGGTATCCGGCTAGGTTTCTACCGATCAATGGCGATGGAGGAAGCCGTTGTCGGCCACTACGAGGAGGCGTGGAAGATCGGCGAAGCTGTCCGGAATGACACAGGGTTTGCTCCCTGGGTCGATCTTGCTGAGGTGCTTCGTGCATTCGCGGCGGCAGGCCTCCCAGCGGCGTCCCGAAAGGTCCTGGGTCAAGCCCAGGCTCTCGTTACCGAAGTACCGGCCGACAAGGTGGATCCCATTTTTCGGGCAGCGCTTGGTTCGACACTCATTGATGCGGGTGAACAGGAAAAAGGGCAAAACCAGCTTACTGCCGTTGAGCAAGCGGCTGAGATAGTCACAAGCGCCAATTTACGGGCCTATTACCTGGAGAGCTTAATCCGCGCCTATGCTGAGACCGGAAACACCGGGCAAGCGCTCGACCTCCTCAACCGATCATTTCCCGATACGACTACGCTGCCCGGCAAGATCAGCCGTTGGGGTGCTCTGCGCGACATCGCGCTCGGCGCGGTCCGGCGCGGCGAAGCCACCATATCCGTCCAGGTTGCCGAGCAGGCCCACGATTCAGAGCTGCGCGATCTGATCATACGTGCGCTCGCGATCAGAGCAGCAAATGGCGGAAAATACGCCGAGGCTGAGCAATGGGCGAGGATGGCAGACTCCGGCAGGGGTATTCAGGTGCTCCTTGCCGACGTCTCTGCACGCGGCGCCCTCGCCGTTTCCGGCTCCGCACGATGGATAGTCGTGCTCCGTGATGAGGAGGGGCTGCACACCTTTCCCGGAACCTTCAGCAGCGCATTTGATCCCTGATTGTCATCAACACCGGCCGCTTAGCGTACGATTTCGTACAAATCGTGTGGTGACCCCATACTCTAACCCCAACTTTTCAGATTATGGAAGTTACCGTGAAACGCAGGTTTGAAAACCGGATGATAACGTGAAAATCCCGCTCGGCAACCGCGGCCTACCGGCGACTGCGGCCTTTTACCCGGCCCAGGCAAAACCCACGAGCGGGCCGCGTGCCGGGGCGCCGACGCCCCGTCGGGCCGCCGGAGCATGGCCGAACGGGACCGGAAATAAAATAAGGGTTATTGAGTGACAAGGCTGGTTTAGGATATGCTGTCATCTAACCTCCTGTATTCATGTGTTGCGTTGAGCATGCTCAGAACCCTGAATCGAATGTCATCGGCAGCACTCGCCGCCGACATTGCATACGCATCAGCCGCCATCGCGCGCCTCTCCAGGTTTCGCTTGCCGTCCCCCGCCCGGCGAGGTCATGCTCCAGGAATGTTCGTCGTGTCCGAAGCCGATGCCGCCGCGATCCGCGATGCCTTCGAGCATGGCGGCGAACTTGCGGCTGCCGTGGAACTACGCCGGCTGTTCCCCGGCCTTGCCAACAACGAGAATACGCGATTATGTGCCAGGAGCATCGCGAGCTGGCAGCCGTTGCCGGTGCCGCCGGTCAAGCCGCGCCAGGTCAATCGGCGGCGAGCGTCTCGGCCAGCAGCGGCGTAACCGGCCTCTATTGGTTTTAGGAACACCGTGGCCTGCCGTGGTCAGGGCGCCTCAGAAGGCCACCGGATGGCCACCCAAAAATCTCGCCCTCGGAATGTGGAGCAAAACTGGGGGACGAGATTCGGCAAAAACGGCGGGTTTCCCGAGGACGCGCTTGCGGTAGCCGCTGCGCCCGGCCTGCACGCACGACAGCCGCTTTCCACCCATTGCAGACATTCAAACCCGGGCACGCCTCCGTCCGCCACGATCATGGCGGCTGCGGCCTCACGGTATCCCTCGCCTGCCCTTTTCCACCCGGCCCCGTCACGGACGAATCGGCCGGCGTCCGCGGCGAGCTGCCGGACGGCATGGGTACATGGCCTGACGGGGTTTGTGCAAAACCTATACGGGCCATAACGGTGTTGCACGCACCGTCAATTCCGATTGCGCATTCGGGAAGACAGAACAGCCGAAACGTGTAAACGCAGCGTTGCCCAAACACAGCGCCATGCCAGCCTGCCGTCAGCGGATCATAAACCCCTTCCCTAACGGCTCACCGGGCCGACCCCGCCGGCACAACGGTTACCGACCCGGGTCACTGGGCGGCCGTTCGACAAACACCGAGATCCGATTGCCGTCAGCCCGGTTTCACCAGTGCCTTCCGCTTGCGGACCGGTTTGGGCTTCGGCTTGTCCCGCTCGGCCGGGATTCCGGGGCGCGTATCGAAGCCGAAGCTCGCAGCGAGCGCCTCGCCCCATGCCGAATCATCGTCGTCCGTCGGTTCCTCCGAGGGTGGTGGTTTGGCGGTGGCTTTGCGCATGGTCGCGGCTCCCTGTTCGTCTCCACCATAATGCAGCTGTGCGAACGCGGGCGGCTTTCCGGACCGGCCATGCATTTCGTCGGGCCGATAAGTCCAGCGGTGGCTGCCGGGAGCAACCCTGACACGCCGGACCGGAATTGGCGGAGGTCTAGGGGGCGACGGCAAATGGATATCTTCGTCGCGCGGGCGAACACCTCACGACCACCCGACCGCCAGTGCCAGCGCGTGCAGCGGCGCTTAGTGATAAACTGTCGGCGCTGACGGCGGGAGCGATGGCACGCGCATGGCTCGGCCAATTCGATCACAGGAAGGTACGCCCCTTTCCTCATATTCTTCCTGCCTTTCTCGTGCCGGCCAGCCCCCTATACGCTAGCCAACATACACGCGCTTCATGATGGTAGCTAACATATAGGCGATAGCTGACATATAGGCGATAGCTAGCGTGTAGACGGTAGCTGTCAGATAGACGTTAGATATCTAACGTCGCTCCAAGACGATAGCTATCGTAGTGCACATGGCTAGACGATATCTAGTTAACGTCATCCGCTTGCATAGCCGATAGCTATCGTCTAATGGACCTTTGTCATAGCGGAGACTCCTTCATGCCAACGGTCGCTTTTGCCTCGCCAAAAGGCGGATCAGGTAAGTCCACATCCGCCGCGCTTCTAGCCAGCGACCTTGCTGAGCGCGGGACAACGGTCAGCTTGATCGACGCCGATCCAAATCACCCTTTGACCAGGTGGGCCAAACGCCCAGGCATTCCGAAAGGCATGACCGCGATCGAGAGCAACAGCGAGGAGCAGCTTGTCGACGCCATTGAAGATGCGGCAAAGAAAACGGCCTTTGTCATCATCGACCTCGAAGGGACGGCCTCGAGCGCTGTGGGCGTCGCCATGAGCCGGGCGGATCTCGTAATTATCCCGACTAAGGGAAGCGACCTCGACGCTGCGGAGGCCGTTAAGGCCATCAAGTTCATTCGCTTCCAAGAGAAGATCTATCGGCGCGTCATTCCATTTGCGGTTCTCTTTACGCAGACGCGCCCGGCGATCCGCCCGAAGACCCAGGTGAATATCGAGGCTGAACTGCGAGAGCAGGGGGTCCCGATGTTCGGGAACCAACTGCACGAGCGCGATCCATACCGCGCCATCTTCAGCTTCGGCGGAACGCTGAGGAGTCTGGACACCAAGCAGGTGAGGGGGGTCGACACCGCTATCGCCGATGCAAAGATGTTCACCAACGAAGTCATAAGGCGGCTTGACGAGATCGAGGCTAAGCCGAAGCGGGGCAGGGCGGCATGACAGGGGAGCGCGCAAAGCTTTTCGAGGAAGTGCCAGAGCCTGACCTGAGTCGGTTTAAGCCGCGCACCGACACAGAACCGGCGCCAGCCATCGATCAGGTTAGGGGCGCGTCTGCTGCCGCCGGGTTCCCGAATCGTGACCCGGTTCGCATGGCTCCGATCGCGGAGCGCCACTACTACCGCACAGGCCGGGATACGCAGTTCAACACCAAGGTGCGGCCTGACGTCAAAGCGGCATTCATGACGATTGCCACCGAAGATGGTGTGCCACTTGGCAAGGTGCTCGAGGATGCTCTCGACGCGCTGGTGCGCGAGCGGAAGAGCCGAAAATAGACGATAGCTATCGTCTATTTTCGTCCTGGTGTCTCAAGGACTTGCGGCGGCGGCACAATCGGGGCATCCCCACACCAGGAGCCCCGCAGCATGCCGTATGAAACGAAGGCCACCCGCATAATCCGGTTGGCACTGGACGGTGTTGACTACGTGTAGCGGCGCACAATGATGAGCGGCCCGACGCGCAATAAAGGCCCGTTTCCGACGCACATTATCTGAGACGGAACCGAGCCACCGGCGCACAATGGCTGGGACTGAATCCACAATCGGTGAGACGGACGCGCAATAGATGACCGGCGGCGCACCGTGGCCGAGATCTCCTCGGAAACCCGATATGGGCGCAGCTTTACGCAGTCATTTTGCTCCAATAGGGTCGAGACCCTCGGATGCCGTCGCCCCGGAATGCCGTAGGCAACCCTATTGAGACGTAGAAAGCGTCTCAGGCCGACGCCTCGCTGGAGTATGCCGCAATAAGACGGTGACTGCCCGAGAGCGCATCCACCCGAACCGGCGGTCGATTTCGTAACGGACATGACCAGTCAAGATGACCTGGACACTTCGGCCCTCGCCAAAGCATTTTGGCTCCCCTTCAAGGACGTTTCCATGGATGAGGCCAAGACCGTGCGGCAGATAGGCTTCGTGCTGTTTCAGGGGCTTACGCAACTCGACCTGACCGGCCCGTGGGAAGTGCTCACGCGGCTTCCGGACACAGCCTGCCATCTCGTGAGCCATGATCTCCTGCCGGTTCGGAGTGCGAGTGGCGGGCTGCGCATCGTTCCGACGATGACCTATGCCGAGTGCCCGCAACTCGACATGATCTGTGTGCCCGGAGGTCCCGGACATCTCGACGCGATGCAGGACGAAGCCCTGCTGTCATTTCTCCGGCGCCAGGCGGGGGGATGTCGCTTCGTCACCGCGGTGTGCACCGGGACGCTCGTTCTCGCGGCGGCTGGTTTGATGCGCGGTTTCGAGTGCACGACCCATTGGATGTCCATGGACCGGCTCGCCGCCTTTGGCGCAAAGCCGGCCAATCGCCGGGTCGTGGTCGATCGCGACCGGATTACCGGCGGCGGCGTCACCGCCGGGATCGATTTCGGCCTCGCCGTGGCGGCCGAATTCCATGGAGAAACGGTCGCCCGTGAAATTCAGTTGCAGATCGAGTATGCGCCGGAACCCCCGTTCCCGGGAAGTCCGTCCACGGCTGAGGCGGCAACCGTCGCGGCTCTGAAAAGCCGGTATCCCGCTTATGGCAGACGGATGGAAGCGGTTGATGCCGCCGCAGTCCTTAAAATGGGGGACGCGGCGGGGCTGCCAACCTGATCGAACCGCATCATGCGCCGACGGTCGTCTACTGCGCGTCCGTCTCACCGAATTTGCGTTGTTTCTCAGCTATTGTGCGCCGGTGGCTCGGTTCCGTCTCAGGGAATGTGCGCTGGAAATGGCCATCTATTGCGCCTCGGACCGTTTATTATTGTGCACCGCTACAGCTAGCGGCGGCAGCGGCCCGCTTGGTCGCCATGCACGGGCACGGGCTGGCTTCCGGCAATGTTGCGCAGCCCGCCGGGCGCGGGCGATGACGCCGATACAGCGAACTTCGACACCTGGAGTATCCGGAAAGTGAAATTGAGGACGTTCCCTTCTGCCCATACTGCACAAACATCGGTTCGTTTCTTTGTGCTACCAGCTAAGCACCGAACTACACGCAGATCACGGATACGTGACAAAGTATCCGCATTTCTCGCTAGGACCTTACAGTTTCCTAGTGCATACTCTTTTTCAGAGGCGAGGCACGGTGTCTCACTCGGAAAACAGGCAGGAACAGGCAATGTCTTTCATCTCTCCCCGCAGCACCCGCTACCTCGGCCGCGACATCCTTAGCAACGATCAACTGCGCAGCTTCGCTCCCTCCATCTTCGCCACCGACAAACACGACAGCCGGAGCGATCGTTATGCGTATATCCCCACATCGGAAGTCGTTGACGGTATGCGCTCCAACGGGTTCGAGCCGGTGTTCGCGAAGCAGGGCAACAGCCGCGTCGCAGGAAAGGCCGATTTCACCAAGCACCTGATCCGCTTCCGTCATCAGGGCGAGGAGATCGCCACCCGCAGGATCGGCGGCATCTATCCGGAAGTCGTGGTGGTGAACTCCCACGACGGCACCAGCGCCTACAAGGTCATGGCCGGCCTGATGCGGCTGGTCTGCCTCAACGGCATGGTGGTTGCCGACCGCGACCTGACGAGCGTCAGCGTGCCGCACAAGGGCGATGTCATGAGCCAGGTGATTGAAGGTTCATACGAGGTCCTCTCCGAAAGCCGTCAGGCGGTCGAGGCGGCCGACACCTGGGCCGGGGTCACGCTCAACCGCGACGAACAGATGGCCATGGCCGAGGCGGCGCACGTCATCCGCTTCGCCGACGCCGAAGGCAACGTGGAGACGCCGATCGCGGCCGACCAGCTCCTGCGGATACGCCGGCACGAGGACGAGGGGGCGGATCTGTGGCGCACGGCGAACCGCATCCAGGAAAACGCCATACGCGGCGGTCTGACGGCTTGGGGGCGGGATGCCAACAACCGCCCGCGCCGCACCACGACGCGAGAAGTTAAGGGCATCGACGCCGACGTGAAGATCAATCGCGCGCTGTGGCTGCTGACCGAGCGCATGGCCGCTCTCAAAGCGGCCTGATCGCCACACCGGGCGGGGCCAGTCCCCGCCCGCCTGAGACCTTACAGTTCGCCAGGGGATAATCCATGCTGAGCAATCATCAGCGCGCCGATAGGCTGGCGCGCGTCGGGCCGGCCCTCGTCGTCACATTGTCCGAAATGACCGGCGACGGATGGATTTTCATCCCGCAGGATGCCGTTGATTTCGCAGTTCTCTCCAGGCGCAAGGATCGGATGCAGCTTGGCATGTTGCCGGGCTGGTATGATTCGATGCCGCGGTTCGAGTTCAGTCCGTTCATCCGCATCAACGGCATGACGCACACCCTGGCAGGCTTGGGCATCATCGCCCCCGGGGCAGGCGCATTGCGCATCCACGTGACGATGGCGAGCGGTGTAGAGGCGATTGCAAGGAACGTCATCCGGCGGCTGATTTTACCCTATGAGAGATATCTCCCCGAGGTTCGCGGAAACATCCGCCACGCCGTTGGCGAGGCCGAAGGGGGGCGACAATGTGAAGACCGCGCCAGGGCCGGTGCAAGATAGCGGGTTGTTACGACAGGCTAGTATGATAGGGAGGGGTGCCTCATTCGGAGTTATTGTTTTGGCACGCACCGCCCCTGCGCCCGGCCATTTGCCGGCTGCCGTCGATCGACGGCAGCTTGCCAGCAACATCGAGTTGCCGATCTATGTCCGCGAGGGTGTGGAAGCCTACATGGTGGCACACGAGAAGACTACGTTCCGGACCGTCGTCATGGAGGGATTTCGCGCGCTCGGCATTGAGATCGAGGACGAGGACCTGGTGCCGGAGCGGGCGATGCGAAAACCACGCCAGCGCGCTGCGAAGCCCGACGACACGCCGGACACCCGAAAGCCGACCACGCTCAAGCTGCCGCGCTACGTGCGGGTGCGCGCGGAAGCGTTTCTGCTAGAGCGGCCGGAGATGCGGTTTCGTAACCTCGTGATGGCCGGCCTCCGCGAACTTGGCATTGAGATCAAGGACGAAGACTTGGTCGCGGAGCGGCAAAACGTGCTTGCCGAGGCTCCGCCGCCACGCAGACGGACAGCGTAACGGGTCTTGGAATCAAAGGGGAAGAGCCGAACCAAGTTATACGCCAATAATGTCCTGATTATTACGCAAACGGACACGCGTCATCCGGTAGGACTGTCGTTCTTACTTCTGGCATTAACTACTTCATCACACTTATTTTACCGTCTATACTATATTAGTCCTTGCTCCCGTTAGGAGCCTACAGTATCCTAGTGCTTAGTGAAGGAGAGCGAGACATGAACAACCCCACCGCACCCGCCCAGGCACCGAAGGTCAAATACTACGTCTATTGGCAGCAAACCCCGCGCCAACTGTTCGCCTTCCGCGCCGATGTTTGGGCCGCAGGCCCTGTGCAAGCGCGCAAGGCGTTTGCGGCGACGCGGAAGGATTTTGTCATCGGAGTAAAGGAAGTCGCTTTCGACGGTCGCACCCTGCAAGGCGGGCGTTGGCTGGCCTGATCCGATCAACACTGCCGGGGCGACAGTCCCGGCAGATCAGACGAAGTGGAATTTCACATGGCAAAGATTGTTCTCGATACGGAAGCTTTCACCGTACCGCTTGACCGGCTGGTTCGCGACCCGGCCAATGTCCGGGTTGCCGACAGAGACGCGGATATACCCGCCCTGGCGCACAACATCGCTCACGAGGGGTTGCTGCAAAATCTCGGCGTGCGGCCGGTAATGGACGCCGACGGCCAGCCGACCGACCAGTATAGTGTTGCGATCGGAGGGCGGCGACACGCCGCTTTAAGGTATCTGGTCAAAGCGAAGCGGCTTGCGAAGGATGCTCCTGTCCGTTGCTCTTTGATTAGGACCGAAGCCGTTGCGAGCGCGGGCGCGTCGGAGAACCTGCAGCGCATCGCCATGCATCCGGCAGACGCTTACGCCGCCTTTGCCAGGATGTCCAACGATGGTTTGAGCGATGCGGAAATCGCCGTTCGGTTCGGCATCACGCCGGCAACCGTGCAAAAGCGGCTTCGTCTCGGCCGGTTGTCACCGCAACTGTTGGACGCTTTGCGCGCCAACCGGATCACCGAGCAGGTGGCGCAGGCGTTCGCGATAACCGACGACATCGAGGCGCAGGAGCGGGTCTACGCCAAGGTCCAGGGGGAATCGTGGATCAATCCGCAGGTGGTGCGGTCGATGCTGACCGAGGGCGAAGTCCCGAGCCACGATCGGCGCGTAACGTTTGTCGGGCTGGCCGTTTACGAGCAGGCGGGTGGCGACGTGCGGCGCGATCTGTTCGCCGATGACAAGGGCGGCGGCGTCACGCTGACGGACCCCGGCTTGCTGGACCGGCTAGCGCTCGAAAAGCTGGCAGCAGAGGGCGACAGGCTGCGCGCTGACGGTTGGCAGGTGGTCTCGGTGTCCATGATGCCCCCCGAGGACATGCGGGGCTTCCACCCCGCTCCGTTCGACCGTGTGCCACTGTCTGAGGAAGCCGACCAGCGCCTGACGACTTTGAGCGAGCAATACGATGCTCTAGCGGAGCAGGGCGAGGCTGACGGCCTGACCGACGAAGAGGAAGAAAGGCTCGATGCGATCCAGTCGGAAATAACCGCGATCCAGGAGGCGACAGAACGGTATAGCGACAGAACGAAGACGGCGGGCAAGGCGTTCGTATTTTTGGGCGACGGCGGGTTGTGCGTGGTCAACGGGCTGCCTCGCGGCGGGGTGGCGCAAGCCAGCGATGAGACCCCGGCCGGCGATGACGACGAACGTAGCCAGGTCTCAACCCCGGACCATCCGGCGGCCGGGAAACCGGAGCTCTCCGCATCGCTGACCGGCGAGTTGCAGGCGCACCGCACCGCGGCCTTGCAAGCACGGGTCGCGCAAATGCCCGATCTGGCGTTGCGGCTGGTCGTGCACAGCCTGCTTCTCGGTCGCGGCCACGGCGGCTACCGCGCGGTGGCGAAAATCAGCGGATACGAGCCAAGTTTGAAACAGGCATGCCCGACCATCGAGGACACCGAAGCGGCCCGCATGGTCACGGAAATGCACGATCTGCGCGGCCACCACGAACCGGGCGAACACGCCGAACTGCTGCCGTGGCTTCTCAGTCTCGACAACGCCGAAGTGCTGAATGTCCTGGCTCCGCTGGTGGCATCAACCGTGAATGCGGGGTGTGAGGACTGGTCACGCGGCGCGGGGCTTTCGCTGGCGGCCCAAGCGGCCACAGCGGCGCGGCTGAACATGGCGGATTGGTGGACCCCGACCGTTGAGACGTACTTCGGCCGCGTGACCAAGGCGCAGATCGGACGGGCGGTGACGGAGGCGGGGGCCGGGCCATTCAACACCGAGGGGAAAAAGGCCGAGGTGGCGGCGGCGGCGGCCCGTTTGGTCGCGGGTACGGGTTGGCTGCCGAGCATGCTACGGGCGCCACCGATAGAAAAAGCGGAGTGAGCCGACACGGGGGGAGGGACCGACCTCCCCCCAAACGCCGGTGGCACGATCGCCGGTCAGTGCTTCCCGGGGGTTGCGGGCGGCGCGGCCGGCGGAGCAGGCGGCGGAGCCAAACACATCCACTGGCCGGTGTCCCGGGCGTAGCCGCACTGCATGCCGGGGATGTCTGCGGGACGCTCGCGCAGTACCCCGAGGACCAGCAACGCCACCACGGACAGCGCGCCGAGAACGAAGGCACCGCCGCAGCATAGTCCGATCAGCGCCATCAGCCGCCGGTCCAGCGTGCGGACAACCCGCCGCGCTTCCTGCTTCATGCCCCGGAAGGCGCCATCCTCCATTGCCGTCCAGATCGCGGCGCGGTCATTGTCAGTGAGCGGATCACGGGCGGCGATGACGTCCGCCACCGCCCGTTCCCAGCGGCGCGTGCTGCGGCCGAATACGCCGAGCACGGCGGACAGACCGGCCAGGAGAAACCGCAGCGGGTCACGCGGCAGCACGGCGTCCCCGGCCCGTGCCAGCGTCGCTTGAGCATCCAGGATTGCCGTCTGCAAATCATCCGATGGCATGTCGGCGGGTATTACGTCCATGGCATCCACCCCTCTATCACCTGAAACTCAGAGCGCATCCGTTCGTGGAACTCGCGCACCATGCTCCGCTCGATCAGCGAAATATCGGCGGGCTTGCGGCCTTCCGACGCCTCGCCTGCCATCGCCTGACGGAAATGCACCCGCGCCCGCTCGACCTTCAGCGCGACGCGTTGCGCCAGCTCCGGCATGAGCAACTCGACGGCACCGCGATCCAGCGCCGCCTTGTAAGCAGGTTGGCGACGCACCGCGTTGAACTCGGCCGGCGTCTCCGCCCGTGCCAGATTGAGGATCAGCGCCGTCGCCTTCGGCCGGAAACCGCGCTGCTCAAACGTCACCAAGGACGCGAGATCATCCACCCGCGGCGTCAGCACGTAGGCGGCGACGAAGCCGACACCGTCCTGTTCCAAGGTGTCGGCAAGGGTTGGAGTCTGTTCGATCGTCCGCGCCAGGGAGACATCCCCGCCGCCGAAATCGAGAATGGCGTTGCCGCGCTTGGACGCCAGGAACTTCAGAACGTTTTGCAGCCACGCCGCCGTTTCGGCCGGATCGGAGCTTGGCGGCTGGAGCACGCCATCAAAAAAATCCGCCAGCGAACGGTTTGTCGGATCGAGGGCCGCCAGCAGCGTCCGGTCCAACTTGCCCTTGTCCCGCAGTTCTCCGCCAAGCCATCTGGCAATGACCGTCTTTCCTGATCCGCCCGGCCCGATCAGCCCGATTACTTTGGATAGCCGCGACAGGTCTGCGATCGGAACGTCAGGGCGCGGCGCCCGGGTGAAGGGCGCTGTCGTCGGCGGCAAGCCCGCGATGACCGAGTCATCGCTCATATCTTCCATGATCGCCGAGAACATGGAGGCGAGGGATGGCATGGTTTGGCTATCCGCCTCCGTGACGGATGGCGGGGTCTTTTCACGCGACATGGTTTGTTCCTCAGTTGGCGTTTTTAGGTTTCCACTCGCCGGCGAACCTGAAGCCGTAGGGATTGTCGTCGCCGGGCAGGTCGGCGGGAACGGAGGCGGGCGCGGCGGGTGGTTGCCGGTCTTGCGTAGGCCCGGCTGGCGGCGGTTTGACCGTTCGTGGAGCGGGATCGGACCCCTCCATGTCACGGGAAAGCAGCTTCCAGGTCTTCCAGGCAACCTGGCGCGGATAGGGGTTTCCGTCTCGCCCTTTCAGGCCGTCGTCGTAAGCGGCCTGAGCGACCGCAGTCCACGACGGACGCGGCTTGGTCAGCACCGGCCTTAGCTCTGCGTATTTGTCGTGCATCCAGCGGTAGAGCGGAGAACGTCCTTGCAGGGCGTATTTCTTCACTGCCTCTCCGGCGTCTCTAGCCATGGGTGAAGCGCCGATCTTCCATTTTAACAGCCTAACCGTATCCCGCACGTCATCGATTTGTCAATCATCCGTATATCATGTGTAGCCCAACTGTACCCCGTTCGTCATAGCGTTGTATTCGTCGCGAGGTTGTATAAGGTCTTGCAGACCATTGCACCGTTCGGGTGCTGAAAACGGAAGGAAGCAGGCCCCGTGGACCTTGACAACATCCACCTGAAACTGGACCGCATCCTGGCCGGGCAGCAGCAATTGATGGCGCGCATCGACGAGCAGAGAGAGACTATCAACATACTAGCCGCTGCCGTCTCGGTGCAGCAGGAGTCGCTGGACACCAACACGGAGACCATCAGCCGGCTGGCCGAGGCGATGAGCCAGGAAGGCGACGGCGGCGATCTGGTCGCGGAGATCGCGGCGATCTCGGTCAGCCTGAAGCTGATCCAGCAGGACGGCGCCCGCATGGTGGTCCTGATCGGCAGGCTGCCGAACGCGGTGGCGCAGGCCGCTCAGGACGCCGTGCTGATGGCGATGGGCGAGGGAGTGAACATTCCGCCGGGTGACGGGGGATGAGCGCCCCGCGCACGCCGGGCTGGATTTACGTGCTGGCCAGCGCATCCCACCCGGGCGTGGTCAAGATCGGCCGCACGTCGCGCCATACCGAGGGGCGGATGTCGGAGGTGGATCGCTCCGCCTACGCTGCGTTCGGGCCGTGGACAGAGGTCTGGTCCCGCGCAGTGGCCGATTGCCCGCACGTCGAGGCCGCGGCGCATCGGATGCTGGCGAACCGCCGGGTGAAGCTGGACCGCTTGGCGTGCCGGGAATTATTCCGCGTGGATAGCGCCGAGGCGTGCCGTGTCGTGGAGGCTGCGGCGGGTTCGCTGACCGTGGCGCGGCGGCCATTGCCGCCAACGCGGCGGCGGGCATCGATGCGCCGCCGGTTCCGAGTGCGCCGCTGGGGACGCCCGCTGACCGCGATCGTCATGCTGCCGGTTCTGGTGTGGCTGATCGGGGCGCTGCTGCACCCATGATGTCGCTTCACATGGGGGCGGCCGGGGCGCTGGCCGGCGGCAAGGCGATGGCGGAGTATTTGCTTGAGCAGCAGATCGACGTCGCCGCCATGCGCTCGGCGGCTTACTACGGGCAGACGGCCGGCGTCGAAGAAGCGATCAGCCAAGGCCATGGCGCTGCGCCGCTACTGCGCACGGACATCGACCCGGAGCTGGCCGAGGCGCTGGGGCTGAAGCCCGGCCAAGTCATCGACGTGGATGCGCTGGCGCATATCCTGTCCGGCCATCGCGCCGACGGTGAGGCGCTGCCGGTGCAGATGCAGAACCGCGATGTCACGACCTACGGCGACACCGAGTCCGAGGACGGAAACGTTCGGCACCGCGTGGCGTATCTCGACCTGACGTTTTCGGCACCGAAACACCTGTCCCTGGCGTGGGCGTTCGCGGAGACGGAGGCGGAACGGAACTCTCTGCACCAGGCGCATCGCACGGCCGTGGACGAGACGCTGCGCTATATTGAACAGCAGATCATCCGGGGGCGGCTGGGGGCGGGCGGCGAGGGCGGCACCGAGACGGGGCGGATGGCGTGGGTAAGGGTTGAGCACTACACCGCGCGCCCGACCGTCGAACAGGTCCGCACCGATCCGGCGACGGGCGAGGTCTACACCGAGTTGCGCAGCGCCAAGGTTGCCGGCGATCCGGCGGTGCATTCCCACATGCTGGTGCCGAACCTGATCCGCACCGAGAGCGGCCGGCTCGTGGCTATCGACACCGCCGCGTTTCACGGCCGGGTCAAAGAGTTCGGCGCGGTCTATCAGGCTCTCTTTGCGCGCGAGGTGGCGGCGCTGGGCGTTGCCGTCGATCTCGATCCGCGCACCAACATGGCGCGGCTGACCGCCATCCCGGAACATGCGGTCGATGAGTTTTCCAAGCGATCCCGCGAAGGCGAGGCGGCGGCGCGCGCTTGGGCAAAGCGCGAAGGCCGCGACTGGGACGAACTGTCGCCGGAGCAGCAGGCGGCATTCCGGAAGCAGGGCACGCACGCCACGCGGCAGGACAAGGAAACGAACACGCCGGACATGCAGGCGTGGCGCGAGCAGGCCGAGCGGATCGGGTGGAAGCATCGCACGGTCATCGGTGAGCGGGCGCCCGAGCGCCCGCGAGACGAGCGGATGGACCATGCAGACCGGGAGGGATTGCCGCACCTCGCCGGGATGCTGACCCAGCGCGCCGTGATCGGCCAGGGCGATGCACGGGTGGCGATTGCGCGCGGGTTCATCGCTGCCGGTGGGTTGGACTCTACCGACGACATCGGTGTCATGGCCAAGCATTGGGCGACCGCTGGCGTCATGCAGGACGGCCGCGAGACAAAGCTCATCTGGAAAGAGGTCGAACGCGGCAAGATCAAGATCACGACGGAGTTGCACCGCGACCAGGAAACCGAACTGATCGCGCTGGCGCGGGCTGGCGCCGCCGATCGCCGGCATGCGCTCACGTCCGATGAGATTTCCGCCGCGATTGCCCGAACCGGGGTGTCCTATGCCGGACGGGGGGGGAACAGCCAGCGTGAAGCCGTCGAGACCTTGGGCACGGACGGCGGGCTGGCCGTCCTGATCGGCGTTGCCGGGTCGGGCAAGAGCACGGGGGTTTTGAAACCGCTGGTCGATGGGTGGCAGCACAGTGGCCTTGAGGTCTGGGGCACCGCGCAGGCGTGGCGCCAGGCCAAGGATCTGCGCAGCGCCGGCATCGGGCACGCCAAC
>Ga0326727_10014552_pt1 | contig 17105 bp, 12 predicted proteins | sample MB2enrmetagenome_FD_207643 | JGI IMG/M metagenome (GOLD analysis project Ga0326727, IMG submission 207643) | Lab enriched peat soil microbial communities from McLean, Ithaca, NY, United States - MB29MY | ecosystem: Environmental > Terrestrial > Soil > Wetlands > Peat | place: USA: New York...
GCGTCGCGGCGGTTCATATCGAGCCCTTTGGCGTCTACTCGCACCACTATAAGCATCTGGCAGACATTCCGGCCGGTGCGACCATCGCCATCCCCAACGACCCGTCCAACGTAGGCCGCGCCTTGTTACTGCTGGAACACAAAGGACTGATCAGCCTGAAGGATCCGGCGAACCTGCTGGCGACCCCGCAAGACATCACCGCCAACCCGAAAAACCTGAACATCCGCGAACTGGACGCAGCCATCCTGCCGCGCGTACTGGATCAGGTCGATCTGGCGATCATCAACACCAACTATGCGCTGGAAGCCAAGCTGGTGCCGACGCGTGACGCGCTGGTCCTGGAAGACGGCAAGTCGGCTTACGCCAACCTGCTGGTTGCACGACCGGACAATAAAAATGACGCTGCCGTGAAGAAACTGGCAGCGGCCCTGAACTCACCGGCTGTTAAAGCCTTCATCGAGCGTCAGTACAAGGGCGCGATTGTACCGGCATTCTGATCTGTCATCCGACCCGGCCAGGCGTCCAGCCTGACCGGGCTTTCCACAGAAAAGGCAACAAAACGAAGCATCCGCAGGAGACCACCGTGAAAGCACTGATCGTAGGCGGCGATAGCGTAGAGACGGTTCGAAGACAACTGCAGGCCCATGGATTTGAACAGGTCTCTCACTGGAAGGGCAGAAAAACGGGCGACTGCCGTCGCGCCTTCCCACAAAATCTGGACCTGATCGTCATCATACTGAGCTACGTCAACCACAACCTGTGCAAGCGGGTCCGTATGGAAGCCGGACGTCAGGATTGGCGTGTGGTCTACGTCGGAAGAAAAACCACGGACCCGGTCGATCTGGTAAAAATTAGCCAAGTACCCAGCCCCGTCATACACTGAAATCGCAAACATTCGCCGGCATCCACAGGATCAGGACATGTTACCTTGCGATCAGGGCATCACCGCATCCATTCTCGAAACCAGCCTGGATGCCATTTTCACCATCCGCGACGATGGCATCATCATCGACGTCAATGCCGCAGCGACGCGGATGTTCGGCTGGTCAAAAGAAGAGCTGATCGGACGCAACATCTCCAGCACCATGCCCTCTCCGATGCGGGAACGGCACGACAGCTTTCTGGAACATTTCAGCCCCGAACGCGGCATCACGCACATCCTGGGCAGCGGCAAAGTGCTGCTTGCCGAGCGCCGCGACGGTTCGACGTTTCCCGTCGAAGTCGGTATTTCCACCTTCATGATCAACGGTGAACGGTTTTTTACCGGTTTCGTGCGCGACATGAGCGAACGCCAAAGCTATATCGATCACCTGCACCACATCGCCAACCACGACAGCGATACCGGCATCCTCAATTACCGCGGCCTGATGGCGCTGTTCGACGCAAAAGCCACAGGGGGAGCTACCGCGCTTTATATTCAACTAAACGGTTTTCGCCGCATTGTTGCCGCCCATGGGCGCAAAGCCGGCGATCAGATTCTCAAAACCACCGCCGAACGCTTGCAGCAATACTTGCCAGCCGCCTCCCAGGGACTGGCACTGGGCCGCGTAGGGGAAGCCGCCTTTGCGCTGTTTACCGATCAGGATGCCCTGCTACTGACAAGGCGCTGCCAGACCGAGCTGTCCCTGCCGATCCGATACGCTCAGCTATCGTTGCAACTGACGGTGAGCATCGGCCTGTCCAGCCTGGAAGGCAGTGCCGCGCAACGACTACGCGATGCCATGACGGCCTGCGAAAATCTCGACCGTCTTATCGGCGGAATACAGGTTTTCTCCAACGCCTTGTCCGAGCAGCTGCAACGTGCGCTCTATATGGAGTCGCGGCTGCACAAGGCACTGGACGAAAACGCATTGCGCATGCTGCTACAACCCAAACTCGACCTGCTGAGCGAAACCATCGTCGGGGCCGAGGCACTGGTCCGCTGGCAGGATGCCGAACTGGGTCTGGTTTCCCCGGTCGACTTTATCCCGATCGCAGAACGGACCGGATTGATCAACGCGGTCACCGACTGGATGCTGGCGCAGGGGCTCTCCGAAATTCGCCGCTATGAAGGTTCGGATCTGAGCGTAGCCGTCAATTTTTCGTCGCTGGATTTCCGGCAGCCGGATGTCACCGAACGTGTTGCCCTGGCACTGGAACAGGCACAGGTCGAGCCCGCAAAACTGGAAATCGAACTGACCGAAACCATCGTCGCGGACCATCCGGCCACCACCGCCGAACGCATGCGGGAGCTCAAAGCGCTCGGTGTCGCCCTGTCACTGGACGATTTCGGTACAGGCTATTCATCGATGTCGTATCTGTGTCAGTTTCCGCTCGACACCTTGAAAATCGACGCCTCATTCGTACGCGAAACCCCCGGTAACCCCGACGCCAATGCCATCGCCACCGCCATCGGTGCCCTGGCGCGTGCGCTCGACATGAGTACGGTGGCCGAGGGCGTCGAAACCCGCGCTCAGGCGGACTTTCTGAAATCCCAGTCCATCAACCTGTGTCAAGGCTTCCTCTTTAGCCGCCCACTCCCCCCCGATGCCTTCCATGCGCTGGTCGACCGGCAGATCCGTACCGGCAAGACGCCATAAGCGCGATGCATCAGGCACCGTATTACCCATTCCAATAACTCATCGAAGTAAAACAGAACAATGTAAAATTGCGGGCATGGATCTCTTTCTGACTCGCACGGTCGGATTACTGGGCGTCGCCATCATGGTGGCGATCCTGGCCCGCCGGCTCAAACTGCCTTATACCGTTGGTCTGGTCATCACCGGCATCGGACTCGCACTGGCACACCTCCAGATCGGCTCAATGCTGTCCCATGCCTTCATCTTCGATCTGATTTTGCCGCCGCTGCTGTTCGAGGCCGCGCTCAGCCTTGACTGGACAGCGGTCCGGCGCGACATGCGCCCGATCTTCGTCCTCTCCACGCTAGGGGTCATCATTTCCGCCGCCTTTGTCACAGCGGGTATGGTGAATGTCCTGCACTGGTCGCTGACCCCCGCGCTGATTTTCAGTGTACTGATCGCGGCCACCGATCCGATCGCGGTCATCGCCCTGTTCAAGGATACCGGTATCAAGGGGCGACTCCGCCTGCTGGTCGAAAGCGAAAGCCTGTTTAACGACGGGGTTGCCGCCGTCCTGTTTTCACTGGTCATCAGTTGGCAGCTGGGGGGCTCGCCCTTGAATGTGGGCACCGTCATCCGCGTTCTGTTGCCGATGGCCGCCGGTGGCGTATTGGCGGGGGCGGTCTGCGCAGCCATCGCGCTGGCGCTGATCGGCCGCACCAACGATTACCTGATCGAAACCATGGTGACGACCGTTGCCGCCTACGGTTCGTTTCAGATGGCCGAGCACTTTCACTTTTCCGGTGTATTGGCGACCGTCACGACCGGGCTGGTCATGGGCAATCTGGGACAATTCAAAAATCCGGAGCAGCGCATATTGTCACCCGACGGACGGGCGTTTCTGGTGGCCTTCTGGGACTTCGCCGCATTCATTGCCAACTCGCTGGTTTTTTTACTGATCGGTCTGGCGGTTTCCGGCATTGCGTTCGCAGGCCTCGGCGCGGGCCCCCTGGTCGGCATCATCCTGCTGGTTCTGGCCGGTCGGGCGCTGACGGTCTACCCGTTGTGCATGTTGTTCCACCGCACCCGTTGGGCGATCCCGGCCAGAGAACAGCATATTCTCTGGTGGGGAGGATTGAGAGGCGCACTCGCCCTGGCCCTGGCCTTGTCACTCCCCCTCGGCCTGAGTCATCGTAATGACATCCTGATTGCCGCATTCGCGGTCGTGATCTTCTCGGTCGTGATGCAGGGTCTGACCATGCCCTGGTTGCTGAAACTGCTTCGCATTGTTCCTGGTGACCCGATTCCCGCCCCCCTGCAGACGAAAGCAGAAACCGGCGATTCGTGAGTGATCACGCTGGCAGCCTCCGAAAATACTTGCTTTGCATATAAATATCTTTATATTTAAATGTTAGCGCTTGCGGATGCCTGACCAGACTGATGAATAGACATGTGTGGAGCCCAAAATTGAACCGAGCCACGCTCAGACGCGCGCGCGAACTCTTTCTGGAAGGACGAGAACTTCCCCGGCATTATGAAATCAACGCCCGCCTCGCCCATTCATGGCGCCGCTCGGCCCAGGCCGGATTGACGCCGGAAGGACGCCTTCCCGATCCGATACGGCTGGACACACAGCAACTGGCCTGCGCAGCCGAGCGCAAAATGAGTTTCATCCAGCATGCCAAGCCCGTATTGGAGTTTCTTCACAGCCAGACCAGTGAAACCGGAAGCATGGTGATCCTTGCCGACGAATGCGGCGTGATCCTGCAAACCCTGGGCGATACCGAATTTCTCGACCGGGCCAGCCGGGTCGCACTGGCACCGGGCACGTCCTGGAGCGAAAGCCATCGAGGCACCAATGGCATCGGCACCGCATTGGCGGAGTCGCGTCCGCTGACGGTCCTCGGTGGCGAGCATTTTCTCGAACGCAACGGTTTTCTGAGCTGCGCTGCGGCGCCGGTCATGGCGCCCGATGGACAACTGAAAGGGGTGATCGACATCTCCTGCGACGAGCGGCGCCATTGTTCGCACACCCTGGGGTTGGTTCGCACGGCGGCCCTGACATTGGAAAACCGTCTGTTCGCCTCGCGCTTCGGCCGCACCCTGCATGTGCGCTTCCATCCACAGGCAGAGGGAATCGGCACTTTTGCCGAAGGCGCGATTGCCTTGTCCGAGGATGGATGGATTCTTGGCGCCAATTCGTCCGGTCTCGTCCAGCTCGGGCTGACCCCGGCAGATCTGGGCGTCACCCCGCTGTCACGCGTTTTGCAGATCCGTTTCGAAGACCTGCTGGCCCTGAGCCGGCGCCAACCCGATGCACCGTGTCTGGTTGCACTGCACGACAAGCGCAAAGTCTTTGTCCGGGTCATCGCCGCGCGCGGCAGCCTCGTGGCCGCCCCAGCAACATTGCCGGCCGCCCCGCGTGACGCTCTGACGACCCTCGATACGGGGGACGAAGCCGTCTCGGCCGCAATCGACAAGGCACGCAAACTGCTGGGCAAACCGGTCGCGCTACTGCTGCAAGGAGAGTCCGGTACCGGAAAGCGCCGTTTTGCCCAGGCCATGCACGCATCGGCACCCCATCCCGAACGTCCGTTCATCACCATTCATTGCGCCGCCCGGACAGAATCCCAACTAGAAGCGGAGCTGTTCGGTGCGCCATTTTCGACGGGGCAAGCCCAGCCACCGGCAGGACTTTTACAGGCACGCGGCGGTACCTTGCTGATTGAACAGATTCAGTGCCTGCCGATGTCCATGCAGGTCCGGCTCGGTCATTTGCTGCGCGACAAACAACTGATGTTACCCGGAGGCGAAACGGCAAAGCTGGATTTCACCCTGATCTGCACTGTCCGGCAAGATCTGAAGCCATACGTGGAAGCGGGGCAATTCAGCGAAGCATTCTACTATGCGATCAGCGGCATGACCTTGCGCTGTCCGCCCTTGAGAGCACGCAAGGACTTCGTCCTGATTCTTGCCAGCACACTGGAAGCACTGGCGCCGGGTCGGCCGCTCTCACTGGAGCCAGGCCTTGCCGCCGCACTCGCGAACCATGACTGGCCGGGCAACATGCATCAGTTGACCTCGGTTCTTCAGGCCATCTGTGCCTTGCTGGATCCGGAGGATAGCCGTATCGGCTGGCAGCACCTTCCCGATCCGTTGCGAGAGACATTGCACCCCAATCCGGCCCCCCCGAGCATCTCGATCGATATCGCAGAGAACCTGCGCACACTCTCCGCGGAGACCATGACGCGCGCCGTTGCCGCCTGCAATGGCAATATGTCAGAAGCCTCGCGTCGCCTGGGCATCAGCCGCAGCACCCTTTACCGGCATCTGCGAACGAATGGCCTGCACCCGGCCGAGGAACACACCGCTTAGTAAAAAAGCCGCCGTTCCCGCAAAAGGGGAACGGCGGCTTTCTGCACCAAACGCTTAGTTACATCGCGGCTCGGTAGATCCCGACCACTTGCTCATGCGTCGGTTGAACCGGATTGGTCAAACCGCACGCGTCCTTGAGCGCATTGTTGGCCAGCGTATCCAGATCGGCTTCTTTCACCCCCAACTGGGCCAATCCAGCCGGAATCCCGACATCGGCGGACAGCTTGCGAATTGAAGCCAGCGCAGCGTCGGCACTGGCCTCGGCACCCAGCGCAACGGCAACATCGGCCAGGCGTGCGGCGCAGAACGGCGCGTTGAATGCCTCAACATGCGGGAGCAGAATGGCATTGCACACCCCGTGGGGCAGATCGTAGAAGCCGCCCAGCTGATGAGCCATCGCATGAACATAGCCCAGCGACGCGTTATTGAAGGCCATTCCGGCCAGGAATTGCGCATACGCCATCTGCTCACGCGCTTCCATGTCCTGACCATCGGCCACGGCACGGCGCAGCGATTGCTGAATCAGCGTGATCGCCTTGAGCGCACACGCATCGGTAATCGGCGTAGCCGCGGTCGAAACATAGGCTTCCACCGCATGGGTCAATGCATCCATCCCGGTCGCAGCGGTCAGGCTGGCCGGCATGGTCGCCATGGCGACCGGATCGTTGACCGACAGAATCGGCGTAACATGCTTGTCGACAATGGCCATTTTCACATGGCGCGACACGTCGGTGATGATGCAGAAGCGCGTCATTTCGCTCGCCGTACCCGCGGTGGTATTGATCGCAATCAGCGGCAGCTGCGGTTTGGCCGAACGGTCCACACCTTCGTAGTCTTCGATTTTTCCACCATTGCTGGCCACAAGCGCGATGCCCTTGGCGCAATCATGAGGCGAACCGCCACCGACCGAGATGACGACATCGCACATGTTTTCGCGCATGATCTCCAGCCCGTCTTCCACGTTTTTCGTGGTGGGGTTGGGTTGCACGCCGGTATAGATAAAGCTCTGGATATCGTGCGGCCGCAACAGGCCGCTGATCTGTTCGGCCAGGGCACGCGTCGCCGCGTGCGAATCGGTCACGATAAGCGCCCTGCGATACCCGTACGTCGCAATACGGGAGGCGGCTTCTTGCAGGGCCCCTGCCCCCATCAGGTTAACCGGGGGAATGAAGAATGCGCTGACTGCCATGATGAAGATCCTTGGTTGTGATCACTACATTGTCATCTATCGTTCCAGAAAAACACGCTTCCGGACTGGTGAGCGCCTCCTCAATCCGGATGCCCACCAGTATCGGAAGCGTGTACATCCCGGCACAACGAAAGTTCAACCAAAAATAATCACCTGTATCAATTTGGGACAGTGGCGTCCCACAATGCCTCAGTTCGCGACAGGCGCCGACGCAAACTCAAGGAGCGTATCGCCGTCCATACGGTATCGCACCCACTCGGACTGAGGCTTTGCACCGATCGACAAATAAAAATCGATGGCCGGCTGATTCCAGTCGATCACACTCCATTCAAACCGCCCGCACCCCTGCTCCACCGCAATGGCGGCCAGGTGCTTGAGCATGCGCTTACCCGCGCCACAGCCGCGCTTCGCCGGAGAGATATACAAGTCCTCCAGATACAGCCCCTTTTTGGCCTGCCAGGTGGAATAGCTGAAGAAATACACGACATAGCCCGCGGCCTCGCCATCCACTTCGCAGATCAAGGCACGGGCCGGACTGTCCGGGCCGAACAGGGTCGCGGCAATCGAGTCCTCGGTGGCGGCCACCTGGTCGCCGGCCTTTTCATAAACGGCCAGTTCGGTGATAAAACGCAGGATCAACGCGGCATCTTCAATACGGGCAGGACGGATGGAGATGTTCATAGGGGCTTTCATGCTCGTTGGCGCGCGGAACCCGGCATAAGCTCAGAGACAGACCGCACGGAAGCCCTTATGGTACGACCTTTATAAACGTGTACGAATTTGTTTTATTTTAATAAGTTTGGCTAACCCGGTATCGGTCTTTGCCAGGCCGCGCGTCGGCATGCGAACCACCCACCCAGTCCAGCCCTGGCCGATTCCCCGCCATCTCTTCACCCGGAAGGGTGCGGGCTTCTTGAGACATGCCGCATGTCGCTTTCGCGCCACTAAAGATGTATTTTGTTTACATCTTATTGGATATAGATGTATTCTACTTACATCTTAATAAGCGACTGCATCCGGAGCACCAACATGGCATTTCACGTCAAAAACAACATTCACTGGGTTGGCAAACAAGACTGGGAGCTGCGTGAATTTCACGGCAGCGAGTACAGTACGCACAGGGGTTCCAGCTATAACAGCTATTTGATCCGCGAAGAAAAAACCGCGCTGATCGATACCGTATGGGCGCCCTACGCCGAAGAGTTCGTCAACAATCTGTCAAAGGAAATCGATCTGGGAAAGATCGACTACATCGTCGCCAATCACGGCGAAATCGACCACAGCGGCGCCTTGCCTGCATTAATGGCCCGGATTCCCGATACGCCAATCTACTGCACAGAAAACGGCATCAAGTCTTTACGCGGGCATTATCACCAGGACTGGAACTTTCACCCGGTCAAAACCGGCGACAGCCTGGATATCGGCAACGGAAAAAAGCTCGTATTTGTCGAAATGCCGATGCTGCACTGGCCGGATAGCATGGCGACTTACTTGACCGGCGATGCCGTCCTGTTCAGCAACGACGCATTCGGTCAACACTATGCCAGCACTCAGATGTTCAACGACCTTGTCGACCAGAACGAACTGGATGAAGAATGCATCAAATACTATGCAAACATCCTGACGCCCTTCAGCCCGCTGGTGACCCAAAAAATCAGAGAAGTGCTATCGCTGAACCTGCCGATCGATATGATCGCCACCAGCCACGGCATCATCTGGCGTGACAATCCGACACAAATCGTCGAACGCTATCTTAAGTGGGCAGACAGCTATCAGGAAAACCAGATCACGCTGATCTACGACACCATGTGGAACGGCACCCGCATGATGGCCGATGCCATCGCACAGGGGATCCGCACCGTCGATCCGAAAGTCGCCATTAAAATCTTCAACCTGTCCAACACCGATAAAAACGATGTGCTGACCCATGTGTTCCGCTCCAAAGCCATTCTGGTCGGTAGCCCGACCATCAACAACGTCATGCTTCCCCATGTGGCGGCTCTGCTGGAAGACATGGAAGGTCTGCGCTTCAAAGGCAAATCGGCGGCAGCCTTTGGTACCCACGGCTGGAACGGCGGCGCGGTAGATCGCATTGCCCGACGTCTGGGCGATGCCGGTTTTCAGGTTCTGACGCCAGGCGCCCGCGCCGAATGGCGTCCGACAGACGATGCGCTGAGCCAGGCGGTGGAATTCGGCAAGCAGTTTGCAGCGCAACTGGACAGCCCTGCTGCCCCTGCCACTACCTGCGGATGCTCACCTGACAACAACGGCGCCATGCGCTGCAAAACCTGTTCCTGGATTTACGACCCGGTAGCCGGAGAACCCAATCAGGGCGTGTCGCCCGGAACCGCCTGGGCAGACGTGCCCGATACCTTCCTGTGCCCGGTATGCTTCATGGGCAAATCCGACTTTGTCCCGGCGTGAGGTGACATCATGAAACGTCCATTGGTCATCATCGGCAGCGGACACGCGGGTTATACGCTGGCCCGCGCCTTTCGCCAGCGGAATCAGGACACCCCCGTGGTCATTCTGACGCAAGACGGCGGAGAAGATTATCCGAAACCCCGGCTCAGCCATGGTTTCGGACAACAAGTCACGGCAGACCAGCTCGTCGTGCAGACAGCATCCCGCATCGCCGCGACCAGCAAGGTCATGGTGCGGCCGCATACCCGGGTGACGGCAATCGACTTCGATCAACAAACCGTGATTGCCGGCGATCTGAAGATACCCTATGGCGATCTTGTACTGGCAGTCGGCGCCAAGCCTTTTGTACCGCCATTTTCCGGCACGGGCGCTGACGAAGTCCTGACGCTGAACAGTCTCACCGAATACAGGCGCTATTTTGACTGTCTGAATGCCAGCAAGCATGTTCTGGTGATCGGCGGCGGCCTGATCGGCACCGAGATTGCACAGGACATCGCTCAACACAGGCAGGTCACGATGGTAGACATCAACGAACGCCTGCTGGCGCGGCTCGTCCCCGAACAGGTCAGCCGCCGTCTACAGGCCGCGATGCACCACGTCCGCTTTCGATTTAACCGCTCGGTCGCAGCCATTCACAAAGAGGGCGCCGCACTGCAGGTCGAGCTGAGCGATGGCGAACGTATCGCAGTCGATTCGGTGGTCTGTGCAGCGGGCCTCAAACCAAGGCTGGACCTCGCCACCGGGCTGGCGACGCAGCGCGGCATCCTGGTGGATACGCAGTTGCGCACCTCGCGAGCGCATGTCTATGCGTTGGGTGATTGCGCCGAAATCGACGGAAAAGTGCTGCCCTATCTGCAGCCGATCATGTTGTCCGCTCAGGCGCTGGCCAAAACACTGACGGGAGAGCCAACGGCCGTTGCATTCGGCCCCATGCCGGTTGCAGTCAAAACGCCTTTGCTGCCGATCCAGGTCGGAGGAGAAACAGACGGCAGTCATCTGGAATGGCAAGTCAGTGAGGACGAACAGGGACTGAGCGCCAAAGCCCTGTACCAGGAAAGACTGGTCGGGTATGTCGCCGCCGGATCGCATAATGGCTTTACCCTGATGCGCGATCTGATATCCGCTGCGACAGCCCAGGCTTAACTCACGAAACAAGGAAACAGAGTCATAACGGAGGCAAAACTTGATATGATGAATAGCTAGACAACCGACTCACAGCGCCTGCGAGCATGGAGAACACATCATGTGGCTGTTCACCCCGATCGGATTTTTCAGCATTGTCGAAAAACCCGAAGACAAGAACGCAGGGACACTGACCGTGCGTGCCCGCGTACTGAGCGACCTTCAGGCGCTGAAGGATAACTGGCTACCGTCTCTCGGACCAATCAATGCCGATGCGGGCGATGACTATCGTTACCAGGCCCACGCGCCTAAAGCCGACATTGCTGCAGCGATGTCGCAACTTACCACCTCGATCGACTACAGCAGCTTCAAGCAACATGTCGCCCTGCGGCAGGGTGAACAGCGTGCACAGGTCTATCAGCAACTATGGGGCTTGCTGTATCAGCTGGATCAGGAATCGGGCTACGAAAAAAGAGATATGCAACAAATGGACGAAGCACCATCCGGTATGGAGATCCCCAAAGCGGACGCTTATGGCGGCGTGCTGATCAATGCCGACGGAAAGATTTTGCTGCGTGAACCCAGAAATCACTTTGGCGGCTATTGCTGGACCTTCGCCAAAGGCAGGCCGGACGAAGGCGAAAGCCCGCAACAGACCGCGCTGCGCGAAGTTCTCGAAGAGACCGGGCAACCGGCATGGATCGTCGGCCTGATCCCGCAGGTGTTTGCAGGCACGACCACCTCGACGGTGTTCTTTCTCATGGAACCGGAGGGCGAGCCCCGCGCGTTTGGCGACGAGACCATCACGGTTTGCTGGGCAAACCAGGAAGAGGCCCGGAAACTGATCGCACTGAGTCCGTCCGCAGCAGGACGCGCAAGGGACCTGGCCGTGCTAGCGGCCGCCTACGCCTTATTCGATCACTGACAGCGAAGTCCGACACACAGATGATTGCCCGGAGCGACCGGCAGCACTTTAGTTGCCCGTTATTCCCCGAGTCAGGAATAATGTCGTATGCCGAATTTCAGAAGCATCAAATTCAGATTTGCCATGCTTGTCATGCTGTTGTTAACCACAGCGGTGTGCGCACGTCTGTTTATCGGCATTCCCTTTTTGCGCAACCAGGTCGAACAACTGGTGTTATCGCAAGAACAATCGCTGGCCAACTATGCGGCACACACACTCGATGACGCCATCCAGTCGCGCCTGAGCGCCATCGATATCCTGGCGGCCGATCTGCAGGCAGGACCGCCGGACCATACGAAAGCCCTTGTCGCCTGGCTGCAAGCGCGTCATCGTGACCACCCCCAGTTCGACCAGATCATGCTGGTCGACGCGCTAGGCACCCCTGTCGGACTGTCGGCTCAGTCCGGTCCAAACAACGTTGCCGGCAATTACGCCCGTGAAGCATGGTTTCATCAGGCTGTCGTGCAACATCGCACCGTTCTCGGCCCCCCTGAACGCAGCCCCCGGTCAGAGGGTATTTTCATCCGCTTTGCCGCACCGCTGTACACACCCCACGGCCAGTTGCGGGGCGTCTTGTCCGGCCAGTCACGGCTGGATTCGCCGACGTTCCTTGACGGATTACAGGCATCGCTCCCCGGGAAAAACGGGCGCTTCCTGCTGGTCATTCCAGGCAACCAACTGCTGTTGACGATCAGCACAAGCTCACCGGCGCTCACCGCCATACCGCCAGTCGGCAGCGATGCGCTCCATGACCAGTCACGCGCGGGGTTCGAGACGACACACCAGGTGGCCGACGCCGATGGGACGCCCTATCTCGCCGTGCGGGCCAATCTGCCAGACACCGGCTGGTATCTGGTTGCGGCCATGCCGCAATCCGAAGCCATGCGCCCTGCCGACGCCTTGCACAGCCTGTCGCTCAAAGGTTCGGCCATTTTGCTTATCCTGCTGTTCGCTGGCGTCGCCCTGTTTCTCTTCGTCGTCCTGGCGCCATTGAGCAAGGTCGCACAAGCCATGCGCGAGATGGCCAACGGCACCCGACCACTGACACCGTTTCCGGTGCGGCGCAGGGATGAAATCGGTGATCTGCTGCGCGGCTTCAACCATCTGGTGGCAAAGCTCGGCGAAAAGGAACTGACGCTGACCAACACGTTAAAAACGCTGGATCAGCTTGCCAGCACCGACGCACTCACCGGAGCGTGGAACCGGCGGCTCTTCAGCGAGCAGGCGACACGCGAGCATGAGCGCGCTGCACGGCAGGGGCTTCCACTGTCCCTCATGCTGCTGGATCTGGACCGCTTCAAACACATCAACGATACCTGGGGGCATGCAGAAGGCGACCGCGTACTGCAACAGGTTGCCCAATGCATTCTCAGGATCCTGCGCAAGACCGATGCACTTGCACGCTGGGGGGGAGAAGAGTTCATCATCCTGCTCCCCGATACCGGGCTTGAACAAGCGGCGATGCTGGCCGAACGCGTCCGCGCCCGCATCGAAGAAGAACAATCCCCGAACGGCCCGCAGATCACCACCAGCATCGGCGTGGCGACCTATACCCCGCCGGAATCCCACGATCAATGGGTCGCACGCGCCGACGCGGCCATGTACCGTGCCAAGCGCCTGGGACGAAACAGAGTGGAAATCGATCAGCCCGGACCGGCATCGCCCTTCGTTTCGGCCGGTACAGAGACGCCCCCCCCTGGCAAGTGGCACGAACAGCTCAGCAGCGGCCACGTCAGCCTGGATGCACAACATCAGGGCTTGCTGGAAGACAGTCACCAGTTGTATGAATCGTTACAGGACGGCACGGACACCGAGCGCATACGCAACGCGATGGAGATTTTGCTGAAGGGCATCGCTCAGCACTGTCATGAAGAAGAGCAATTGATGAAGCGGATTGCCTACCCCGACTTTCACGCGCACGCCTCCCGGCACCACGCTTTGCTACAGCAGGCGGTCGAGCGTGTGAGGCTATTCCAGACCGACAGAATGTCGCTCAGCGAAGTCGTGCTGTTTCTGACGCAAGAACTGGTGGAAAAACACATCCTGGATGAAGACCGCTTGTTTTATACCTATTTGAACGAAAATCCATCCTGAAACCCCAACCGCTCGCTCAAGCGTCCCCGCCCGCGGCCATTCCACAACAGGGATGCCTCAATCCGATGTATCGGGAGAAGCGGGAAACCGGCTCAGGAACCAGGTGACGGCAAGCAGATCGGCGCTGCCGCCCGGACTCAGGTTGCGCGCAATGCAGGCTGCGTCCAGTTCGATAAAGTCTTGCGTGAAACTCGGGGCAGCAACACCGCCCGCCGCGAGCAATTCGTGCGCACGTGCCTGCATGAAGGCCAAACCTTCCATACCGCCACGCGAGACGACGTTGGTATCCTGGTTGTGCGCCAGCAGCGCCAGCAGCGAAGCATGCAGTGCAGTGGATTCTTCTGCCTTACCCGAAAAGCGCTCGAAGGCGGGCAAGGCATGTTGCCGCACCGTACTGAACCCTGAAGCGACTTCGCCGCGCGCGCCCTTCAGCCCATGCTGCTTGAACAATCGCTCACCGGCCGTGCTGGCCTCGCCCTTGTGCTGCAATTCGTTTTCCACCAGGTCGGCACAGATTTGCGCGACTTCCTGGCACAAGGCTTCACGATCGAGCGCCACGCCGTTTCCGTGCAGACGTCCGGCGGCGGCGCTCAGCAAGCCCAGAGAAAAAATGCTGCCCTTATGCGTATTGACCCCGCCGGTAGCGCGGAACATGTCCTGCTCGCAGGCCATCCCGGCCTGCCGCAGCGAAGGCAGGAATTGGTGTACCGGTACGGTACTGTCTTGCAGGCCTTGCTGAAAAAACACCCGGAACCACGGGGCGATGGCGGCGGCGCTGGCACGAAAGGTAGAGATATCCATATCCTTGTGCGCACCGGTATTGGCTTGATCGACCAGCCCCGGCTTCGGGGTCAGTTCGACTTCCTTGATCAATGCCTGGTAGGCGTACCCGGCCACGGTCGAAGCCAGGGAATGATGCAGAGGGGGTTCGATATTCAACGCAACACAGGCGTCCATCCACGGAATCCTTGATCAATAATGCGGCGTCATGCCTGCGGCGATTACGCCCTGCGGCCCGGTTCCCGCTTTCGCGGAGATGACGTCTCTTGCTTAATGCCGGCTATCACTTGCTTTGATACGCGAAATCAATGCTTCGTTCTCGGGAGATCGCAAGTAATTCCAGGTTGTTTCCGGTACCAGCCGGGAAAGGGCTTCCCACTCGTCGCGGCGAATCAGATCGCGCACGGCCGAGGCACTGACAGGCGCTGAATCGACCTCGACTCTGGGAATAATGGTGACGGCAACGCCGTGCGAAGGCAAGACCTCGCACAAGGCATTGTTATAGGCATCGGTCGTGGCACAGTAGGGCTCACTCCCCACATAGCGCCGGGTTGCGCCCAGAGCGGGTGCGATATACCTGCCGAATACGTCGGCATCAAGCCGCGCCTGCGCCTGAATCGTGGCTTCGCCACGCGTAAAGTAGCCGGGAAAGGTCGCAGCGGAAATCACATATTTGCCGCTGGGCAGAACCCGGACATTATCCAGATCGGCAAGCCCTGCCTTGACCAGCTTCAGACGATCGGCGAACGGAAACAGCGAGCGGTCTTCTTCGACAACCAGCACGACGACACTGGCGTTTTCGGATGCGGCGCGTTCAATGACGGCCCGGTGTCCCAGCGTGAACGGATTACAGTTGACGACCAGCGCGGCGCGCGGTCCTTCGGGTAATCCGGCAGCTTTGGCTGCCAGCGCGCGGCAATTGTCCTCGATCGAATCGAGGCCCCCTTCCAGCAGGGCGGCATAAGGTGCCGCACGCGCGATTTCTTTAAAACCGAGCGCGGCAAACAGGGGCGCTGTGACCGGCTTGGTATAGATAAAATAATGAAACACGCCGCTGCGCGCGGCTTGTTGCATGAGATGGCTGACCACCGCGGCGGTCAGCCCCTCACCTTGCTGAGCCGGCTCGACTGCAATATTGCGAAGAATCTCGCCCGAACGCGACCCGGTCGCAATCAGCGTTTCGTCCTGGTAGAACGCAACGGTGTAATCGACCGCATCCGCCGCATAGGACAGATCGAAGCGGGCAAGAAAAGCCTCGATCTTGTCCGCTTCAGCGGCGCGGCTCAAATTGACCGGGCGTTCGGTGCAGTTTTGCCAGCCCATGATTTACATCACCTGCCGAACAACGTCGAGCACCGTGCCGTCGCGGTATTCAACGACTGCGACGACCTTGTCACCCAGCGGAATCGACTTGGGAACGCCAGCCATTTTTTCTGCGATGGCTTTCAGTTCCGTAATGTCCATCACCGGCAGGCCGGCCGCTTCCAGCTGTGCACGCAGTTCGGCACGGCGCGGATTGACGGCGATGCCACGCTCGGTCACCAGGACGTCGATGGTTTCACCCGGGGTGGTCGCGGTCAGCACGCGATCCATGATGATGGGAAGACGCGCACGCAGCAGGTTGGCAACCACAATGGTGATTCCCGCTCCAGCGGCGGCATCGCAGTGACCGCCGGAACCGCCCATGATGACGCCGTTCGAACCGGTCACCACGTTGACGTTAAAGTCGGTGTCGATTTCCGTCGCGCCCAGAATCACGCAGTCCAGCTGGTTGACCGCACACCCCAGGTTATACGGGTTGGCGTAGAAGCTGGCACTGACTTCCAGGTGATCCGGGTTGCTGGTGATCGAACGCACCGCGTCCAGATCGAAGCCCTGCACGTCGATGATTTTCTTGAACAGGCCTTCTTCCAGCATGCTCACCAGGTGTCCGGTGATACCGCCCAGTACAAAGCTACCCGTTACATCGGCGCTCTTCATCATCTGACGCACATAATGCGCCACCGCCAGCGATGCGCCACCCGCGCCCGTCTGGAAAGAGAAGCCTTCACGAATCAGCCCGGCAGCCTTGATGACCTTGGCGGCCATATCGGCGATCTTGAGCTGAACCGGATCCTTGGTGATGCGCGTGGTGCCGGAGACGATCCCCTTGGGGTCACCGATCTTGTCGATCTTGACGACGTAATCCACGCGGGTCTGCTCAATGGAAATCGGCGACAGCGGATACGGTTCCAGATGATCCGTCACGGCAACGACGTGCTCTGCGTATTCGGCATCGGGGAAAGCATAGCCGAGCGAACCGCAGGCGGCCGGACCGGAAACACCGTTGAGGTTGCCGCACTTGTCGGCAGCGGGCGCGGCGATAAAGGCCACATCCACCTTCAACTGGCCACACTCAACCGCACGGGCGCGTCCGCCGTGCGAGCGCAGGATCACCGGCTGAGCCAGCGCACCGCGCGAAACGGCATCGGCGACCGGGCCCGACATGTAGTTGGTATCCAGCCCCGTCACCACGCCGCTCTTGAAGTGCTCGACCATCGGCGCATGGATCGGGAATACCGAACTCAGGGCAACCTTGAGGTTCTTGATGCCCAGCTTT
>Ga0326727_10014553_pt1 | contig 17104 bp, 16 predicted proteins | sample MB2enrmetagenome_FD_207643 | JGI IMG/M metagenome (GOLD analysis project Ga0326727, IMG submission 207643) | Lab enriched peat soil microbial communities from McLean, Ithaca, NY, United States - MB29MY | ecosystem: Environmental > Terrestrial > Soil > Wetlands > Peat | place: USA: New York...
GCGAAAGGGACTGCGCTGTGGGAACTCCGAGCAACTGAGCGAGGCGAGGCAAGATGAACTCGCGGTCGGAGGCATTGGGTATCCAGCGCTCGAGTTCCCGAGTTTGATGCACAAGCGTGAGATCGTTGTGGCGGCACCCGACCGGCCCTAAGGCGCGTTTCCCAGGCGCCTTGAGCTGTTGTCTCTTGGCCGCCAAACTTTTCCTTGACTCTGACGTCGCGGAAGGTTGGAGAGTCGGTTCTGTGCTTTTGAAGATCGGTGAGTTCGCCCGGCTGGGCTCGGTGTCGCCTCGCACCTTGCGTCATTACGAGGACGTGGGGTTGTTGACGCCGGTGCAGGTCGACCCGCTCACCGGCTACCGCGCCTACCGGCCGGACCAGCTGGCCCAACTAAACCGCATCGTTGCCCTGAAGGACCTCGGCCTGTCGCTGGCCCAGGTCGCCCAACTCCTGGACGGCGTGACCCTCGAGCAGCTCCACGGGATGCTGGCCCTACGACAGATGCAGCTCGAAGGCGAGATCGACGTCCAGCGGGCGCAGTTGGCGCGCGTGGAAGCACGTCTCCGCCAGATCGAAAGGGAAGGGACCATGAGCATCGACGACATCGTCCGCAAACACATTCCGGCCACCCAGGTCGTCGCCATAGGGGGTCCGGTGAGCCAGATCGTGAATGAGGATCTCCTTCCGGTCCTGAACTGGGCCGAGGAGCAGTTCGACACTCTGGGCATCAGGAAACTCCTCGGCGGCAGCAGCGACCCGTTCGTCGCCTACTACACGGAGGAGCCAGAAGGCGAGTTCCACGCGTACCTGACCCTCGCCGCTCCCGACGTCCCCGACCCTCTTCCGGAGCCGGCGGTGGTGATGACCCTTCCCGCAGTGGAGGTGGCGGCGGTCGTCCGCAAGGGACGGGTCGCCGACGTGTTCCCGCAGGTCGTGGTCGATATCCACCACTGGGCTGACGCCCACGGCTGGCAGTGCTACGGGTTGCACCGGGTCGTGGTCCTTAGGGGCGCCACCTCCATCGAAGACGCCGATGAGCAGCTATTCGAGTGTCAGCGACCTATCCGATCCCCGGACGCCTAGACGACGCGGCCCGAGCGACGGCCAAGTTAGTTGTCGATGCTAAGGGGTAGGCGACAGCAAGCTCGCTCATAACGTTCCCACGCGACGTCTCCGAAGACCGCAGGTCTGGCGTCCTCTATCGCCGGTCGTACAGAACAGCACCGGTGTGCTGATCAGGCACTGTTCTTGGCGTCCGACGCACGAGACGGCATCAGGGAGCTGGTTTGCAAACAGTCCCCTGCGCCGCTGGGTCATCCGGGGCCTGATATCACCGCCGCCCATTTCGACGACAGAGGGTGCCGTCGCCGGACAACGACTGCAGCGAGAGGGTAGCAGGATGAACCGACGCCGGAAGTCGCCGGTGTCGCGGCGTTTCCCGATCCGTGGCACTCGGTTTACCTCATCGTTGACATCTGCCCTACGACCGTCAACTGGACGGTAGGCGTCGAGGCGGAGAGCCATGGCACGGCCGAGACCGCCGCCTGCTCCCGTTATGAGCACCCGTTTTGACGGGAATCGTGTGTCGATGTCGTGCATGGACTTGGCTCTTGCCCGCTGTCAGATCGGGAATTCGGGAAGTTCGCTGATGTGCCGCGCGATCAAGCCGACAGATGGAGCGGACTGCATAAGACGCGGAACCTGCGAGAGCGAGAACTCGTCGATCCCAAGGCCTGCCTTGAGGTTCGACACGAGGACGCGCAGGTCGAAGGCGGGCTCGTACACCGGGATCATGGGCTTTTGGAGTCCGGTGAGCCCCCACACGGCCATTAGCGCCGTGCGAACCGAGGTCTCGACGGTGAACACGACGTCGAGGGGCAGCTCGACGAACTGCCCTATGAAGGCAAGGTTCGCGCAGCCCTCGGGGATGACCTTTGGTCGGTCCGAGATCTTCCGGGGCATGAACTGCGAGGTGATATAGGGCATCATCGCGGTCGACACCGTGGCGTGCGCGAGGACGTCGTCGATCCTGTCCTCCAGGCCGCAGTGGTAGAGAAGCTCGGCGAACATCTCGGCGCCGGTGCACTCTTGCATCGGCTTGTTGATGAAATCGCCGGGAACGTCGCTCACCTGTCCATAAGCCCACAGGACGTTGACGTCGTCGGGCTGGTCAGGGAAGTACTTGTTGTAGAGAACGAAGCTGATCTTCCAACTCGAGTCGACGACTGTCATGGCGCCGCCCGTCCCCGCCGCGTCACCGGTTTTCGCCTCGATGTAGTCGAAAAAGGTGCGATCGCCCGTGATGGTCGGGAAGAAGGAGATCCAGCTCGTCTTGTCGACGTCGGACAGGAACGTCGCGGGATTGCCGAACTTGGGATCGCGGGCCGCGAGCTTCTCCCAGAGAGTGAAGCAGCCCCGGTCGTCGGTGTCGGTGTTCATCGGTGCAAGGGTGTGGGTGTCACCCATCGTGGAGTTCTGTGTCAGCGAACCGTTTGTGAAGAAGACGAGATCGTCGCGGGTGAGCTCGATGTGGCGCTCGCCGTTGGCGTCTCGCACGGTGAGCCCGGTGACAACCGTGTCTTCGCCGTCCTCCACGAGGTCCATGTCGACGGCGGTCGTGCCCATCTCGAACCGCACGCCCAGCGACCGGAGCCAGACGACCATCGGCTTGATGACCGAGTCGTACTCGTTGTACTCCGTGTGCAGGATGCCCTTCAGGTGTGTGATGCCGGACGCGTACATCATGAACCGAGCGAGGTACCGCTTGACCTCGATGACGGAGTGGTAGTCCCGGAAGGCGAGCATCGTGCTCCAGCAGTACCAGAAGACGGACTTCGTGAACTCGGGGCTGAACCAGTCGGCCGCTGAGATCCCTTCGAGCTCCTCCTCCGGCGTAAGAATCAGTTCGGCCATCCGCTTGGCGTCGTGCACCGACATGAGCGGACCGGCCGAGGGATACAGCTCGCCCTGGTGGTACATGAGCCGGTAGTGGGAGTGGATGGGTTCGCGGACGTTGGAGTAGTAGGTCTCGTCGAGCAGGGTCAGACCTTGCGTCTGGATGGAAGGCACCTTGCTGCACACGTACCAGAGGCACTCCATCCACGCCTCCAGCTCGCGCTCACCCCGAGAGGTGTACCCATGGGTGGTGTCGCCCGCTGCGTCCATCGACCCGCCCGCTACGGGTAGCGAGTCGTAGACGGTGACGTTGTTCGCAGGCATCTGGGCGTCGGTCACCAGCGCGATGGCGGCCGAGAGCCCGGCGATGCCGCCGCCGATGATGTGCGCCCGCTTCTTCTCGATGCGCTCCGGCGCCGGTGCATTGATCCTGTCGTAGTTCCGCATGGAGTGTTCTCCCTCACGAGTCTGGTGATTTAAGTTCAACTTCGTCTAGTATTGAACAGGTATGTTCACTAGTCAAGTCAAATCTCGCGTTGACTGTCATATTTTGAACAATTATGATCAGGACATGAAGACAGCTCAGGATCGGATTCGCCAAGCAGCGTTGGAGCTGTTCGCCAAGCACGAGTCGCCCCAGGTGACCGTGAGCGAGCTCGCCGAGGCCGCGGGCGTGGCGCGGGGCACCGTGTACAACAACGTCGGTTCCCTCGACCACCTCTTCGAGGAGGTGGCCACCCGCCTGATTGTCGAGATGGACTCGCGCATCGTCGCGGCCGCAGCGATCACGAACGATCCCGCGCGGCACGTTGCGGACGGCATCCGATTCTTCGTCCGTCGCGCCCATGACGAGCCCCTATGGGGTCGCTTCCTCGTGCGCTTCGGAGCGACCTCGCCCACGTTGCGAGGACTCCTCGAAGGCGCGCCCGCCCGTGACATCCAGCTCGGTACGGAGATCGGCCGATTCCATTTGCGGCCCGACCAGGTACCGTCGGCAGTCGTCGCCATGTCCGGCAGCGTCCTTGGTGCCATATCGCTCGTCCTCGAGGGGCACCGCACCTGGCGTGACGCCGGGTCCGACAGTGCAGAGCTGTTCTTGCGGGCGCTCGGCATCCCGGCTGAGGCAGCGCTCTCCCTGGCCACCGGCGACCTTCCCCCACTGCCGCCGGGTACCTCCGCTTCCGAAGACGCGCCCAAGACCGGACACGCACGCGCGGCACGCAGCACTAACGATGGGGATCTCGCATGAACGACGGCACGAACGCCGCAAGCGGTCGGACAGACGTCCACCACCACGTCGTGCCTCCCCAGTACGCGGCCTTCTTGGCACGTCGCTGCCTCGGTGAGGTTGGCGTTCGCGCCATCCCGAAATGGACCCTCGACGACGCAGCCCCGGTCCGAGGCGTAAACCAGGTCCTGTCACGCGCCGGCGGGGAGCCCAGCTCGAAGCCGCGCTCCTGGAGGCGGCCTGGGTTGAGCTGACCGGGGTTGACTACGGCGCGTTCACGATGGAGGGCGTCGCCGTTCGGGCTGGTACGAGTCGGGCCGTGCTGTACCGGCGATGGTCAAACCGTCCCGAGCTTGCGGTGGCCGCCATCAGGCAACACACGAGGCTCGCCGTCACCGACATTCCCGACACGGGGACGCTTAGAGGCGACGTTCTCGCCCTCCTGCGACACATGTCCGCCGGCATCGGCGAGGTCGCGGGTGTCTTCAGTTTCTTGATTGCCGACTATTTCAATCAACGAGACAGGGCTGCCCGCAGCGGTCATGCGAGAACGAGCGCTCGCCGGCGAGCCAACCGCCATGCAGATCGTGTTGGACCGCTGTTGCTCGCGGCGAAATCGAGGCTGATCGTCTCAGCCCCCGGATCGCCTCGCTCCCGGCCGACCTCGTGCGCCACGACCTCATCATGAACCGCTCCCCCGTATCCGAACCAGCTCTGATCGAGATCGTCGACAACCTCTTTCTTCCACTCCTCGGCGCCCGAACCGCCGACCCAGGCCGACGGGCATCAAGGCGCCGGTGAAGACCCACAGGCACGGGCAGCTACTTCCCCGCAGGCTGAGTCACGTTGTGAGTGCATTGGGAGTCCGCGGTTAAGCCGTACCGAATCGCGTACTGGAACGATCGCGGTCTCCATGCGGTTGAGGCCTCGGACGAAATGAGGTTGGCTGGTCAGCCCAGTGACGCGATCGCTGCCCGCAGTTCGTTCAGGGCCGCCAAGGTGCACTGCGCGAGCTCAACCTCGGTGTAGCGGTCGGCCTCGGACCACTCGGCGTAGCCTCGCTTGAACGCGAGGACACCCAACTCGCTCGCGAGGTGAGCGGTTGGGCCGGGCACACCGCGAGCTATGAGGGCAGTCGTCATGGCGACCGCGAGACCGACGCTCTTGAGGGCGTCACGCTCTTGCAGCTCGGCGCTGGCAGCGACAGCCGCCTTCAGGCGGGCACCGAGCTCGCGGTTCATCGGGCCTATTGCGCTCGATGCGCGTTCGAGACCGGCAGCGACCGCCTCAAGCGGGCTCGCGCCCTCCGGCGCCTCGGCAATGCCCTCGGCTAGCAGCCGGCTCAGCGTCTCCTGTCCGGCCACCAGGAGCTCACGCTTGTCGGGAAAGTAACGGAAGAAGGTGCTCTTCGTGGTCCCGGCGCGTTCGGCGATCTGTGCGACCGTCGTGATGTCGTAGCCCTGCTCGGTGAACAGGTCCACTGCAGCTACGACGAGCCGTTCGCGCACTCCTGGCTCCCACCGTGGCACATGCCCAGCCTACGTGATGGGACATGTGTCCTATCGCTCTGCTACTGTCAATGAGACAAAAGTCCCATCATCTTCCAGGAGAGTCCCATGCGCGTCTTCGTCACCGGCGGCACTGGCCTGATCGGCTCCGCCGTCGTCGCCGAGCTCCTCGGCAACGGCCACACTGTCCTCGCGCTCGCTCGCTCCGACGCGTCCGTGCTGGCCGCCGAAGCGGCCGGCGCCGAGACGCTACGAGGCGATCTCGCCGACCTGGACTCCCTCCGCGCCAGCGCCGCCCAGGCCGACGGGGTGATCCACCTGGCTTTCAGCAACGACTTCAGCAGCCTGGACGCCCTTGCGCGGGCGGTCGCCGAGGAGAGTGCCGCCCTCGCGACCCTGAGCGGGGCGCTCGTCGGCAGTGACCGCCCATTCGTCACGGTCTCGGGAACCCCGTATGTGCCGGGCCGCGTTTCCACCGAGGCCGACTCGCTGCCGACCGACGGGCCTGTCGGCGGTCGCGGCCGCGCGGTAACGGCGGTGCTGGGGCTCGCTTCCCAGGGGGTCAGGAGCACGGCCGTGCGCATGCCACGCACGGTCCACAAGCAGGGCAAGGGCGGGTTCGCCGGCTTGCTGACCGAGATGGCGCGCCGGACCGGAGTGTCCGGCTACCCGGGCGACGGCACCCAGCGCTGGCCGGCCGTGCATGCGCTCGACGCGGCCGTCCTCTTCCGACTGGCCCTGGAGCTCGCGCCTGCCGGGACCTCCTGGCATGCTGTGGCCGACGAGGGCGATGCGGTTCGCGACATCGCTGCGGTCATCGGCCGGCGACTGAGGCTGCCAGTCGAGACAGTTCCGCAGGAGACCTTCGGCCCCCTCGGCCCGATCTTCGCAACGGACCAGCCCTCGTCCAGCACCCATACCAGAAAGACGCTCGGCTGGGAGCCGACGCACCCGAGCCTTCTCGATGACCTAGAGAACATCCAGCCCTGACAACCCCGCCCTTGTCAGAATGACAGCGGTGGGGAGACCAACGCCAGTACGCCGGTGTACGAAGGGGAGGGCGCGAACGCAGGCTCCATTCTCATGGGGCGCAACATGTTCGATGGAAGGGGACCATGGGACGACCACTGGATCGGATGATGGGGCGAGAATCCGCCATTCCACCTTCCGGTCTTCGTCCTCACACACCACCCACGTCAACCCCTCCACCTCGCCGGTGGCACCAGCTTCACCTTCGTGACTGGATGGCGTCGAAGCAGCCGTGGCACTCGCCCAAGAGGCAGCCGATGGCCGCGACGTTGCCGTTTCGGGGGGTGCCACTCTGGCGAAGCAGCTCCTCGTCGCCGGGTTGCTGGACGAGCTGACCCTGCATCTGGTCCCGGTTCTCCTCGGAGCGGGGATCCGCCTCTTCGATGACCCGGGGATGGCGGACCTCCAGCTCCGCCAGGAGTGGGCGGTAGAGGCGCCGGGCGTCACGTATCTGCACTACCGACGGCATGTCGACTGACGAGTTCCAGCGCTCTCGGAACTCCGTGAAATCGCATGAGCGGCGCCACCTCCGCGTGCCTCCGAACATCGGCGTTTGGGTGGGCTGCTCAGTCGCCCAGCTTTCGCATGAGGTCGCGCAGCTGCGCGGCCTCGGCGTTGGTGAGAGAGTCGAAGCTGGGGGGAGGCTCCGCGAGCTCTGCCCTGGCCCGCTTGGCCAAAAGGGCACCTTCGTCGGTCAAGGAGATGACCTTGATGCGCCGGTCACTCGGATGGGCGTGCCTTTCCACGAGGCCTTTTTTCTCGAGAACGTCGATCACCGAGGTGACATAGGAGTTGTCGCAGTGAAGCGCTGAGGCGAGTTCGCGCATGGGAACCGGGTGGTCCGACGGGAGCTGCACGAGAGCCTTGCCCACCCCGGGGGTGAGCCCAGCCTCGCCATAGAGCTTGTGGAGCCTCGCCAGATGCGCGGGCAGGTGCGCCAGTTCGCGCATGCGGCGCCACGCCTCACGTCGCGGACTCTCAGACACGACGGCATTATACAGTAAAGTCGACGACCAAATCAATGGTTGACTAACTCAGTGACTCTGTGTACCATGAAGGTGTGCCCAGGCGAGATCTCGACCAGAAGGTGGCCGTGGCGGTCGTCTACGTGCTCGCCATGTTCATGGCGATCCTGGACACCACGATCGTCAACGTCGCCCTGCCCACCCTTGGTCGCGACTTCCATGTGAGCTCCACGGCTCTCGACACGGTCGTGATCGGGTTCCTTGTCAGCCTGGCGGTGTTCATACCGGCATCGGGCTGGCTCGGGGACCACTTCGGCCCGCGACGCGTGCTCCTCACGGCCATATTGATCTTCACCGCGGCGTCCGCGCTCTGCGGGGTGGCCACCAGTTTGAGCGAGCTGACCGCCTTCCGCGTCCTACAAGGCGTCGGGGGCGGTCTCATGACCCCTGTCGGCATGACGATGCTCTGGCGGGCGTTCCCGCCTGCCGAGCGGATCAAGGCCTCGGCCATACTGGTCGTGCCGACCGCGCTCGCCCCCGCCCTCGGTCCGGTCCTCGGCGGTTTGTTCGTCACAGACCTGAGTTGGCGGTGGGTGTTCTTCGTCAATGTGCCGATCGGCTTGTTCGCGATCGCCTTCGGGACGGTCTTCCTCCGCGAGCAGCCCCGCCATCCCGCGGGCAGGTTCGACCTCCCCGGATTCGTGATGGCAGGTGTCGGCCTGGGCCTTTTGATGTACGGGCTGTCTGAAGGTCCGGTCAAGGGCTGGGCGAGCCCAGACGTGGTTACGACGTGCATATCCGGAGCGGTGCTGCTCACCGGGCTAGTGGTGGTCGAGCTCCGCCGAGAGGATCCCCTCATCGCCTTGCGACTGTTGCGCGACCGCCTCTTCCGCTCGGCCAACATCGTGATGTTCTGTGGCGCCGCCGCCTTCTTGGGCATGCTGTACCTGGCAGCGCTCTTCTTCCAGGACGGGCTCGGGCTGTCTGCCCTCGGGGCTGGTCTGACAACCTTCCCCGAGGCGCTCGGCGTCATGGCAGGTGCCCAGCTGGTCACCCGGATCCTCTACCCGCGTCTAGGCCCCCGGCGGGTCATCATGGGTGGCCTGGCGGGGGTCGCGATCGGCATGGCAGCGATGTCCTTCGTTGGTGACCAGACCAATCTCTGGCTCGTCCGGCTCGCGATGTTGGAGATGGGGGCGTCCATGTCGGGCGTGTTCGTGCCGACTCAGGCCGCGGCCTTCGCCACGATCAGCCCCGCCGACACTGGCCGTGCGTCCACGTTCTTCAACGCGGAACGCCAGCTCGGCGGTGCGATCGGAGTGGCCGTCCTCACGACAGTGCTCTCGGCGGTCGGGGTCACAGACTCCATCGCCGGCCGGGCCACTGCACATCTGGCCTCCTATCACATGGCCTTCCTCACCGCAGCTGCCCTCGCCTTGGTCGGCGTGGCTGCCGCCGCGACCATCAGGGACGCGGATGCCGCCAACACGATCACCCGCCGGCACACCGTGGCGGTGCCAGCCCGGGAAACGGGTGACGAGCTCGCCGCGCAGACGACGGTCTGAGCCAGCACTGAGTGGCGAACCGCGAGTGTTTCCCCAATCGTGCCGCGGTGGTCGGTGCGGTCTTGGCCGAGCAACACGACGAGTGGGCCGTGGCCCGAAGCCGACGAAAAGCCTCTACCCGCAGAACGAGGAATGACGGGAAGGCCCGGCCATCGCCATGAAGACCGAGCGCCGGTCCGGCGGGAAGGCTTCCTAGCCCTCCTCGACCCGGGGGAGGACGGTGACCAGGGTCTCTGACCCGTCAGCCCCCACGATCTGCACGACCAGAGGCAGCATGGGCGGCTTCGAGTCCGTGAGGATCGAGGTCGGGTGCTCGATTACGTGCCGGAGCACTACCGGATAGCGGCCGTCCTGCCCACCCACGCCGACCGAAGCTTCGTTGGAGTGCTCGTCGTACTCGATGTAGGCGAGCGGCATCCGCTCGGCCTCGTAGTCGTCGCCGAACTCGGCGTCCAGCAGCTCGATGGTGATGTCGTCTCCGGCCCGCGCAATGGTGAGCTCGTCCAGCAGCTTGTGCCAGTCTTCCTTGGGGCGCTCGTGGACGATGTCGGGGCGACGGCTCTTCGTGTGCTTGGTCACACAGCCATTGTCGCACCGAGCGGACCAGAGGACTAGCGGACCCGGCGACCGGAAGACCAGGAGCGTTCGTGCGCCCGGGCTCTGGGCGCTAGGGCCGGGCCGAGCGCAGCGTGCGGCTTGTGGGACGAGGGTTCTTCAGGCCCGCTCTTCCTCGTCCAAGGTGAGCTCGGCGGCCGGGTCCGCTTCGAGACGGGCGTCCGGGATGGGCCGCCCGCTTCGCACCGAGTAGCCGAAGGTCCCTTCCTCCATGCGGACCTCGGCGCGCTCGAGGGCGTCGAGACGGGCGCGCAGTCCCGCGGCGACCACGTCGTCGGTCTCCTCGGCAGTGAGCCGCTCGGCCGGGTCGGACAGGTCGCCGCTCTCGTTAGCCGTCTCCCGGTCCTCTTGGCCGGCCACCTCCACCTCCCCGAGCAGCTGTTCCACCCGGCGCCGCTCCGCATCGAGGAGGCTTCGAGCACGCTCCAGGTTCATCGTTCGTCCTCCAATGGCTGTGGGCCTCGCCCGCGTCGTTCCGGGCCACCTGTCACCGGCGCCAAAGCAACCCCCTTCCCCCACTCTCGCTCATGGTCGCGCACGGCGCGGAGACAACCGGCGCGGTCGCCTCTTGTCAAGCGGCTCCCGCTGGTAGATAGGCAACGCCCAGGCATCCCGGGCCGCCGTGCGTCCCGATCACCGGGCCGAGGTAGTTGACGAGGGTGTCCTCACGTGGAAACACACCGGCGAGCATGTCCAGGAATGCTTCGAGGTCCACCGCGGCAGCGTGGGCCACGGCCAGCGCTTCCAGCTTGCCGGCTCTCTTCACCAAGTCCACGAGGTACTGGAGCGACCGGGAACGCGTGCGCTGGCGCGACTCTCCCTTGACCACGCCGTCACGGATCTCCAGGACCGGCTTGATCGAAAGGAGTGACCCCAACAAAGCCTTGGCCGCCCCGATCCGGCCCCCCTTTCGTACGTTGTCCGTAGTGTCCAACGTGCAGAACACCTGGACGTTCGGGACGACAGCCCGAGCTGCGGCCTCGGCGAGGTCGACGTCGTTGGTGGCGGCACCGACCCTGGCCGTTTCCAGCACGACCATCGCCTCGCCCACGCTCACCGTCCGAGTGTCGACGACTCGGACGTCGACTAGCCCCCGTACCTCCTCGGCCCCAGCGCGCGCAGCCTGATAGGTCCCCGACAGGCCGGCGGAGAGCGTGAGACAGACCACGGACGGGCACCCTTCGTCGGCGGCTCGGGCGAAGCTTTCGGCGAACGCGCCAGGTGAGGGGGAAGAGGTCTCGGGCAAGGCGCCCGTCATGGCGCAGCGGCGCCAGAACTCGGCCGGGCCGACCAGCTTCATCTCTTCTGGTCCCCACTCGCCCAGCCGGACGTCGAGCGGGACTATCCCGATCCCATGGGCTTCGGCAAGGCTGTTCGGAAGATCACAGGCACTGTCGGCAATGACTCTTATCTTGGCCACAGGTTCTTTATTCTAAGCCGGCAAGGTCGAGGACGATCTCGCCCGTCACCGTACTGGCGCGCATGAGCTCGGCCGCCTTCGCGGGGTCAGCGAAGGGGATGACCCGGTCGATGACCGGCCGGATCCGCGTGGCGGCGATGGCCGGCACAACGGCTGATGCTGTGGATGTCATGCACCGCTCTGGAGGTCCCCGGCAGCCGCTGCAGGAGCTTCATGGCCGCTGTCATTGCCTTTGCATATGCGGTGGGAGGTAAGCCGTTCGGAGGAGCGGCAACGGGAAGCAGCCGCTGGATCGCAACGGTCTGTGCCTCCGTGTATTTGAGGATCCCGTGCTCACCGTGTCGCCTGCCGACACCGGAATCTTTCCAGCCCCCCATCCCGGCGTCGACCGACCCCCAGCTGGCGGCATAGGCCTCATTGACGTTGACGCTTCCCGCCTGCAGGCGAGTCGCAAGGTCGCGTCCTTTGGTGGCGTCAGCCGTCCAGACCGAGAAGTTGAGCCCGTAGCAACTGTCGTTCGCTCGTGCGACGGCCTCGTCGGCGTCGTCGACGCGGTAGATCGAGATGACCGGCCCAAAGGTTTCCTCCGAGTACAGCGTCATCCCGGGCGTGACGTTCGTCAGCACAGTCGGCTCAAAGAAGTACGGCCCGATGTCCGGCCGCGCCTTCCCGCCTGTAAGTACCGTCGCGCCTTTGGAGACGGCGTCTTCGACATGACTGGTGACCTTTGCGAGCTGCGTCGCCGAGGTCAACGAACCCATGTCGGCCTGATAGTCGAGGGAGTGCTGCAGGCGAAGCGACTTTGCGGCATCTACGAACCGCGGGACGAACTCGTCGAAGATCGCGCTCTCCACGTACATTCGTTCCATCGAGATGCACAGCTGCCCGCTGCTGGAGAACGCCGACCGCACGGCGCCGGGCACGGCGCGACGGAGATCGGCATCGGCGAGGATGAGAACGGCGTTCTTGCCGCCCAGCTCCATCGAGTAGTCGATGAGCCGCCCGGCAGCACGAGTCGCCACAGATCGGCCGACTGCGGTACTCCCGGTGAACATGACGAAGTCAGTCAGGTCGATGACTGCGTTGCCCAACTCGACCCCGGGGCCTGTCACGACCTGCAGCAACCCACTCGGTAGCCCTACCTCCTCGAGCAGTGCAGCGGCGAGGAGCGTCGAGTAGGGCGTCAACTTATCCGGCTTGACGATCACTGCATTTCCGGCCGCAAGGGCCGGAAGCGCGTCGCTGATACCGAGGGTGAGAGGGTAGTTCCATGGGCAGATCACGCCCACCAGCCCCTTGGGATGGTAATACTCCCAGGTCTTGGTGAGAACGGGAAGGGCCCCTGCGCGGCGGCGGGGCCTCAAGTAGCCGGAGGCCGTGCGGGCGTAGTAGCTGCTCACTTGAGCGACGTCAGCGATCTCCTCGAAGGCGTGGCAACGCGCCTTGCCGTTCTCGAGTTGGATGACATCGAGCAACTCGTCCTGCCGATCGAGCACGACGTTTGCGAATCGCAGCAACACTTTCGAACGGTCGACCACGGGCACCTGCTGCCAGCTCCGTTGAGCTGCGCGCGCCGCCTCTGCCGCCTCAGCGACGTCGTCAGCAGTGCAATGGGGCACAGTTCCGAGCAGGTCGCCCGTCGCTGGCATCTCGATGGTCAACGGCTTCCTCGTCGCCACCGTGGTGACCATGTTCGCCAAGCCTTCCAGTAGGCGGGGTGTGATTCGCGACCCGAGAAGCCGCTGATCGGCGACCCTCGACGCATCACTCTTGGTCGTCATGTCCAGCCTCGCCCTTCGGACCGTGCGGAGGGCTGCGACTCCGGTCCCGAAGGGCACGTCGAACACGGCATCTTGAAGTGGCATCTGCTCTTGCTTCTCCGCATCACAGGACATCTTTTCAGCAAACAGTGACCATCAGCGGTTGATGCGGTGGATGTCATGCCGCCTTTCTGTGGTCGCGCGGCATTTCTCCAGGCCAGCCACCCACAGCGAGTCGGTGGCGATGTCAACTAGCCCGCGCAGATGCAGTTCGACTTTGGGCTCGAAGCGTTCCTCTTTTCACAACGTTTGCGCTGATCAGCCCCCTGTTTTTGATGTCCAGTCGCTCCGTGGTCGAATGGTTGTCATGCAAACCCGCATCGCAACCTGTCGCCTGGTGCCCGGTAGCCCTAGCCTGGCTCGCCGGGCACCAACCACCGATCGAGCCAACTAGACGTGACTGTCTCCGAGTTCGAACCGTCCGTGATGTCGAGGCCTACAGGCCAAGACGGGCGAGTTCTGCTGCGTGATCCCGCGACACTCCCAGCGGCCTTCGATGCGGCCGCGAGTAGTTTGAAACTGCTCATCTTGGTCTCCCCGACCTGCCCAATCTGCCTCGACGGAGCGGCTGTCGTTCGAGAGAGCCTCGCAGAACTGGGTTCCGCGGACGTCACGATCCACGTCGTCTGGCTCCCCGTCCTCAAGGGAGACACTCCCGAGGCCGCGCAGGACTCGGCACGACTCGTTGGAGATGCCGTGCAAGTAGCCCACTACTGGGACGGAGACCTTGAGCTGTCGAAACGCTATTGCGAGCTGCTGAGGCTAGAGGAGCGTGGACGCACCCTCGCGTGGGATCTGTACCTGATCTACGGGCGAGGCTCTCGTTGGACGGCGAACCCGCCAATGCCGAAGGTCTGGATGCAGCAACTGCTGTTGGACGACGTACCGGAGCTGGAGCGCTCGCTCCTCGTTGGCCACCTCCGCCAGATGCTTGAACCGAACGACCTCTCATGCGCCGAGACGGCACTTGGATAGGCAGTCAGTTTCGACGGGCCCGCCTGGTCCGCTTCTCGGCGCAGGAGGTCCGCTGACCGACTCCGCAGCAAGGCCGCCGCTGATCCCCTTTTGAGGGCGTCCAGCTCCCTATTGCAACCAGCTCTCAGTTATGCGACGATTCTCGGAGCCGTAGCCGGTCCGAAGGGGGGACTTCCATGTTGTCGGTGTTAAAGCGCGTGCCCGACGGCGGCCTGGGCATGAAGCACCAGCTCAGAGTGTCCTTTGCGTCTCTCAGCCCGAAAGAACGTCTCAGGGTGATAGCGATGTACGCCTCGATCCTCGGCCTGCACGCGGTCGGGTTCTTCGTGTTCATCGTCTTCGTCGTGCCGTCCCACTACAGGGGCCTCGGGATCGGCGTGAGCGTGCTCGCCTACACCCTCGGGCTCAGGCATGCATTCGACGCGGACCACATCTCGGCGATCGACAACACGACCCGGAAGGTGATGAACGAGCGCTACAACACCGACAAGCCCCGTCCCTTGGCCTTCGGGTACTTCTTCTCCCTCGGCCACTCCACCATCGTGATCGCCATCGGGGTCGGGATCATCATCGCCGAAAAGACGGTCTTCTCGGCCGTGTCCAACAACCACTCCGGACTCGAGACCTTCGGAGGCATCTTCGGCACGATCGTCTCCGCTGCCTTCCTGCTCCTCATCGGGCTCTTGAACCTCGTCGTCCTCGCCGGGATCGTCAAGGTCTTCCGCGCGATGCGAAAGGGGGAGTACGACGAAGCCGAGCTCGAGCGTCAACTGGAGAATCGCGGCTTCTTCTACCGCTTCTTCGGCCGCTGGATGAAGGCAATCACCAAGGAGTGGCAGATGTACCCCGTCGGGGTCGTCTTCGGAATGGGCTTCGACACCGCCACCGAGGTGGCGCTGCTCGCCACTACGGCGCTGCTCGCCTCGCGACACATCCCGTGGTACGCCATCATCTGCCTGCCGATCCTCTTCACCGCGGGCATGACCCTCATGGACACGACCGACGGCCTGTTCATGAACCTCGCCTACGGCTGGGCCTTCTTCAACCCAGTCCGCAAGGTGTACTACAACCTCGCCATCACCGGTCTTTCCGTTGCCATCTGCTTTTTTATCGGCGGGATCGAGACCCTCGCCATATTCCCGATGGAGATCCACGGGCTCAGCCAGACCACCGGCTTTTGGGGTTTCATGTACAACTTCAACATCAACACCGCCGGTTTCGTGATCGTGGGCATGTTCGTGGTCACCTGGGCCGGCGCGATGCTTCTCTGGCGATACGGGCATGTCGAGGAGAAGTGGAGCGGCCGGCTCAGAGGCGTAGACGCGGCAAGTCCGCAGCTCCAGGCAGAGGCACTCGGGATTGCGCTCGAGAACGAGTAACAGACCGCCGGTCGCGGCAAAGAGCCGGCCGTCTTCCGAATAAGCCTGAGGCTCAGCCCGACAACGGTTGCGAGAAGTTCGCCGCTTTGTCACAGCTGCGGCAGAGTCCCAAAATGGCGAAATGGCGCGGGTCGATCGTGAAGCCGTGCTGACGAAAAGCCTTGCGCGCGAGGTTGTCGAAGAAACCCGCCGGCGCTTCGACCACCGCTCCGCAAGCCTCACAGACGAGATGACCGTGCAACTCTGACGCAAGGTGGTAGACGGCAGGGCCGTGGCCGAGATGGGCGTGGACCACGACGCCAAGCCGCTGGAGCTCCTCGAGATTCCGATAGATGGTCGACAGGTTTACGTCGGGAGCGAGTGCGTGGACCTCGGCGGCCAAGTCTTCAGCGGTGCGATGAGCGCTGCTGGCGAACAAGCAACGGAGAAGGAGACGTCGTGAGGTCGTGACCCGGTCCCCGTGGGCGCGGAGCAGTTCGAGAACCTCCTCGACCGGATCCGACACCTCTGTCTTCACAGCGGGACGCGCCACAGCCAAAATGATAACCCACATTTGATGCGTCCCAATGCTTTTTGCGTCCAGCTAGCAGATATGCAAATCTTCCCCAGAGTCGTGGAAAGGTACGACGCCATGGGAACAGTTCCTGCACGTCTTCGTGTCATCCGAGATGCGCTGACTGCGAAAGAGTGGGCCCGAGTAGCTGGGATGGTGGGGACGATCATCGGCTTCTACGTGCTCGGCTTCGTCATGCTCGCTGCCGCCATCCCGCACCACTACCGGATGTCGGCGAACGAGATGTTCGGACTCGGGACCGGGATCCTCGCTCTCAGCTTGGGCATGCGCCACGCGTTCGACGCCGACCACATCGCCGCTATCGACAACACGACCCGCAAACTCTTGAACGAAGACAAGAGGCCGCTGAGTGTTGGCTTCTTCTTCTCCCTCGGACACTCGACGATCGTTTTCGTCATGGCGGTGCTCTTGAATTTCGGCATCCTCGCTCTCGACGAGCAGGTGAAGAACAGCGGCTCCGGGCTCCACAACATAACGAACATCGTCGGTACGGGAGTCTCTGGCTTCTTCCTCTACATCATCGCGGCCCTGAACGTCGTCATCCTCGTCTCGATCCTGCGCGTCTTCATGGATCTCCGCCGGGGCAAGTACGACGACGCCGAGCTGGAAGAGCAGCTGCAAAAGCGTGGGCTGATGAACCGTTTCTTCGGCCCGCTTGCTCGACGGATCGACACGCCATGGAAGATGTACCCGATCGGGGTGCTCTTCGGGCTCGGCTTCGACACTGCAACCGAGGTGGCACTCCTCGTCCTGTCGGGAACGGCGGTGGCGAGCGGGCTCCCCTTCTACGCCATCTTGTCGCTCCCGATCCTCTTCGCGGCCGGCATGAGCACCTTCGACACGATGGATGGTTGCTTCATGAATTTCGCCTACGGCTGGGCCTTTGCCCGGCCGATCCGCAAGGTGTACTACAACATCACGATCACCGGGCTCTCGGTGATCGTCGCGTTCCTCATCGGGACGATCGAGCTCCTCGGCCTTCTCCCCTCGGAGATCAACCTTCGTGGCAGCTTCTGGTCCTTCATGGCGAACTTCAACATCAACACCGCCGGGTTCATCATCGTCGGGATCTTCGTCGCGACCTGGGTCGTGGCGCTGTCGATCTGGCGCTTCGGCCATGTCGAGGCGAGGT
>Ga0326727_10014554_pt1 | contig 17104 bp, 11 predicted proteins | sample MB2enrmetagenome_FD_207643 | JGI IMG/M metagenome (GOLD analysis project Ga0326727, IMG submission 207643) | Lab enriched peat soil microbial communities from McLean, Ithaca, NY, United States - MB29MY | ecosystem: Environmental > Terrestrial > Soil > Wetlands > Peat | place: USA: New York...
ATCGGCAGCCCGTTGATGGTGATGCCGGCGGCCACCGCAACGTCGCGCGCCTGGGCCACCGGGCGGCCGTCGTTGTTGACGCCGTCGCCGGAGATGTCGATCACCCGACGCGCCGCCGCGACGCCGCTGCGCGCGAACAGCCGCACCGCGTAATCGATCGCGCCGCTGATCGAGGTCCAACCCGGCGTCGGCCGCGCGGCCTCGGTCAGCGCCCGGCTGAACCCCAAAGCGCTGGGCTGGTCGCTGATCAGGGTCCAGTCCACCGCCTGCATCTGTCGCCCGGCGTCCGACCATTGCACGAAGGTCGCGGCGATGCGGCCCCAGCGCCCCTCGCGCACCGCATGCAGCAGCGCCGGCGTGGTGAAGGCGTTGGCATAGCCGCCGATCTGCAGCGCGATGCGCGCCTCGGTGACGCTGCCCGAGGTGTCGATCGCGAGTACCAGCGCGAGATCGACCGGGGTGGGCGCACTGTCGGCGAGGCCGATGCTGTTGCGGTGCGGCATGCGCTTCTGTCTGGTGCCGGAATATTGGCGGAGCCAGCGTCGACGAAGCGCGGTGGCGATGCAATCTCGGCCGTTTCGTAGCCTCGGGGCGGGGTGCTTCATGCCGGCGGCGGGATCGGATACGATGGCGGTACGGGGCCAGCACGATGCCGCGGCCGCGACAGGACCTGACGGCAGGACCCAGGCACCACCAACCAGGGAGGCAGACGGATGGACGCCGACGCCAAGAAGACAACGCTGCGGATGATCCCCTACGGGATCTATGTGCTCACCGCCGATGACGGCAAGGGCGCAATGGGCGCCGCGACGGTCAACTGGGTGACGCAGAGCGCGTTCAATCCGCCGCTGGTGGTGGTGGGCGTGAAGGCGGACTCGGGCGCGTATGCCGCGTTGAAGAGCGCCGGCAGCTTCACGCTGAACATGCTTGGCAAGGACCACAAGGGGCTGGCGTTCGCGTTCTTCAAACCGGCCAGGATCGAGAACGGGCAGTTGTCCGGCCAGGGGTTCACTCGCGGCGGCAACGGCGCACCGATCCTGGATGCGGCGTTGGGCGCGGTGGAGTGCAAAGTCACCACGATCGTCGAGCAGGGCGACCACCACATCGTCGTCGGCGAGGTGACCGAGGCGCATCTGCACCATCCGCCGGCCGGCCGGCCCGACGCGGCGATCCTGGAGATGAAGGACCTGGGTGATACGGTGTTCTACGGCGGTTAAGGTCCGCGACGGGGCGCACGGTCATCGCACTGGCCCGCTGCGGGGTGGGCGGCGCAGGTTGAATGCCGGCACGCCATCCAAGCTTACATGCAGAGTGGCGTTTCGGCGGTCCCTTGCGCTGTCGACTCTTTGTCGGCGGTTGCACGCGGCGCTGCGGTGCACGGTTCAGTTAAAGCTGCCCGGCGTCGATCTGCCAAACGATCGGCCGGCCACTCGCTTGCGAAGTCGCTCCGCCGCTCACCGGTTCAAGCCGCTGCGAGCAGCGGGTACTGCGCGATCTCGCCGACCTCCAGTTGCAACATGAACGGCCCCCGCGCCGACGCAAACAGCTCGGACGGCACCAGCGCGTCCCCGTCGGTCCAGCGATACAAGTTGTCAGGCTCGAACATGTGGAATCCGACTGCCAACTGCGGGCTGGCCGCCTCAAGCACACGAGCCTCGGCACGCTGTCGGAATGCGATGCGGCGGATTGCAACGCCAAGCGGCCTGGGGTCGCGCGCCAGGCCCAGCTCGGCCGGCACCACGGTGTTCGACCTGATTCGCACCTCCCGCGGCGCGCCCGTCAAGCGGAACGACCAGCACAGGCTGTGGCGGTTCAGCGGATCGATCCGCTTGCCGTCCACCACCAGATGCAGATCGGGGTCGTCGGTCAGCGCCACGCCCGGCCGCGGGCCGGCCCGATCCAGCAACCTTCGCCACGCGGCATCGACGATCGGCCCGCCGGACAGCACCGGCCGGCACGGCGCCAACGCCGGCAAACCCCAGCCGCTGTTGGCGTTCTGGAACAGCCACCGATTGCCGTCGTCGCGATAACTCTCCGCCGGTGCCCCGTTCGCCAGCAGCACGTCGTGCGTCTCCAGCTCCACGTGATACAGCGCAACCTCCTGCGCGCGGTCATCCCACAGGATCGAGCGGTGATTGACCAGGAACTCCACCGGTATCAGCACCTCGTCCACGCATAGCGCATGGCCCTTGCTCACCCGCAGGTCGCAGTGCGGCACGTTGCGCGCCAGCGCGCCCCTGCGCACGATGACCGGCGTCGCGGCGCTGCGCCGGCCGCGCCTGACAAGCACGCGCCCAACGCCGATCCAGACGATTTTCCGCGCCGCGCCACACGCGGTCAGCACGGCATCGCCGACCGCAAGCCGCTGCACCACCACTTCGCCGGTCGGCGTGGCAATCCGCGTGTCGGCGCAGAAGCACAGGGTCTCCAGCGCGCTGTGAGCCGCGGCGCTGTCGGCCGCGACGTCGTTCGCCACCCAGGACACCGTGCGGCTGTTATCGGTGTTCCCGTCGGTCGGGTCGCCACTGTTGCTGTAAGTGACCGACTCCAGCGCGGTGTTGTAGTTCCCGAGGCTCGATGTCCCGGTCAACGTCAGCACGCCGTCGGCGTAGCTGCCGCTGATACCGTTCTGGTTGCTGAAGTTCAGCGAGTCGGTCGGCAGCACACCGCTGAGCGTCACGCTGGCACCGACCAGGTTGCCGCCGCTGTCGGGATCGCTGACGCTGACGGTAGGATCCAGCACGACCTGTGCGTCGTTCTCCCGATACGTCACCGAGCCGCCGGCGGTCACCGTCGGCGCCACGTGCACCGTGTCCAGCGTGCTGGTGCCGGTGCTGCTCGTGCCGTTGCTGGAACTGCCGTCGTTCACCACCCAGTCGATCGTCCGGCTGGTGTCGCTGCCGCCGGCGGTGGGATCGCCGTTCGACGGGCTGAAGCTGTAGGTCACCGCCTCCAGCGCCGTCTGCCATTGCGCCAACGTCGCGGTGGTGCCCGTCGAGCTCAGTCGCAGCACGCCGCCGCTGTCGCTTACGACGCTGATGTTGCCTTCCGTGACGCCGTTGGTGTTGGTGAAATTCAGCGTATCGCCGGTGATCGCGCCGGCGATCATCACCACCGCGCTCGACAGCACGCCGCCGCTGTCCGGGTCGCTCACCATCACACCGCTGTCCAGCACGACCGGCGCCGTGCCGCCGTCGAACGTGGCCGTCGCACCCGCGACGAGTGTCGGCTTCACATGCACCGTGTTGACGGTGCTCGTGACGGTGCCCGAGTTGAGCACGCCGTCGGTCACCGACCAGTCGATGGTTCGGCTGGTATCGCCGCCGCCGCCCGTGGGATCGCTGTTGTTCGGGCTGACGCTGTAGCTGATCGACTCCAGCGCCGTCTGGTAATGGCCCACGCTGTCCACGCCGGACAGGACCAGTGTTCCGGTGGCCGCATTGTAACTGCCGCTGATGTTATTCTGGTTGACGAAGTTCAGGCGGTCGGCGGTGATCGAGCCGACAATCACGATCGTCGCGCCGGCCAGTGTGGTGCTGGACGCGTCGGTCACCGTCAGCCCGGAATCGAGCACGACCGGGCTGCCGCCGCCATCGAACGTCGCGGTCGCGCCGGCGGTTATCGTCGGCGCGACGTGTACGTCCACCGTGCTGGTGGTGGTCGGACTGGTGACGACGCCGTCACTGACGGTCCAGTCGATGGTGCGGGCCGCCGCGCTCGTGCTGGTCGTGGAGAACGTCACGCTCTGCAGCGCTGTCGCGTAGGTCGCCTCCGTCGCGACCCCGGTCAACGTCAGGGTGCCGGAACTGTAATTACCGCTGATGCCGTTCTGATTGGTGAAGTTCAGCGTGTCGCCGGTGCCCATCCCGCTCGCGATCGACAGCGTTGCGCTGGCCAGATAGTCCCCGTCCGCGTCCGCCGGCACCGTCGCGGAGGCATCGAGCCTGACCGCCGCCTGGCCGTCGGCGTAGGTCACCGTGCCGCTGGCGGTGACCGTCGGTTGGGTCTCCACGACGATGGCTTCCGTGGGCAGCGTCTCGGTGCCGTTGTCGGTCAGCGGAACCGAGTAGACCTTGGTGAGCGTCTCCGGCGTGGTGAGACTGCTGCCGAACAGCACCTCCGCGGACACCTGGTTGGCCTGGTTGAGCGTATCGACGTAATATCCGCCTTGCGGAACGTCGAGGCCGATGCCGATGGGGACCAGTGCCTGCGACGTGGTGGCGAGCGTCTGGGTATTGGACAGCGTCGCTCCATTCGCGGCGTAAGTCGCGCTGTAGACCGCATTGCCTGAATTGGCGGTGAAATTGACCGTGGTCCAGTAGAGCGTATCGGTCGCCGGATTGACCGCGATCCCGTAGGGTTGCTGGTTGCCGCTGGCGGCGTAGCTGACGAGATCGGCGTTGATGATGGCCCCGGTGGACAGGTTGGCCACCCCGACTTCCTCGACGTCGGACAGGCCGGGGACGCCGTTGGTGTAGAACAGCAGATTGTGCGTGGTGTCGATTGCGATGTTGTTCGGCGCGTTGGCGGCGGTGCCGAGATTGACCAGTTCGGTTGCGGATCGAGTGCCGATGCCGAGCGCACTGATCGTATAGATGCCGGTATCGGAGTTCGTGCCCGGGATGTTGGCGTCGGTCACCGCCATATAGATCAGGTCGTTCACCTGGTCGAAGGCCAGGCCGACGATGGCGTCCTCGCCGCTGTTGCCGGAGGTATAGATGGCCGTCGGCGTCCCGTTGCCGCTGGTATTGCCCTCGAAGATCTGATTGACGTCGTTACCCTGGGCGTTCGCGTAATAGTTGGCCACGAAATAATGGCCGTCGACCGGGTCGATCGCGAGGCCGCCAAGGTCTACGAAACCAGTATACGCCGGCGTGCTGTTGATGTCGGTGGGGTTGGTGGCAATGGTGCCGGCGTTCACATCAATTGTATAGACGCCGGTGTTCGCGGTCGTCGGGGAGTCGGTAATATACCAAACCAGATTTGACGGGATGCCGAGCAGGTCGGGATACGCGGCGACAGTCGCCGGCGTGAACGGGATAGGGGCGGTCGCGGCGGTGCCCAGATCGACGTCCAGGTTGAAGCTGCCGCCGTCCGCCGCGGCACCGACGACGTGCGAGGCGGCGGCGATGTTCGCCACGCCGGTCGCCGCCGCCAGATCGCCAAGGAATGCACCGCCGGCGCTATTTTGCGCCACGTCGCAGCCATACAGCAGCAGATCGCCGCCGGGCGCGAGCGCGGCGCCGATCGCGGCGAGTTGCGGCTGGTAGGTGGCGACGTTGCTGGCCCTCAGCAGCGCGCTGCCAAGCTGCAGCTCGCCATCGGCGCCGTCGGTCACGATCGAGATGGCGGCGAGGTTCTGGACCTGGTGCTGTTGCAGATAATCGGCGATCTGCTGGACGCCGTTCGCGCTGGGGTCGAGAATGACCGCCGTCACGCCGGGCTGCACACCGTCGGCAAGAACTTGACAGTCGGCAACGCTGCCCTCGATGAACACGATTTGTTGACCGGCACCGCCAGCTGATCCTTGACCGGCTGCCGGCTGGCCGCCGGCTGACGCATCGGCCGGCGCCGCCGGATGCGCCAGCCCGGCCGTGGTCGGCGCCTTCAGGAAGGCCTCGGATGTTGGGTCCGGCGGGCCGGCGGTCGAGACGCCGAAGGTCCAGGTCGCGTCCTCCGGCGCGACGCCGCCGGCCGGATATACCCAGCCGTCGCGCCAATGGCGGTGGTCAGTCGTCAATTGCGTCCCCCCCGTGACTCAGCTTCGCCATCGCCGGCAATCGGCCCAAGATTTTTTGGCTTCGAACAATATCAAATAAACCACAGTTGCTGGGCCACATTATTTTTACTGGCGATGACTGTTAATGTATCGCAATCAATGACAGGTCAAATACGACGCAATTAAATTTTCGCGGAGATTAAACCGGCGGCGGCCGAGGAGACTGCGGCGGCACGCGGGAACGGTGCGCGCCGACCCGCTAGGAGTTTGTTAACGCGGAAGCCTTACCCTCACGCCTGTCGCGGCGCTGCCATCCGCGGCGTGGAGAGCCAGCGTGGCGCTGAAGGGGTCGCGGTTGCCATTTTTCGACAGGTCGATGAGCCGGCGCCTGTATCTGATCGTGCTGATCATGGCGCTCGGCATGGCGGGCATCATGGCGGTGACCGCCGCGCAGGTGCGCGATGCGCTGTTCGCGGCGAAAGGCACCGAGACCCGCCACCTCGTGGAGACCGCGCGGTCGCTTGTCGCCGACTACCAGCGGCGGGTCGCGCTGGGGGAGATGACGGAGCCCGCGGCGCAGCGTGCGGTGCTCGGCGAATTGTCACGCCTTCGCTACGAGAACGACCAGTATTTCTGGGTCAATGACATGGCGGGAATGATGCTGATGCATCCGACCTCGCCGCTACTGGTCGGCACGGATGTGCAAGTCCTGCGTGACGCCGCCGGGGCGCAACCGTTCCGCGACATGATCGATATCGTCAAGCGCCAGGGCGCGGGACTTTACCGCTACTACTGGCCGCCGGATGGCTCGGCCAAGCTGAAGCAGAGCTATGTCGCGCGGGTCGACGGTTGGAACTGGGTCATCGGCAGCGGCGTTTTCGTCGACGACGTGGAGGCCGCGGTGCGGCGGGTCCTGATGCGCATTGTCGGCGCCGCCAGCATCGCGCTTTGCCTCGCCGTCGCGCTCGCCGCGGTGCTGGGACGCGGGATCACCCGGCCGATCGTGGCGCTGACCGGCGCGATGCGGCGACTCGCCACCGGCGACCTTGGCGTCGAGGTCCCGGCTCGGCAGCGCCGCGACGAGGTCGGCGCCATGGCTGCCGCCGTTGTGGTGTTCAAAGCGCACATGGTGGAGGCAGAGCGCCTCGCCGGCGAGGTGGTGCGCCAACAGGCGCATGCCGAGGTGCAGAGCGCACTGCTCGCAATGGCGGACTCCATCGAGGCCGAGGCCGAATCGGCGCTGGCGGAGGTGCACGCACGGACCGCCGCGATGACGGCAACCGCGATGGGCATGAGTGGGTCAGCCGCGCGAACCGGGCGGTCCGCCGAGAGCGCGGCAGAAGCCGCGGCGCAGGCGTTGGCAACGTCGCAGACCGTGGCGGGTGCGGCCGACCAGCTTGCGACATCGATCGGCGATATCGGACACGAGGTCGGCCAATCCGCCGACGTCGCCAGCCGCGCCGTGGCCGCTGGCCACGAGACACGGGCCACGATCGAGGCCTTGAACGGCCAGGTGGCGCGGATCGGCGCCGTGGCCGACATGATCAGCGACATCGCCGGCAGGACGAACCTGCTGGCGTTGAACGCAACGATCGAGGCTGCTCGGGCCGGTGCGGCGGGCAAGGGCTTCGCGGTCGTGGCCAGCGAGGTGAAGTCGCTCGCCACGCAGACCGCACGCTCGACCGAGGATATCGCCCGCCATATCAGCGAGGTGCGTGGCGCCACCGGCGACGCGGTCGAAGCCGTCGCGCGGATCGAGCAGACGATCGCGGAGATCAATGCCATCGCCAGCGGCGTCGCCTCGGCGGTCGAAAAGCAGGCGGCGGCGACGATGGGCATCGCGTTCAACGTGACGGAGACCGCAGCCGCGGTCACCGACATGAGCCAGCGCATCACGGAGGTGTCGGCCGAGGCCGAGGAGACCGAGCGGCACGCGGTATCGGTGCGCGAGAATGCGGCGGCGCTGGAGGTCGCGGTGGCCGATCTGCGGCGTGCCATCATCCGCGTGGTGCGCACCTCCACCACCGAGGTGGATCGGCGTGGCGCGCCCCGCCATGAGGCCGACCTCCCATGCCGCCTGAGCACACCTGGCGGCACCCATGCCGGCATGCTGGTGGACCTGTCAGCGACCGGCGCCCATGTGCGCGATGTGCCGCCGCTGCCGCCTGGCACCAGCGGAACGATCGCGCTGGATGGTGTGGGCGCGTCGATACCATTCACGGTTCGCAACGTCGATGACCGCGGTGGCGTGCATGTGGCGTTTGCGTTGAGCCCGGCGATCGAAGTGGCACTGGGTGCGGTGCTGGAACGGTTGGCGCGACGCCGCGCGGCCTAGGCGCGCGGCACTGTCGCCATGCCGCTCGACAGCGATAACATTCCGGAATAGCAAGGAGATTCGTCATGCCGTTGATGACCTGGACCGAAAAACTGAGCGTTGGCGTCGCGGTGCTGGACGAGGACCACAAGCGGCTCGTCAGCATGCTGAACGAGCTGTATGAGGCGATGCAGGCTGGGCATGGGCGGGATACGCTCGGCCGCATCCTGGCCGGGCTGGTGCAGTACACCAAGGTTCATTTCGCCCGCGAGGAGAAGTTCTTCGCGCAGACCGGCTATCCGGCCGTCGCGGCGCACAAGGCGGAACACGATGCGCTGACCGCCCAGGTGATGGATGTGCAACGGAAATACGCGGCCGGGTCGACGGCGACGCTGTCGCTCGACGTGATGCACTTCCTGAAGAACTGGCTGGTGACCCATATCCAGGGCAGCGATCAGAAATACCGCCCGCACCTCAACGCCAAGGGGATTCATTGAGCGTCATTATGGGGGCGTCAGCATCCCCGCGCGAAACAGGGCGGCGGCCGCCAGCACGGTCGTCATCTGCACGGTGTGGCCGAGCTGGAAGGCGGCGCCGTAGATGGTTTCGTCGGGGAACTCGGTGATCAGCGTGAACGGCACCGGGAATGCCGCGGTCTCCATGATGGTGCAGGGAATGCCGTTGTAGAGCGGCTCCGGAGATGCGCCGGCATGGGCGGACCATACCGCGAGCTGCGCGCGGTTGAATTGTGCCAGCCCAGGCACCTGCGCCACGGACGCCGTCAGGGCCTGGAGAAAGTCAAGCGCGGCGGCACGTCGGCCAGGTGGATGATGCAGGATCAGATAGAACCCCTTCGGCATCGACCATGCCTCGAAGCCGCGCGTGATGTATCCGGTGAGCGGACGGTTCCACTCGTGCGCGGGGTAGCCGTGCAGGTTGAGGTGCAGGGTGGCGTCGGTCAGGCGGAACGCCTCCAGCCGCGCGGCCTTCTCATACAGCGGTGGGTTGGTACGGTATTGCAGGTCGTCGCCCAGCGCCGTGTAGCGCGCCGCGTGATGCATGTGGCGCGGGTTGGCCGCGCGCAGGCGGTGGTGCAGCGCGTAGCCGTCGGGGTTCTCCTGCGGGACCACCGCGAAGCGGGCACCGTCGTCGCGCAGCTTGGCGGCGGCACGCAGGGCGCCGACGACGCCGGTGGTTTCGTTGGCGTGCTGGCCGGCGGTGATGACGAAGCCGCGCCCGGTGCCGGGTAGATACGTGCCGGCCACGGTTCGTCTCTGATACGAAACGGCGCCGATGGGTGTGCCGCCGAGGCGGGCGAGCGCCGCGGCGATATGGGCGGGCGTGAGGGGCGCCGATGCGGTTTCGATTGCGGTCTGTTCCGCTCGCGGTTCCGTTGCCACTGTCGCGGCTTCCAGCGTGACGCGTACGCGGGCGGGGCCGTCGGCGGTGACGATCTCGGGCACGATCTGGCCCGGCTGCAACGTCCGGTCGCCCGGCTTGAGGCCGGCGTGGCGCTGGAAAGTCTCCAGCAGCGAAAAATACAGGTCCTCGTGCAGGCCCTCGGCAGTGCTGAGGCACTCGTCCTGCCAGTCGAGCCGACGCTCGATGCCGGGGGTGCGGACGTCGATGCGCAGCACCTCGAAATACGGCGGCGTGGCGGGCCAGGGATGCGCGGCAACCGCCGCCATGGCCGCATCGTAGACCGCCTCGTACTCCGTCGGCAGCGCGGTGTCCTCGTCGGGAGCGCCGTCCCCGCCGTCGCGCCAGAGCCGGAGCCAGCCGGTGGGTGTCAGCACGGTCTGGCCCAGATGGTCCCGCCGCAGGCGGTTGGGCGCGAACACAACGTGCTCCGTCGTGCTGCCGCCGTGTTGCAGTTCCACGCGATAGTTGAGGCCTGCGCCGTCTGCGGCGAAGTGCAACGGGGTGGCGCCGAGCAACCCCGCGAGCGGAAACGCCTCCAGCCTGAAGCGTTGCACCGAGGCGTGCGGGTCGGCCGGCAGGTGCACGGTGACGGCGTCGGGCGGGGCTGGCAGGTCCTCGAGGAAGAAGTGGATCAGCGGCTTGTAGGCGCTGCGCAGCCGCGCATGCACGCCGGCCTGCGCCAGGCGCTGCTCGGCAGCGGTGCGGGCGGCGTGGTCCTCGAACAGCCAGGCGTCGAGCCGGGCGCCACGGTGCGCGCCGGTGGCGAAGCGGGCGAGCAGGCTGTCCAGGGTGCGTTCGATCTGTTGGTCCAGCAGGACTGTCATCCGGCGGTCTCCCTGGGCGCGGGGCGCGATGGTTCAAGCGCCCGCCACCATACGGGCCGCCGACGCCGGGTCCATGGCAGACCGGCCGGGTTTGGCACTCATACAGCGGCCCGAAGTGTCGGCGCACGCTGCGCCCCCCCGCCGTCATGGCCGGCGCAGGCCGGCCATCGACGATTTTGCTCGCGGCACATCAGACAGTCGTGGATGGTCGGCCGGAGCCTGCCCTCGGGTGGGCCTTTGGCCCGTCCCGGGGGCCGGCCATCACGGGTGGAGAGTCGGGACTTTGGGCCTTTGGTATAAATGGAACTCTGACGGAGGTGAGGTGCAATGACTAGGCAGTATCGCAGTCCGGCGATGGCCTCGATCCACGAAACGGCCGAAGGGCTGCATGCGGCCGGCGTCATGGACAAGCAGACAATGCGCAAGTTCGACGCGGCTTGCCTGACACCAGTGCGCCCGCTTACCCCGGAAGAAATCCGCGCGCTGCGCGAACGCGAAGGCGCGAGCCAGGCCGTGTTCGCTCGCTATCTCAACGTTACGACAGGCCTGATCAGCCAGTGGGAACGGGGGGAGAAACATCCTCAAGGCGCATCGCTCAAGCTCCTGTCGCTCGTCGCCAGGCACGGCCTCGGCACGGTCGCCTAGCGGAGTGCCGGTATCCTTCGATCGGCGGATGCGATTGACACCCGCTCTGGCAACCCCTACGCCCCCGCCCCTTCCAGCGGCCGCCGGTACACGCGCCGCTGCGCCACCACGAGAACCCGCCCCATGCCCCGCCGCAAGCCCCGCGGCCGTCCGCTCGACGGCTGGCTGATCATCGACAAGCCGCCGGGCCTCACCAGCACCGACGTGGTCAACCGCGTCCGCCGCGCCTTCGACGCGCAGAAGGCGGGCCACGGCGGCACCCTCGACCCGCTCGCGACCGGCGTTCTGCCGATCGCGTTCGGTGCGGCGACGAAGACCGTCCCCTACGTCATGGACGGCACCAAGCTGTACCGCTTCACCCTCCGGTTCGGCGAGGCGCGCGACACCGACGACGCCGACGGCCAGGTCACCGAGACCACCGACGCCCGTCCGTCGGACGCGCAGATCAACGCCGCGCTGCCCGCATTCCGCGGCGACCTGATGCAGATCCCGCCCGCCTACTCCGCGGTGAAGATCGCCGGGGAGCGCGCCTACGACATGGCTCGCGAAGGCCGCGCACCGGTGCTGGAACCCCGCCCCGCCCGCGTCGATCGCTTCGACCTCGTCGACCGCCCCGACCCCGACCACGCGGTGTTCGAGGTCGCCTCCGGCAAGGGCGTCTACATGCGCAGCCTGGCGCGCGACCTGGCCCGCGCCTGCGTCACGCTGGGCCACGTCGCCGCCCTGCGCCGCCTGCGCGTGGGCCCGTTCACCGAGGCGCAGGCGATCAGGCTCGACCACCTGCTGGACAAATCGCTGGACAATTCCGCGGCGGGGGACGATACCCCGCCGGCTTCCCCGGATCTCTTGCTTCCGGTCGCGACCGCGCTGGCCGACATCCCGGCGCTGGCCCTGACCGAGGCGGAGGTAGGTGGCTTGCGGCATGGCCAGGCAATCAGCCTGGTCGCGCTGATGGGCCGCATTCCAGCCGCGGCCGATCCAAACGGTGGATTGGCCCGCGCGATGGCGGGAAGCCGCGTGATCGGGCTCTGCCGGCTGGAAGATGGCTGGCTCAAACCCGACCGGTTGCTCTAGCCCGGCCAGCTCGCTGGCGGCTGGTTCCGCCGGCCACGCGCCGCGCCACATCCAACGCAGGAGTATTTGCGATGTCGATCACCGCGGAGCGCCGTACGGCGCTCATTGGCGAGTACGCCAACACCGCCGCCGACACCGGCAGCCCGGAGGTGCAGGTTGCCCTGCTCTCCGAGCGGATTGGCAACCTGACCGAGCACCTGAAGACCCACGCCAAGGATTTCCATTCGCGGCGTGGCCTGCTGATGCTGGTAGGCCGCCGCCGGCGCCTGCTCGACTACCTGAAGGCGAAGAACACCGCCCGCTACGAGACGCTGATCGGGCGGCTGAACTTGCGCCGCTAACACCAAATCACCAATTCTCAATTGTCCGACAACTGACAACTGAAAACTGACGACTGATTCTCGCGCCATGGGGGCGCGGGACAACACCGGGGCCCGAAAGTGCCCCATACGCCGCGTCACGCGGCGGACCGACCGACCGCCGATCCGCGATTGCCCGCGACGGGACAAGCGACGGCGTTTCCGGCCACATGGCACGCGGCTGCTGCGGCCAAATCCCGATGCAGTCCGCACCGCCCATGCGACCCGAGACGCCGTGTCCCGCCAACCGGTGACCGGATCGTCCGGCCCAAACGTCCGCCGATGGCCGCGCATCCGGAAGGACAAAGACTGAATGTTCAATTATTTTCGCAAGGAACTCGACTGGGGCGGCCGCAAGCTGGTGCTCGAGACCGGCAAGATCGCCCGCCAGGCCGACGGCGCCGTGCTGGCGCGCTACGGCGACACGATCGTGCTCTGCACCGCCGTGGGCGTGCACAGCACCAAGCCGGGCCAGGATTTCTTCCCGCTCACCGTCAACTACCAGGAGAAGGCCTTCGCCGCCGGCAAGATCCCCGGCGGGTTCTTCAAGCGTGAGGGCCGCCCGTCCGAGAAGGAGGTGCTGGTCTCCCGCCTGATCGACCGGCCGATCCGCCCGCTGTTCCCCGAAGGCTTCCGCAATGAGGTGCAGGTGGTCGCCACCGTGCTCAGCCACGACCTGGAGAACGACCCCGACGTGGTCGCGATGATCGGCTGCTCGGCGGCGCTGACACTGTCCGGCATCCCGTTCTTTGGCCCGGTCGCCGCCGCCCGCGTCGGCTACATCGACGGCCAGTATGTGCTCAACCCGACCGCTGAGCAGATGCCCAACACCAAGCTCGACCTGGTGGTCGCCGGCACGTCGGAAGGCGTGCTGATGGTGGAGTCGGAAGCGCACGAGCTGTCCGAGGAAATCATGCTCGGCGCCGTCACCTACGGCCATTCGCATTTCCAGCCGGTGATCCAGGCGATCATCGAGCTGGCGGAGCGCGCCGCGAAGGAGCCCTGGCCGCTGGTCGAGCCGAGCGAGGCGGAAGCCACGCTGTCGACGCGGATCGACGCGCTGGCCCGCATCGCGATCGCCGAAGCCTACCAGGAGAAGGTCAAGCAGACCCGCTACGAGAAGGTGGGCGCGGCAAAGAAGGCGGCGCTCGAAGTCCTCGCCGCCGAGGGCCTCGACCTTGAGAAGGCGAGGGCAAAGTTCAAGGACCTGGAAGCCGACATCGTCCGCAACGCCATCCTCGACACCGGCCTACGCATCGACGGCCGCGACACCAGGACCGTCCGCCCGATCATCGCCGAGGTCGGCATCCTGCCGCGCGCGCATGGCTCGGCGCTGTTCACCCGCGGCGAGACCCAGGCGCTGTGCGTCGCCACGCTGGGCACCGGCCAGGATGAGCAGATCATCGACGCGCTGGAAGGCGAGTACCGCTCGCACTTCATGCTGCACTACAACTTCCCGCCCTACTCGGTGGGTGAGGCCGGGCGCATGGGCTCGCCGGGCCGCCGCGAAATCGGCCACGGCAAGCTGGCCTGGCGCGCGATGCGGCCGGTGCTGCCGACGAAGGAGGCGTTCCCCTACACGCTGCGCGTGGTCAGCGAGATCACCGAAAGCAACGGGTCATCCTCGATGGCGACGGTGTGCGGCGCGTCGCTGGCGCTGATGGATGCCGGCGTGCCGCTGGCGCGTCCGGTGGCGGGCATCGCGATGGGGCTGATCAAGGAGGATCGCGGCTTCGCGGTGCTGTCCGACATCCTGGGCGACGAGGACCACCTCGGCGACATGGACTTCAAGGTGGCCGGCACCGAGAAGGGTGTCACCTCGTTGCAGATGGACCTGAAGATCACCTCGGTGACGCCGGAGATCATGCAGGTCGCCCTGGCGCAGGCGAAGGATGGCCGGCTGCACATCCTGGGCGAGATGGCCAAGGCGATCACCGGGGCGCGCGGCGACGTGGCCGCCACCGCGCCGCGCATCACCGTGATCAACGTGCCGAAGGAGAAGATCCGCGAAGTGATCGGCACCGGCGGCAAGGTGATCCGCGAGATCGTCGAGGCGACCAAGTGCAAGATCGACATCAACGACGACGGCACGATCAAGATCGCCGCGGTGGACATCGCCCAGGCGCAGCAGGCGATCGACTGGATCCGCGGCATCGTGGCCGAGCCGGAGATCGGCGTGATCTACACCGGCAAGGTGGTGAAGACCGCTGATTTCGGCGCCTTCGTCAACTTCCTCGGCTCCAAGGACGGGCTGGTGCATGTCAGCGAACTGCAGCAGGGCCGCGTCAACCGCACCACCGACGTGGTGAACGTCGGCGACGCGGTGAAGGTGAAGGTCATCGGCTTCGACGAGCGCGGCAAGGTGAAGCTGTCGATGCGGGTGGTCGACCAGTCGACCGGCGAGGACATCACCGAGAAGGTTGGGCCGAAGCCGGGCCGCGAGCACAGTGATCGCGACCGGGGCGATCGCGGTGATCGGGGCGGGCGCGAGCGTGACCATGGGCGCCGCGAGCCGCAGCCGGAGCATGCGGCGGACTGATCTTCGCCTCGCTTTTCCACCGGTTTTTTGTCATAGTCTGTCTCGCGTGAGTCCGGTGCCCGCCGGACCACGCCCAGACGGACAACGCGGGGATGGACCACGCGGCACCACGCGGGGATGCACCGGGGCCGGGTTGGTTGAGGATAGCGGTGCGACGGCAACGCGGATCACCGTGGTCCGTCAGGTCCGGGGGCGTGGTGCCGGGGGCCTGGTGCCGGTGCTGGCTCGCTGAGGGATGTGGCGCGTCACAGGGACGGGACGCAGAGGAACGGGGCCATGAAGGCGATCAATGCCATCCGCATGGGCGGGATCGACGTGCTGCCGCTGATCGAAGGCGGCAAGGGCGTGTCGATCTCGAACGGCATCTCCTCCGGCAGTTGGGCGGCGGCGGGCGGCGTCGGCACGTTCAGCGCCGTCAACGCCGACAGTTTTGATTCATTCGGCAATCGGATCAAGCAGATCTACCACGGCCGCACCCGCACCGCGCGGCATGAGGAGCTGGTCGCCTACGCGATCAACGGCGCGCTGACGCAGGCGCGCCGCGCCTATGAGCTGGCCAGCGGCAAGGGACGCATCCACGCCAACATCCTGTGGGAGATGGGCGCCGCCGAGCGCATCATCACCGAGGTGCTGGAGCAGGCGAAGGGCATCATCAGCGGCATCACCTGCGGCGCCGGCATGCCGTATCGGCTGTCCGACATCGCCACCCGCTTCAACGTCTACTACTACCCGATCATCTCATCCGCCCGCGCGTTCAACGCGCTGTGGAAGCGGGCGTACAGCAAGGCCGCGGAGCTGCTGGGCGGCGTGGTGTATGAGGACCCGTGGCTGGCCGGCGGCCATAACGGGCTGTCGAACAGCGAGGACCCGTCCAAGCCGGAGGATCCGTATCCACGCGTGCTGGCGCTGCGCCAGGTGATGCGCGGCTTCGGGTTGGCGGAGACGCCGATCATCATGGCCGGCGGCGTCTGGTGGCTGGAGGAGTGGCAGAACTGGATCGACAACAAGGAGCTCGGTCCGATCGCGTTCCAGTTCGGCACGCGGCCGCTGCTGACGCAGGAGAGCCCGATCGGCGATGCCTGGAAGAAGCGCCTGCTGACGTTGAAGGAGGGCGATGTCTTCCTCAACCATTTCAGCCCGACCGGTTTCTATTCGTCCGCGGTGAACAACGGCTTCATCCAGGAATTGCGGGAGCGGAACGAACGCCAGGTGGCATTCACGCCGGAGATCGTCGGCGAGCACATTGCCGAATATGGCGTCGGCCCGCGCAAGCGCCCGGTCTACCTGACGCCGGCCGACCTCGACCGGGTGCGCGGGTGGGAGTCGCAAGGTTTCATTGAGGCGCTGCGGACGCCGGATTCGACGCTGATCTTCGTCACGCCCGAGCAGGCGCGGCAGATCGTTGCCGACCAGATCGCCTGCATGGGGTGCCTCAGCCAGTGCCGGTTTTCGAACTGGAGCCAGCATGAGGCCGAGCACACCACCGGCAAGAAGGCCGACCCGCGCAGCTTCTGCATTCAGAAGACTCTGCAATCGATCGCGCATGAGAGCGACGAGCCGGATGCAGTGGAACGCAACCTGATGTTCAGTGGGCATAACGCGTATCGGTTCGCGTCCGACCCGTTCTATTCGAACGGGTTCATCCCGACGGTGAAACAGCTCGTCGAGCGGATCCTGACCGGGCGGTAGCGGGGCCTGGCGGTAGCCTCGCTTCGCGTCGGCATCGGGCGCGTTCATGATTGTCAGTGGTGATGACGTGCGTGCCGCGCAGATGATCACCGGCGCAACGTTCGCGGCGTTCATGCTGGTGGGTTTCGTTCCGGGCCTGCGGGCTTATGCGGGATGGATCAGGATTGCGATCACTGTCGCATACCTGGCCGTGGCGGCGGGGTTCATGGTCTATTTGATGGTGCGGTGAGCACGAAGCGGGCGCGGCGCCCGGGTCGCGAAACATCCGTTGAAAATGGCTTGTCGCGCGATTGGATGGTATGATGACCCACTTGGTGAGCAAGGATCATCTGTCATGCACGCACTCCTTGAACGCATATCCATCGACCCTGATGTGTGTGGCGGCAAGCCCTGCATCAAAGGGACCCGCCTTTGGGTCGCACTGATCCTGGATTTCCTGGCCGATGGCATGACGGAGGCCGAACTGCGCGCGGACTATCCTCAATTGACGCGCGAGGACATCATGGCGGCGATCGCCTA
>Ga0326727_10014555_pt1 | contig 17104 bp, 18 predicted proteins | sample MB2enrmetagenome_FD_207643 | JGI IMG/M metagenome (GOLD analysis project Ga0326727, IMG submission 207643) | Lab enriched peat soil microbial communities from McLean, Ithaca, NY, United States - MB29MY | ecosystem: Environmental > Terrestrial > Soil > Wetlands > Peat | place: USA: New York...
CTGGATGTACCGGCTTCCAAGCTGAAGACCGAGATTGCCCGCATCCTCAAGGAGGAGGGCTATATCTCGAACTACAAGACCCAGGAAGAGGAAGGCCGGCTAATTCTGCGCGTGTACCTGAAGTATGGCGGAGCAGAAGCGGCCATCCGGGATCTGGCCCGCATCTCGCGTCCCGGCTGCCGCGTTTACATCGGTCACGATGAGATCAAGCGCGTGCAGGGTGGGCTGGGTATTTCGATCATGACCACGCCCAAGGGCGTGATGACCGGCCGTCAGGCGCGCCGCGAGGGCGTAGGTGGCGAACTGCTCTGCGAAGTGTGGTAACGACAGTGGCCAGTTATCAGTTGTCAGTTGAGACTTGGTAACTGAAAGCTGTTTTATGGGCTGCAGTGGAACGCAGGGGCGTGAGCGCTTCGACGGGACTCGCAAGCCAGACGAGGGATTGATTCAATGTCGCGTATAGGAAAAAAGCTGATTCCGCTGCCCGCGGGCGTCAAGTACAAGGTCGAGGGCAATACGGTGGTGGTCGAGGGGCCCAAGGGTAAGGTTACGGCGCTGATTGCCGAGGGCATTACGCTCGAGACGGTCGACGGCGTGCTGCACGTCAACCGCGAGAGCGACAAGTACGCGGCCTTTCATGGCTTGACCCGCGCGCTGGTCTATAACGCGGTGCAGGGAGTGACCACTGGTTGGAAGAAGGAACTGGACATCGTCGGCATCGGCTATCGCGCTGAGTTGAAGGGCAAGGGCACGGTGGTTTTCACGCTGGGCTACTCGCACCAGATCGAGTTTCCGCTACCCACGGGCATCGAAGTGACGATCGACCCCAAGCAACTTCATCTGACGATTTCTGGCATCGACCGGCAGAAGGTGGGCCAGGTGGCGGCCGATATGCGTTCGCTGCGCAAGCCCGACCCCTACAAGAACAAGGGCGTGCGCTACTCGGATGAGAAGCTGAAGAAGAAGGCCGGCAAGACGGGCGCGAAGTAAGCTGACAGCTAACAGTTGACAGTGATCAGTTGTCAGTCATCGGAGCGCGTAAGGGGATTTTGGCTGACAACTGGGAACTGGTAGCTGCATAACAACCGAACGGGGCCGCGGGGCGGCTCCGCTGATAGGAACGGGAAATCATGATCACGCAGACCAAGAGGAACGCAATCCGCCAGCGCATTCACGCGCGCATTCGCCGCAAGCTGGCTGGCACCGAAGAGCGGCCGCGGCTGAACGTCTACCGCTCGCTCAACCACATCTACGCACAGGTGATCGACGACCAGAAGGGCGAGACACTGGTCTCGGCCTCGTCCATCAAGCTGAAGACCGGCGGCAACATCGCCGCGGCCAAGGAGATCGGCAAGGCGGTCGCTGAGGCGGCAGTGGCCAAGGGCGTGAAGAAGGTGGTCTTCGATCGCGGCGGCTACCTCTATCACGGGCGCATCAAGGCGCTGGCCGATGCGGCTCGCGAGGCAGGTCTGGAGTTCTAAAAGCGGCTATTAGCTGTTAGCTTGTTCGTGCAAAGTTGAAAGATTCAACCCAGGCAAGGAAAAGCTGAGAGCTAAAAGCTAAAGGCTGGAAGCTAGCAGCTCAAAAGAGACGAGAGAGCAATGACGATCTTGAAGAAGAAACTCGATGCCAACCAGTACAACCTGAAGGATCAGGTGGTGGCCATCAACCGCGTGACCAAGGTGGTCAAGGGCGGCAAGAATATGTCGTTTGCCGCGCTGGTGGTGGTGGGCGACGCCGCCGCTGGAGTGGTGGGCCACGGTTCGGGCAAGGCCAAGGAAGTCCCCCAGGCGATTCGCAAGGGAATTGAGGCGGCCAAGAAGAACCTGGTTCGGGTCAATCTGACCCAGACCACGATTCCCCATCTGGTTCTCGGCCGTTTCGGCGCCGGACAGGTACTCCTGAAGCCGGCCCCCGAAGGCACCGGCGTGATCGCCGGCGGTGCGGTGCGCGCCGTGATGACCTCGGCCGGGGTGCAGAACGTGCTCACCAAGAGCCTGGGTTCGCCCAATCCCCACAACGTCGTCAAGGCCACCTTCGACGCGCTGGTGCAGTTGCGCGACCGGGCCGAAGTGGCTAATATGCGCGGCAAGTCCGTGGAGGAGCTCTAGCCATGGCGGAGACCAAAACAATTCGTATTCAGTACTACCGCTCGAAGAACTCTACGCCTACCAAGCACAGGCTGGTGGTCAAGGGGCTCGGCTTCACGCGGCTTAACCAGATCGTCGAGCGTGTGGACAACGAGTCGATTCGCGGCATGGTCAAGGTCATTCCGCATTTGGTCCGTATTCTGGAAGACTAGCGATAAGTGGTCACTCTTCAGTTGTCAGCTTAAGCTACCGTTACTGAAAACTGACTACTGACAACCGCTCTGCATAACGCGAGTCGGCAGGGTTCTTGAAGCCCCGGCCGGCGCTACAGCGAGGAAATCATGGCAACAAGGAATCTATCGAATCTGCGCGCGCCCAAAAAAGCTAACACTGGGCGCAAACGTGTGGGCCGGGGCATGGGCTCCGGCATGGGCAAGACCTCGACCCGCGGCCACAAGGGGCAGGGTTCGCGCTCCGGCTTCAGCCTGATGCGCGGTTTTGAGGGCGGCCAGATGCCGTTGCACCGCCGTCTGCCCAAGCGCGGCTTTACCAACATCTTCCGCACCGAGTACACGGTGGTGAATCTGGACCGGCTGGCCGAGCACCTTGAGGGGCAGTCCATCACGGAGATCGCTCTCGATGACTACAAGAAGCTTGGCCTGGCCTCGAGCAAAAAGGCGCTGATCAAGATCCTGGGCTCGGGCGAGCTCACTTCGGCTCTCACCATTCACGCGCACAAGTTTTCCAAATCCGCCATCGAGAAGATCGAAAAGGCCGGCGGCAAGGCCGTGGTCCTGGGCGGCGAGGCTCCGGTGGCAGCCAAAGGAAAATTGGTTTCAAAGGCGTCCAGATAGAAACGGGGACTCCCGTTAAACGCAGGCCGTTCGACGGAGTTTGGCGCCAAAGGCGCGCCAAACTCCGCTCAGGATGACAGGCTTGATGAGTGAGCGGGGCGACACACAGCGCCCTGCGCGGGTAAGATGGATAGCGGAATAGATTCGAGTGGCGGCAAACGCCTGAAGCGGATAACCCAATATGCTTGAGAATTTTCTCAATATTTTCCGGATTCCTGATCTGCGCAAGCGGGTGCTTTTCACGCTGGGCATTCTGGCCGTCTACCGCCTGGGCGCGCACATCCCCACGCCGGGCGTGAACGGCAAGCTGCTGGAGCAGTTGTTCAGCACACAGGGCGGCTCGGCCCTGGGCCTGATGGATCTGTTCGGCGGCGGCAACCTGCGCCGCATGACGATCTTTGCACTAGGCATCATGCCCTACATCACGGCCTCGATTATCTTTCAACTGCTCACCGTTATTTATGAGCCGCTGGCGCGCATTCAGAAGGAAGGCGAGCTGGGGCGGCGCAAGATTACCCAGTGGACGCGCTATCTGACGGTGATTCTTGGCGCACTGCAGTCGATCGGCATCGCCTTTATGCTTACCAAGGGCGGCATGGTGCTCAATCCCGGCGTCGGCTTCCTGTTAATGACGGTGCTGACGCTGACCACCGGCACTGCCTTCATCATGTGGCTGGGCGAACAGATTACCGATCGCGGCATCGGCAACGGCATGAGCCTGCTGATCTTTACAGGCATTATCGCCGGCCTGCCGCGCGGTGTCGCCGAGCTCTACCAGAAGGTGCAGACCAACCAGTGGGGCTCGTTTACCATCATTGCCGTGATCCTGCTGATGGCAGGCATGGCGGCTGTGGTGGCCTTCATCGTCTTCGTCGAGCGCAGCGAGCGGCGTATTCCCATCCAGAGCGCGAGGCGCATTGTCGGCCGCCGCATGATGGGCGGTCAGTCAAGCCATCTGCCCCTCAAAGTGAACTCCGGCGGCGTCATGCCGGTCATCTTCGCCGCCTCCATCCTCTCTGCCCCAATGATGCTCAGTCAGACCGCGATGGTGCAAAACAGCGCTTTTCTGCGGCCCATCTTCGATGCGCTCATGCCCGGTTATCCGTGGTACGAGCTGCTGTACATCCTGGGCATTATCTTCTTTGCCTACTTCTACGTGTCGATCATCATGAAGCCGGACGACATTGCCGACAACTTCCGCAAGTCGGGCTCGTTCATTCCCGGAATTCGTCCCGGCAAGCGCACCTCGGATTTCATCAACGACATTCTCACCCGCATCACGCTGGTTGGTGCACTTTATCTGATTATCATTTCGCTGGTGCCCACCTTCCTGATCTCGGGCATTCGTTTCGACAAGGTGTGGCTCATCGGCCGGTTCTTTGAGAGCCTGCCGACTTGGACCACGCACGGTTTGGGGGTCAACTTCTACTTTGGCGGCACCTCACTGCTGATTGTGGTGGGCGTGGCCATGGACACCATCAACCAGATCGAATCGCAGCTGATCATGCGCCACTATGACGGCTTTTCCCCGCGCTCCGGTCGCATTCGCGGAAGGAAAACCTGGTAATGTCATCTTCTAGTACCGCAGTCGAAGCGGCTCAGGGAACGGACCGAAAGGCTGTTCCCGGCCCTATTCTTTTGTTGGGCGCGCCGGGCGTAGGCAAGGGGACCCAGGCCAAGGAACTGGTCAAGCGGTGGCAGATTCCGCAGATCTCGACCGGTGACCTGCTGCGCGCCAACGTGGCTCAGGGCACGGAACTGGGCCGGACCGCCAAGGAGATCATGGGACGGGGAGAACTGGTCCCCGATTCGCTGGTCAATGAGATGGTCGCGGTGCGCCTCACACAGCCTGACACCACCAACGGCTACATCTTGGACGGCTTTCCGCGCACCTTGGTGCAGGCCGCCTGGCTGGATGAGCGTCTGGCCGCGCGAACCGAGGGGTTGCCGGTGGTTGCCGTCAGCATCCAGGTGGATTATAATCAACTATTGCGCCGTATTACCGGGCGCAGGAATTGCCCTGTCTGCCAGAGCATTTACAACGTCTACGTCAAGCCTCCCCAGCGGGATGGCTTTTGCGATGCGGACGGAGCCGCGCTAGTCCAGCGTGCTGACGATACGGAAAAGGTCTTCGCGGAGCGTATGCGCGCTTACGAGGCATTAACTGCTCCGGTCGTCGAGCACTACCGGGCCTTGGGGCGCTTTGCAGAAGTGGATGGAGACCGGCCCATTGATGTTGTGATGGCCGGAATAGTTGCCGCCGTCGAGCGGTTGCGCCAGTAGCGCAGCCGGATGGCGGGTTAGTGCGTCACAAAAGTCAGTTGCTCGATTGAGGGCGCTGCAACGGAAAACTGAAAGTCAGGTAAGCCGGTTGGCGGTTGTACTGAAGTCGTCCCAGGAGATCGAGAAGATGCGGCGTGCGGGCCAGGTGGTCCGCGAGGTGCTGGAATTGGTTCGGGGTCTGGTCAGGCCAGGAGCCACCACGCTGGACTTGGAAAAGGCGGCCGAGGAACGCACCGTCAAACTGGGAGCCAGGGCGGCTTTCAAGGGTTATCATGGCTTTCCCTGTGTGTTGTGTACCTCGGTCAACAGTGAAGTGGTGCATGGCATTCCGTCGGCCAAGCGAATTCTCCAGGAAGGGGAGATCGTTTCTGTTGACTTTGGGGCATTCGTGGACGGCTACTGTGGAGACGCGGCAATCACCGTCCCGGTGGGCAGGATCGATCCGAATACGGAGCGGTCGCTCTATGCGGCGATCGATGTGGTTCGCCCCGGCGCCACTCTGGGCGATGTGGGCTCTGCGGTGCAGCGGGTGGTCGAGGCCGAGGGCTTCTCGGTGGTGCGGGATTTTGTGGGTCACGGTATCGGGACGCATATGCACGAAGACCCGCAGGTGCCGAACTATGGCACGGTGGGCAAGGGCATGAAGCTGCGCGCCGGCATGGTGCTGGCCATCGAGCCGATGGTGAACGCGGGCAAGCCGGATGTGGTGGTTTTGGGCGATGGCTGGACAACCATCACTGCGGACGGTAGTATGAGCGCTCATTTTGAGCACTCGGTGGCGGTGACCGCCACCGGAGCGAGAATCTTAACCGAGTAGCACGCTCGGGACAACAGGCCGGAGGGCGCTTGAAGCGCGCCGGCGGAAGCGGGATGCAATTTGTCGAAGGAAGACATGATCGAGGTAATGGCGGTGGTTACCGACACGCTGCCCAATGCCATGTTTAAGGTCAAACTCGAGAATAATCACGAGGTGCTGACCCATGTCTCGGGAAGGATGCGCAAGAACTTTATCCGCATTCTGCCCGGTGACCGCGTGGCCGTGGAGCTGAGTCCCTACGACCTGAATCGCGGGCGGATCGTCTACCGCTACAAATAGCCTTTAGCTTCTGGCTTCCAGCTTTTAGCTACTAGCTTGCTCGTTGGGAGTCGAAAGACTAAGTAATCACAAGAATGAAGCTAGAAGCTAGAAGCTAGCAGCTAGCAGCTTTCGGGAAGGGCAGTAACAGAAATGAAGGTTCGTGCATCGGTCAAAAAGATTTGCGTGAAATGCAAGGTTATTACGCGCCGCGGAGTGGTGCGGGTGATCTGCGAGAACGCAAAGCACAAGCAGCGTCAGGGCTAGTTCGAGCCTGGCTTATGCGGAAACCTCCACGGAATGAGGCTAGTTAGCCTGAGTCAAGGCTTGCGATGAACCTCTGGAGGCTTGTCCGTCCAACACGTGCGAACCGGTTGAGGCCGGGGGCACATAACCTGAAGCAGCAAAGGAACTCGCATGGCACGTATTGCTGGCGTCGATCTGCCTCGCAACAAACAGGCTCGGATCGCGCTCACATACATCTTCGGCATCGGGGATCCCCGCGCGCTCAAGATCCTGGAGAAGGCGAATGTAGACGCCTTCAAAAAGATTGAGGATCTGGGCGAGGACGAGGTCAACCGCATCCGCCAGGTGATCGAGGACGAGGGAAACGTCGAGGGCGACCTGCGCAAGGACGTCCAGATGCATATCAAGCGTCTGATCGACATTCAGAGCTATCGCGGCACGCGCCACCGCAGAGGTTTGCCGGTGAACGGGCAGCGTACCCACACCAATGCCCGCACTCGCAAGGGCCCGCGCAAGGGCACAGTTGCCGGCAAGAAGAAAGCGACGGGTAAAACCTAATGGCCAAACAAGAGCAGAAGGCCGGCAAGGCTGGCAAGAACAAGAAGTTCAAGAAACGCGAGCGCAAGAATGTGCCCTTTGGCATTGCTCACGTGCAGGCCACATTCAACAACACTATCGTCACCATCACAGACCCAGTGGGCAACACGCTGAGCTGGAAGAGCTCAGGTTCGCTCGGCTTTCGTGGTTCGCGCAAGGGCACGCCCTTCGCGGCGCAGCAGGCAGCCACGAACGCCGCCAGCATGGCGCGCGATCATGGTCTGCGCGCCGTCGATGTGCGCGTTTCCGGTCCGGGTTCGGGCCGCGAGTCGGCCATACGCGCCCTGGCTGCCGCCGGTATCGAGGTGCGTACCATCCGCGACGTGACGCCAGTGCCGCACAACGGCTGCCGTCCGCCCAAGCGGCGCAGAGTCTAAGAAGCAGCTGCTAGCTTTTAGCTGTTAGCTTTTAGCTTGTTTGTGCGAGTCGAAAGATTCCTTGACGACAAGAAAGAGCTAGAAGCTAGAAGCTAAAAGCTAAAAGCTGAAATCCGGGCCGGGATGGAGCGCAGTTCTCACGAGCGCGCGTAAACCGGCCGTCATCCGAAGTCAGGAGAAAAAATGGCTCGTTATACCGGAGCAGTCTGCCGCCTTTGCCGTCGCGAGGCGACCAAACTTTTTTTGAAAGGCGCCAAGTGCGCTTCCGAGCGCTGTCCGCTGGAGAAGCGCAACTTTCCTCCCGGCCAGCATGGCAAGGATCGCAGGGCCAAGATCGTCGGCTATGGCCTGCAACTGCATGAAAAGCAGAAGGCCAAGCGTATGTACTTCACGCTGGAGAGCCAGTTCCGCGAGTACTACGAGAAGGCCAACCGTGCCGCCGGCGTTACCGGCGAGTTGCTGATTCAGCAATTGGAGCGCCGTCTGGACAACGTGGCCTTCCGTCTGGGCTTTGCCATCTCGCGCCGCCAGGCCCGCCAAGTGGTTCGCCACGGTCATGTTCTGGTGAACGGCCGCAAGGTGAATATTCCCTCCTATCAGGTCAGGGTGGGCGACGAGATCGCTATCTGCGAGGCCGCCAAAAAGCTGCTTATCGTCGAGCAAGGGGCGCAGTATGCCGCTCAGAATCCCGTGCCGGCTTGGCTGGAAGTGAACTTTGAGAACTTCTCGGGCCGTGTGCTTTCCCTGCCTCAGCGCAAGGACGTGAACCTGCCTGTCAACGAGCAGCTGATCGTCGAACTGTACTCGAAGTAAGTTAACAGTGGTCAGTTTTCAGTGCGCAGTTGTCAGTTACTCCTCGAGCGGGGATAATAACTGACAACTGAAAGCTGATAATTGAAAGCTGCATTTCAATCGAAGGAGAACTTGCGCGGCCGCCGCAAAATGCATCGCGACGCATCCAGCCGCGCGGGAAATGAGAGACGTATATGCTTTGGAGAGGATTTCAGAAACCGAAGCGCCTGGCAGTCGATGCCGAGACGCTCACCAACACCTTCGGCAAGTTCAGCGCCCAGCCCTTTGAGCGCGGCTTTGGCACTACCATTGGCAACGCCCTGCGCCGCACCCTGCTCAGTTCGATCGAGGGCGCCGCGGTCACGGCGATTCGCATCGAGGGCGTGCTGCACGAGTTCCAGTCCATCACCGGCGTGGTCGAGGATGCCACCGACATCATCCTGAACCTCAAGCAGGTTCCCTTCAAGCTGGCGGGCGAGGGTCCGAAGGCGCTCTATTTGCGTGCTGACCAGCCCGGCGTAGTCACTTCGGGAATGATTGAAGCCGACGGCGACGTCGAAATCCTGGACAAAAACGTCTACATCGCCACGGTTTCCGAAGGCGGCAAGCTGGACATGGAGATGCGCCTCAAGCGCGGACGCGGCTACATCTCCGCCGACAAGAACTTTGATGCCGATTTGGGCATTGGCTTTATCCCCGTCGATTCGGTTCACTCGCCGGTGCGGCGCGTGAATTACGTGGTGGAAGCCGCCCGTCTAGGTCAGATCACCGACTATGACAAGCTGACCCTGGAGGTGTGGACCAATGGGGCCGTGCTGCCGGCCGACGCCGTCGGTCTGGCCGCCAAGCTGCTCAAGGACCACATGAACATCTTCATCAACTTCGAGGAGGAGATGGAGACCGAGGGGCGCGGCGAGGAAGGCCGGATCATGCTGCGCAACGACCACCTCAACCGCTCGGTCGAAGAGCTGGAGCTGTCGGTACGCAGCTATAATTGCTTGAAGAACGCAAACATCCAGACCATCGGCGAACTGGTGCAGAAGACCGAAGCCGAGATGCTCAAGACCAAGAACTTCGGCCGCAAGAGCCTGAACGAGATCAAGGAAATTCTTGCCCAGATGGGCCTCTCGCTGGGCATGAAGATCGACGAGCAAGGCAACGCAGTTCCCGGACCCACCAGCATTCCGCCCGCCGCCGCCCTGGCTGCCAGTTACAGTCACTACGACGACGAGGACGAGCCGCTGGATTCGGTCGATCTAATGCTGCCTACCGAGAGCGAGAACTTTTAACGCAGGACCGCGGCAGGCCGGGGTAGAATCCGGCCCGTTGCCAGCACGCAGTTTGCCGCCCACTGCCGGCGGACAAGAATTTTCCTGAAAGAGAGTTGCACCATGCGCCATCGCAATGCAGGAAACAAGCTCGGACGGAATACCAGCCACCGTCGCGCCCTTTTGCGCAATCTGACCACCTCCGTCATCGTGGAAGACCGCGTCGAGACCACCGTGGCCAAGGCCAAGGCAGTTCGTCCGCAAGTGGAAAAAATGATCACACTGGGCAAGAAGGGCGATCTAGCTTCACGCCGTCAGGCCCTCAGTTATCTCATGACCGACAAGGCCGTTACGCGGCTCTTTGACACCGTGGCCCCGCGCTACGGCGACCGTCAGGGCGGCTATCTGCGCATCGTCCGCACCGGCTTCCGCAAGGGCGATGGCGGCGAAAAGGCCTTCATCGAACTGCTCGGCGCTGAAAAGCAGCTTGACGCCAAGCGCCAGAAGCGCGACGACATTAAGGCCAAGAAGCGCGCCGAACTGGAAAAGCAGCTTGAAGAAGCCAAGAAGGAAGAAGGCGGCGGCGAAGAGGCCGCGTAAGCGCGCCTGCTCGTTGCCAGCTTGGTTTTTACCGTTCTGGAGTTGCGCAAAAGGCTCTGGAACGGCACGAAAAAGACAGGAAGCATAGAACACGAGGCCGTCAGACTGGGATATCCATCCTGGCCTGACGGCCTCGTGCATTTCCGTGCCTTCTGCTTCCAGGCCATGCAATAGGCCTGGCAGCAACCTTACCGGGCGCCTGCGCTGTCAAGTTCCACGACATGGGTAGCGACACTCCCACAGTCACAACGGCGACGGACTGAACTCAATTTCCGTTGCGCTACACTAACAAACAACCTGGTACAAATCGGGCAGGCCAGTCGATAACCGCAGCATTTGTCAAAAGGTTCTTCCTATCGAGAATCGCGCCAGAAACGGTTCGGCGGGGTGGAAAACGCGTGTGAATGCCGGCGTGGCTGTGGGAGTTACTTGGGAGGTATAGGCGTAGTCGATGTCGCTATCGCGGCGGTTCAGCATATTCAACAATTCGGCCGAAAGGCGCCATTTCTTGTGAATTTGATAACCGAGTTCACCATTGAGCAACACCGTTTCATTTGAGCGATAAATTCCGTCCGACGTCAAATCGCGCGGGCCAAAGTAGCGCAGGCGCAAACTCGACGAAAAGCCTTGGTAATCGTGCAGTGTGATGCCCGATGAAATCACCACCTTAACCGCTTCAGGTACAAGCTTGCCCCCCGGGCCGCTCTGTTGCGCATAGAAGGAGCCAACTGAGTTGCCATTGATTGTGATGGAGCTATTTGCGACGTACTGTGCCGCATCATCTGGGTCTATTTGGGTAAATTGTGCTCTGGAGTCCGCAATGTCAAAATCAACAGCCAGATGTTCCGTTGGTGTGTAGTAGTTCGCCCATTCTAGGCCATAGCGGTTGCTCGACTGTTCTGAAGCAGACGTGCCTCCGGTGTCGCCATCCTGCATCAGTTCGGAATTACTGCGGAGATACCAGAGCGCAAGGGTGCTTTGCAGATGTGGGACGGCCACAGTGCGCACGCCGATTTCCCCGCCTTTGGTTTGGACCAGGGGGGTAATTTTCGCGTTGAGCGTGTAGTGGTAAGGATTGTCCGGCGAAACCGGTTCCACCTGTTGCGTTGAGCCACGCCCGTCGTTCGAGTGAAAACCGAATCCGCCCTGTAAATAGAACTCGGTATTGGCCCACGGGCCGAAAATCAAACTTGCTTTTGGGCTGGGCAGGAACTTGACGGCCGAGCCGGAATTGGCCGCGTTAACCGTGGTGGTGGTGCCGTCGGGCAAAGTAACAATATCGGTCGGGTAAGCCAGGCTGGCGACGATAAATTTTTCGTCGTCGCCGCGTAGGGCCACGACCGAGCGGAATTTGTTCGCCCACTGGATTCTATTTTCCACATAAGCACTGCCTATCATGTCCGTAAAGTTATCCCGCTCCGTGGTCGGGGGCAAAATGGGGCAGACGCTGGGAAAAGTGGTAGGGGTACCGCCGTTCACGCTAATACTAACAGCGGAGGTGTAGGTGTTGCAGATGGTGTCGTTGAAAGAGATGCCGGTGGCGGAATAATCAGTTTTGAATGTGCGCACGCGATTTTCCGTCCGGTAAAGGCCATTGTTGATCCAATCGTTGCGGAGCTGCAGGCCGAACGTATTTGAAATCTTGCGGCCAAGCCAGGTGCTGAACATCATGTGGTGCGCGTCGAAGCCGCCTACCCAGCGCCTATCCTGCTGTTCGAACTGGTCGCCTTTGTTGTAGTCCACCAAGTAGTAAGTGAAATCAGAAAATAAATTGAGATCGTAATAAAACACGTAGGCCGAGATTTTCGACTCGGAATTTGCGTCTTGGCGATGCCACTCACCCTGCAAGCTATAACGCTGCGAGTGGCCACCGTCAGTCGGGTTCAGCGCGCCGAAGTAACCAATGAGGGGCAGGGCGGTAACGGGCATTTGATCGCTCGAGTTCCATTTCCCGTGGTAAGCGCGGGCCGTGATGCTGAAACCATCGTCGTCTCCACCCTGGCTGTAGGTCAGGATGCCGTTGATTTTGTTAAAAGCATCCGGATGCTTCCATGGGCCGTCATAGTAATACTCTTCTCCGCCGTACAGCAAGTTGCCCGAACCGAGCTTTTGCGATGCGCCGAAAACGGCCCGCCCATAGGTGTACGAGCCGCCTTCCACCTGGAAGAAGTTCTGGGGCAGCGTCTTGAAAAATTCCACGTGGGTCGATGCAGCCGAGCCAAAGTTGCCGACACTGGCGTAATAAGGGCCTTTCTCGAAATTCACCCGCTTTACAAACTCCGGGATGACGGTGTTCATGTCTGAGTAGCCCTCGCCGTGCGCGTGCGACGGCAGGTTAAGCGGCATATCGTCGAGGAAAATGGCGATATCCGTGCCGTGGTCAAGATTGAAGCCACGCAGAAAATATTGGTTGGCTTTGCCGCCGCCGGCGTGTTGCGTGATGATGAGACCGGGAACCGTCTCCAAAACTTCTCCCGAACGAAGAATCGGGCGATCCTGGATTTCCGTTGCGCCCACCGTTCCCTGGGTGCCGGATTCGGCAATTCCGATGAGGTCATCCGCCCGTCCCTGCACATTGATGGTGGTGCTCACGGCGCTCACTGCCAGAGAGATGCGCAGCGGGGCCGGCACCCCGGTGCCCCCGATGGTGACAGAGATTTCTTTGGTTTCAAAACCGGGATTCGACACGACGAGTTGATAAAACCCTGCCGCGAGTCCAGAAAGAATGAAGGAGCCGTTCCTGTTCGACTGTATCGCTCTTTGTACAGTACCGTCCGTGCTTTGAACCTGCAAGGCAGCCCCGGCAATCACCGCGCCAGACGTGTCAACGACAGTTCCTGATAGCTTAGGCGGATAAGCCTTGTTACTCGTGGCGACCTGGTGACCCTGCGGATCGAGCACCGTGCCACTGATGCGGCCTGCGCTGGTTTGCGCCGCGAGCCCCAAAGGGCAGGCCAGAATGAAAAATAGAAGTATCACGAAAACAAATATTGTGCTACTGACTTCCGTGATTTTTCTTTGCATGATTATTCCTTTGCTGGTTGTTTTGTGAATCTCAGTGGGTATGGCTGTGAGGGTGCCCGTGTTCGCTTAGGCCGTCGTGGCTGTGCTCGGTCGCATTCGCTGGCACGGTCATCACCAGCCGCCCATGCTGCACGCCCTTCAGGCCGATCAACTGGTCGGCAAACTGAGCCACCTGGGATGATTTGCCGTGCACGATCAGCACTTCCAGGCAGGAATCGTAATCTAGGTGAGCGTGGCTGGTCGAGACCACCAGCTCGTGGTGCGCGTGCTGCAAATCGGTCAGCTTTTCGGTGATGCCGTGGGCGTGGTGCTCGAAGATCAGCGTGATTGTGCCCACCACGGTCGCCTCTGGCGTCGCGGTCCGTTCGCTCACCAGCCGGTCGCGGATCAGATCGCGGAAGGCCTCGGAGCGGTTGGTGTAGCCCTGCCGCCCGATCAAGCGGTCGAACCGCTCGAGAAGCTCCGAATCCAGAGCGATGCCGATTCTGCTCAAAACGCCCATGCGCACTCCCGCGACAACCGCCGGCTTCCCAGAGAATATCGAGGGAAGTTTCAGAGTAGCACGATGAATGGATTCATGCTACTGCGCCCTCCGTACTGTGAAACTCCGCATGGCGGCAAACGCCATCAGGCCGCGGTGGCATTTGCCCGTCTAGCCCAAGAAAAAGGTTCTATAGAGCGTGTCCCGCTGCACCGGCTTGAAGCCGGCGTCGCGGATGATGCGGCGCAGCTCTTCTTCGGTCGTGCTGTTTGAGGTTCCGGCGGCTTTAACGACGTTTTCCTCGAGCATTACCGAGCCCACGTCGTTGGCGCCGAAAAAAAGAGCCAGCTCCATGACCTTCAATCCCTGCGTCACCCAACTGGCCTGCACGTTCTCGAAGTTATCGAGATAGAGCCGGGAGATGGCCAGTGTCTTCAGGTACTCGACCGAGGTCGCCTCTTCCCAGCCGCGGCCGCCGAGAGCAGTATTGTGGGGCTGGAAGCTCCAGGGGATGAAGGCCGTGAAGCCGCCGGTCTCCTCCTGCAACTGCCGGATCACTTCAAAGTGGTTGACGCGCTGGTCGATCGTCTCGCCCACGCCGAACATCATCGTGGCCGTGGTGCGCATCCCTAACTGGTGCGCCGTGCGATGAACGCCGAGCCAGTCTGCGGTGCTGCATTTCAGGCGCGCCACGCGCCCGCGCACCTCGTCGTCGAGAATCTCCGCGCCGCCGCCGGGAATCGAATCCAGGCCCGCGTCCCGCAATCGGAGAATGGTCTCGCGCAAGGGCAGGCCGGAATACTTGGCGATAGCCAGAATCTCCGAGGCCGTCAGGCAATGCAGCCAGACCTGCGGAAAGCGCTGCTTGATGCCCAAGAAGAGCCGCTCGAACCAGTCGATCTTCAGATCGGGATGAACGCCGCCCTGCATCAGCACGCCAGTGCCCCCGACGGCGACCGTCTCGGCGATCTTTTCATAAATCGCGTCAAAATCCAGGATGTAGCCCTCGGCCGCGCGCGGGTCCGTCTTACCCGGCTTGGGCAGCGGCCGGTAAAAGGCGCAGAAGGAGCAGTGCTCGGTGCAGAAGTTGGTGTAGTTGATGTTGCGATCGATGATGTAGGTGACCACGCCCTCCGGATGCAGGCGGCGGCGCACGGCGTCGGCCTCGAAGCCCAGGCCGATCAGGTCCGGGGAGCGGAAAAAGTCGAGAGCCTGCTGGCGTGTCATTGGCATGGTTTGGGGCGCGTGGACTGGGGCCTACTGTCGATTCTAGCAATACGGCTTCCCACCCTAGCCGCGAGAACAAGAATGCGGCAAGGATGGAGCCCCCGGCATATTCTTGGTTCCAGTGCTGCGACCGCGTGAATTCATAATTTCCCAGGTCCCAAAAACGGGACCTGGGGCACCCAACCTTTTCGTGACAGGCATTTCAAACCAGACGGTCTCGGTTCTGGCAAGTCACAATTTGCCGGTTACGGCTTGCCAGAGCCTGGCTTGGCGGCGGGTTTGCCCTCGGGCTGAGGCTTCCGCGCCGGAGCGGAGACGCCAAAGCTCAGCAGAAAGAGATGAAAGCCCTTGCGCAGTGCCTCGCGTAGGTTCATCGGCCGCCTCCTTTCCAGCCACTCAGGCCGGGGCCGCTCGTTTCCCACCCTTCCCGCAAAGAACGCGGGAAGGATGGGGCACCCAAATCCCAGCAGGGCGCTCAGATTGCAGTGACAGCATCCACTTCGCGCTACTTCTTTGTCTTCTGATTCGGGGTCACCGGGGCAATCGGTGCCGAATCCGCCGCAGGCGGATGACCGCGCAGAATCTCCACAGTTTCGGGCGGCAGCGGCTTGTCGGCGTTGGCCACCAGCAGGCTTACCTGCCAGATTTCGTTATCGGGCAGTACGCCTTTGAAGGCCGGCATTCCCGTCAGCCGGATGCCGTTGGCCACCTTCCAGAAGCTCTCACCGGGCGGATCGTCGCTCACGCCCACCGCATTATTGTTTTGATGCTGCTCCCATAGCGGCGGCGCCGGGGGAAACATCTGTGCGCCCCATGCGGAGGGTTTGCCGTGAAATCCATGGCAAGCCGCGCATTTTTCGCTGTAGAGGCGCGCGCCCGCCACCAGGCTCTCCTCATCGGGCTGGATGACGGGGGGCTTCATCATCTCGCGGCTGATGCGTGCATGGAGCGGTATTCCGGTCAGCAGTTGCTCCTGCGGCAGGGGCGGATCGGCCACCGCTACCGGCACTTTGCCAAACCGCAGCCACCCCAGCAGGGCCGCCGGCACCAGCACAATCCCCAGCAGAACTCCCAGAAGAACGCGTCCCATCTTCCCCCTCCAGCCTTCGCTGCCCTCCATCGTAGAGCAATTTTGCGGCGATTTACCGATCATTTCGCTTGATTTAGCTATAAGGAAATTCAGGAAAGATTTGCGGAACAGGGTGCGGAATTCGTCCCTGTTTGGCCCGCGTCGCGCCGGCAGTTGCTGGTGGCGGCCATCTCCCACGAACAAAAAGGAGCTCTCCCATGACAGATCACTCGATGATGAAACTGGGTCGCAAGGCCATCAAAACGGACACGCGGACGCTGCAACTGGCAAAATATTTGACGCCGGAACTGCCTCCGCCCCCACCCGCCGCCGACTGGACGAAAGGCATCACCTCCTGGGGCATGATGAAGAATGACACGCTGGGCGACTGCACCATCGCCGGCTGCGGCCACGCGGTGCAGGTCTGGACCGCCAATACGGGCAGCGAGGCAACCGTGCCCGACGCGGCGATTCTCGCCGCATACGAGCAGTGGGACGGCTACAATCCGGCCGACCCCAGCACGGATGCGGGCGGCGTCGAGTTGGATGTGCTCAACGGCTGGCGCCAGAACGGACTCGACGGCCACCAGTTGCTGGCCTTTGCCGACCCCAAAGTGAGCAACCTGACCGAGGTCCAGCAGGCTATAAATCTTTTCGGTGGGGTCTACATCGGCCTCTCGCTACCTGTGACGGCCCAGAAACAAGACATTTGGGACGTGGTGCCGGACGATGGCAGCGGTAATTCGCAGGCCGGTTCGTGGGGCGGCCACTGCGTCTACGTCTGCGCTTACGACGCCGACGGCTTCACCTGCGTTACCTGGGGGCAGTTGAAGAAGATGACCACCGCCTTCTGGCAAGCCTACTGCGACGAGGCCCACGCGCTGCTCTCGCCTGACTGGATTGCGGCGCAGGGCTCGCCCAGCGGCTTCGATCTGGCGCAGCTTCAGGCCGACCTCAGCGCCATCAGGTAGCGTGTTCGGCCTAGCGCGGTTCTCCCATTTGTGTGTCCTTGCCGAAGCCGCGCAAGGTGGCTGTTTCCTTAGTACCTGTCCAAAAACTAAGCCATTCTTTTCAGAAGCGTATGTGTGAAACTGATCCAAATCATGGTTTCTGAGGAGGAT
>Ga0326727_10014557_pt1 | contig 17103 bp, 15 predicted proteins | sample MB2enrmetagenome_FD_207643 | JGI IMG/M metagenome (GOLD analysis project Ga0326727, IMG submission 207643) | Lab enriched peat soil microbial communities from McLean, Ithaca, NY, United States - MB29MY | ecosystem: Environmental > Terrestrial > Soil > Wetlands > Peat | place: USA: New York...
ACAGTATATCCCCCACGACGACCCCTCACCGAACAACCAGGATCTACGCTGGATTGGGGACCGAACGACCTCCCGGAAGTAACGGGAGCAGAAAGCGGTAACCTGGCTCGGTCCAACAAATGGCTCGCGTTGCCCGCTAAACGACGGCGGCGGGGGCGATGGTGCGGGTGTATTCGTCCCGCAGCACGTGGAGGCCGGCGGCTGTCGCCATTGCATTCTTCCTTCCCCGCATGATTCCACTCGCAGCCAGTCGAGCAACGTGCGCTGGGTCTGCGGGTGGCGGAAGGTGACTTCGATTAGGCGCCGAAAAGGGGCGTACCCGGTCTTAAATGCCTGCTCCGCGGGCGAAGCGGCCAGGAAGAGGGTCTCAGAAAGTTCCTTTCTTTGCGGCTAACACTTCCGTACAATTGGGATTTACATTTAGCCGTCTATACGTAAAGTGTGCCTGCATGATTGAGCGTCCCGTCTGGAAGGAGCGGCTAGTGGCCGCGTGGAAACAGGCGTCCATCGTCTGGCTGACCGGCCCGCGGCGAGTCGGCAAGACGGTGCTGGCGCAGAGCCTGTCCGATACCGAATTCCTGAACTGCGATCTGCCCAGCGTGGCGGAACGGTTGCGCGACCCGGAGAGCTTTTATCGGTCCGTGAAAAAGCGGTTCGTGGTGTTGGACGAAGTCCACCAGCTTCCCGATCCGAGCCGCCTGTTGAAGATCGGCGCGGATGGTTTCCCCAAGTTGAAGATTCTGGCCACCGGCTCGTCCACACTCGCCGCGACCCGGAAGTTTCGCGACAGTCTCACAGGCCGCAAGCGGGTGGTCGAGTTCGTGCCGGTGTTGCACGAGGAATTGCCGGCGTTCGGCGTCGTGGACGTGCGGGAGCGGCTGTTGCGCGGCGGCTTGCCGCCGGCGTTGCTGGGGGCGGAGCACAATCCCGAGTTCTACGGCGAGTGGCTGGATTCCTACTTCGCACGCGACGTGCAGGAACTCTTCCGGCTGGAGAAGCGGGCGGGATTTTTGCGCGTGCTGGAATTGTTGCTGCGCCAGAGCGGCGGGATGCTGGATGTTGCCAAGCTTGCCGCGCAGAGCCAGATCAGTCGGCCCACGGTCACGACCTGGCTGGAGGTGTACCAGATCACGCACGTCGCGCATGTGGTGCGGCCATTTTCCGAGGGCGGACGGCGCGAGATCGTGGCGCAACCAAAGGTGTTCGGGTTCGACACCGGACTGGTGTGTCATGCGCGCGGCTGGGACCACCTGCGCGGCGAGGATTGCGGGGTGCTGTGGGAGCATCTCGTGCTGGACACGCTCATCGCCACCGGGTTGCCCAAGATTCACTTTTGGCGCGACAAGCAGCAGCGGGAGGTGGATTTCGTCGTGCCGCGCAGCCGTGACGCCGTTGATGCCATCGAGTGCAGATGGACCCCCGAGGCCTTCGAAACGCGAGGCGTGGAGGCATTTCGGGAGCGCTATCCAAAGGGGAAAAACTACGTCGTGAGTCCGTTGAGCGGGCCCGCCTATGAGCGGCTTCAGGACGGTTTGAAGCTTGCCTTTGTGTCGCCAGGACAGTTGCGTCAAGCGTTTGCCTGATGCGGGAAGCGGAAAAGCAACGCGTCAAGGCGGGGGGCCGTCTCCTGACCAGACCTGGGCCGACTTTCATCATTCTACATTCTTCCTTCTGCATTCCCCCCTTGGTGTTGGAGTCCAGGTCGGCCAGGGCGAGAAGCTTGTTGCTGGGTCTTGCGATACCGTATTCCAATCACAGCCAGTCGAGCAATGTGCGCTGGGTTTGCTGCTGGCGGGACAGGTGTTGTTAGAAGCGCAGCACTTCCCGGACTTTGCTCTTGATGGCCTGCTGCCGTTCCCAGCTCACCAATCCCTGGCCCGAATGCAGTTTCGCCTTTTCGAGAGGGTAGATGTAATCGCACTGGAGGGTATGGCCTTCCCAAGCGCCAAACGGTCTTGCGGCAACGGGTAATCGTCCTTGAAATACCCGGCAGGCCGCGGGGCCTGGAATCGGCTGGAGACACTCGGCAGACCCGCGCGCATCCCCAAACGCATGACGACCGCTGGCTTCTCTCGGACAAGGGTTGCGACCTGGTCAATGTCAGCCGCCAGGTCTTCGTCTATGTCAACGCTTCGCTTCACGTTCCCAGTTTGCACCCCATGGGTTCTGGTCGCCAGACATTTCAGACCCCATGACCACGCCAGTCCCGGATCTCTCTGGGCGGGACCTTCAACCCCTTTCCCAAGCACCCCTCGTTGGCTGCAGAAGGTTCTGGCACTTGCCCGACCTGAATCTACTGACCGGGCTTGGCCTCGGCTGTGGTTGGCACGCTGGCCCGGCACTCGGCCACCAGGCGACGATAGGTTGCGCGGGCGTGGTCGTAGGCCGCTTTAGCGTCTGCCAGTTCGTCGGCCTTGATGAACCGCTGCTTCTCCGTCCAGCACTTATCCACCCCTTGCAGACACCACTCGGCGCTCTTGAGCGAGGCGCGGATAGGTTGGTCGCCCACGAGGACGAAGATCGGGTTGCTGTGTGAGGAGGGCAGGATGCGCAGCGCGACCCAACTGCTCTTTTCGATGCGCGTCTCGAACGCGACCTCGCGCAACTGCCCGTCCGCGAGGATCACCTGCCGCGCCACCGGATACCCGTTGACCACCAACTCCACGGGCACTTCACGCGTCTGGCCGATGCGGGCGCGCTCGATGTCCCAGTACGGCTGTTGCTGGTAAGGCCGTCTCTGCATTTCGGGGTTCGGCGTCTCATTGAGCCACGCGGCGACTCTCGCCGTGGCGCGCGCCAGGCCCGGCTGGGCTAACCGCAGCTCGCTTCCGTTTTCGCCCATGGCCGCGCCGTTCACCTTGAAGTCGAGCAAGTGGCTGCGTCCATCGCTGACATAGTTGTGCCCGCGCCGGACGCCCTCGCACCAATCCGCGTAGGTGAGCTTGTTCTCGAGCTTCACGTAAGAGCGGCCCAGGCCCACCCGCTCGCCATAAATGCAGGGAAAGTCGGTCTCGCCGCTGATGCGCGTGCGGAAGCCGACGTTCAGCGTGTGATACCACATGTTCAGCTCCCAAACATACGGCGTGTCCACCATGGAAAGGAAGTCCACCGCCGGCACGGGCTTGCCCTCCGGGCCGGGGACTTCGTGGGTGACATCCATGATGTATTCGTTGGCCCCGATGCCGTTATACGGCGGCACCACGTAATTCGGGAGTTCGCTGGTGGCCACTTCCAGGCCCCAGCCAGAATGGGCGGGACCGCACACCGCCCCTTGCTTCTTCGCCCAGCGCAGAGTGTTCAGGCAAAGGGTCGGCCAGTGCTCGTCGGAATCGCCGCCGGGATAGATCTCTTCTTTCAAGTCCAGCAACACCAGGTGGCCCGATTGGTGCGAGCCGAAGCCAGACACCTCGATGTCGTAGTGCAGCAGATACGGGTATCGCGAGACCGCGTCGTCCTTGCCGGTGAAGAACTTCTTCTGGAAATCGAAGCACGGCCCCCAAGTGAGGTTGCAGCCGACTTTGAGGTCTTCCCCCTGACAATGCCGGTACATGTCGGCGGCGAACACCCCTTCGCTGGGCTGTGTGTAATGCGCGCAGCCGGCCGCGTGGATGTGGTGGTCACCGGACCACCAGCCCGACTTCGAGGGGTCTATCCAGCGTTGCAGCTTGAACGTCGCTGTCTGGTCCTTGGGCCCCACTTCAAGCTCCTGGCGCGCCGTTAAGTATTCCGGGCCGCGCGTGAACTCCACCGTGTACTCCCCCTCCGGCAGCCTCAGCGCTTCGCCGTCCGCCCGATAGACCTGCGGCTGAAACGCGAAATCCGGCGCGAGCCGCTTGGCCTGCGAGGGATAGACCCGCTGCTGCCGGTCGCGGATGATGAACATCGCGGTCGTGGGCTGGCCGTTTTCGTCCAGGACATGCAGTTTCACTTCACGCGCGGGCGCGGAGCGAAACAGGATGTCCACCTCGCTGCGAAAGCCCAGGTCCTGCGTCCCTTGTCCTACGTCGAACACGAGCTTGGCCTCCCGCCGGCCTGCGTCCCGGCTGTAAAGCGACACTACGCGGTACTCCAGCCCCAGGCCGCCGAGCTGTTTCTTCAGCGGCTGCTTGTCCAAGGTTTCCAGGTCAAGCCAGAGCTGCTCTCGGGGGAGCTTGCCGCCGCGCTTCTCTCCCTGGCGGAAGAACTTGTCCGAAGCCGTCTCCCGCCCGGGGGCGTTGTGCAACGATTGGGCGTGGGGGCTGACCACGCGCAACTCGGCGGTGGCCCCGGCCTCGTTGCGGACCTTGATCAGGAAGGTGCGCCAGCCCTGCTCCACCAGCAGCGGGTCCGCCGGGCCCTGCGCGGCCTTTACCCGCATCTCGGGGTTGATATCCACGCTCACCAGGCAGAGCGGGTCCAGGGTCTCCTGGATGTTGCGGGTCGCGGCGGCTTCGTCGGACATCGACATGGCAGCCTCAAGCGCTTGTTGCTTCGCGGGCGATAACGGCGCGCCCAGGTAGTCCAGGGCTTCCGTCACACGTTTGACCTGGGCGGCCAGCGGCTGCAATTCGACGCCGCTCACTTCGGGAAGCGCCGCAGCCGCACCCTGAGCGCCCCAGCCGAGCCCGAAGGCCGCGAGCGCCGCAGCGCTTATTAAGGATAGTTCATGCCTCATATTATACAGAAGGATGATAGCACAAACATGGGCCGGTGGAAACATGACATTCTGTTGGGCCGACCCATGTTATGGGGTGTGTTAATCTCCCTTCCTCGCCTTCAGCCACTGGGCGACTTGAGGGTGATCCATCAGGTCGTAAGCCGTCAGCCGGTCCGGTTCTACAATGAACACGATGCGCAACCCTCTACTGACTCGAGCCTCGTAAGAGCGCCGGCCAAGTTTGCGCGAGCCAAGGCCACTGTGCCGGTGCGGCTCACCGAAATGCCGGGAGACCAGCGCAAGCGTTTCCTCGACCTCAGCTATAATTTGATCGCCATGCTTGCGGGCTGAGCGTGAGAGCCGCGGACCAACGTCAACCCGGATCATGGGAGCTTGCCGGTGAACCGGACGACCTTTCCGGTCCGGCGGTCACGGGCAATTTCCCTGAGGGCGCGTTCTTCCGCGGCGTCAGCCTCAGCCAAAGTGGCGCCGTAATCCTCCAGAGCGGGAAACTCGGAAGGGAGGAAGGGCAACGCCCGCAGGCGGACCGGCAGCGCGAGCGAGCGTATGTTATTCCCAAGACCGTGCGCAACGCGGCCACCAAACGCACGCGGACGGCTTTCGGCGCCCTCTCGAAGGCCTACAGTACTCTCCTGACCCGCGAGCAGCAGAAGGCCTGGAACGCGGCGGCGGCCAAAGTCCTGAGCCGTCCGCGGCTGGGCCAATGTGGTCCGCTCTCCGGGCAGGAGCATTTCGTAGGGATCAACAGCTCAAGGGCTCGTATTGACCGCGACTGGCTACCCTGGCCGCCCGCGTCGGTTGTCTTTGGCCAGAACCCGGTTGAGGCGCTGAGCCTCCGCTACGTTGCCGGGCGGCTGCGCGTCGAGCTAAGTCTCTCTGGACCTGTGGCCGAGGACATCATGGTCTTTGCTCAGGCCCCATGCAGTCCCGGCTGGAAGAGGTGGCGGCACGGGACCTGCCTCGGCTTGCTCCCCGTCCCGCAGAACGGTGTAAGCGACATCACGGAGATGTATTTGGAGGCATTTTGGGGAGCCCGAACCTGGCCGGAAGGTCTTTATCCGCACCCGGCAGCAGCGCAATGGTTGGGAAGGCGAAGCCAAGGACGTTAGTGAGCTTGTCCCGGTCAACCCTCTGGCCGCCCAGAGCAGCAAAGGCCTCCCGCCCGCCCGTTTTCCCCTGCCCAACCCGTGCCGAACCCAGGTCCTGGTCTCGGCTGCATACTGCCTGCCCATCCAGCCTTCGCCGCTGCTCCCGCCTTTCCACCTGCCCCACCAGATGCCGTGCACAAGGGGATGTCGCCATCCCACTATCATGGCACCACCATTGCAACACCATTCAACCAGCGGCCATCCACGCTGTCTTCGCACGCTGACGTTGCTGCTGCGGGTTCGCCCCCGGCCCAAACCCCGCCCAGCCGGCCACTGCCGCGAGCTATGGCTCGGCGGTTAGTGGCATTAGCGGCTCAGACCGTGGCTTGGCCGACTTAAGAGTCCAACTATCGGGCCGAGCGTCGGCGAGCGTGCGCGGTTATTGGCCCTGCTGAGTTTGTGGCGGCCTGGCGAACAGGAAATCAATAGTCGGCGCGCTCACTGGACCGAACAGCCTCAGGTGGAGCGTGACATTCTGTTGGACCGACCCCTTCACGACCCCTTCACCCCCCCCACCGTTAGCGCGTCAGGTCGCGCACCCTCGCCGCATTCCAGTATTCGAAGTTTCCCGCACGTAGGGCAGCGACCAAGGAGTTTTGTGGGCCGAGGACATGCTCAAAGAACGGAATGTGCTGCTTCCGTGTCTCTGCCGGGAGGCTTGAGTAGAACCACAGCCAGGCTGCGCTGCCTTCATGTTCGGCGCGCGAAGCCTCACCGTGGCAGCTCACGCAAAGAAGCAGGACGTTACAGCTCTCACGTGCGAGCTCAGGATAGATTCTGGATTCCAGAATGTGGTGAACTGTGAGATGATCCGGCCCGCAGGTTCCACCGCATCTCTCACAGGCGCCACGAGAGAGGTTCCTCACTTTGCGACACCAGCGAGCAAAGCTTTTCGTCCGCTTGTAAGTCGCGACTTTCCGGATGACCATTTCGCCCATAGCCTGACCCTAGCAAGCTTCGTCCACACCCACCAGTCGTGAAGGCTGGCGGAGCATAGCGGGCGTGTCGTATTTTACAGTCTTAGCGCCCGTCGAACTGCTGAAACGTCAACCCTTCCCGGTGGGGCTCGTTCGATGTATCGCCGCAGCCGACCTATGAACACCACAGCCACTTTGTGGTCTTCCTTCTCAGGAAGGCTGCCATTCGTTGCAATGACCGAACGAACCCTGACGTCCATTCCGGCACTGCGAAGGAGATCAAAGACCAAGTAGCCGGCCCGGCTGACCTGTTCATAGGGACTGAAGCCCTCCCCGGAATGTGCGAATTCGGGGCTCCAGTTCTTCACCTCGATCACGAACACGCCCGCCGCCGTAATCACCAGGGTGTCAATCTGTGCGCTCATGAGCGGCTTGCCTCCAAAGTGGATGTATCGGCCTGCTTCTGCTTTCACGTCATTGAACACGAGCGACCCGGCAGGGAGGGTTCTGAGTTCCTCTATCACGGCCATCTCAGCCACGGCGCCCGCAAATTCCCTGGCCTTGGTAATTTCCTCCATCCTGGCAAGATCCTGCTGAAGCTGCTGCCGCAGCGTGCGCTCACGCTGAACTGGATCTAGAACGGCGTGAAGCGCCTGCTCGCGCGAGCGCGCCTTCTCCCGCGCCGAGCGGCGGAGCTCGCCTAGGCGGATTTCGTATTCCGAAAGGCGGGAACGCATCCGGCGTGCCCTTAGCCGGTCCCACAAACCGCTCGAACTCATGGCTTCAATCCAACCTTGCAGCGCCTCTAACTGCGGCCGTACCCGATCCTCCAGGGTCTTCTCTGCTTCCTTCAGCCGACAGACCTCCTGCTCAAGGTCTGTCTGCCTACGTCGAGCCTTATCGTCTGCTGCTGCCAAAGCCTGGTGCAGTATGTCCTCTGCGGCCGACTTGCAAGCCGCCACTCTCCGCTGTAAATCAAGAGGCGCGGATGCGCCGCGCAAAGCGGGGAATGCTTGCAGCATTGCGAGAACATCCTTCCAGGCGCCGCTGATTCCGATGATATGTGGGGAGCTCGTTGGACTGACGGCCGGGAGCTCAGGATAGCGTATGTCAACCCAACCGGTGTCGAAGCTCGTCACGACGGGCAAGGACCAATCGATGCGCGGTAGGTAAGCCTCAATGTCGAGTTGTTTCTCCCAAGCCTTTCGGCCAAGGCGGTAAAGAAGGAAACAGGCAAGAACGGTCGCGCCCCCGATGACGAATACTAGTAGGAGCATCTTCAGGAAGGCGACAATTATCGCTCCGAAGAAAAACACTGCCAGGGCGATCAGGGCGACCAGCCCTTCTAAGTTATCGCTTTGCCGACGTCTTCCCATGTCTTCTTTTCACGCCTAGCAGAGCAGCTTTGACGCCAAAGCAGGCGTTAGAACCCGGATAGACGCTGTCTCGTGAGGGGCATCCGGGGCGGGGCGGATTGCCACATCAGGGCAATCTCCACCAAGCCGTAGCAGCGGCAGGCGTTCAGCATTTAGCCTTTAGCCTTGAGCTTGCGCTCCAGAGTCAAGGTTTCGGCGGCGAGGGCGCGGGCGGGTCCGATGGTGCGGTGTATTCCTCCCGCAACGCGTGCTGGCTGGTGGCGGATTAGTATCGATAGTGAGAACCGACACCGGCATGACTTGCCCCGCAGGTTGCTCGAACCTCCTGGGACCGAGTAAGCCCTTGCCTCGTCAGGGAGTCTCCGCCATCCCGAGTCTCTGATCAGAGAATTCTTCCACCTTCCGCACTCCGCGCTCCTCATTGAGCACGTTCGTCCCGCAAGCCCTGAAGGCCGGCCGCGGATTAGTGTCAGTATTGGGACACTTGCTACGAAGATGGCCGCTGCGCTCCAGGGACGGCAACAGCAGGCTAGGCTCTACAGGGTCGGTTCAGTAAACCAACACCAGCACGGCCGCGTCCTGTGCGGCTTTCACCACATCCTGAAACTGCTCCTCCTTGCTGTTGGGCGCTTTGAGCTTGGCGGATAGGTCTGGCACGGATTCGAGGAAGCTCAGGAGAAAACTGCTCTTGACTGCGTAATTCACATTCTCCGGCAATGTTCCGCTCGACGCCAGCGCCGTCGCCGCATCCAGCTTGGCCGACACGATGCCCACTACGTTCGCGTGTACATCCACCAGTGCCCCGCCCGAATTGCCCGGCTGCAGCGGGACGCTGATCTGGAAATACCGCGCGTCATCCCCCGCCCCTGCCAGCGCCGCAATTTCCCCCTTGGCCAGCTTGGGCGAGAAACCTTGCAGTCCCGGGTCGGGAAAACCCACCGTGGCCACCGTGCCGCCCAATGCCACCGACCGGCTGGACGCCACCGGCAACGCCGCAAACTGCCCTACCGCCTTGAGCAGCGCCAAATCATTCGCCGCATCCACCTGCACGACTTTGGCGGAGATGGTCTCTGCACTCGTAACCACCCGAACTTGTGCCGCGTCTTTGACCACATGCCCGTTCGTGATGAGATAACCATCGACCGTGATGAAGAAACCTGTGCCGCTGGAGGATGGGATAGAATCAAGAGTAGCACTTGCTGATGACCGCTTACGGGACTCCGGCGCTTGCTTCTGGTAGCCGTAGTATTGCTGCACGTTTGAGGGTGGCAGCGCCATCTGTTGTCTCCTGTAGTATTGCTGAATGATTTCTGCATCCGTCACCTCGAATCCCTGTTTCCTCATGCCGTCACGGAATTGGCGAATGTACCATTCTTGGATGGCCTTAGGAAGCGAGAAAAAGGGCGTCGTTAAAAGCATTTCTGTGATCTGTTGTTCGCTATACTGCCTCTTTTCTGAGCTCCCTACGCTCGGGTCAAGAGCCGGTGTCGTATTTGAAGTTTGTGCCGACTTGGGCGAAGATGGAGGCGTCACTGGCGGCGTGGCGGGCGTAGCGATTGACGCTTCTCCAGTGCTGCCGAGATTTGGCGTAGCACTTCCTGAGGCCAGCTCACATGGTTCCGGCGCATTGCGCGGTTTGAACTCAAGCGCTAACTGCTTCGCTTTTGCGACCTGCTCTGGCGTCATCATAGATTCGAGGGAGCTTAAGAAGCGTTTGCAATAGGTGGGGTTCGGAGAGAATCTCACGTCTTGAGCCGCGCAGAGGTCGATCCATTTATATGCTTCGACATAATCTTTCGGCACCCCGTTGCCGTTGGTATACAACTCGCCAAGATAGAGTTGAGCAACTGCGTATCCTTGTTCTGCCGCTTTGCGGGACCACTTGGCTGCTTCGGTGGAATCTTGTGCCACCCCTTTGCCGGAGTCATACATGGTACCAAGGTAGAGTTGAGCAGTTGGGTGTCCTTGTTCTGCCGCTTTGCGGGACCACTTGGCTGCTTCGGCGTAATCTTGTGCTACCCCTTTGCCGGAGTAATACATCGTAGCCAGTTCGTATTGTGCGCTGGCATTTCCATGTTCTGCTGCCTTACGAAACCACTTTGCCGCCTCTGGGGGATTTCGTGTAGCCCCTTGTCCATGCTCAAAGCACATGCCGAGATCGAATTGAGCCTCTACGTCTCCCTTTTCAGCCTTGGCTTTGACTGTCAAGAACTGGGCCGTGGACTCATCAATTGGCTCCTCCAAGCCTAACGCCGCAGGATCAAAGTTATTGGTGGTGTGATTGGTTTCCGTCTGACCCGCTGGAGAGAAGACGGTTGAAACCGAGAAAAACAGCAAGACCAGTATCGCAAGGCGTGCTTTCATCGCTGAGTGGCGGCTTTATAAACAGCTTCAACACTTTTCTTCAACTCCGTGAGTTCCTCTCCATTTGCCAAAATATCAAAGCTTTTGTGCACACATACTCCAGGACACGTAGTTCCGATGGGCAGTCGTGCATGAAGCATTATTGCTTTGGTTCCTTTGTTCTGCCGCATCTCATTAATGGCGGCGCGCACTCTCGCCGCCTGACCATCAATCCAGTTTAGAACGTGCTGTAAAGTTGGCTTCGCCAAACTCAGGTCGTCGGCGCATTGGATATGGCTCATCGGCGCAGGTGTAAACCCGGGTTGATGTTTCGTCCTGTCTTCCAGCGAAATACTATAGGAGGGATAACGAGACTCCATAATTCGAATTGGTAAGCAGGGATTGGATCTGTATTTGTTTCCAGCGAATAGGGTGCGGTTCTAAGGGAGCGACGCGTGTCATCCCGCGGCGCAGTGTGCCAGCTTCGAAATTGATCTGCCCTGAGAACCATCGCCGTACACAAACGTGACGCCGCGGACCGTGGCCCTCTGCTCAGCGGTCGCTGCCGCTCGTGACAGCTTCATTGCCACCTCGTTGTGCCGAAGGCCAACGTGACCGCTGGCTTCGGTTGCGGAGCGAAAGATTTGGCCCGCTCGCACTGGCTTGCTCCTTAGCCCGTTTCGACCGGGCTGAATGCACCACTTGCCATGCTCCTTCTCGTCAACGTTCAGTACGACCACCTCGCGCACGTTCCGGCCTTGAGCTTTTCTCCGGAGGTCTCTGCCTTGTTCTTGGACACACTGCTTTAACTTCGCAGCATGTTCCCGGTTGGTCGTGGAGCATAGTGATTCCACTTGCATTTCTCCGCGGCTGTCGGAGGCGAAGAGACAGAATGTGTAGCGCATAATGATTCCTACCGAGAGCCGGTTGGCAGCAGTTTGGTTGCCAAGAACGGCTCTTTAGTGGCGGACGTGGCGCACGTGGCACAGGGGATAGAGGTATGAGCTTGGAATTAGAGCCATGGGATGCCCTGCATGGGGAATTCGCGTGGACGGGGTCAGCCCATAGATAGGTTTGGACTGCATTTGGCAGCTTTACGGGTCATTTGTTTGCGGAGATTCTAGGGAAATCAGCTTGTGGGCCGGGGAATGGGCATGCGCGGCGGGGCGGTTTGCCACATCAGGGCGATCTCAGCCGGGGTGAGAGCGTAGGCCTGATTGACGAGGTCACTGAAGGTGCGCTCCAGGACAGGGTCAGGGCTTCGGCGGCGAGGGCGCGGGCGGGGGCGGTGGTCGCAATTTGCGACTACCTCCGCCTTTTCAAGCAGCGTGAGCTGGAATGCAAAATCCACCGAGAAACGCTCCTCATTGCGCTTGACCTGTTCGTTGAGCCGCTTCGTGGACACACCGTAAATCGCGGCCAGGTCGGCATCCAGAATCGCACGCTGTCCACGGAGGGTGATGATCAGGTGGTCAATGTCTCCGACTAGCTGCCGATCCGGCAAGTTGTTCATACGCGGGTTCTTCATACCTGGTCTCCAGTCTTGAGGTTCAGTGCTGCACTTCCTTCTGGAGAAGTCTGATTTCTTCTGCCGTGAGATTGAACAACCGATAACCCCGGTCATTCAATTCGGCTTCGGCGTCGGCCAAGGCACGCGTGAGGCTGGCGTTTTCGTCACGCTTCTCCCGCAAATAGGGTTCCCACTCGTCGGCGAGGCGGGGGTTCTTCATGGGGTTGGCGGGGAGCCTGAAGCTTTCCTTGAGAGCCTCGCCGAGTTGGTTCAGCGAAAGCTCCCACCAGGCCTCGGCTTTTTGGTTCAAGGGGCCGGGGTGGCCGGCGGAGAAGGCTTGGAATAGACGGCGATGGAAGTTGATCTGGGACTGGTAGCGTTCCTGTCCGAGAGAACTGCATGTGCGGGCCAAGTTGGCGATGGCATTCCGTTGGTCCTCAGGTGCATCGGGGACAGGCAGATTCTCCATTGATTGCGTGAACAGCCGGTATTGCCACCGATCTCCACGCAGACGCAATGGTTGGCAAGTCTTGCTGATGAAGAACCATGTTGCCCACGAGGACAAGATGCCCAGCAAGTAGAACTCTGAGACGGGGATGAAGTAGCATGTGTTGCCAAGATAACGGCCCGCAGTGTCCATGCTGAAGCGAGGTAGCTTACTGATGTCCGGCCAGACAATCTTTGGGCCATCGAAAGCATCCCAATAGTCACAAGAGCGCAATTCCCACCAAAACGCGCCTTGGTCCGTTCGTTTGATCGCTGCATCGCGAAACCGATTAAGATGCTCGAAGACCGAGGGATGGGTTTCGCGGAATACCTGCTCCGCATGATCCTTCTTTTGCGACCAAGGCCATTGAAAGTTGGCACTCGACTTCAGCGCGATGAGGTAGTTGTGATCCTCCTCGACATACCACGGGCGCAGGTGCGTTCCTTGAACAAAGGGCCGGATGAACTGCCGACACCCAGGATCAGCGGCGATAAGTTTATCCCTGGTGGACTGGTCAACTACATACGCCTCGGTCAACCCTGAGAGCACGCCGCGGCAAATGAGACCGCTGCAATAATCCCGCAGAACGGTTCCCTTCGAGACCAGCTTCTCCCTAAGATTGATCACGCTGTCTGGCTCCAACTCCCAGGAGTCTCGCAACCTCAGAGTGTTAATGGTCGGCGCTTTCGCAATCTCATCCGACAGCGCCTCCGGTGGGCGGCCCGAGGTAAGCCATTTGAACAGGCGCATTTCGCCGCCGGGCGTGTCCTTCGACAGGACCGTGATCGAAGGCCGGATCATTTCCACGTCCTCAAACGGCTGGAACTCGCCGAAGTCCACCATGGACTCCATCCTCGCGTTGGCGGAAAGGAACTTGCGCAGTGGCGCGCCGAAGTTCGCCCGCACCCAACTGCCGGACGTGATGAATGCCAGGCGGCCTCCGGGCCGAAGCAGTTCCACTCCCTGCTCAAAGAAGTAAACGAAGATGTCCGCTACGCCGTGGTAGGACTTGAATCTTCGCTCCCAGTACGGTTTGAACGGTGCCAGCAGTTCCTGCCGGATGTAGGGTGGGTTGCCGACGACGACATCGAAGCCGGCCTGGGCGAAGACTTCGGGGAAGGCGGCCTGCCAGTCGAAGGCTTTGGGGTGCGCCGCCGGGTCGCTGATGACGCTGTTGCCCTCGCGGATGGTGTGGTCGAGGCTGGTCAACTGTTTGCCGCGAGCGGCGGTCTTGATCCAGAGGCTGAGCTGGCAGATTTGGATGGCCTCGGCGTTCAGGTCCACGCCGTAAAGGTTGTTTTGGAGGATCTGGCGGTCGAGGTCGAAGAGGGTGCGCTGGCCGCGGAGTTCCTCCAGCCGGGCGTTGGAGATTCAGATGTTCAGGCCGGCATTGCCTTCATCAATGGCGCGAAACAGGCCGCGGAAGTTGAGCCAGACGGGCTGCGGGTTGTAGGGGTTACGCTGCTCGAAGGCGTGCTTGAGGGTTTCTGCGGGCAACAAGCCACGGTCCTCGCAAAAGGCGCAGAACAGGACGCGGTCCAGGAGCTTCTGGGTGCAGCGCAGGATTTCGGGCGGGGCGATGGCGGCGTTCTCGCGGCACAGGCGGGTGAGGACCCGCTGGCGGATGTCCGCGTAAAGGGCGTAGAACTGGTTGGTGAGCGCGCGCCCGACGGTTTCCGAGGCGCGGAGGAGTTCGTAGAGGTGGCACTCGCGGTGCGCGGGCACGACGCGTTCGGCGCCCAGGAGGAAGACAAAGCGTTTGAGCAGGGCCTCGTCGGCGGCCAGGCGGACGGTCTCGAAGCGCTCGTAGGCCTGTTGGTGCGCACCCTTGTAATAGAGCCGCGTCTCGCGCATCGAGGTGACGATAATCCAATCGCAAGGGAGGTTGGTGGCGTAGCGCTCCTGTGAACGACCGCACCTGCTGGCGCAGGACTTCCGGGTGGAAGAGCGGTTTGGATTCGACAGCCATTTGCCGGCGGAGAGGTTATCGCGGGGTGGGGGAAAAACCAAGAGGATTGAACATCCAACATCCAACACCCGACATCCAACATCCAAAGCCGGGAAGGGGCGGGCGGCGGAAAGGGGCTCGCAAGCCGAGTTGGATAAGCTTGCCTGATTGAAAATCGGGTATTGAGGGGGGGTTATGGGTCCAGGGCATGTCCAGGGTTTGTCCAGGGTGCCCCCAGACCACGCCGAGGGAGGCAGGAGAGAGGGGTTGTATTCGGGAGGCTTATGGGGAAAGGCCGAAGTCTAAAGTCTAAAGTCTGGAGTCTAAAGTCGGCGGGCAGAAACGCGGTTCGGCCCCGCTGCCATGCGTGAAGATCACGCGTCCGGCCAGCGGATGCGCTGCTCCGAATAAAGCCACCCCAAGCCACCCTCAAGCCACCTACAAGCCATCTGCTAGCCAACTGGTAGGCACCCACAAGCCACCCACAAGCCACCCACATGCGACCCTCATGCGACCCTCAAGCCACCCCAAAGCCTGGAGGCCGGGGATGCCCTTCAAGCCGAATCGTGAAGAAAAGGGCTCGACCAGGCCGCCTCTGCGACCCGCCGGCCATTAGTCGCCTCGTCAATATTCGGCTTCCCTCCGCCGGAAGTCCTGCTAATGATTTCTCTGCCTCGTTTGAAGCGCAGGATATGAAAGACATTGTTCCGTCGCCGCCACCCGTCGTGCGCAACGACGTGGCGGCAGTGCAGGCACTCTTCCAGCAGAACGTCGTGCCCAGCTACAGCCGCTTCGACATCGTGCTCAGCCACGGGTCGGGGAGCTACCTTTACGACGTTACGGGCCGGCGTTACCTGGACTTCGGCGGCGGCATCGCCGTCAGTTCGCTGGGGCACGCCCACCCGGCGATGATCGAGGCGCTGGCCGAGCAGTCACGCAAGATTATCCACTGCTCGAATTACTATTACAATGAGCCGCAGGGCCGACTGGCGCAGGCGCTGGTCCGCCTCATTGGCCCGGGCAAATGCTTCTTTTGCAACAGTGGCGCCGAGGCGAATGAGGGCTTGTTCAAGCTGGCCCGCAAGTTCGGGCACGAGGAAGGCCGGTTCGAGGTCCTGACCGCCGTCAATTCGTTTCATGGCCGGACGCTGGCGGGCATCGCTGCGACCGGCCAGGAAAAAGTCAAGAAAGGCTTCGACCCGATGGTGCCGGGTTTCCGGCAGGTGCCATACAACGATCTCGCCGCCATGCGCGCAGCGCTTTCGCCGGCGACGGCGGCCATTCTGGTCGAAGGCATCCAGGGCGAGGGGGGGGTGACGCCGGCGTTGCCCGAGTACCTGCTAGGCTTGCGGCAGTTGTGCAATGAAAAGAGGCTCCTGCTGCTCATGGACAGCGTGCAATGCGGGCATTTCCGCAGCGGCCGTTTCCAGAGTTTTCAGCGCATCCTCGAGGGGGTTCTGGGCGGGGAGACCTTTCTGCCGGACGGCATTTCGATGGCCAAATCGCTCGGGGGCGGGTTTCCCATCGGGGCGTTTTGGGTGCGGGCGCCCTACGCGGATTTGCTGGGTGCCGGCTGCCACGGCACTACTTATGGCGGCTCGCCGCTGGCCTGCGCGGTCGCCTTGAAGATACTGGACGTGATCGAGCGCGAGAAATTGGCCGACAACGCGCGCCAGGTCGGCGAATTCCTGAAGACCGGCCTGCAGCAATTCGCCGGCAAGTATCCCGCCGTCATCAAAAGCGTCCGCGGCCTGGGACTGATGCTGGGCTTCGAGTTGGCGGCCAATATTCCCAACCTGCCCGGCGATCCGAGCAAGACGCCGACAACGCGGTTCGCGAATCTCCTGCATGGCGCGGGGCTGTTGGCCATTCCGGCGGGGGCGCACGTGATTCGCTTTCTGCCCCCGCTCAACCTGCGGTGGGGCGAGGCGGAGGAAGGATTGAAGCTGACCGAGTCGGTTGTGGCCAAGCTGGCGAGTTAGACTGAATTTGGACAGGCGAGACGCCTGCCCTGCTTTGACATGAAGCATTTGTTAAGCATCGAACACTTGGGGCGGTCGGACATGGAAACCATCCTGGCCGACGCCGTGAGGCTCAAGCAAGAACGCGGGCGGCAGGCCGAGTTGCCGCTGGCCGGTCAAACCTGGGCCATGCTGTTCTCCAAGTCCTCGACGCGCACCCGCGTCTCCTTCGAGGTCGGCATCCGCGAGTTGGGCGGGCAGGCGATCTTCCTCCCCGCCAATGAAATCCAACTGGGCCGCGGCGAGCCCATCAAGGACACCGCGCGCGTGTTGGGCCGGATGGTCCACGGCGCCGTCTTCCGCACTTTCGCCCAGAGCGATGTGGAGGAATTCGCCCGCTACGCCCGCATCCCCACCGTTAACGCCCTCACCGACCAAGAGCATCCCTGCCAGATCCTGGCGGACCTGTTCACGTTCCAGGAGAAGCGCGGTTCCTTGCAGGGCAAGGTGGTGGCGTTCATTGGCGATGGCGCCGGCAATGTGGCATCCTCCTGGATCTTTGCCGCCGGCAAAGCCGGCTTCGAATTGCGCATCGCGGCGCCGAAGGCCTTTCAACCGCCAGCCGAGCTGCTCAAGCGGGCCGGGGGCAGGATCGTGCTCACCGAGGACATCAAGGCGGCCGCCGCGGGCGCAGACCTGCTGTACACGGATGTCTGGGTCTCGATGGGCCGGGAAAAGGAGTCTGCCGACCGCATT
>Ga0326727_10014558_pt1 | contig 17103 bp, 16 predicted proteins | sample MB2enrmetagenome_FD_207643 | JGI IMG/M metagenome (GOLD analysis project Ga0326727, IMG submission 207643) | Lab enriched peat soil microbial communities from McLean, Ithaca, NY, United States - MB29MY | ecosystem: Environmental > Terrestrial > Soil > Wetlands > Peat | place: USA: New York...
TAGTTCCTCTTTCTTGAAATGAAGGACATATCGGTTGGCGCCGCTGAGCGACTTCCCGTCAGCATCCACGCGCAGTCGTGGATAGATTGCATCTTCGGGCAGATTGGCGCCGAGAGCGAACAGAGCGACCACACTACGGAATAGATAATTTGTGCCGTAGGCGCCCAGATTCGTCGATATCTCCCAACCGTTGATGCCGCCGCCTCGCGGACGCTTGGTGGCGGACGCGAGGCGCTGGCGGGCGTCGCTTACGCACAGTTCCAAAGCAGAAGCAGTCTCGGGGTTCAACCGCTTGAAATCAAACGGCCTGGAGGCGTCTATGCCAATCTGCGCCATTCGTTTGACGATCGGTGCATCGGCGGGAGCGGGGGGATTTGCCTTCAAAAGCGAGTGGAGCCGGCCATAGAAAGTGGCGGCATCCATTTGCCGCACTTGCTCCATCGGCGGCGTCTTCGTGTCCACCACCGCAGAGGTAATCACCAGCTCCGGTGGAGAGACATCTTTGCCCCACAGGCTCAGCGGAGTGAGTTTGTACTTGTCTTGGATTGCACGAACGGCCGGGTAGTCTTCCTTGCCGTTCGTCTGAGTGCGCCCGATAAGCCAGACCATATTGGTTGGCGACCGGAATTCCTTGACCCCCGCGGGCAACTCTCCCTTCCAGTGCGGTCCGACGATGGCAAAGTCGCCTTTGCCGTTGCCGGTCGTCCGCGTGCCCGGGCAGGCAAAGGTGTTTGTCCAGGCGTCGAGGAACTGCATCAAGTAATAGCGCTTGCCCATCTCCGGAACGCTGAGAATGACCGGTTCATGAGTGAGATCCAGCCAGGCATTCGAATAAAGCGTATCGGCATTGGGACTGACAACGCTGGTGAACTTCGGATCGGGAAACTCTCTCGAATGGATGAACTCGTTCGGCAAATGGCGTTGGCGGTTGTTCGCAGGCGCCAGATGCACCTGACGCGTCACATCCATCAACACGAGCGGAAAAGCATAGACGTAAGTCTCAATCCCAATCTTGTAAGCTTCCTGCCGCGTCGCTTCCGCGGGTTTTTCGTCCGCTCGTGCTGATGGTAGACGGCCGCCGGTACATGTAACGAACAAGGCGCAGGCGGTGACCATCGAAGCCGAAGCTATTCGTCCGCGCATCGATCGACCTCCCCAGGTGTTTGCGGCCATTTGATGGCCGATTGCTACCGTCTATTGCGGCGGCGGCTGATCCAATCGGATGAGCATCATCTGGACGGTTTGTTCGGTGCCGTGATGCACCAGCACTGCGGTCTGAGGTTGCAGCAGGTTATTGAGCCCGGTTTCGAACACGACTGTTTTCTTGTCGCCGACTGACCAGGCGATGCGCTGCGTCCTTGGATCGACAGAGCCATACACGGGCAGCGTGTTGTCGACGTTAGCGTCGTAGTAATTTCCGCGGACGATGCCGGCCCGATCTACGGCGAGCTGGAATGTCTGTTGCGCCTGTTGCTCCTGACCCTGTATCAGACCGAATACGCCGAGCGGTTGCCATTCTTCATTCGGGTCCGGGTTGGCGAGACGGCCGGCATCCGAATACGCGATGGCCTGAGTGGCGTACTGGTCAGCAGTGGCGATTTCCTCCCCATTCCAGTAAACGTTGTTGTTGTTGATTACCAGGGACGCGCCGTAATCGTAGTAAATTGGCGGATCGTTAATGCCGCAATACAGTGCGAGAGCCGGCCACACGGGCGCAACCCAGAAGTTCGGCACTCGCCAGCGCCGTGCCACCCACGCGCCAGTGTGCAATCGATACCAATCGGGCGTGTACACCGGACGAACGAAACTCCGGCGAATATACGCAGCCTGCGAGCCCAGGTATGCCGGTCCCCAGTAATGCGTGGCATGGCCGAGCGCTATCGGGCCGTGATATCCGTACGTTCGAAGCTCCGGTCGCACGGGTGCGACATGGACTCCTCCCGCAGGTCCAACGACCGCAACCGGCGCTCGTACAGCCGGTACGGCCGCTATGCGAGGGACCGGAACGGGACGCACGACCGGCGCGACGTGAACACCGCCAAAGGGTCCGACCGCGGCGCCGCCGTGGTAGACGCGAACCGGAGCGGGCCGGGGTGCGACAACGACGCGCGGCGCCGGATGCCGGCCGAAGCCCTGCGCATGAACAGTGGGAGCTACTGCTGCAAAAGTTGAAGCTGCCCCTACGAGCCAAACTGCGTATCGCATGGTCAGCTCCTTCTGAGTTTTGAACACGGTTATTCCCTCGCTCTTCGCGTTACTTGTCTGCTTGAACACGCTTGACCTTCACGGGCGGATGGGCAGGCTGCGCTTCGCCTCCCATCGTGCGTTCAACGAGCTGCCAGATGTACGTGTTCTTGTCAACAGGCATCAAGATGTGCGTCGCAGTTTCATCGGTTCCGTCCGGCAGAGTGCCCTCGCTGGCGATCACCCAGCGGTCGCCCTCGCGCGACCAGGCCCATTCGCCGAAGCCGCCATCGCTCTCGAACTGCCACGAACGGACGCCGCCCTTCGGGTCGGTGCCGAGAACCTGGGTTCCGGAGCGAACGACTTTGCCGTCGCGCGTAACTGAATACTTGCTGCGCATGAACATCTTGTTTTCATCAAAGGTGTAAGTGATGTGTGCTTCGCCTTGCTTGCCCTTTCCGATCCATTCACCTTCGAGCCACGCCAGATCGTTCAGCGTCACTTTCTCGTTCGATTCCGGAATCCACTCGCGAACCGATGCGAAACGCCAGCCTTTCTCTTCGAGCACTACAAACGCAGTGAACCGGGTCGTGCCCGCGACCTTCTCGTTCGGTAGATGAGATGAGAGCGTTCCTTCTTCTACAGCGGCGCGAGAGCCCAGTAGGCGAATCGCCTCGGTCTTTCCCTGAAGTTCCGCGTTCGGGTTCTCTTTAAAGAAGCGGGCGTAGATTGCCTCGATAGCGGCTTGTCCCTTGATCGGCTCTGCCTCGACGCCGTCATATTCGCCGTCGCGCGTCCAAAGTGCGGCGATCGCTTTGGCGTCGCCGCGATTGTAGGCCTCGCGAAACAATCGATTGAGGTCGCGCACTGCAGCAATTTCCGGGCTTTCCGCCTTCGCCGCCTCAGGTGGTGGTTGATCAGCGGATTTTTCCGCCGAGCCCTTCTCCTGAGCAGTGATAGGGTAGCGAGTGACTATTAGTGCGCTGACCGTCAATGCGATCAAGCAGAGAACCGACGCGGCACGGTTCCTTGTCATGGCAGTCTCCTCTTCGCAGGCTTCGATCGGCCCCACCAAGATTGACGCAACGGGGCTCCGTTCTTGCGCTTGTTGTACGCGATGTTCGAAAAGAAAGCAGCGGAAATTGGCGAACGTGGCGAACGAGCTCTCCGAGAGCTGACACCGCGTGCTCACTCCAAGGGGGAGTTCACGATCGTGTATTCGAATAGTGACGATCTCAGATAAGCGGCCTTCAGCCGAATGCACGGACTGCGGACGAACGAGTCATACTCTAAATGCGATTCGCACGAAAGCGTAGCCATTCCACCCGCGCCGAGGTACAGCTAGTCGTAGCGGCGATCACTTTTCCCTTCCGCACTTCGTGTAAATCGAAAGGCCGATCATGCTCAGCGCACGCAACCAATTCAAAGGCGTCGTCAAGTCGGTCAAGCTTGGCGGAGTGATGGCAGAGGTCGTGGTGAGCGTCGGCGATTTGGAGTTTGTTTCTGCGATCACGCGATCGTCCGCCGAGGCGCTCGGGCTGAAGGCGGGAGACGAAGTGAAAGCGGTGATCAAATCGACTGAAGTCCTGATCGACAAGCCGTGAGGAGACTCCTATGAGCAAGCTACGCACACTGATTTGCGCACTTCTGGCCGCCTGTTCTTGCGCTGGATTTGCCGCCGATGACAAACCACTGACACCTGTTGAAGCCCGCAAGAAACTCGGCGTCCAGACGCCAACCGGATTGCGAGCGGTGTTCGCCACTCTGTGTCGTTGCGGGCATCATCATCGGATGGTACGGTCATCGCGAGCTCCAAGCGTCACCGTCGGTTGTTCCCGAGCCGAGATGCCAACCGGTGAAATTCGTCGCTCGCAACCGATGCCGAAGGTCCATTGGGAGGAAACGCACATGGCCAAATCACCGGAAGAGATGAAAGCTCCGATGATCGCCGGCTTGCCGGAGAAGACCGGCAAATCTCTGGAAGACTGGTTGAGAATCGTACGTGCGAGCAAGCTCGACAAGCATAAAGCTATCGTCGAGTTCTTAAAGAAAACGCAAGGCCTCACGCATGGCTTTGCCAACATGATTGCCTTGCAGGCGCTGGGAAGCGACAGCCAGACGGCCAGCGACACCGGCAGCTTGGTCGACGAGCAGTATGCCGGGACGAAGGCCGGCCTGCGTCCGATCTACGAGGCCTTGCTTGCAGCGATCCGCAAGTTCGGGCCGGACGTCGAGGTCTCTCCGAAAAAGGCCTATGTAAGCCTGCGCCGCAGCAAGCAGTTCGCCATCATTCAGCCTTCGACTGCAACTCGCGTCGACCTGGGTATCAACCTGAAACAGACGGAACCGAGCGGCCGTCTCGAAGCGGCGGGCTCGTTCAACGGGATGGTCAGCCACCGCGTCCGGCTTGCCAAGCCGGGCGACGTGGACTCTGAGTTGTTGGGCTGGTTGAAGAAGGCCTACGACGCTTCATGACGCTTGAAGCCGGCGTTTCGCCCTCGCGCTACGAATTCGCTCGTCATCGCAGCGGATCAGCGTGCTCAACGTTCAGCGATCCGGCGTATGCCAACAGAATGATTCACATCAGAGCCGGCGGCTCCTCGTATTCCGTTCTCCGGGTTGTTGTACTTGAAGTAGTTGTCCCACTTGTAATCGAGCAGTTCGAGTGCCTTGTCCAATGGCACCGCCCGGTAGCGGTCGCCGGTTTTGATGACGAGACGAAGGCGTTCGAGCTTGTCCAGTGCATCGCCGATTTCGAAGTCGACTTTAAGGTTGGCGTGGCTCTCCAGGTAAAGCTCGACGTAGTCATCGAGTTGTTCGCTGGTCCAACCCTCGGCAGGTGCGTACTTCCACAGGCAGTAGTAACCAAGATAGGTTTCGCGGCACTCCTGCTCTTCTGCTTCGTCCAGCAGCCGCATCAAGACGCCGGTGTTGCTGTCGAGCGTCTGGTAGTACAGGCTTCGCGTCAAGCGAAGGCTGTAATCCTGCTTTTTCACCTGGTAGCTGTGGTACGACTTGTATCCATAGCCGCCGATGGCTCCGACGAGGCTCCAGGATAAAAGAGCCGGGATCTTGACCAGCCCATCGCTGAGAACGCTGTTTACGATGTTGATCAGCGTCAGTCCCAGGCCAAACGCGAGCGGATAGACGATCAGAGCCTGGTCGGTGCGCGATAAGCGAATGCGCGCACCTGGCTGGAACATGCCCAGCGATTCCTTCGGAATGTCCTTGAAAACCTTCAGAAAGACGACATCCGTGCGCGCATCTTTCGGTAGGCGCCGGTGCGGCCGCAATTTCACGCTCAGTACGAGTCGATGGAAGAGAGGAATCCTCTCTTCGTGTTTGCGCCAGAGGTTCCACCACGGCCGGCTGATCTGTTTGCCGATGCCTTCGCCGCGTACGAAAACATCCAGGCGTTCGAAGACGTTTAGATCGACGTCCGTTTGCAAGCCGCGGGTGGCAGCGTGAGCCTGAACCGCCTGGCGCACTTCGTCCGGTGTGAGACGCCGAAAGTTGGCCCGCTCCATGAGTCGGACGAATGCGTCGAACACTTTTTCCAGCCGGGTCGCTCGCTCGTCCTGTTCCACCGGCGACAACGGCTTCGTTTCGGAGTCGGGGTCAAAGCCGGCGTAGGCATCTTTCAATTCCTCGAGCCATTGTTGGTACTCGAAGTGAAAGACGGCGCTCGCCAGCGTGCAGAACTGGCGGACCGGCTCGCGCTGCTCGATCGGAAGCTGCTTATCACGGCAAAGGAGCGTAACGAGATCGCTCTTGCGGAGCGGAATGTAGTGCTCGCGGTCAGCATACTCAGCCATTGGCGACTCCTGAGACGCGCGGTCCATCCGACCTCCGCCCGACGAGTCCGGGCGGCTGGCCGGTGATAGTCTATTCGTCCGCGGCGCAATTCTCTCTCAAAAGCTGACGCGAATGGCGTGCAACATTCTGGCCGGAGCCGGATTTGGCCGAGGCGGACGACGGGGATATTTTAGTCGCCCGGCATGCATTGATGCGGCGGAGCGGATGCCATTTGTTGCATTCAACCCCTGACTTCGCCACGAGTTGAATACAACCCGTGGCACGCGCCAAGCGCGGATAGAAATCCAGCGTGACAGGGGGAGGCCACTCCGACTTTGCACGAGCAGCATACAAGCTGCCCGGCGCTTAATCGAAGTAGCGGAAGCGGAGGATGCACCAGAAGGCCGTCAGTGCGTCCTTGAAGCCGATCTTCTTGCCTTCTTCGTACGTTCGGCCGCTGTAGCTGATCGGGATTTCGTAGATCCGCCAGGAAGGCTTGCGTCGGCGCGCGATCTTGGCAGTGATTTCCGGCTCGAAGCCAAAGCGGTTAGACTTCAACGTGATGTCGGATAATACTTCACGCCGGAAGACTTTGTAGCAGGTCTCCATATCCGTGAGGTTGAGGTTCGTGAACATGTTGGACAGAAGCGTCAGTGCTTTGTTCGCGACATAATGCCAGAAATAAAGCACGCGATGGCTCTCGCCGATGAAGCGCGAGCCGAACACGACGTCGGCGCGGCCCTCGAGAATTGGTTGGATCAGACGAGGGTACTCGGCCGGGTCGTATTCCAGGTCGGCATCCTGGACGACCACGACGTCGCCGGAGGCATGACGAAATCCTTCACGGAGCGCGGCGCCCTTGCCTTGGTTGTGCGGCTGGAAGAAGACGCGTACGTTGTTCGATTCGGCTTCAATCTCACGCAGAATCGTGCGTGTGTCGTCGGTGCTGCAATCCTCGACAATGACGAGTTCTTTTGGAATGGGCACTTCCTGGACGCGACGAACGACCTCGCGAATCCAGCGTTCCTCGTTATAGACGGGGATGACGACGGACAGCTTGAAATCGGCAGGAATCGGGTAGATGCCGAGCTGGCGACACGCACCTTCGCCCAACAGGTGGTGAAGTACGCGTAGTTTGCCGACCGCATCGTGCGGAAGTCGGGCGATCATTTCGTCATCTGCTTCGGGGGAATCGTTTGCGGTGCCGAGCAACATGTAAGCGGTTCCCTTGGGTGCGCAGCCAGGTGGTAGATCAATTATTCAATACGGTTTCCGCCCGGGTCAAGGCGAAGAACCGTTTGGGAGAGGATTGCAAGCAGTTACTCTGACAAGATACGAGGCAAAACCCCGGTTGGATTGAGATTATCGGTGGCCTATCTAGGAGTTGCGGCGACGATCGGGGTGGTGCGCCGCGGCGGCTGCCGATACTATTGCGTTTCCCTGCCCATAGCGAGGTACCCCGCGTGCGGCCGCCGTTCCTTCAACGTGTTTGGGGCGCTGATCGAGCTCGGCCTGTCTGGCCGTTTCGCTTTCGCTGGGCCGATCTGCTGATCGTTGCGGGCCTGGCGGGACTCTTGTACGGGCTGCTCAAATTCGGCCGCCAAACGGCGGAGTTGCGGCCGCACGTCGAAATCGATCTGTCGCCCTTGGCACTACCGTACTACACGTTTCTCTCACTGTCACGCGGACTATTCGCGTACTGTTTATCGCTTGCCTTTACCCTGGTTTACGGTTACTGGGCGGCGAAGGATGCGCGAGCGCGTCGAGTTCTACTGCCTCTTTTGGATGTCTTGCAGAGCATACCTGTGCTCGGTTTCATGCCCGGTGTGCTGTTGGCCCTGGTCGCTACGTTTCCGGGAAGCAATTTCGGCCTGGAACTGACGGCGATCATCATGATCTTCACGGGCCAGGCCTGGAACATGACCTTCAGTTTCTACCAGTCGGTCACATCCGTTCCGCAGGACTTACGCGAAGCCGCCACGCTGTTCCACTTCAGGTGGTGGCAGCTCTTTCGCCGGGTTGAACTGCCCTTCGCGACGATCGGCCTGGTCTGGAACAGCATGATGAGCATGGCGGGAGGATGGTTCTTTCTCGCGGTGTGCGAGTCCATCGAGCTCGGCGACAGCAAGTTTCAGCTCCCCGGCATCGGTTCGTATATGACTTCAGCGGTGGACGCGGGACGAGTCGATGCGATGTTGTGGGCCATTCTCGCAATGACGTTGATGATCGTCGCTCTCGATCAGCTATTGTGGCGGCCCGTGGTGGTCTGGGCGCAGAAATACAGCGTTGAGGATACAGCGAACACCGAGATCGCAACCTCGTGGTTTCTCAACTGGCTGCGGCGCTCCCGTCTCCTTGCACTGGCGGGCCACGGGTACCGCCGAATTTTGCCGGAACGTGCACAGCGCGCACCCGTCTCGGATGCGGCGGCAGAACGCCGAACTTTTCAGTTGCCGAATTGGCTGGACGTCGTGCCGCTCGCGTTCCTGGTCGGAGCTCTCGCTTACGGGGGGTGGCGCCTGGTCGGCATGGTTTCGCAGGTATCCATCGCGCAATGGGAGGAATTGATCGGCGCCGGCGGATGGACTCTCGGCCGTGTGCTGGTCGCGATTGTCATCGGCACACTTTGGACAGTGCCGGTGGGACTGGCCATCGGGTTGTCGCCGCGCCTGGCTCGCCTGGCCCAGCCGGTCGTTCAGGTCGTCGCGTCGTTCCCGGCGCCGATGCTCTTTCCATTGGTCACTGCCGGCCTGACCGCCGCCGGCATCACCCTGAATTGGGGCAGCATCGTACTCATGCTGCTGGGGACGCAGTGGTACATCCTGTTTAACGTCATCGCCGGCGCGATGGCGGTGCCCGCTGACCTACGCGAGGCAGCAGCGGCCTATCGCCTGGAGGGTTGGCAGAGGCTCAGACTGCTTTACCTGCCGGCTGTTTTTCCCTATCTCGTGACCGGCTGGGTGACTGCCGCGGGCGGAGCCTGGAACGCGAGTATTGTGTCGGAGTACCTCAAATATAAGAACGAAACCTTGAGCGCGACGGGCCTTGGGTACGTCATTCGGGATGCCGCCGAACGCAAGGATTTCACGCTGCTCGCCGCCGGCGTGATGGTAATGTCGATCATCGTCGTCTTGTTCAATCGCGCCGTTTGGCGGCGCTGCTATCGGCTGGCGGAAACTCGCTTTGCATTGAACCGGTGAGGATAACGAGAATCATGACCGCTGCCCCCGAAGCCAAGCCGGCCGCGATCGAAGCGCTCTGTGCTTTGAAAGGCGTTTCGCACGAATTCCTGCTGCCCAACGGCAAACCGCTCCGTGTGCTGGAAGAGATTTCGTTGGCCGTCCAGCCTCGCGAAGTCATCGCGTTGCTAGGACCATCGGGGTGCGGAAAGTCGACTATCCTGCGAATCGTGGCGGGCCTGATTCGGCCCACGCGTGGCGAGGTATTGGCCCACGGAAGCCAGCTCGTCGGCCTCAATCCCGGCATGGCGATCGTGTTCCAGAGCTTTGCCCTCTATCCGTGGCTTACGGTGCGCGATAACGTCCGAGCTGTGCTCGGCCCGCTCGGATTGGTCGGTAAAGCCGCCGACGAGCGCGCCGACCAAGCGGTGCGCCTCGTCGGCTTGAGCGGTTTTGAAAACGCTTATCCCCGCGAACTTTCCGGCGGCATGAAACAGCGCGTCGGCATGGCGCGAGCTCTCGCTGTCGACCCCGAAGTGTTGCTGATGGACGAGCCGTTCAGCCAGGTCGACGCCCTTACCGCGGAGAGCTTGAGGGCTGAAGTGCTCGATATTTGGGGCGGTCACCTGCGACGTCTGTCGTCTATCTTGTTGGTCAGCCACGACATCAAGGAAGTTGCCTACATGGCCGACCGTATCGTTGTGCTGGGTGCTAATCCGGGAGTGGTACGAAAAATCGTCACCAACAGCCTGCCGCGGCCGCGCGATTATCGCGCTCCTGCCCTACAGGCGTTGGTCGATCAATTGCACGATCTCATCCTTCACAGCGAGTTGCCCGATGTGCCAGCCGCTGCCGGCGCAGCGCCAGCGCCACCGGCATTCGAGCCATTGCCCGACGTCTCACCGGGAGAGGTCGTCGGCTTGTTGGAATACCTGGACGCACGCCGCGGCCGCGAGGACGTCTTCCGCATCGCTTCCGACACGAATCGCGAGTTCGGACGTGTTCTGGCAGTCGTAAAAGCTGCCGAGATGCTCGACCTAGTGGATACGCCGAAGCGTCTGGTGGTACTCGACCGCGATGGTGAGCGCTTCGTCAAAGCCGACCCGGCCGGCCGGCAGGCGATTTGGCGTGAACGTCTTTTGCGCGTCGGATTGTTCCGAACTGTCGCGGATGTACTGAATCGCGAGGCGAAGCACGAAGTCGATCGCGACTTCGTGCTGGAAACGATCGTCTTGAACCTGCCGCAAGAAGACTACGAGAAAGTCTTCGCCACCTTTATCTCGTGGGCGCGCTACGGCAATCTGTTTGCCTACGACGAGGCAGCTCAAATAGTGTCACTCGCCTAGCCGCATTGGTCTTCGCCAATTCACCGGCACATGCAGGCCCACTGCAGAATCCGCACCCTGCCGGGACGCGAACCTGGCGTTGCTGCAGTCTCGGAAAGGGATTATAAGACCCTCCGAGCCGGGGGATAGTACGGACGGAAGGGCGGGAACGCATGCAAGCTGTCATTCTTTGCGGCGGTCAGGGGACCCGCATCCGCGACGTTTCGGAAGACATCCCCAAGCCGATGATCAACATCGGCAACCGGCCGATTCTCTGGCACATCATGAAGGGCCTGGCGTACGGCGGCATCAATCGCTTCGTCTTGTGTTTGGGCTACAAAAGCTGGGTCATTAAACGCTATTTCCTCGACTACCACCTCGCCAATTCCGACTTTCGCGTCGATCTCCGCAAGCCGGACATGATTCGCGTGCTTGAATCCGCGGCCGATGAAGGCTGGGAAGTAGTCTTGGCCGAGACCGGTCTCGATGCCATGACCGGTTGCCGCGTGAAGAGGATTGAGAAATACATCAACGGAGATAACTTTCTACTCACTTACGGCGACGGCGTCGCCGATGTCGATATCTCTGCTTTGCTGACGTTCCACCGCCATCATGGCCGGATTGCGACAGTCACCACGGTTCGGCCGCCGAGCCGCTTCGGTGAAATTGAGCTCGATGGCAATCGGGTTGTCGAATTCGACGAAAAACCCGCTGTGGCGCGTGGTTTTATCAACGGCGGTTTCTTCGTTCTGAACCGGCAAGTGTTCGCGCGCTTGCCCGATGATCCCGCCCTCGTGTTCGAGCAGAGCCCGCTCAAGCAGCTGGCTCATGACGGCGAACTCATGGCATTCCGCCACGAGGGCTTCTGGCAGCCGATGGACAGCAGTCGCGATCACAAACTCCTGAACGAACTCTGGAACTCCGGCAGTGCTCCCTGGAAGACGTGGGAAGCGCCGATGTGGCGGGCGGCGGCTTGATAACAGAGGCGGCGGTGACTTCGGTATGACAGCAGAAACAGAATTTTGGCGAGATCGACGCGTGTTTGTCACCGGCTGCACCGGCTTGGTTGGCTCGAGCACGGTGCAGACCTTGCTGCAGCGCGGGGCGCACGTCATCGGCCTGGTTCGCGATCAAGTGGCCGGCTCGGAACTCTTTCGCAGCGGCGCGGGCCATCGCATCGACATCGTTCGCGGGTCGATCGAAGACTACCCTCTGCTCGAGCGCATTCTCGCCGAATACGAAGTGCAGACGGTCATTCACTTGGCCGCCCAGACCATCGTCGGCATCGCCAATCTGTCGCCGTTGTCGACATTCGAAGCGAACATCAAGGGGACTTGGTGTTTGCTCGAGGCCGCTCGCCGTTGCGGCCGACCACCTCACGTCGTAGTGGCGTCTTCGGACAAGGCCTACGGCGATCAACCGGTCTTGCCCTATCGCGAAGACTCGCCGTTGCAGGGTCGTCACCCCTATGACGCCAGCAAGTCGTGTGCAGATATTCTCGCGCTGACGTACTTCGAGACCTACGGCCTGCCCGTCTGTGTGACACGTTGCGGCAACTTTTTCGGCGCGGGCGATCTCAACTGGAACCGATTGGTGCCGGGAACGATTCGCTCGATACTCCGCGGTCAGCGACCCGTGCTGCGTTCCGACGGCAGCTTCATCCGGGATTACTTCTACGTCAAAGATGGTGCCGCCGCCTATCTGCACCTGGCCGAGTGCATGGCTCGCCAGCCTGGGGTCGTCGGCCACGCATTCAATTTCTCGAACGAAATTCAGGTGACGGCCCTGAACATGGTGCAGCGCATCCTGCGACTGATGGGATCCTCGTTGGAACCGGATATTCGCAGCGAGGCAAATCACGAAATCAAGCACCAGTATCTGAGCGCCGAGAAAGCTCGACGGCTGCTTCATTGGCGGCCGGCTTTCGAACTGGAGGACGCGCTGGACGAGACGATTCATTGGTATCGCGACTTCTTCGATGGCCCGGCGACGTCGCGGCACGCGGCCTGACCGCATCGCGTCCCGGATTCAGGAGCGGCAGGGATGCCGACAATGAGCGGCCACGTGCTCGTGACTGGTGCGAGCGGCTTCATCGGAGCCTGCCTCGTGCGTCGCCTGGTCAATGCCGGGCGTTCTGTGCATGTCGTGCTTCGAAGCTCGACGCCGCCCGCTCGCCTCGCGGGGATCGGAAGGCATATCACCGCTCATCAAGCCGATTTGCGAGACGCCGATGCCGTCCGGCGCGTCGTTGCTGCATGTAAGCCGGACGTCATTTACCATCTCGCAGCCTATGGCACGCACCCGGACCAGCGTGACCGGAGCGCCATCCTCGCGAATAACGTTCTGGGAACGGCCAACCTGCTCGACGCGGTCGAAGACTTGGATTACGCGGCATTCGTGCACGCCGGCAGTTCCTCCGAATATGGCCGCGTCGATCGTCCCATGCGCGAGGACGACGTGCTCAGGCCGCGCTCCGACTACGGTGTAGCCAAAGCCGCGGCGACACTTCTTTGTCAGTCCGAAGCCGCCAGGGGTCGTCCGGTGGTCACCGTGCGCGTCTTCTCCGCTTACGGGCCGCACGAGAGTCCGGATCGGTTAGCGTCTTCAGTGATGACAGCGTGTCTACGAGGCGAGACCCCCCGCGTCACACGCGGCGAGCAGCCGCGCGACTGGATTTATGTCGACGACGTGCTCGACTTACTCGAAAGAGCTGCCATACAGCCTCGCGTCGAGGGAGCAGTCCTGCACGCGGGCAGCGGCAGGAACCAGACGGTTCGGGACATGGTCGAGGCGATCGTCAGCCTGTGCCCGATCGGACACCGGCATCCTTACTACGGTGCTGTTCCCGCCCGGCCCGACGAACCGACCGTCTGGGTCGCAGATATTGCAAGGACCACGAAACTGACGGGTTGGTCACCGCGCATCGAGCTGGCCGAGGGCGTTCGAACCATGTGGGACTGGTTCACAAGTTGGTATCGCCAGGCTGCCTGAGCCGCTCCCAGGGGAATGAAGATGGTCGATCCAAGCCCGTTGTTCAGCATGGTGGTTCCGGTCCTGAACGAAGAAGTAGTCATTCAGGACACGTACGCCACGCTGAACCAGCATCTGACTGCAACCGGACTGCCCTTCGAAGTTGTCGTCGTCGACAACGGCAGCACGGATCGCACGCCCGAGTTGATGGCCGCCATATGCGCGGCGGACCCGCGCTGGAAGTTTTTGCGCTTAAGTCGCAATTTCGGCTATCAGAACTCCATTACGGCGGGAATGATGGCTGCGCGTGGCGAAGGCATCATGATCATCGACGCCGACTTGCAAGATCCACCGGAGCTGATTCCCGAATTCATAGCCCGCTGGCGGGAGGGTTACGACATCGTCTACGGTGTGCGCAAGGAACGCACCGGCGAATCGTCCTTGCGTGTCATCCCCACCATGCTGGCGATGCGCTTTATTACCTGGATGAGCGATGACATCAAGCTGCCACTACATAGCGGCGACTTTCGCCTCATCAGCCGGCGCGCCCGTGACGCGTTTGCGCAGTTGCCCGAGACGAATCGCTACGTCCGTGGCATGATTCACTGGCTCGGATTCAAGCAGATCGGCATCCCCTATACGCGCCGCGGCCGCATCAAGGGCGAAAGCAAAGTAAATCTGTTCTACCTCGTCGGATTCATGCTGAACGCCGTTTTCAGCTTTTCGATCAAGCCGTTGCGCATGTTCAGCGTTTTCGGGGCTTGCACCCTCGCATTCACGATGCTTCTGGCGGTCGTCTATGTCGTTCTTGACGTCGCCCCCACCCGGCGTGACGACGATGCTCTTCCTCTTACTAACCAATTTGGGCGTGATGTCGCTCGGGATCGGCGTGCTCGGTGAATACATCGCCAAGATCTACGCCGAGTGCAAGCGTCGGCCGCTGTGGCTGGTCGACTACTCTCTCAATCTGGGCGAAGGCCAGGTCCCTCGCGGATTGATCCACCAAGACACGGAACCTCACGCTCAGCCCGGGCGTGCGGCATGAGTGTGCGGCAAGTAACTTCCGACCCTGGAGGTCGCGATGATCCGTTTTCAAGCAAATAACCTACGCCGGACAATCCTGCGAATGGCCAAGGCCGGTTCGTCCGTTCACATTGCCTGTGCTTTTTCGCTGGTGGAGATCCTGGCCGTTCTCTATCGGCAGCATCTCCGCCATGGCACTGGTGGACCGCGAGGCAAAGGCCGAGACTACCTCGTGCTGAGCAAAGGCCACGGCGTGATGGCACAGTACGCGATTCTCCATGAGCTTGGCTGGCTCATGGACGACGACATCGACCACTACTTCGGCGATGCCACTCGACTAAAGGGACTGTCCGACGCGCACGTTCCCGGCCTGGAAGTCAGTTCCGGATCGCTGGGGCACGGTCTCTCCGTTGCCGTGGGTCTGGCACTGGCCGCGAAACGTGCAGGGACCGATCAACGGTGCTACGCCATTGTCGGTGACGGTGAATGCAACGAAGGTCCGATCTGGGAAGCGCTCCTCTTTGCCTCGCAATTCGGCCTCGACAACCTGACGACGATCGTCGACGCCAACGGCTATCAGGCCATGGGAACGACTCGGGAAGTGATGGATCTCGGCGATCTCACGGCCAAGCTCCAGTCCTTCGGGCAGGAGACGCGCGCGGTCGACGGTCACGACGAGTGTGCCATTGACGAGGCGATCACGGATCTCGCCGCCGCTCCGCCCGGCCGGCCGCGGGCGCTCGTGGCGCGCACCGTCAAAGGACACGGCGTCTCGTTCATGGCGGCCGACAACCGCTGGCATTACACCCGACTGACGGATGAGACCTATGCGCGAGCCATGGCGGAACTATCCAATTGAACGGGCTGGAGAAGATCATGCGAAACGCGTTCTCACGATCACTAGTGGCTGCCGCCCGCGCCGACGAGCGCGTGCTCTTGCTGACGGGCGATCACGGATATTCTCTTTTCGACGACTTTCGCAAGCATTGCCCCGACCAGTACATCAACGCCGGCGTGGCCGAGCAGAACATGGTCGGAGTGGCGGCCGGCCTTGCCAAGGGCGGCTTTCGCCCCGTGGTGTACGGCCTCAGTGCATTCGTGCCCGTACGGGTGTTGGAGCAGATCAAGCTCGACGTTTGCTACGAGGAGTTGCCGGTGCTGTTCATCGGTGACGGTGCCGGGGTGGTATACAGCACACTCGGGACCAGCCATCAATCGACAGAAGACATTGCCGCGGTCCGATCGCTGCCTCATATCGGCGTCCTGTCGCCGGCCGACGAGCATGAGATGACTGTCTGCATGGATCTGGCGTTCGAATCCACCGGCCCTGTTTACTTGCGAATGGGAAAGGCCGACTTAGGAAACGTGCACACGGCGCCGCCTGAGCTCGAGTGGGGCTCGCTCTACCCGATCCAAGCTGGCCGCGGTCCCATTGCTTGGATTGCTACAGGTTCCATGGTTCATACAGCACTTGCCGCCGCCAAACACTGGGCAGGCAGCGCCGTGTGGAGCGCACCCTGCCTGAAGCCGCTCGATTCCGATCAGGTCGCGAGTATCTGTCGGAACTACGGCCTAGTTGTCGTTCTGGAAGAACACTCGATCTGCGGAGGACTGGGGTCCGCTATCACCGAGATCGCGGCAGCAGAGTCCCCCACCCGAGTCTGCCGCATCGGCGTCCGCGATCGATTCTCGCGATTCTGCGGGAGCTATGCGTATCTGATGCGGGAGCACGGCCTCGACCTACCGTCGGTGCTGCGGCAAGTGCACGATTTCCTCAGCCGCATCGGTGGAGTACGTAGCACGGCAGCCTGAGCCAGGGAGAGGGAGAATGTCTCAGGAATTGCACGACCGCATTCTGGCACTAGTGCGCGAGTACTATCACGCCCGTCACGCCCGAAAGACGTTTTTGCCGGGTGCCAGTAAGGTTCCCTACGCCGGCCGGGTCTTCGATGACAACGAGATGGTAAAGGCGATCAGTTCGGTTCTCGACTTTTGGCTCACGCTTGGTCCTGAGGGTGAGGCATTCGAACGCGAACTGGCCCGGTACGTCGGCACAAGTCACGCGGTGGTCGTGAACTCGGGCTCCAGTGCGAATCTGGTGGCATTTGCCACGCTAACCAGCCCCCAACTCGAGCGACCGGTGATGCCGGGGGATGAGGTCATCACCGTCGCGGCCGGTTTTCCGACGACGGTCGCGCCGATCGTTCAGTACGGTTGCGTGCCGGTATTCGTCGATGTGAGTTTAGAGACCGCGAATATCCTCGTCGATCGGTTGGAGGATGCTCTCAGTCCACGCACGCGCGCGGTCATGATCGCCCACACGCTGGGGAACCCGTTCGACGTCGAGGCCGTCGAGGAGTTCGTCAAGCGTCGCGATCTCTACCTAGTCGAAGATAATTGCGATGCACTGGGGACGACCTATCGCGGTCGCAAAACGGGTACGTTCGGCCACTTGGCCACGCAGAGCTTTTACCCGCCCCACCATTTGACGATGGGCGAGGGTGGGGCGGTGTTGACGAACAGCGGTCGCTTGAAACGAGTAGCGGAATCATTCCGCGACTGGGGACGAGACTGCTGGTGCCCGTCCGGCAAGGATGACACCTGCGGCAAGCGCTTCGGCTGGCAAC
>Ga0326727_10014560_pt1 | contig 17100 bp, 14 predicted proteins | sample MB2enrmetagenome_FD_207643 | JGI IMG/M metagenome (GOLD analysis project Ga0326727, IMG submission 207643) | Lab enriched peat soil microbial communities from McLean, Ithaca, NY, United States - MB29MY | ecosystem: Environmental > Terrestrial > Soil > Wetlands > Peat | place: USA: New York...
TCGTCCATGGTGGACGCCGGGTTCACCAAAGTCATTGACGGGAACCTGGTGAAAGTCGTCGCCTGGTACGACAACGAGTGGGGTTACTCGTGCCGCGTCCGCGACCTGATCGACTTCGTGGCCAAGACCCTGTAAGAAAAAACGTCAGTGGTCCGTTGTCAGTTGTCCGTCGTCCGTCGTTCACCCTTGGATTTCAATTGACCTGGGACCTCGACTGGCCGACGGGCAACTGCGGGCATACGCGGGCGGGGACCGCTTTTTAAGTCAACCCTTTGAACGATGCTTTTTAACCTGGGCCCAACGCCTACCTGCGCCCAACGGGCCCGATTGCAGACGGACGTAAAGCTGGCGTTCAGTCTGAAACGGACAACGGACAGCGGACAACCAACTATCACGAGCAACCGACGACGGACCACGGACGATTGACAGCTAATCCCCTAGAAAGGAATTATCCATGTCAAAATTATCCATTCGTGATATAGACCTGAAAGGTAAACGCGTCTTCATGCGCGTGGATTTCAACGTCCCGCTGAATGACGCTTCCCAGATCACCGATGACACCCGCATTCGCGCCTCGCTCCCCACCATCCAGTTCGCTCTGGGCCAGGGCGCGCGCTTGATTCTGGCTTCGCACCTTGGCAGGCCCAAGGGGAAAGTCAATCCAAAGATGAGCCTGAGGCCGGTTGCCGAGCGCCTGTCGGGACTTCTCGGCAAGCCCGTGGCCTTCGCCGCTGACTGCGTGGGCCCGGAAGTGGAGAAGCAGGCCCAGGCGCTGAAGGACGGGGAAGTGTTGCTTCTCGAAAACGTGCGCTTCCACCCGGAAGAGGAAAAGAATGCGGCGGATTTCGCCTTGAAACTCGCGGCCCTGGCCGAGGTCTACGTCAACGACGCTTTCGGCACCGCGCATCGCGCTCATGCTTCCACCGAAGGGATCACGCATTTCCTTTCCCCCTGCGCGGCCGGCATGTTGATGGAGAAGGAGCTTGAATATCTGAGTAAGGCGGTCGAGAACCCGGCGCGCCCCTATGTCGCAATCGTCGGCGGAGCCAAAGTCTCGGATAAGATCGAGCTGCTCGAGAATTTCGCTAAACTCGCGGATACCGTGCTGATCGGCGGGGCCATGGCTTATACCTTCCTCAAGGCCGAGGGCGTGGAAGTGGGCCTGTCCAAGGTGGAAGACGACAAACTGGACAGCGCCCGCGAACTGCTGAAGTCGGCCAAAAGCAGTGGCAAGAAGTTCCTGCTGCCCATCGACCACGTGGTGGCCGAGAAATTCGAAGCCAGCGCACCGGCGGAGATTGTAAGTACGGTGAGCATTCCTGCCGGCCGCATCGGGATGGACATCGGGCCCGCCACGCGCGCCCAGTACGCCCAGGAAATCGCCGGGGCAAAGACCATTGTCTGGAACGGTCCCATGGGCGTTTTCGAGATGCCGCAGTTTGCAGAGGGAACCCTGGCCATCGCTAAGGCAGTCGCCGCTTCTTCCTCAGTCTCGATCATAGGCGGCGGAGATTCGGTGGCGGCAGTGAAGAAGATGGGCTTAGCAGACAAGATCAGCCACATCTCGACCGGCGGCGGCGCCTCGCTCGAGTTCCTTTCGGGCCTCACCCTGCCCGGCGTGGCGGCCTTAACAGATAAGTAGGCAGTAAGCAGTGGGCAGTAGGCAGTCGGCGGTAGGAAATCGGAAAGCAACAGCAGGTGGTTGCGAGTTGACGGGGCGCGAGTTCCAGCAACCGGCGGAGTAAAGGGCCTGCGGGTCCTGGCTGGGTCCAATCGCATCTGCGCGGGTCGTCAAACCCGAATAGGGGCCGGAAACTTCGGTCGCAGGGTGGGGACTGCTTGCTGCCTACTGCCGACTTTTAACCAAAGAAGGAGAACATGCGCAAACCTGTAATCGCGGGTAACTGGAAAATGTACAAGACCATCGCGGAGGCGGTGGATTTCATTGAGAAGATCAAGCCGGTGGCGGCGCAGGCCGGCCACTGCGAGGTGATCGTCGGGCCGCCCTTCACGGCGTTGGCCGCGTCTGCTGCTGCGGCAAAGGGCAGCAGAGTTTCGGTCGCGGCGCAGAACTGTCACTGGGACAAGGACGGCGCGCACACCGGAGACATCTCGACGGTGATGCTCTGCGACGCCGGATGCACCCACGTGATTATCGGGCACTCGGAGCGCCGTCACGACTGCGGCGAAACCGACGAACAGGTGAACAAGAAGGTGAAGGCCGTGCTCGCCGCCGGGCTGGCCCCGATCGTCTGCGTCGGTGAGACGCTGGCTGAACGGGAAAGCGGCGATACCGAGAAAGTCCTCGAGACTCAGTTCGTGGGCGGAATGGCCGGATTGACCCCGGCGGACTTTTCCCGTATCATGGTTGCGTACGAACCTGTATGGGCCATCGGCACTGGACGCACCGCTACGCCTGAGATGGCGGCGGACGCGCATCGCCTGCTCCGCGGTTTGGCACGGCGTCAGTTCGGCGAGCAAGCGGCGAACGGCGTCAGGATTCTATACGGCGGCAGCGTCAAACCGGAGAACGTAGGCGCGCTGATGGCGCAGGAAGAAATCGACGGGGCCCTGGTCGGCGGGGCGAGTCTGAAGGTCGATTCCTTTACAGCCCTGGTGAACTACCCGCGCGGCTGAGGCGGCCGGAGAGAGATTTCCAAGTATGATGGCGGTTATCCAGATCATTCACATCCTGTCCAGCGTCCTGCTGATCGTGACGGTGATGCTGCAGGGTGGCGAGAACGTTGATATCACGGCTGCTTTCGGCGGCGTGAGCCAAGCAGCTTTCGGGCCTCGCGGTTCCGTGACCCTGCTGGCAAAGATCACCTGGGGTTTAGCTCTAGTTTTTATCGTCACCTCCGTGACCCTGGCGATTAACGCCTCCAGAAGCAGTTCAGGTTCGGTGCTGGAGCACGCGCCCGTTAAGTCGGCGCCCGTGACTCCGGCTTCCCCAGCGCCCGCGAGGCCCGCGCCCGCAGCGCCGGCGAAGAAGTAGAAAAGAAGTCGTCAGTTGTCAGTCATCAGTTATCAGTCAGAACCCTCCGCGAGGGTGCGAGGGCGATGCTGATCGTTGAACGCCAGTTGAAGTGAGACTGAACACTGAGAACTGATAACTGACGACTGAAACCTCCCTCTCGTGCGGAAGTGGCGGAATTGGCAGACGCACCAGCTTGAGGGGCTGACGGTCGCAAGACCGTGGGGGTTCGAGTCCCCCCTTCCGCACCAAAATCAACGAGTTACGAAACTTCAAAGTTTGGTACTTTGAATGGGTGCCCTGCTGGTGGGTCTATTCTGCACAACAATTGAACAATGAGAGGCTAGGCTGTGGACTAGTTCGTTTGAGCAGGACCGTCCCGACCTCTATGGGTAGTGTTCTAATTTGGGCAACAACATACATGGCTGACCAAGAGGAACAGAAAATATGGTGCGGCAAAACACGTAATCCGCCTATTTAGCCTTAACAATCTCTACGGGATTAGTCGGCTTCATTTTGTCCAGGAATGTAATATCCAAAGACTTGCATGCCCAAACGATCTCAGTAATCCCTGAACAATAGCGGGATCGGGCGCATGATGCCATTCGCCCGCGCAAGAAGTGCCGTCGTGTGTCAACCTATTAAAACGGCAACACCCTCCCCGTCGAGCACAGGCTCCACAGGATCGGGACGCTGACCAGCAGCGACCTTGGCCTTCCGAGCGAGCAAGTCAATGCAGGCGGGGTATTCGCCCGACGACGCACATGAGCCGAGGATCCGAATCTGCCGCGTCACTACAGATTGAAGCGGGAGTTCCGCTTTCGGAGACAGGTTGCCCACCAGCGTCAAAATCCCACCTTTGCGAAGACTCGCGAGCGCGGTCTGTAATGCCGGCGTGTTCCCCACGACTTCCATGGCCACATCCGCTCCTCGACCCAAAGTGTAGTCACGTACTAAACTCGGCACGCCAGATTGGGTGGCGTTGAGGCAAATTTCAGTTCCCAGTTCCGCCGACAGGCGGAATTGGCTTTCGTCGAGATCGATAGCAATTACACGACTGCAGCCTGCGAGCGGGAGAGCCTGGATGACCAGCAAACCAATATCAACAAGTCATCGGGAGCTATTTGCGGCTCTGGCATTTCAGTCATTTCAAGCTTTTCGTGTTCTCTCAGTAGTAAGGCCTTCATGATTAGCGCCTCCCAATTCGCCATGACGAACTTGCGTTCCTCCGCAACTTTTGGCTCCCCACTCTCAATCTTACGGATCGATCATGGGAATCCACTTGGTGATCAAACTGAGGAAGACTGTCTTCTCGAGTATCTCCTCAGCCCGAGCTTAAGCTGTGGGGCTTGCGGGGAGCAGGCAGGAATGGCTTCAGGCGTTGCTATTGGGGTAGGTGACTCCTCCGCCGGGGCTGATACTTAAGCCGCCAGTTTTTCCGTTGAAGCGGTTCCACCGCAGTCTGTATCGATTTCAATCCGTAACTGACATGTTTCCGCATGGCCTCTTCGGCCTTATGAGGGTTCCCTTCCGCAATAACGCTAATCAGATCCGCATGAAAATTAGGAGGCAAGATCCGCCGCCCCCGTGTCGTGTCGTAAAGCCAATTTAAAACAAGAATATGGGTATTCTCGACTTCCGCTTTTAGTAACCCTGAACGGGCATACTCCGTGATTCTCATGTGGAGATCCACATGGTATTGGTTCATAGCAAAAACCCAGTCGTCTCCGGGATCCTGGAAAGGTACTTTGCAATATAGCGCATCGACATTTGCGGCTAGCCTTTTCAGCTCTAATCGTTCTCTAAAGGTTGCCCGCTCGGCACATAGGCGAGCTGACTGGCATTCCAGCGCTTGCCGCAATTCGAATTGCCCTCGTATTTCTTGCGAAGTGGGCACCTTAACTCTTGTACCCACCCGGGGACGACTCTCCAGAAGACCCTCGATCTCCAGCCGTTGCAATGCCTGCGCCACCGGCACCAAGCTCATTTGAAACAGCTCGGCAAGCTTGCGCCGCGAGAGAACAGAACCAAGCGGCAGACTTCCTCTCAACATTTGATCCAAGATCAAGTGATAAGCCTGACCGGCCAGACTAAGCCGTTGTGTCCGGTTCTTCGAAATCCCTATTATCTCCTGCGTGGCGGTTTCAATCATCGGAAGGTTTTAAAGTCAGTCATCGATTTTAATTTGTATAGACCTTTCAATTCCTGCGCTCGCATTCAGTCCAAAAGGCCTTCTAGCCTTGAATTGCCCCTCGTGGCTCGCTGAAAACCGCCAAATGCTTATTTTTTCAGAAAGCTCCAGATTTTGTAAACCTAATTTTGGTCTGCGCGATTCGAGTCATCGCCTGAAAGGCGCCAACTATTACCCGACCGTCGCGTACAAAGGGCGACACAAAATCGACCCGATTCAGATCTTAAACACCTAAGCCGTGCTGGCAGGGCCCCTCATTGGTCCGTGCCAAAGCAGGCCCGAGTGGGCCAGAAACAAACCAAATAATCAGTAAGGCAAGCATGGGAATGGTACCAAACACCACGAAAACAGGTGCGAACGAATAGCGGTCAACGAGCCATCCGGTCAGGAGAACAAATACCATACCGCCGAACCCGGAACCCATGCTGGCGAGGCCCCAGATTGAAGCAACGACATTCTTAGGATATACATCCGCCGGAAATGCGAGCATATTTGCCGAGACCCCTGTGTATCCCATCATGGCCAGTGAAACGAGCCCAATCGACACACTCGTCTCGGGAACGAGCACAGCCGGAATAGCTGAGGCCATCAGCAATATAAAAACCGTGATTGGAGACTTCCGGGCAACAGTAACGGAAACTCCGCGGCGCAACAAAAACCCGGAAAACCAACCGGCAATGACGTTACCCAAGCCTGCCACGAGATAGGGAATCCACGCGAATTTCCCTATGGACGCCAAATCAAGGTGTCGAGCCCGCTTGAGATATTCGGGAAACCAGAACACGAAAAAAATACCAGACCGGGTCGAGGAAAACCTTCGCCAGGGTAAAACTCCACACAAATCGCTGGCATAATAAGATCCACGGAAGAGTTGGAGGAGTTCCGCCCTCCGCTTCGACTTCTCGAGGCGTCCGATATACAAACGCCCACAGGATTACCCACGTGAGCCCCGCAATCCCGACCGTCAGAAACGCGGCGCGCCATCCCCATCTCAAAACAATCAAGATGATCAACGGCGGGGCGACAATTGCCCCGAATGCCGCTCCGCTGTTGAAAATACCGGAGGCCAACGCGCGTTCGTGCCCGGGGAACCACTCCGCCACCACTTTCACGCTGCCCGGCCAGTTGCCCGCCTCTCCCATACCAAGAAGGAAGCGGCACAGTCCCAGCGACCATGTCCCTTTCGCCAAAGCCTGAAGCATCGCCGCCACTGACCACCAGGCGGTGGTGAGAGCGTAGCCCACTTTCGTACCCGACCGGTCAATCAACGGTCCCGAGACCCCGTTCATGATTGTTTAGGCCAGCATGAAAGCGAAGATGACCCTTGAATAGCCGACGCTGGTCATGTGAAGTTGGTCCGTCAAAACCGGCACCGTGACGGACAAGGCCCCCCGCTCCAGATAGGTGATCGCCGTGGCCAGAAATGCCATGCCGATCATTACCCATCGTAACTGTGAGGCTCCCGCCTTCAATGGTTTTTCCCCAAGCCAGCCGCGTCCCAATCCGCAGGCGGTCAGGTCATTTGGATTCAATGCCGAATTCACATCATCTCGCTTGATTTCCAACCCCGAACACAATGTTGCCAGTCGCCGCTACCTGGCCGGCTGTTCCAGGAACGCCTACAATTTTGACGCGCGGGAAGTCAGGGCCTGTAGGCTGGCTACATCCAGGTCCGGGAACAGGACCTTCGCTTCATATTGCCACCCACGGCGCTCGTCAATGGCGTGCCGGCTGCGGTCAAGGTAATGCCGCAGTTCCTCCAATCCGAATTGCTTGGCGAGTGCGCGGGCACTCACCCCGGGCCGCTTGGCTCGGAGGACAAACCATTGCTCTAGTTTCATCCATTTTTCCTGCTCGACATCTTCCGGGTGTTCCTTCAGCAACTTGTCCCGCTTATCGAGATTGAAATTCTCGTGATAGATGCCGCGGTCTAAATCTAACGTAACCGTGGCCACGTTGAGCTTCTCACTGTTCGAGTAAGAGAGCTTTTCGCCTGTGATGTCGTACGCAAGGCAATCGCTGGTTTGAGTCGAAGAAACAATATAGAAATGGTGATTGATAGCGTGAGCTTGCAGGGAGGTACCTGCGGAATACGCGCTGGGCCAAATCACCACCTCAGCTCCTTTGTCTGATAGCCGCTTCCAAACTTCGGGGAAATTGACGTCGAAGCAAGTCGCAAATCCGAGCAACCCAAAATCCGCAGGATAAACCTGAGCGTCTTCGCCGACATTGGCTGGTGGGTGAACATCGTATTCCGACCAATATGGGAAAACCTTGTCGTAGGTGCAGGCCACCTGACCGCGTCGGTCCAGCAGCACCACGGTATTCAGTCTGAGGCTGCCGTTCCTCCGATCGATTGGACACACGATATAGGTCTGGTGTTTCTTTGCGAGGGCCGCCATTACCGTCACCGTAGGCCCGTGCAGGTCTTCTTCGCTTTTGTCGTTCTGCCCGCGGCAGAGCTCCGGCAGAGCTATCACGTCCACTCGGGCCGAGCCAGCCTTGTCCACATTCTCGGCGATATCGTCCAACGACAAACCGTTTGGAAAACTGATGCTGGTGATGCGGACGGGGCGCCCGATTATCTCGCCTGACCTGCCCTCATGTTCAGCGCCGGGTTGAGGCATGTTATCGGGTTGCCCTAGTGTCAAGCCCCTATATCCGATCCCTGCGAGTCCACCCACTCCCACCATCGAATTCTTTAGGAATGTCCTTCTTTCCACGTTTTCTCCTTTCCCTCAAAGAACCCCTTACACTTCATGACTCAACTACCCCAACAGGTCGCTTAGGCAAATGCTATCACACGATGCGCATTGCCATGCCGCCGTCCACCGCTATGGTTTCACCCGTAACAAAGTCGTCCGTGACCAACATCGTGATTACCTCTGCGACATCTTGGGGTTTTCCTTCTCGATGCAGGGGGATCCGGTTTTGGATGTTGTTTTCGACCTGCTCCGGAGTAAGGTAATCCTGAAAGGGCGTACGGATGATTCCCGGCGAGACCGCGTTAACGCGTATGTTGTCGTCGGCGAGTTCCCGAGCGAGAGAACGAGCGAATTGGGGAAGAGCGCCTTTAGCTACTCCGTACGCAATCGCACCCAAGCAACCCCGGGTGCCCGCCGCTGACGAAATCAGGATGATCGCTCCATCCTGTTTCTTTTTCATGAAGGGGACAGCAGCACGGCAGAGATGAAATACTGCGTGCACGTGAACATCAAAAGCTCCGTACCACGCCTCGGGAGTAACCTCAAGCAGATTTCCAGGAACCCCTCCGCCCCCTGCGTGAACCAAGACATCGACGCTGCCCATTTGGGCGGCTGTTTCCAGGACCGACCGCGTCACTTCTGCGGGAACGCTCATGTCGGCCTGCAACATCAAGCAACTTCTCCCCAGACCACTGATCTTCTCCTTGACTTCCGTCGCTCGGTCATCGATGCGCCAGTCAACAATCATGATATCCGAGCCGAGGCGAGCCAGCTCCAGCGCCGTCGCCGCACCAATCGCTCCGGCGCCGCCGGTGATCAAACTCACTTTGCCCTCTAGTTTCATTGTGCATTAATCCTCCAACTGCCAAAGCAAAAGGCAAGATGTGATACTCGCTGCAAGCGGGGTCAACCCTTTTTGTTATCGCGAGCTCTCAAGGCGATTCAGGAAACCTTTCAAGATGCTCCAAGGCGGCCTGAAAATCCTTCCTCTCGTAGGCGATCTTGCCCGCGAGTGATTGGATATAAGCACCGGCGGGACTCAGCCGGAGAGCTGCTTCGATCGCATGACGAGCACCCTCCTCATCAGGAGGAGTGATGTGGTCGTCGGCAAGGGCGAGATTATAGTAAGCCGTGCGGGCTGGCAACGGTGTTGCCAGCCCGCGTGTCGTCGTAGGTCTAGAAGACCAAGCGCATTGAAAGTGTAATCTCTCTTGCGTACATCATAGTCGGGTTCAGCAGCCCGGCGCTCGGGTCTGCATTCTCCCCAAGCCTGGCGCCATGACTGAGGGTACCGGGACTGGTGAACACATTGCCGAAGTTATTGTCGGTCAGCGCGTCGGGCAGGAAGTTCTTATTGTTGAGCAGGTTGGTAGCCTGAGCTAGGAAGTGCAGCTTAACCCGCTCTGTCAGGGTGACGCTTCGCTCCAGGGTGAAGTTCACATTCTTGACATAAGGCATCCGCAGCCCGCCCATATAGGTTGGGGTAGTTCCGTACCAATATTGGTCGATGGCATAGTTGCCATTCGGAAACTGGACAACCGGGGCCGCAAACGCGTCGGGGTTAAAATAAAGGTACGAAAACTCCGGAGGAGTAAATGTGCGGCCATCCGGCAGGGTGACTGGCGTCGTTCCGTTGTACCAACCCCGCAACGACTTAGGCAGCACCAGCGGCTGGCCAGTGGGAATACAGCCTCCGTTCTGGCTGCCGGTGGCGGTGTCAGCGGTTCCGCAACTGGGACCCCAAGGCAGTCCGCTTTGCAGCGTAACCACGGTGCCCAGCGTCCATCCGCCCGCTATCGCACTGATAGCCTTATTGCTGGATGCGAAACGCGTGCCCTTGCCAAATGGCAGGTTATACGTCACGATACCAAGAAAGCGCTGCGGAGTATCGAAGCTGAGGGTTGCCGGCTGGAGATCGCGGAAGTTGTAGCCGCCGCCGGGCGCGAAGCCAGTAAACGAGCCAAAGGTCCCCGTTTGTGACTCAGCGTAGTTCCCGTTATCCCCCGCTGCGAGCCCTGAGGCATGTGACCAATCGTAAATAAACTGCGTTGTGAATCCGTTCCCGAAAGGGTGGGACAAGCGGAGTTCCAACGCATCATACCTCGACTTGCCGGCACTCTCGTATGCCGTCTGCCCCAGAAGGCCGAGATAAGCCTCTTCCGATTCCAGGGTTGAGATTGTCGAGTGGCCAATATCGCCCGACGCGGCGCCAATCAAAGCCGGCAGAGGATTCGGAATCTGCACCGCCGCCGGATTAATCGCGCCACTGGAGGCGATCCATTGGCTTCGCCAAGCCTGAAGAGTTGTATCGGGAATATTGGAGATGCCGTTGAGGGGATACAAACGCCAGCCAAGATCACTGCCCTTCGATCCCACATAACCAGCGGAGGCCAGCCACCCATGGAAACGGTGTTCGAGGGTGAGATTCCACTGGTCCATAATGGCGTTCTTGAAACCATGTCGCAGGAAATAATCCACGTTCGCGGAGCCGTTCGCGTTGCCGTACAAGTCTGGCGCTTGCACGGCGCCCCCGGCCGGGAAATACTCCGAAGACGCCGCCTGGTCAAATGTAGCTACCGGCACTCCATCCGGGGAAGGGCCATAGGGAAGGGGCTCTGTGCCGCCCGTGAATGCGGCTCCGCCGTAAACGATGTAGCTGGCGTTATAGCCCGTGTTGCTGGGCGCATACATTCGCCCCCATCCGCCACGGAGCGCGGTCGAATCGGTCAAACGATACTCCGCGCCAAGGCGAGGAGAAATGTTATTCCACTGCGTATCCCACAGATTGCGGGGGTACGTTCCTGTTCCGGCGAAAGCAAAGGCCCCATAGGTGGCCAGCGGATGCGTAACCCCGGGGGAAACGAAGCCCTCGGCGTAGGGGTTAATCACCCCCAGATCCACATCGTAGATATGATTGTGCCGTTCCGTCGGCCCGGGCTGTATCTCATAGCGCAGACCCAGGTTAAGGGTCAGCCTGTTGGATGCTTTCCAGTCGTTCTGAGTGAAAAAGGAAATGTATTTCGCTGCCAGCGCCGGCTTCAACGCCGAGCCAGGGTCAAGCCTCCAGCCCATGGTGCCGATCGCGGCGTTCCCCCCCCAATAGCCCGACTGCTGGGGCGTGGTGTTGTACGGAGCACCATAAGGGTTACCAGCCTGATCGGCGTATTGCGCGGTGGTGTTCGCACTCTCATCCCACGGCTCGAGGGCAGGAGTACCAAATTCGATGTCCGCCCAGTCGCCGAGGTAGACACGGTAGTCAGCGCCTCCTTTCAAGGTCCACTTGCCTGTTACCTTGGTAATGCTCCCCGCAATATTCCAGTTGGTCTGGTGTTCGTTCTTGCGGTCCCATTCGTCATTATTCAGCCCTAGGCTTCCACCCCACTTGTAGTTGCTGAAGCTTCCGGCCGACGGGGCAACTCCATAAATGGGGATATACTGCTGGATTTCGGCTGGCATGCCATAGGAGGCGTACTTCGCCGCGTCAAACGAGGTTGGGGCTGGGTAAGCCGCCTTTGCCTCCACCCGCTGCATACCCACGTGAAGGTCGATCAGCGTGGTCGCGTTCAGTGTGATCACATCGCCAAGCGCAACATAAGGGTTGAAGTCACTAATGTCGTTCGCGCTCATTTGGTAAAAGCCGAGGTTCGTCCCATAAGACCCCCATTGGTTGGCGCCATCGATGATGCCATTCTGCATGCCCCCGGAAGCATAGAACGAGTTCTTGGTGCCCAATTTGATGTCCAGCCGCGTATTCAAATTGTTGCGAATTGTCGGCGCAGTCCCGGAGAAGTAATAATTGTGATCGTTGTAGGGGTCGGTTCCTGAGTTGGCGCCGTTGAAACCGCCGTTGTTCGGCGGCGGAAAGCCGTTGAAGTATAACAAGGCATACGGGTCAATCGCACTCGATCCCGGAAACGGCGACTTGGGCTGCGACACCGCGTTAGCTAAGTTCTCTGTCGGATTTCCACTCGCGTCAAGAAACGGCTGCCTCTGATAAACATTGGTGGTACCCGGAACCAGCACCGCGCTCCAAGGATTGTAGATCGTGACGGGTGTCGGGCTGCCGTTATTACCCTGGATCATCGTGCTGCTAAAGTCTCCTTGGCGCTCGGCCGCCGTCGGAACCGCGCTGAGGAACTGGACCGGCTGAGTGTTCGTTAGACGGTCAAAGGCAAAGAAAAAGAACATCTTGTCCTTACCGTTGAAAATCTTGGGGATAATCACCGGCCCCCCGATGCTGCCGCCGCCTTCGTTTACACGGTACTTCCCCTTGGGAAGCCCTTCCAAGTCGTTATAAAACGAGTTGGCGTTGAAGCCTTCGTTGCGCACGACATAGTTGAGATCGCCATGGAAACTGTTCGTTCCGCTCTTTGTAACCATCTGGATCACGCCCTGGCCGCCGCCAATATCCGCAGGCAGAGCATTCGTCTGCACGCGGACTTCCTGAAGGGCGTCACTGTTGGGGATGACGGCAGCCGTATGCCAAGCCGCTTCCTGCACCGGAACGCCGTCAAGTTGCACGTCGTTGGTTCCGACCTGGCCGCCGTTAATCCGCATCGCCGAATACTCTTGGCGATCGGCGAAGCCCACGCCGAGATCGTGAGTATCGTACATTCCCGGACTCGGCACCACGCCCGCCGCCAGCGTTGCGTAGTACAGCGGGTTGTTGGTGATGTTGGGAATGGTGTCGATGACGTGGCTTCCCACGCCACCCGCCACCGTAGAGCTTTGGGTTTGCAATTGTGCCGCGGCGGCCTTGACTTCGACCATCTGTCTGGTCCCGCCCACCGTAAGATCAACATTGGCTTGCACCGTAGCGTTTGTTGCGACTACAATGCCGCTCGAAGTATAGGTTTTGAACCCAGGCGCCTCCACCGTCACCCTGTATTCACCTTGCGGGAGATAGGGCACGGTGTAAATGCCTGCCGCATTGGTTTCGGTCACCGACACGGTGTTTGTTTGTTGATTCGTAACCCTAACCGTGGCGTTGGCAACCACCGCGCCGCTTTGGTCAGTTACAGTCCCCGTAATGGTACTGTTCCTCATCTGCGCCATGGCCACCCCGATGGTGAGGGTGAAAACGAAAATACTACATACAGCCCTGACGACTCGTGTCATTACCATAACCTCCTCTGAAAATTAAGATCCAAGACCCGACGCAAAACCCCAAATAGGACCACTGCTCTTGTAATTGACAAATCAAATCAACTTTCAGCTATGCAGGTGCTTTCGGTTAAGGGCGGTTCATTTAACGCCCGATATTGGCCAAAAATCGCTTTTTTACCAACGAATCTGAAATTTCAATTTGTCGGTTTAATCCTGAACGCCTTGCTACAGTTTTAGGCAGGCCTGCATTAAGAATCGAAATGCATCTCTTTCTCGGCCACCCATTCAAGAACTCGGCCATTCTTACATCCAAAGGAAGAGATCGTTGTGGACGAGCATGTATGAATTAACATATCAGAATTTTGCTGTCAAGCTCTTTTTTTCGTTTAATTTTGGCCTATATTTGCTATTTTTACCGGGAATACTGGCAAATCTGGGACATTTGGCCCGTCGCGCCGACTAAAAAGATGGTATATCAAACTAGCGCGACGTTCGCCTTATTGGGAAGACTGTGAAAGTCGCTAGATGATATGTGTGATTACAGGAGGTGCGAACGGCGTGGGCGCAACGCGAGGAGTTAAATTAAGATTTAGAGCCTAAGGAAAGTGTGTGCGACTGTCGCTTTGCACCGGATTGTTCCCGTCACGGTGCCAATCGCGTTCGATGGCTTCCAGGCGACCTGCCCGAGGTTTTGTACCCAACCGAGTGAGAGAGTCTAGCGGAATAGTTGGGTCACAACGCGATACACTACTGTTGCGGCGGCACGTCATGAGGGTAGTAACGATGGCCTACTTTCTTGAAGAGGCGGCGTTCTTCTCCTATTTATCAAGCGCTTTCAATCGTTCAAATTCTTTGTATTCTCTTTGGGCGTCCTCAGCTCTGCCGAGGCGGCGGTACGTTGTGGCAAGAACATATCGGACCTCGCTGTTCGAAGGTGAAAGTCCTCGCGCAATTTCCAGTTCCTTGCATCCCTCATTTAACTGGCCGGCTCTTATGAGCAGGCGCCCCAAATATAAGTGAGCAAGATAAGAATCAGGTCTCATCTTCGAAGCTTCAATGGCGTAGGGCAGCGCTTCGCTGATTTTGCCTAAGGTCAAACCTAAAGAAGCAAGCGCGAGCCTTGTAGATAAACTGCTCAAATTGAGAGCTAATTCCGCGCCAAACTCCTTCACCGCAGCGTCGTATTCGCGCCATGACACAAGGAGGCTCCCGTACGTGAAGTGCAGCATGGGCTCCCTTGGGTACCTCAGAAGCAAGCCCTCAATTAACGATTTTGCACCAGAGCGGTCGCCGCTGGCATTCGCATACTGGACTGCTCCCAAGTCGTGCACCAGGGCGGTTTGCAGAGGCGAGAGGGAGGCATCTGTCGATCTTTGCAGGGAAGCATACCCGAAGACGGTGATGAGTTGGTCGCGCTCCTCCGGGCTCTCGGCAGGCACGAGTTTTGCCAGGAGTGCAACGCCTGTTCCGAAGTTGCTGAGGTCGGTTTGGGCGATGGCACGATCCAGCAAGGCCACACGTCGCATGCCGGACAGCTCCGGAATCCCAAGGCGATCGGCCCGGGCGATGTCTTCAATTGCGGCCTGGAATTCGTGACGCTGAAACTCGCACATTCCCAGGAGGGCCCAGGCGACGCCTCGAGTCGGTTCAACCTGTGTGAGTCGATTGAGATAACCCCGAGCCGGCTCGAACTGGTTGTTTTGGTAAAGAACCAGTCCGGCTTTCCACAACCCGTCTTTCCACTCCGGGTCAATCCTCAGACCCTTCTCGATGAGGGCAACAGCCGCGCCAAAATCTCCGGCGACGATTGCGTCGTCGGCTTCTCTACTGATCTGTGCGAGAGTTCGCGTATTGCGGTCATTCTGAGATACCTGCGCTGGCTGCCAAAGCAGTCCGACCAACAGGATACCAGTAAGTGGCATGGCTTGGTTCTTGCCCACAGTTCTTTCGCTATCGTGCAGATCGCCCGACTCCATGGCGAGCACACCCACTGCTGCTGCCATGGGGCCGGCGGCCAAAAACCAGCTCTAGGCAATCTGAATTATATAGTCTCTAGAGGCCATGCGCACGATAAAATGATATATCAAAGCGGCACCGAGCTGATGCCTGAGGGAGGAGCATGAAACTCGCTAGATGATAAGCCTGATCACACGGGGTTCAAACGGTGTCGGCGCAACGACATGAGTTACATTGAGATTTAGAGCCTAAGGAAAGCGTCTGCGACCGGCGCTTTGCATATGCTTTGACCTTTAGCGAGCGCGTTTGATCCGCAAGGCGAGGTCCAGCGTATACGGGGGAGTGTCGAGTTCCATCCTTCCCCCTTGGTGCGTGAACGTGACACTGCTGATTACCAGGCCCGAGGCAGGGTCAACCCAATCTGCTTTGTAGGTCCCTCCAGGTACATCCAACACGAAGGTCCCGCTAAAATGCCCCGGCATTGCTATGTAGTACATCAGGTCTGGCGCAAGCCGGCTATGGTGGAAATAGAGCGCATACTGCTCTCCTCGCTGGCTCATGCCTCGACAGTATGCTCCCTCGGGCACGCCGCTGACCACGAAGCTCTTATCCGCACGCATCTGGATGAAGTCGAAGCTGTAGATGAAGTTCTTCAGGTTGCGCAAGGCACCCAGCACTTGAGCGTTATCAGGAGTGTCGCCCGCCGGGTCCGCAACTGTGTACCGCGAGTTCAAATGGTTAAAACCTGCTCCCCCTCCCACCATGAACTCCCAGGCTTCCACACGAGAGTCCAAAACGGGGTCGCCTTCTCCGTATTGAAATGGGTAGTATGGGGTTTCATTCATCTCAATCGGTTTGTTATAGTGGTATTCATAGTCCAGGCCCATCATCCCTCCCATCTGCTCGCTATCCGCTTGTCCTCCCCACACGTACTGGCCGGTAATAATCGATAGAAGGGGACTTCCCGAGAAATCAACAGGACCTCCTATCGGTCCTTCCGCCATCTGCGCCACGAGGTGCTTCTTGGGCAGCTTGGCTTCGGTATCATGCACTACCTGCAACATGTGACCTACCCAGGGACCGGCTTCCGCGTGCGGAGTGAAATTGGACGGTTCATCGCAAACCTCCAGAATGAGATTGTCATACGCATTCACTTCCTGAGTGATTTTGCTCACGTACTCACTCTCGCGCTCGACCAGGTCGGCGTATTTGAGCGTCTGGGCGTCCTTATAATCACACTTGCCTACACCCTGGATGTTGTTCTCGTAATACAGGGGAGAGAGGGGCCAGCGGTGTGTGTACTGCGAGTTGAAGAAACACACCTCAACTACAATGCCGCGCTCCGCCGCCCTAGCGATGAAATCCTTCAAACGCGCGAAATAATCCGGATTCCATTTATCGAGATCAAACTTGTTGCCCCCGTAGACATACCCCGGCTCGTTGCTACGCGCCCAGGGCACAATCGTCCTTTGGGGCTTCGGCCCCATAGTATTCCCTTTCACAAACTCCCCTACCATCTCGAGCACGGCGCCTGGCCAGATACGTGTGTAGTTCAGTCCATAAGCTCTTAGCGCGTCGAGGTAACGAACGTAGTCAAAATCCAGGTTGATCACGGCGCCGTAATGCTCGGCCGAGGTGATCAGAATCGTAGGCTGGCCATCAAACAGGTAATAACGCGAGTTGGCGGGATGGAGCGTAATTGGCTCGGAGTAGGCAGGAGAGATGAGAAGGAGCAGTGTGAAACTGACAAGCCCTAATTTGGTCGTCATGCCATCATTTTCCTTGGTTGGATTATAGCCGCCCATTCTTTCGAGTTCCTCCCGGTCAGTGCGAGCCATTCAGAGCTAACACACCTCCGTCAACCAAAGCGGAAATCAATAAAAGTATCCGGTCCCTAGTTTGCACCTCCTACCACCGGTAATAGCGGTAGGGATTGTCTCCCATAGGGAAATCGGTCCGATAATCGGGGCAATAATAGTTAAGAGTCTGGACGCTCTCGGGCTTGGGACACAGAGACATTTCCAAGCCAACTCGCTGGCCAGTGCATTGATGCCCCGACCGATCGCCGTCCGGGGCCACTGGCAAGCCCACCTTGCCGCCAAAGCCTCCCGAGCCAAAGCGATCGAAGAGCCGCACTGCAATGACGTTTCTGCCGGCCTTTACCAGCT
>Ga0326727_10014561_pt1 | contig 17100 bp, 11 predicted proteins | sample MB2enrmetagenome_FD_207643 | JGI IMG/M metagenome (GOLD analysis project Ga0326727, IMG submission 207643) | Lab enriched peat soil microbial communities from McLean, Ithaca, NY, United States - MB29MY | ecosystem: Environmental > Terrestrial > Soil > Wetlands > Peat | place: USA: New York...
TAAGGGAGTCTTTGAGCCCAAAACCAATGGGATCCAGTTGGCCAAAGTTTTGAAGTGCGAACATAAACGCTACGTTTCCCCCGCGGGCGGTTTGAAGAATGCGCGGGAAATTCTGGTAGGCAAACGGTGCAAACTCATCCATAAGAATCGAGACAAAGCTGTGATTGACCCCGTACCCAGTCTTTGCGTACCTCTGCCCAAGCGTGAGCTGGAGGTTCTGTAGGAGTATCCGGCCGAGCGATGTAACGGCATCAGCGTTGACGTTAATATTGAGGCTGACGTACAGGATGAGGTTTTTTTCCAACACCTCTTCGATGGTCAGCAGGTTCTCATAAGGGCCGGTGATGAGTGCCAAGGAGTCCGACATGAAAGTTACCAGGTGATTAATCAGGCCTTGGATCTTCGACACGCGCTCTTTATCTTGGAAGGTTGTCAACAGATTTTGAATACTCATCTCGAGCGTCAGGATCTGTTGGCGCGAAACGGAGGAATCTGCACGCGCGTTCTCCAGCGCGATCTTGATCTGCCTGAGAAGTACCTTATCGTCGTAGGCAGCTACGAGGACATCGTAGAAGTTGAACCTCTTGCCGGAGTAGAACAGGATGCGTGCGATGTTCTCCAAATACACCCTCTGGTGCTGATCGAAAAAGTCGTCACCGCCATCAACCTTGAACGACTCAAAGATGAACGCAACATGCGCGTCCGGGTCTCCGTGGGGCGCCCAGAATGGGTTGAAGGCAACTGAGTTCTCCGGTTGGGAGGGGTCAATCAGGCGAAAGTTGTCCATCCGTCCGGCAGCTTCGACAATCGGAAGAATTCGGTCAAGGACCTTCTTTTCGCCCTTCCCATCGATAAAGATGATCGGCACGCCGCTGCATATGTCTTGCTGGAGGATAGATTCAATCAGTGTGGTCTTGCCCGAACCTGTCATTCCGCTGGCGATTGTCTGCTGCACCCGGGTCTGGTTGGTCCAGTAAAAGGGCTGGCCGTCCGACTCGTGTCCAACCAAAACGCTTTCTGCGTCTTGCGCAATTCCGACCTCCTTAGCCTCGTTACTAAACGCAATCCGTAGCGGTGGTGGCGGCCATAGCGCCGCACGCTTTGCGGCTCGATGTCTGAAATAGGTAGCCACGTCGACCACAACGAAGAGCCCGATCGCGCTCAAAAGGGCGATCTCAGTCAGTTCAGAGGCCGTCAAATGGAGCCTTGATGACGCCAACCAAAACAGGGCCGCAACAACAATTGCCAGGAGAAACCATCCAACCATGATTGCGCTACCTTCCGGGTCATGTTCGGGCTTTTCGGTTTGCATGAACACACACTTTCGATGGAAAGCGGACGCGCCCGCCATTAGATACGGCTGTAGAGGCGACGGCCGCTAGGAAGTTACGACTGAAAGTGGAAGTACAGAATGACGCCGATCACGCCGAATACGCCGAGTATCGCTGTCCAAATCAGCGGGTGCAGACGATACTTACCCTTGTCATCGAGCGGCTCAATCGGATCTTGGCACTTTCCCTTGATCTCGTCAGTGAATGTGGGGCAACCTTTGCTGTAGCTCTCCTTAACCAACTTGAGGATCACCGCTCTGTCGGCTGGTTGGTACACAATGTCGGTCAAAAGATCACCGCCGCTTGAACCTGTTTCTTGCCATCGGGCGGAAGGCTGAACTGGTAGATGGCTACCGGGTGACCCACTTTGCTGACGGCCATGACCCAACTCACGGACTCTTTTGGCTCTAGGTCGCGCGACGTCAACGTCGAACCATGGCTTGCAACGCCCTCAGAGTCGTACAGCGTTATTCGAGAAAACTGCTTGTCGGTTAATTGCTGATTGACTGAGCTGAGAGCTATCTTGGCGCCGAACGCGGGGATTATGTGGTTGACGTCCGGGGTCGTGATTCGGTAGGGGTGCTTTGTCTTGTTCACGGCTGTCATGCGAACATAATAGGAGAAGTGATCCTCGCCTACCTGCTCCGCCCACATATGCACCCCCTTTCCCTTCTTTGTGTCGCGGCATACCGTAATATTGCGCATAGAAAGCAGAAACGCACCGTGCGAGGAATCCCGGAGAGCCATGGCCTCGGCCAATGTTGGACCTGGAGGCGGTAGCGGTGATGGTGCGAAGGACTCACGAATAACGAAGGGCCATTCGCTCGTCTCGCTGGCCGGCTGAACCTCGTATACGAGCTGCTGACTGGCGGTCCACACCAGAAGGTTCGTCTGGACTCCCGCTCTTTCGGGTTCCAGGATGACGACGTTATCCCGAAACTCCATTCTCACGTCCTCGGTCCCGACGACCGCGGCCGTAACTGGCTCCGGGAGCTCGATCATTGATGTGTGGTTCAGGGAAGTCGCGAGCCGCTCGACGACTTGCTCATCGATAATGTGAGTCTTGATTTCCGATTGAGCGCAAGCCCACGAGGAATAAGTTGCCGCTGCTACAACTGCAAGTGCAATCCATAAAGCCCGTTTCAGCATATCCGTCCTTCCTTCTGCCCTTCACTCGGAAGTGATCGGGTATGCGCCTAGCCAACAGATGACTCAAAAATCCTCGCAACATCCGAGGCTAATGCGCGTGAAACTGATCCCTCTCTATTACAAATGAGTGGCACTGGTATATCTTATCCAATTACCGGGCACGGCGCAACAAAAAGAGACACCCGGATTGCGGGTGTCTCTTTTGCAAACTAACGTGCCTTCGGCAGAAGTACGGAGATGACCTGGGTACGAGTACCTAAGCTGGCCGTTTCTGCCTGCGATGTGCAGTATTGCCCGACCAAAGCGTCTATTCGGGCTCCCTGCTTTGCATTTAGTCCTCTCGATCCCTTGAGGCGCCAGTTCCAGGTGTAATCCCGGCCGGTGCGGTGAGTGATGATTTCGACGTTCCACGGCACTGTTCGCTGCGCTGTGATCGCTGTCTTGACGCCGCCGAGGGAAATCCCGGGACGTATTTGACGAGGCGGCAGTGCATGCGCGCTCTATTACAAGCTGGCTGCGTAAAGCTCTAAGTTTTCCCTGGTACGAGGGCTGCCTCAGACGTAGCCGGATAAAGGAAATGGCGGTGGACGCAGTCTGGAGCGAACCGCTCTCCCACAGATATTCCCTACAAACAGGGAAATCGCAGAATTTGCGCCGACTTTATATACTCAATGCGCCGATAAGCCACAGAATCCGCTTCACTTATTGGAGACAGCGGTCCAGGGGAAGCGAAACAAAACAGGCAATTTTTGATATCATCCGCGCCACATGCGCGTCATCGATCAAGCATCGTTCTTGTGACCCCGACTCTACCACCAAATAACCCATCAACCCGTAGCGGGTGCCCCATCCTTCGAGCGCTCTTTGCTCGAAGGATGGGATGGGAAAAACCGATTCCCGAAGATCTCCGGGCACCCCACCCGCGGAGTGAAGTCTCGCGACGTCTTTGCTTTTTTGTTACAGTGGGGCGGGATCACGTCAATTCGATGCCGAGCGACTGCGGAAACCGCGCCAGTTCCTCGGGCGTAGAGTCATTCGGTACAGAGCAGCCGGGCCCCGCAATATACTTGGCTCCCGCAGCCTTCCAGGCATCGGTCCACTGCTGGTGAATCTCCGGTTCGGTCAGCTTTGTATAGTGGAGTTCGTCGACGCCGGCCAACAGCGTTTGGCCATACAGCTTGCGCACCTCGGAGATCTGAATTCCGCTGCCCGCGATCGAATGTTGCAGAATCGGAAACGAGAAATCCGTATACTCGCTCAGGAATGGGCGTTCCAGATTGTGCAAATGCAGCACCGTCAGCTTGGTGTCGGCGAGAGCATCGAAGATACGTTTGTCGTAAGGACGCGTATTCTGGTGATAATCCTCGAGGGTCCCAGCCGGGCTCCAGGCGTTCATCACGCTCACCAGTGCCCCGGAGATCCCGGTCTTCTTGGCTTTCTGGATGTGGTTGATGGTGGACTGCGTGATAGCTTCGAGAGCGCCATGCCATTTATCGAGATTGTCCAGACGGAACTGAGTGAACTCTTTCAGTCTTGCTCCGCTAGCCTCTTCCGTTCTGGGCAGGCCGGCGAATTTCGGTTGCCCAAAATACAGACCCTGGGCGGTCATGAAGGGGCCATAGAGTGTATCGATGAAATACGCGTCCCCATTCAGTCCGCTCCGGACCGCATCGAGCGTCACCAGTTGCTCCGGATAGGGGTTATCGAGCGGCTTCAGTTCCCACCAGTTGCCCGTTGTCGATGGCGGATAATTGAAGTCGTTCATGACTTTGACGATGTCGGTCTTGTATGTGCGGTGAAACTTAAGGTGATCCTGCGCCTCAAGCAGTCCGGTGGGACGTTTGAAGTGGTGATAGAAGGTGTACGAAGGCCGGTCGACATCCTTCCCGCTGAGTGCCCGGTCCACTCTTTCCTTATGCGATAGCTTGGAGCGGATCGGAGCTGACAGAAGGGACCGCGAAGACAACAGCAGCCCTGCAGCAGCAGCCGTAGACGAAAGAAAATTGCGTCGATTCATCATTTGTTTCTCCTCTTGGAGTTGCCTCTTGGTCTGAAAGTGCCCGAGGGAGCCCACGCCGATGCGGAGGCTCCCCGGAGCGCCGGTCAGAACGTGATTCGCCCGCCCACCTGAATAGTGCGAGGCGTGTTGTAGGTGGATGTGATTTGTCCGAAGGTGGAGCTGCCGAACGTGGTGCCCGGCGCTCCGAACCATGGGTGGTTGAAGAGATTTCGAGCATCGATTCGAAGCGCCACATTCAGACGCTCGTGCACCGCTATGTTCTTGTGCAGGGATGCGTCCCAGTTGCCCGCACCCGACCGCGGGGCGCGCAGGGAGGTTGTGGCCTTGGGGGCATTGCCGAAGGCGAACTCCGGCACCGCGGTAAACGCGCTGGGGTTGATGTAGCCCGACAAGCGCGAGTAGATGCTTCCGCCAGTAGCCAGTGGAATGCCGGGGTTGATGTTGGGCCGCTGCACTGCCGCACCCAGCACGCTGTTCACGTCGGTTTGAACGATGGCCAGCGGAAATCCGCTCTGGTAGTAGGTAACGGCGTTCACTTCCCATCCGCCAACGAACCGATCCAACCACCCGCCGCGGTTCAAGAGCCACTCTCCTTTGCCGACCGGCAACCGGTAGGTTCCGGCTAAGGTCACGCGGTGCGGAACGTCGATAAACGAGCGGCCCCACTCCGACTTCAGATCGTAGATGTTTTGCGGGCCGTAGTTGGACCCGCCCGACGGGCTGGAGGTCTCGTACGACCCGTCATAGTTGCGCGACCATGTGTACGTACCCAGGAAGGAAAGACGGCTGGAAAAATGCTTTTCCACGCGCGCCGAAATCGAGTTATAGCTCGACGCACTATCATTCGTAATCACGTTGACCGATGCAAACTGCGGATACGGCAGAAGGGTTTGCAGATACGGAACCGTCTTCTGCCCGATCAGGCCCGAGCCGCCCGATTGGTAGTATGGATTGGCAGTTGCGGCATTCAGCACCGAGGCACCCAGCGAATAATACTTGGGATTGAGCTGATCGATGTTGGTGCGCCCGCCGCCGGAAGGCGACGCGCTTCCGCCTCCCTGCGGCGAGGGCAGAAGATGATGGCCGCGCGAACCTACGAAATTGACCTCCAGCACGGTGTCCTTGGACAACTGCCGCTGAATACCCGTTGAGAATTGGTAGATTACCGGCGTTTTGATGTTGCTGTCGTAGGCCGCAATCGGGTTGCCGATGCCGGTCAGCAGACCGCTCGCGCTTCCCGATGGCGCCTCTGGCCCAGAGGGGAATGGGTTGCTCAAAGAGAATCCGGGCGCCACGGTTTGATCGTTGTCTTGGCTGGAGATCAACTGGTTCTCTGTCGTATATCCGGTCTGCAGTGCGGCCGTGGCGTCGTACCGCAACGGTGAGAAGAAGATGCCGCCGCCGCCCCGGAACGTTGTTTTCGCGTCGATCGCATAGGAAAAGCCAACTCTGGGCGCGAACTTCAGCTTGGAGAGTTGTCCGGTCTCGTTCTTGCCTCCGGTCCCGGCAAATTCCAGTCCGCCTACGGTTCCCGGAACGGTCGACGCCAGCGGGCTGACCACGGTCTCATTGAAACCCGTCACCAGGTTGTTGTTTGAGTCCTTAAGTCCGGTCTCGTACTCGTAACGCAAGCCGCCATTGAGCGTCAGGCGCCTGTTGACGCGGAACTCGTCCTGTAGATAGGTGCCCCAATAATGGATGTATTGATAAAACTGCTGCGACTGCTCGATCTGGCCGCTGGCCGGCAATCCCAGAAGGATATCCGCGATAGCGCTTCCGGCCGTCCCGCCAGCCGGGACACCGGGATGCTGCTCCGTAAATGCACCCGTGAAGGTGAAGGAGCCGGACGCATTGGAATAATCGGTAAACGACAGATCGATGGAGCGGTAATCGATGCCGAACTTCAGGCTGTGCCGTCCTTCTTCTTTGGTGATCTGCGTAAACAGATTGCGCGAATACCAGCGAGCCTTCGTCGCCGTCGATACGCTCAGCGAGGTAAAGTTGGTCGGTGTCACCACCGGGAAGAACTTGAACTGGTAGTTGTATTCCGGCAGCCCCAGCGTAGACGGATCGAAGCCTGTGCTCAAAGGATAGATGTTGTTCGGAAAACGGTTGAAGCCAAACCGCACGCTCAGCACCGTGGTGGGGTTGAGTGTAAAAATGTTGTTCAACACCGTCGCATCTACATGGCGGTTGTAAGTAATCGAGCCCGAACCGGGCGCCGTGCCCAGCGCATCGCCAAATGGGATCAGGCAGAAATAGCGCAGATAGGAGAAATTCGCGGTCCACCACTTGAAGAATTGCTCGTCGATCTTGCCTACGAACTCCGTGCTGCGGTCTTCCGGCCCCGGTGCCGGAAGCGTATAGTTCGTCGCCCCCGACGCCCGGCCGCTCAGATTCGCATGCGGGTAATAGCTGACAATCGCCTGTCCAACCGCACTCAAGCGCGACGGCGGAATCACATTTTCCACGCCGTTGTAGTAAAACGGCGCTCTGGTTACCGGATCGTAGATGGTGATGGGTTCAGGGGTTCCGGATGAGGACGTTACATAGCTTTGCGAGAAGTTTCCGGCCCGTTCCAGATCCGTTGGAACCGAGTAAGCAGGCGCCAGTATGCCCCGCGACCAGAAGCCTTCATCGGCCAGGAAGAAAAATGTTCGATTGGTGCCGTTATAAACCCGCGGAATTACAACCGGGCCGCCCAGCGATACCGCATAAAGAGCGTTCGGCGTATTGGGCCGTGCAATGCCATTGCGGTTGTTAAAGAAGGTATTGGCGGTCAGCGTGGTGGGGGCGGTTACACCGTAAAGAGATCCGTGAACGGCGTTCGTGCCCGATTTCAGCAGGGTGTTGTAAACGCCGCCTCCCGTTCTTCCCACTTCCACGTCGTAAGTCGTTACATGCACCTTGAGTTCCTGCGTGGCCTCCGAGGCTGGAATAATTACCGGGCGATTTACCGTATCTGTGATGGGTATGCCATCCACCAGGTACTGGTTGGTCGATTCCGGGCTTCCTGCAATCGACACCGTCGAAATGTCGCTCTGGTCGATCGATCCGGAGCCGCGAATCACCGGAAGCACGTTTTGCGACACGTTGATAACTGTATATTGGTTGCGGCCGTTGTTGGCCGATGTGGGCAGATCGACAAGTTTTTGGTCTTCAAGAACCGTCGACGTTGAACCATTGGTGGTATCGAGCAGCGGCGTGTCGGCAGTTACTTGAACAGTCTGTGCAATGTCGCCGACGCTCAGCGCAACATCCACCGTGACCGACTGCTGCGTACCCACCACAATGCCCTCGCGGCTGAAACGCTTGAAGCCCGCCGCCTCCACCACGATCTGATAGGTGCTTGGATCCACGCGCGTAAAAGCATACTGCCCCGACGAGTCGGATACCGCATCTTGCGTAAGTTTGCGGGACTCGTCAATGAGGGTAACTTTGGCGCCGATCAAAACGGAACCGCTGGGATCGGCTACCAACCCGCGCACTTCTCCGTGATACGACTGTGCGAACAATGCCGCCGGGATGAGCAAAAGCAGCGCGATGAATGCATTGCGTACTGAAATCATTTCAATCCTCCTGAAGGATGAAAAAGGCGAGGGAAGGTCCGTTGTTGCGCACAGACCTTCATGGGCGCCGGATACACCTCCGGCATGCGATGTTCACTGAAAGATAGGACTTTGAGATAAAGCGCGGATGTGCGCTTAGCTTGCGGAGGAAGGACAACAACCGAAGCGCGCACTGTTCAGGAAAAAGCGCGCGGGCAAAGCTGTTGGAGATGCGGATTGGGTGTGGATGTGGGACATCGGATCAGCCTCGTCGAACTTGCGCAAACCGGGATAGCTCCGCAAAGGTACTGTCATGAGTTGCTGTCGGCAATGGATAGGGACCGATAAATAAAACGCGTGCAAGGAAGGATTCCCCTGCTGCGCCAGATTGTCGATTGTGGGTGTGCGATTGTGCCTGCGCAGGGGAATTACCTGTCGCCGCCGATGGGATCAGCAACAACAGGTGGTGCGACAGCCAAGCGAAATGTGGTGCATAAATGCCATATGCTCTTGAAACCCTACAACCACGCGACAAGCAGAGATATTAGCTGAAGCATAATATCGATTGGAAATCCTGTCAACCTGTAATCTCTTCCATGTTAATCTCTCCCATCTGGCAACACCTCGGATCATTCTAGCGAAGTTGATCTTCGGCAGCGAAGTTGCCGAAGATGCCTCGCGGTGTTCTGGATCTGTCCGCACTGCGACCGCGGGCAGCGTTATTGCTGCGCATACTGCCATGTGCCCGACGTCGCCGTCTTCGAGAACTTTCGCAAGCACTTCATCCAGGCGGGACTGATCGGCGAGCGCTTCGCTCCGGTGATTGCGGCAGCACAACAGAGGAACGTCGAGGGGTTGGTCCAAATTGAAGATGAGGTCTTCTCACTTCTGGAATCCGTGGAAACGCTCTATCGCGGGATGGACAACTCTCTGCGCTTTGCAGCCGAAGCAAAAGTGTCGCAACCAACTTAACTTAGGAGGCGTCATCAAATTTGCTATATGCTCGGGTGCGGAAGTTTGTTGCCTACAGTGTATTTCATAAATAGGTACGGCCTCAGGATGGGCACTTTCGTTTGAGGCGGGTTGGCTGTTGAACTTCTGTTATGAAGAAGCGACAGAAGTTGTTGACCGACAAACAGTGGGAACTGATTGAGCCCTTGCTTCCCCAGCCGAAGCGGCGGCGGGACAACCGAGGCCGACCCTGGGCATCGAACCGGGCGTGTTTCGAAGGCATCCTGTGGATTCTGCAAACCGGCGCGGCGTGGCGTTTTATGCCCGACGAATTTCCCTCGCCCCCGACCTGCTGGCGACGGCTGAGGCAGTGGGAAGAGCAGGACGCGTGGCTCGACGCTTGGCGGGCGCTGCTCGGGGCGCTGGACGGCGAAGGCCTGCTGCAATGGGACGAATGCTTTCTGGACGGCAGCTTCGCTCCGGCCAAAAAGGGGGCGCTGCGGTCGGTAAAACCAAGCGTGGCAAGGGCACGAAGTGGATGGTATTGGTCGACGGTCAAGGTCTTCCGCTGGGAGTTCGGCTGGAAAGTGCCTCTCCGGGAGAAGCTCGTCTTGCGGAAGCCACGCTCGCCGGAGTCCGCGTCCCGCGCCGCAAAGGACGTCCGCGGCAGAAGCCGAAACGGGTGATCGCCGATCGCGCCTACGACTCCGACCCTCTGCGCGAACGGCTGAGAAAGCGCGGCATCGACCTCATCGTCCCCTATCGCAAGAACAGCAGGTGCCGGCGATACGAGGACGGACGCAAGTTGCGCCGCTACAAACGCCGCTGGATCATCGAGCGGACCAACGCATGGTTCGGTCAGTTCCGCCGCCTGCTGGTCCGCCATGAACATCTGATCTCCACCTACCGCGCCTTCTGCTATCTCGCCTGCTTCTGGATTACCCTGCGCCGGTGTTTATGAAACACGCTGTAAGCTTTGCATTCAAACGCAAAGGATTAGCGCCCGCCGAATTGCGGCCCTCGCATGGGCGACACTTTCATATTCATGAACTTTCATTCCAGGATTGACATTCCTCCGCTTGGGCATTAAATTGTAGTTAGTGAGTCGCCCAAACCATGAGCGTCTCGCCTTTTGAGAATTCAATGGCCAATGTCTTCACTCCCGCGATGTGTATGTGTAGCTGTCAGAGCTGCGCTGTGCGGGCGTGTCCATCCGGCTAGATTCCGAAACAAGAATCTCGAATCCCGATGACCCATCCGCCAGTAGGCGCGGTGGGTTTTTGATTTTTAGTGCGCAGTTAACAGTTGTCAGCCTGTGCTGATCGCTGTCAGTTGTTGCAAAGGCGCCGGTGGTGAAGTGGCTAACGCGCAGGTCTGCAAAACCTGTATTCGCGGGTTCAATTCCCGCCCGGCGCTCCAATCTCAAATACAAGCAAAGCTGGACTCTTCAAGTGACGATGATCTTTACATTTCGAATGTCGATGGCCATGCGCCCCCCAGGCGGTCGCAGGCCAGTTTCGGAAGTCTGAGTTCGTCGACTCAATTTCCTTTCTGGCAGCCGCCTGGGGTTTCCCCGACGGCTTAGTTGTTTCTGAATGTTTATTGAGCAGCCAAAAGGAGATTGTGTTGAGCACATACGACCCGCAGGATTCTACTGTCGCAATTCATGGCGGACGATCACTGGACTGTCACGCCAGTTCGATTCTCTTTCCGCTCTATCAGACCAGCACCTTCGTTCACGATGCAGTCGGAGTCGATAAAGGGTTCAGCTACTCGCGGGTTTCCAACCCAACCGTAGACGCGCTGGAAAAGGTAATTGGCGCGCTGGAAGGGACGCCCCCGGCTGTCTGTTTTCGCACGGGCATGGCAGCAATTACTACGCTCTTGCTTTCGGTGCTCAAGTCCGGCGATCACGCGGTTCTCTCTGACGTGGTCTATGGCGGGACCATGCGCCTCTTTCGCGAAGTTCTCGACGATCTGGGGATCACTGCGTCGTTTGTCGATACTTCCGATGCCACCAACGTCGAAGCTGCGATCACTCCGGCAACCCGCATCCTCTTCATCGAGACTCCCGGCAATCCGACGTTGAAGTTGACCGACATTGAAGCGGTAGCGCGGATTGCAAAGCGTCATTCGATCCTTCTCGCCGTCGATAATACGTTTCTTACGCCGATTCTGCAGAAGCCATTGGAACTCGGTGCGGACATTTCGGTGCTTTCTACAACCAAATACATCGACGGCCACAATGCAACCGTCGGCGGATCGATCGCGACGCACGATGATAAGCTGTTGGAGCGCATTCGCCTGGTCCGCAAGACCATCGGCACTACGCAGGCTCCCTTCGAAGCATGGCTCACGCTGCAAGGAATAAAGACGTTGCCGGCACGTCTCCGGCTCCATTGCGAGGGCGCGGCAGTCATCGCTCGGTGGCTTGAAAATCATCCGGACGTCGAGCGCGTCTACTATCCGGGACTGGACTCGTTCCCACAGAAGGCTTTGGCCGAAAAGCAACAGCGCGCGCCCGGTGGGATCATTGCATTCGAATTGAAAGCCGGAGTGGAAACGGCCGTTCGCGCGTTGAATAGCGTAAAGCTCTGTTCGCGCGCCGAGAGCCTGGGTGGCCTGGAGACGCTGATCACTCACCCACCTTCGACAACCCACGCGGATCTCGACCCCAAATTGAGGCGCGGACTGGGCATTTCCGACGGCCTCATCCGGCTCTCGGTTGGACTCGAAGCTCCCGAAGACATCATCGCTGATCTGGAACAGTCCTTTGCAGCCGCTGCTTCCAGCAACGCATCGGAAGAGGTTACTCATGAAATTCGCTAGCCGTCTTGTCAGCTTCGATCCCGCGCCGGGCGACCGCTTCCGCCCAATCTCCACACCGATCTATCAGACCGCAACGTTTGAGCAGCAGCACGCCGACTCGTTTGGCGAATACGACTATTCGCGCAGCGGCAATCCGACTCGCTCAGTCCTTGAAAAGCATCTGGCCACGCTGGAAAACGGAACTCGCGGCTTCTGCTTTTCCAGCGGCATGGCAGCCATCCGTACCGTTACTGGGCTGCTAAGGACCGGCGACGAGATCCTTGCCGATAGCGATCTCTATGGAGGCACCTGCCGGTTATTTTCCAAGGTGATCGACCGCAACGGCGTTATTGTGCACTACGCCGATGCTCGTGCTCCAGAGCAATTTGAACAGCAGATCACTCCGCGCACCAAGCTAGTCTTTGTAGAGTCGCCAACCAATCCGCTGTTGCACGTTATTGATGTGCGACGCATGGCGGCCATCGCTCACGCGCACGGAGCGCTGTTGTGCGTGGATAACAGTACGTTGTCTCCCTACCTGCAGAACCCTCTCGATCTCGGCGCGGATATCGTTCTGCACTCAGCAACAAAGTTTCTCAGCGGCCACCATGATGTGACCGCCGGAGCGATCGTCGTGAAGGACGAAGCGCTGGCCGGGCAGATCTACTTTTTACAGAATGCCGAGGGCAGCGCACTCGGGCCATTCGATTGCTTTCTGCTGCTGCGCGGCATCAAGACACTGAAGCTCAGGCTGGATTGCCAGCAGCGAAACGCGCTGGCGATAGCGAGGTTTCTTGCCAACCGCAAAGAAATCAAACAGATTTACTACCCTGGATTGAATGAAGACAGCGGCTATGAGTTACAGCGTTTCCAGGCACGCGGAGCTGGATCGGTGCTGAGCTTCACCACAGGTTCCGTCGAGGTCTCGAAGGCCATTGCCGAACACGCGAAGTTCTTCCACATCACGGTCAGCTTCGGTAGCGTCAACTCTTCGATCTGCATGCCGGGAACGATGTCTCATGCCAGCGTTCCGCCCGAACTGCAGGCGGAGCGCCGTCTGCCGCCGGATCTGGTGCGCATCTCGGTTGGAATCGAGGATGAAGAGGATCTGATCGCCGATTTGGATCAGGCAATTAATCTGGCAGTTTCCAGTCAGTCGTCGCAGTCGTAGAAATATATTATTGGCATCGAAGAGATCGCGTTCCTCGATTCATATATTGACTGGGCAATCCTCTGTTGCTATCCTTGTAGTTGGTTGAGCTAAAGAATGCAAAATAAATTCTCTAGTGCGCTCTGTTGTTGTCTGCTCCTCGGCGGGCATCTGGAGAATAGCGCCTATTTTTAGACAGCCGGTTCATTCCGGACGCTTGACTTCAGACCACTCGGATTCCTGAGTGGTTTTTCTTTTCCCGCCACTCGCTGTGTTCTCTAGCTCCAGCAATCGGTCTGTAGCACCCCACCATTACGTTTAGAAGATGCCTATGCTTTATACAACAACAGATAATCCTACCTCTGAACTTGAAGAGATGGATTCGTACATTGCGCGCTGCCGGATCGGAGAGATCAATGCCTCGCGCGGTGGAGGACGCAATCTGAAGGGGCGAATCGGCAATACGCCATTGCTGCGCTTGGAGCATATGATTGCTGGCGCTGATTCGCGTCTTTTCTTGAAGTTGAAGAATGGCATTGAATCTCCCCCAACTCTAGATAAGTCCCCGAAGGGGGCTCATCGAATAGAGCCCCTTCGGGTTGTCCACTCTACAGTGGGTTGATATGGCTCTGTTAGAGAGTGACGAAACTCTTTAGCAGACGACTGCAACCGCGGCCTGGACGTGAGCCAGTTTCCGCTTCTGCATGTCATAACGGAAGATAGGCTCAGCCTTCCCGCCGTTGAACGAGTCCATGTAGAAAACGTTGTCTTTGACAAATACGACGCCGGCGACGTTGTTCTGTGCGACCGATGCCCGTATGCCGTTGGTGCGTTCCGCAATTGCATCGATCGCTTCCTGCGGAAACACATGAAAGAGAATGGATCCCGTGCCACGCCCACCGCAAACGATGGTGTGAACAGCCTGGGCCCAGGCCTTCCGGTTCTCAGTCTTGCCCTTGCCCCACGCAGCAACGATGCTGATGAGGTTGGACGACTGCTCTTTGTGCTTCTCTTCGGTAATCTTGACCTCAGCGCGAGCCTTCGCGATTGCCTTGCGGGCAACCTTGATGCTCTCCTGCTGTCCGTTTTCCTTGGCGGTTGCGAATTCAGCTTCCGCCTTCTTGAGAAGCGCTATTTTGAGATCCATGACTTCGCGTAGCATATTGTTGCCTGTAGCGAAAGCATGGAACACGAGACGTGATTCCTCGAGCATTGCTTGCGTGGGAGTGTTGCCAACGAGCAAACCCTGGAACTGACGGATTTCCATCGGTTTGTCCATCATCTCAACCAGGTCCTTGCGGAGGCTGTTGTACATGAAGCCGATCATGTCGGTAGGCTTCACTTCCAATTCCACGAGCTCTGAGACGGACTTCACGTTCTTCATCTTCAACCAAGGGGCCTTGCCGCATTTCGCTTGGATTTCCTTGATTTTGGAGAGGTCAGCCCGAGTGTTGTGCTTCAACGAGTCGATCTCTTTCTGAAGTTCCTCCACCAGTTCATACATCTCATCCATCATTCCGGCTGCGATGCAAGAGGACATGGTGTCTGTAATAACGCCGATTTGATTACCCAGCGACTTTAGGGCAATAAACTCGAGGCTATACATGGGGGACTTCAGTCGTGATGCTTTGGTTTTGGTGACGACGTAGGTCGATTCGAAATCAAACCGATCCTGTACGAACTTCGGGTACAAACCTTCGTCAACGACGCAGATTTGGTCAAAGTCGAAATCACCACCATTTTTCTTCGCGGTCTGTGAATGCAGCGTGTAGGTTCCGTCGAGGAACAACTGCTCGTCTGCAACAAAGGCCGACTGCGTGTCAGTGAGCCTCATTGAGTCCATCAGAAAGGCCACCGCAGCATCACGGTTGCAATTCATCATGGGCAACAGGTCTTCCTTCATGCGGACGGGGTAGCGAACGCACAGCGATCGTGCGGACGTGAGACTCGTGAGTGCCATTTCTCCAGGAATCCAGTCGGAGCCGGAGACAACACCACCGTTCTCATCAAGAAACAGGAAGCCGTCATCGGCCAGCGCAAAGCCTGGGAGATGCATGCCGCCCCCTGTGAGAACTTTGTAGGCCCACTTTGCAAGCAGTTTATCCACCTGACGGTAGATGTACGGGTGCTGGCAGATTTCACCAGAGCCGTCCGCGAGTAAAGTTGCTTCCACAGTTCTCATAAGTTGATCCTTGGTGTCACCTTTAGCGAATTCGTCAAGCGAAATCTTTTGACCGATCTGGTTGACGACAGCTTCATGGTTGCCCGCTCTCCATGCATCCTTGAGTGACTGCATAGCTTCGCGTGCCTTGGGTATCAGCTCCGTGAGAATGGTATCCACCGAAGCGTGCTGAGTGACTGTGTACGAGCTGGAAAAGACCAGTTCGCGAGAAACTTCACGGAGACCAACAACGAGCGGACCGGTAAACATGCGATCAGTCCGTGAATCGTAGTTCCATGGTTTCAGGTGAGGCACCGGTTTGCAGGATGACTCGGGGATAATGATGTCAGCGCCGATGGCCTGAGCGACATCATCCTTCATCACCTTGAAGGAGCCTTTTCCGTTCTCCAGCGCGAAGCCGAGACGAAATTGGTAAAAAGCTTTGCTGGGGGCGTCAAGGCGAGCAAACAAACTCTCGCTAATCCACCCTCTGCAGTCGTTAGTTCCCAGTTCGTTATCGGGAACAACGAGTACCGTACCTTCCACATCCACAATCCTCTTGCAATCTGAGGTCTGAATGCCGAAGTACGAGATGAGTGCTTCTGGCCAGTTCTGAAAACGCGCGTGGAGCATAGGTGCATGCACTTCGTCTGCGAAATAGAACTTGCCATTTTTTGCACCACTACCAGATCCGACGAGACGATACGTTGTGTTGTCGAACTGGATATTGAATAGACCGTCTGCAACATTAGCCGATTCATTCCATTCCATCATCTCAGTGGGTACAGTTACGAGAGCCACTTTGAGTGAAGGGTATAGGTGTCCTGCAACAGTGTTATCAAGCCAAATCTCACTGCCAGGAAGTGTCTTTCGTTCCGTTACCTTACCTTGAGTGTCCAAGTCAAGGATAGCGATTTTGCGAGTCCGAGTGATCATTGTGTGTTTTCTCTTTTCGTGGGGTTAAGTCACGGAACACACACAGGTTGACCACAAGCAGACATCGCTTGGGTTTCTATGGCGGTTCGTGAGTTACATTGAACCAACCAAAGAAACCGGTTAGCGAACAAAAATCCTCGACTTAGCTGTCAAGGTAGCTCAGAAAGATAAACGCGGGTGAGAACTATCAACCGGGTTATCTACTGAAAACCGTTCGCTCCACCGCGCCCGTAGGCGGGAGAGAAATACAAAACTCGAAGCCGTCCAACTAAGATATGGAAACAACCCACTTATTTAGTTGACCAATAGTACACCGTAAACCCTGTGTTGCGGCAATTATCTTATGGGGAATATGGCTTTAGTTTTACTCCGCTATTTTCTGGAGGCTGTGACTTGCGACGTTGACGGGGCACCCGCGAAGGTGGCCCCTGTCTGTACGGTAATGAGAGTGAGAGACCGATCTGAGGCTCGTGGATACTATTTTCTGGCGACTGGCGCTTTCACGACTACCAGGCGTCCGTCTTCTATCTCCGATGCTGTTGTCCACAGTTGGACCATCATAAAGGGCCGCTGGGTTCGCACGCAGTCGAGAAGTGCGTCTTTCTCTGATACCTCCTTACTTATTACTGGTAATCCATCCTTGATCTCGCCGACGTAGAACTTGCAAAACGTCGTATCCTGCCCCGCCGAGCCCTTGCGGGGCTTCCTGACCTTCTCTACGCTGACACTGCTCCTGGTTGCAGCGGTGCCCTTCTCCGCACTATCGGTCGCGTTCAAGGCTTCTCCTCTCCGTCGACAATCCCTGTCGACATTACCTGTTTTGTTTCCGAATGGATCTGCGTTTCGGTGACCTGTCCAATAAGCAGTCCAGCAGGGTTGAGTGGACTCCGGTCAAAGTCGGCCAGGCGCACATCGTAAGATTCGACGATCTCGTCTACCACCTCATTTTCCGAGCCAGTCATCCGGTTTACGGTCCGTACACCTGTGACGGTATACAGCATTGGATCTGTCGGCGAGTTAGTGATTTCCGATAGCTTGAAGACGCT
>Ga0326727_10014562_pt1 | contig 17100 bp, 14 predicted proteins | sample MB2enrmetagenome_FD_207643 | JGI IMG/M metagenome (GOLD analysis project Ga0326727, IMG submission 207643) | Lab enriched peat soil microbial communities from McLean, Ithaca, NY, United States - MB29MY | ecosystem: Environmental > Terrestrial > Soil > Wetlands > Peat | place: USA: New York...
CACCATTGCTGAAGGCTTATCTGGAGGGATCGAGAAAGGCTCCATCACATTTACCATAGCACAGCAATACGTTGATGAGGTAATGCTGGTTAGAGAAGAGTCGATTAGGCATGCGGTTTATCTGGTTTGGAAAAATGAAAAGCAAGTGGTGGAAGGCTCTGGCGCGGCGGGAGTCGCAATGCTGCTGGAAAACAACGACTCATTCACTAAGCAAATCGTGGCTATAGTTGTGACTGGCGGAAACATCGACGACTCCCTGTTGAAGAGCATAATAGCTTCAGAAGAAGAATAATCGGTGTTAGCCTAGTTTGTAGCCGATTTTTCGCAGGAACTGCCGTCGCTCCTTAATGTCAGCGTCGGTTTCTACGCCGTTACTTTTTGAGCCGTCAACAACACCGATAATGCCTCTTCCCTGAGCGGTTTCAGCAATTATTACTTCTAGCGGGTTAGCTGTAGCAGCGTAAATGGTGCACACCTCAGGCACCTTCTTGATTTTATCAAGAACGTTTAATGGATAAGCATTTTTTATAAAGATGAGAAAACTGTGTCCGCAGGCAATTTCAAAGGCTTTCGCGGCTGCCAGTCGACGCAATTCCTCGTCGTTTCCCTCGTGCCTAACCAAACAAGGTCCTGAACTCTCGCAGAAACCAAGGCCAAATTTAATGTTTGGGACAGAGTTAACCATGGCTTCATAGAGGTCTTCAGCAGTTTTTATGAAGTGAGCCATACCTAAGATGATGTTGCAGTCTTTCGGCGGGTCAATCTTAACTGTTTTAAACTCCAAACCTTAAGCCTCCTCAACTAAAGACATCAGCGCTTTTAGCATATAACTTTTTTAAAACGATTAGCAAGTTGATTTTTTTGATAAATCCGTGCTAAAGCAAGCGTTTAACAATGTACATTGGGGCTCCTTTTTTAACGATAAATTTTATATGTTTCAATGCGTTGCATAGATTCATCGTGCAAGAAGCAGTTTTTGCACAATAAACAGGTATAAGGAGTTGAAAAGTAGTGTCCGAGAAAGAAATGCATAAGGCAACTTGCTCTGAATGCGGTCAAGAATGTGAAGTCCCATTCAAACCAGACCCAAACAGGCCAGTTTACTGCCGAGAATGCTGGGCTAAGAAACGACCAGCAAGATCAAGACGATATTAAGCTCACCGCTTAACCATTAAATCTCTAAATTTATTCATTATTTTTTTTTATATTTTTCATCATTTTTCTGCGTTAACCCTGTTTTTGCCCGAACAAAAGCTAAATATCATTGAATTGTTAATCAATTGGAAAGTCAGGGCCGGTAGTTCAGCTGGTATGAACGCTTGACTTGCACTCAAGAGGTCGGGGGTTCAAATCCCCCCCGGTCCACTTTGTCTTGTCAAAAGTAGCTTGATTTAAGCTTATTTCGTTTTTTTGAGTCTTTTGAAGTCCCTTAGACTCAGAGTTTCGCTAAGACTATTCAAGAATCCTGCATCACCAAGAAGCACGAGTTCCTCTGATAGAGGCTTAACTTTTTTTTTAATTTGATGTTTCAAGAAATAACTATAGTTGTAATTGAAGCTCTCTGATTAACGCAAATATTCAATCTCTTTTTGGCTAAACAACGTGTTTTCAGCCTCAGTTGGTAGAAGCAATGGAAATTTGGGCTTAAAAGGCTTTTCCAATTAATTCCTCTGCCGAAGTATCTTTACTTTTTTGGAAAATTAGATAACCTTAAGAAATCCAACGTTTAACAAGAATGATGAAATGAGGGATAGAATTGTCAATAGATGTATTCCTTCAGAATTCGCAGTTACATGTGACTTTCAGTAATATTACGGTAGAGCCATCACCTATTTGTCCAAGATTAAATATTTGTTTGGAAATCGACCAAGGCGCAATAAATTTTCGCCAAGCGACCCCACCTACAGCTACGCAGTACGTAAACCTAAGTAATTTGATTGCAGAACTAAAAATGATTGGAGCTAACGGCGAAGAGTATTATGTAGGTCAGCTTTTCCCCAATCAGTCTTCAATAACTTTATACAGCAACTCAAAAGCGACACTTATATTTAATCTTAATTTAGACCATTTTACGCTGGCACAAATAGAAAAGCTGAGAGAATCCAAAGACCTACAACTTGTGGTTCATTCTGTTTTCACGTACACTTTCGCTTTCCAGCCTTTTTCTAATGACAACACAGGCTCAGCTAATTTAAAATTCAACATATCAAAAAGTGATTGGGTAGAAAAGTATCTGCCAGCATTGGGCTTCAAAACTGTTTCACTGATTGAGGTTCCTCAGCCTATCGACTCTGCGTTTGCTGAAACCATTAGTCATGTTAATGATGCTTGGAAGCAGTACTCAGTAGGTGAATATCACAGAGTGATGACTGATTGCAGAAAAGCCATGGAAAGCTTATCGGACAAAATTAAGAGCAAAGGCTTCCAAAAAGAAGTTACGGAAGAAGGCAAAAAAATTATTGTTCCAGACTGGGATAAATTCCTTGATAACGAGGAGCTTGGCGAAGTAGTAGCAACAATCAATGAAATATCGAGGATAACTGCAACTGATGCTCATCCAGGAAGAATAATTTGCAGAGTAGACGCCGTTTTCGCTCTCATGAATACCACTGCGACGGTAAACTTGGTAGTGCGCAAATATGAGCAACTACAAACTTAAGAAATTGGTTCCCCAGTGACCGAAGCAATTCGCTTTCTTGAAATCATCGGTCAACATAAATTATCATCGTTTCGTTATTCCCAATTCACAACGCTTAAATCAATTCAACTTGCAATAGCAAGAATGCTTGAGAAAATGACTAAACAGCGAAAACTTGGATTTTTTAGCGTTCTTTTAGCGCTAACGCTTCTTTCTTCCGTTATTTGTGGTGCTTACGCTCAAAGCAGCCCAACGCCTTCAGCCTCAAGTCTTCCCACGGGTCAGGTTCCGCCCCCCTCTATATCGAACACTCCTCAGTCAGTATTCAATAGTATGGGCATCGTTTCGGGATATGGGATTGGCGTTCAGCTTAACGTGCCAGGTTGGGGATGTAACTTGCAAGCGGCGAAGAGCAATGGTTTGGCTGGATCATGGGGTGGTCCGGCTGGTGCATGCGGGTGCGGACTTGCTATACAGTACCCTATTGATAACAGCACCATGGCTTTCAATATGGGCGTTACTTCCAGCTTTGACGGCGGGCCAGGTGCCTTTGGTCTTGATAATGGGAATTTACCTTACGCTCTCTACGTTTCCTGCAATGGCACAACAATCCCGATAAACTTCTTCAACTGCGCATATTTTGACGCGTCGACAACCAACATAACTTACGTCGGTAATCTCCCAACATTTAATAACACATTTACCTTCCACAACATTTCACTTAACACATACGGACAAGGTTCTTCAACCGTCACTCTCACATTCATTCAACAGTTTACCTTCAACTGGACTGTCATGACCATTAAATGGGATACAGATCTAGACCTCAGCAACATGAGCCTTTATTCTCCTGTCACGCAACAAGAATTCCCCCCTGGAGCTAGCTACTCGTTTAATCTGGTATACGTTGTTGGGCTTCAAAACCTTACCGCAAGCTGGGCAAACCAAGCTGGCTCGCCAAACCAAGCTGCCATGCTGGAGCCTACAGATATAACGCCAACCGGAATCTACTTTACCGCGACTAATGGTTTAGGCTACCAGTACAGTTTAGCCAACATGAACTTTGCCGATTCCTACACTGAAAATCAGGGAAACACCCAAATTCCAGATCAGACCGCACAGGCCTATTTTGAGCCTATGCCGTCGAACATTGAGGGCGCTGGGGGTAAATCGGTTATGTGTTATCAAACTTTCAACGGATTAACTTACGGCGTAACCACGGGCATAACCAGTGACCCAACAATAGAAATCTCGCATAATCCTGTCCCTTCGCATAGTAGCATTTCACTCAGGGTGCTTGCGCTTCCTATCATAATAGCAATTGTTGCTGTGGCGGTAATTTTAGGCGTTACAATAGTGTTTAGGCACAGGCGGCGTCAAGTTCAAAAAATTCCCTTATTGGCTTCTCCATCAGCAAGCTGACGTACCTTCCATTCAAGCCTACAAGCACTATTCAAGCTTGTTTTAGCAAAATGCAATGACATACCATAAATTGATTGTTTAATCAACTCTGAGATGTAAATGCAAGAAACGGGCGCGACTGGCAAAAAAAAGGTTTATATTTCCAAAATTAATCTCCGTTATCTCCGTAGTGATGATTATGCTCATTTTTTTAGCCTTCTTCTTACTTGTCAAAGAAGAGGCAGTGAAAACTGGCCTGATGTCAGCATTAATGTTTTCTCAAACAACAGATCCGCTTGATCTTTCGGGTTTAATTCAAGTTCTCAGTGCGATAAGTTCAATTGCTGTAATCCTTGGAGTCGTGTTCATTGTAGTTCAGCTTCGACAGAACAACAAGTTAATTGACTTAAATGCGAAGTTAACGGATGCAACTTTTCAGCAAAATAAATCCAACATCTCCTTTGAATTAATGGAGAAATTGACGGAGGAATCATTTGCTAGGCGAAGAAGCTTCATGTGGCAGACGGTTAAGAAGTACCAAGCTTCTAATTGGGAAGGCTTTGATGATAGTAGGGATGACTTTGAGATACGAGACTTCGCATACATGTACGACCTTTTTGGTCAAATGGCAAAGGAGGGCTTAATTGATCTCGAGACGCTTGCTAAAACATTCAAGTTCCTTGTGGCGTTAGATTGGGAAGCATTCGAGCCTGCCGCAAAGCACATCATGAAGCGCTATAACCTAAAGCAAAATGAGATATTCTCAAATTTTCAGTGGCTCGCTTACGAAACGGAGAAAATATTAAAGCAAAAAGGAAGCGATTTCCCGAGAATTACTCATCCTGAGAACGGAGGTTAAGCACTCTGCGCCTATTTGTTTGTAGCTGCTAGTAACATGCCGTTAATTTAGTACAAACATGCTAGCGACGCTTGATTGTTTTTCAAAATTTTTACTTATTTTTGCTCTTTTAATCTTTGTGGTTTGACCCAACACAGTTCAAATCCCGCCGGTCCACTTAGATACCAAAGAATTGAATTGATTCCTGTCATTTTGCTAAAGCCTGCTACTCAATTTATCCACATGAGGTCCTGAAAAAATAGGGCGCACAGGAAGAATGGATTCGAATCAATTCACTGGTTTGAATTTTCCCGCTAAGTTAATGAGCATTTATTTGCATTTGTTTCAAGCGAGCATATATCAGAATAAAGCCTTAAAATAGAATTTGGCGTGTAGCGAGACCGTAAAATGAATAAGAAGAAATTAAGATTACTGGTGATTGGATTAGTCATCCTGCTTGCATCATCGGGAATAGCAACATTCGCTATTTTAGCTGGAAATAAAAAATCCTCAGCAGAAAAAATCCGTGTTGCATGTGTCGGCGATAGTATCACGGAGGGAACCGGGTATCCAGCTGATCTTTCGATGCTGCTTGGTGTAAACTATACTGTTGGCAACTTTGGTGTTGGCGGGTCCACGGTCTCTCTTAATTCTCAGAACCCGTATATGAACACGAGCGCATTCCAAAAAGCTACGGAATTCCAGCCTAACATAGTAATCATTATGCTGGGAACCAATGACGCTCACCCAAGCCTTGAGCAATACAATGGAAGTTTTGTGGACGATTACGTGAAGCTGGTTGCCGTGTTCCAAGCGCTTGCAAGTAAACCGAAGATATGGATTGTATTGCCACCGCCCATCTTCAACAATGCATCTGGCATAAGCCCCCAATATTTCGCGCTCACCGTAATTCCCAGCATCGAACAGGCGGCAAAAGAGACTAATCTGCCAGTAATAAATGTGTATTCGGCTTTAGCTAGCTATTCTGATTATTTTCCTGATGGAGTCCATCCCGACAGTGAAGGCGCACAGCTAATCGCTAACGTGATATACGAGGCTATAATCTAACAAAAACACATCTGGCATAACGTCGTAGCTTTTTGTATCAGCATTAAATACGCTAAGCTGCTGCACGTTGAAAGAAAACTCGCTTTTTCCTCGTTGTAAGTCAAGTTTTATTAGCATAAAATGCTTTTAGAGTGTGATTTGGTTTAGGTGGAGAAGCTGAATCAGCTGAGAGGGCGAGCTGTTCCCGTTGACCTAATTCGGACGATAGCTATCGTAACAGTTATCCTGCTTCATGCTTCAAATGACTTAACAATTCAACAAATGAACCAGTTTGAAATCATCCGTTGGACCACGGTTGATATTTACCAATCTATTGGACGAATTGGGGTTCCATTATTTGTGATGTTGACAGGTGCTCTTCTGCTCCAACCCGAAAAAAATGAAAGTCTAAGCGTTTTTTTTAAGAAGCGTTGGGCTCGAATAGGTTTACCCTGGATATTTTGGGGCGGCGCCTACTTTGCCTGGGACTTTTTAGTTGAACACCAAGCATTCACTTCAAACGCCATCATCCAAGGCTTACTGAATGGTCCTTACTACCAGTTTTGGTACCTCTATATGCTCGTTGGCCTTTACCTTTTGACTCCGATCCTGCGTATTTTTATAGATCATGCAGATCAAACGATTTTAAGATACTTTGCAGTTCTGTGGTTTTTGGGTGTAGCCATTCTACCAGTTTTCGGCTTGTTTACCACTTACCAGTTGAATAGTGATGTTTTCAGACTTACTGGGTATGTTGGATACTTCGTTTTAGGCACATACCTTCTTATGGTACAGATACGGCGCTCAACTCTTTCGATTTTTATGATTCTTGGAATGGCTTTGACTGTAATTGGCACTTACGTACTGGCTGCGACTGTTGGAGGGACGGAAATGTACTTCTTTCAACAGTATTTTAGCCCAACACTTATTTTAGCCTCAGTTATGGTGTTTTCGCTGTTACTCACGGTCAAGCCGCCTTCGGTTCAGAAAGTGACCAGCATTTCCGCAGGCAATAGACTGATTAAAGTAATTAGTGAGAACTCTTTAGCGTTGTTCCTGTTTCACGTAATGATACTTGAATCCCTTCAAAGAGGTTATTTCGGTTTTGCAATTAATGGTAACACAATCAATTCCATCATTGGGATTCCATTGATGACAGTAATTGTTTTGTTTGTTTCTCTTGCAATAATTCTTTTGCTGAAAAAAGTGCCATACCTAAAGAAATTAATCGGTTGAAACAACTCAAATCCCCCGTCCACTTTGAGAAGGCTAAACATGTTTTCTAAAAAAACAATTTGGGCTGGTGACAGCTTGGAGCATTTAGGGTTTGCTGAGGCTCTGGAAACTTTAGGAGAAAGAGCGCAAATGCAAATGCGCTATCACGATACTGATTTAGTAATCGTAATTAACCAGAGCCTTCTCAGCCCATCTCTTCAGCTTCATTGTTTGAAACAGCTTATCCATACGCTTATTAAATGATTTTTCAAGATTGACCCCAAGAATACCCAGATTTAATTCCGAATTATTACAGATTTGATTAAACCAGTAGACATTTTCAATGAAGAAAGAAGTTTCCTTAAAGTTTTCAAAAATAACGCACCAGCATATCAGTACAAAAAACGACTTGAAAATGCAAAATTGGGGTGCAAACAAAAGAAGAGTGGTTGATGGAAAGCTATGGCATGACTACTGCGCCGATTAAGGTCACGTGTGTTATTGGTTCAGAAACTTCGTTGTTGTAAACTGGATTTGCTTCTACGGGCACTTGTGAGATTGCCATTACGACGTTTTGGCCGTATATTACTTGACCGAAGACCGTGTATGAAGTGTCGAAGCTTGGGTAGAGATTATTGTTGTTTGCTACGTTGATGAAGAATTGCGTGCTCGCTGAGTTTGGCTGACCCGTGTTTGCCATGGCTATCGTCATGTTGCTGTTTACATTGTCATTGCCTATCTCGTCTTGAATAGTAGGTTCAGTGGTTTTGCCTTCTCCGCCTTGAATCATGAAGCCCGCGAGAACTCTTTGGAAGATAGTGTTATTGTAGTATCCTTCATTTACCAACTTCACGAAGTTGGTTGTGGTTATGGGTTTGTCGTTTCGCATCTGGATAACTATGTCACCCATAGAAGTTATGAAGAGAACCTTGGTCCCGCTTGAACTGTACTCGCCTGCTGGTGAAGTCAGCGGAGTCACGGATGGAAATGGACTGGTTGAAGAAGTTGGAGACGGCGAAGGAGTGTTTACTGCCTGATTAGGACTAGCCTTATGCGAGCCGCTTTGATCAATCACGACGTAGCCGACAATTGCAATGGCGATAACCGCGATAATCGCTATTGCAGTCAGCTTTCGGTTTCTGCCTTGCGTTTTAGGATTGTAAGTTTTAACTTTGCCTTTTCTTTTCGAGCTCATGCCCAGAATAATAAAGCATTTTTTATTTAAACATTTCAGATTTTCACTTCCCCCCGAGGCAACTAAGCTTAAATCTGGGAAAGCTGGTTCGAAAAACAAGTGCCAGAAAGTGCCATCTTAATTATTATTTTGTATCATGATTTTTGAGTCATAACTGTTTTATTAATTTTTAATCAAATAAGTAATACTTTAGGAAAATATGGATGAAATTATATGCGAATTGGATTTTTCGTTTGGGAGTATCCGCCTTCAATTGTTGGCGGTCTCGGCACTTACGCGGAAAACATAACGCGTGAATATGTTTCTATGGGGCATGATGTAACTCTTTTTACGCTCAACCCAGGCAACTTAAAAACAAGGGAAGTTATCAGGGGCGTAGAAGTTCACAGACCACTTATTTCGGATGCAAGTAATGTTTTTCCCATGTTTGTTGTGGATGACTTAAAAAAATGGGGAACAAACATCCGCATGTTCAATGACATTTTCACCTACAACATTTTGAGTGCATCAAAATTTCTAAACAGCATGCTAAAAAAGGAAAAATGCAATTTTGACGTCGTTTGCGTGCACGACTGGTTAAGCAGTATAGCTGGGATTATGGTTAAAAACGAAACGAAAATTCCAGTGGCGTTTCATGTCCACAGCACAGAATGGGGAAGAGCCGGGGGACCAGGTTCAGGAGTTGTTTCTCATTTTGAATGGGCAACAGCTGAAAAGGCAGATAGAATCTTAACTGTAAGTCATGCCATGAGGGAAGATTTAGCGAAGCACGGTTGGTCAAGTTCAAAAATAAGCGTCGTTTGGAACGGCGTGGATACTGAACGATACAGCTTAAAAAACTGCAAAAGCGAAGATATAGAAGCTATTCGAGAAAGATACGGCATCAAACCAGACGAAAAAATGATACTCTTTTTGGGTAGGCTAACATGGGTGAAAGGGGTCATGAACCTCGTTCAAGCAATGCCCATGATCTTGGCTGAATACCCAAAATCAAAACTAGTAATTTTGGGCAAAGGAGAACAACAAAACGACATCTTAGAAACTGCCCATAGACTTGGAATAGCAAAAAACGTTATTTGCAGATTTGATTTTGTGCCAGAAAAAGAGCGCATTCTACATTATGCTGCATCCGACCTGTGTATCTTCCCATCAACATACGAACCCTTCGGCATAGTGAGCCTAGAAGCGATGTCAATGGAAAAACCAATAGTTGTAGGTGCCCACGGTGTAGTCGGTTTCAGAGAGCAAGTCATGCCCGATGGCCCTGACAAAAATGGCGTGCACATAAATGGAGAGAGCCCAAGCGATATCGCATGGGGAATAAAAGAAGTATTATGTGACGACAACAGGGCTAAGCAATGGGGCAAAAACGGTAGAAAACGGGTTTTACAATATTTCCAATGGAGAAAAGTTGCAGAACAAACGTTGGAAATATACGAACGACTCCAGCACCCAAATGAGCAAGATCAACAGGTAACTGTTAGATTAGTAGAAAAACCACTTGTTTCATAGGTACCGCCCGTTTCTGACAACCAAATCAAACAAGCAGGTTCAATTTTCCCCTTCTCCAAGGTCAGTCCAGAGCAGGGTCAAAAAGGGCGGCTTTTTCCGTTTCGCATATTAATGGGAAGTGCTACATGAAATTCGCAATGAAGAAGTCATTAGTCACAGCAATCTTGCTTATAGTAGTCATTATTGTTTTGAGCGCTTCAATACTGGTAATCTTTAACAGCAACAACGCTTCAGCCAAACCCACTACAACATATTACACTTACACCGTAGTTAACACTTACCCGCATGACACAAATGCCTTTACAGAGGGGCTCGTGTACTCAGATGGTTTTCTATACGAAAGCAGCGGCAGTGGAAACCTTAATGGCATTTCAACGTTACGCCGTGTAGACTTGACCACAGGCAATGTGCTGCAGGAGATCACTCTGCCAACTCAGTATTTCGGCGAAGGCATAGCCATCGTCAACGACACCATCATACAGCTAACTTGGCAGTCAAATATAGGCTTCATCTACAACGAAACCACGTTTGCGCTGCTGGGAAATTTTACTTACCCGACGCAGGGTTGGGGCTTAACCTATAACGGCAAAAACCTAATCATGAGCGACGGCACAGACCACCTCTACTTCTTGAATCCAACGACGTTTCAGCAGACAGGAGAAATCCAAGTCCATGACGGAAAAACGCTCGTAAAAAACATCAATTCGTTAGACTACATCAACGGTGAAGTCTACGCCAACATCTGGTTAACAAACACAATCGCCATAATCAACCCGGCAACTGGTCAAGTCAAAGCTTGGATAGACCTCTCAGGACTGCCAGACGAAAACAATTCAAACATTAATGCCGTGCTTAACGGCATAGCATATGACCAGCAAAACAACAGACTCTTCGTAACAGGCAAAGATTGGCCAAACCTGTACCAGATAAAACTAATACCAGAAACCAGCCCAACACCCTAAAATCAACTGCCTGGTTTACTATCAATCTTGAAGGCTTTTTCCGCATTTTCATCCAAGTTTAAAATGATGAGTTTCTTTGTTTTCGTAAGCTTCCATTAACGTTGCGCCATGTCGTAAGATAAAATTGCTAATGGAGCCACAAGGGCATAGGAAACCAAGGTTCCAAGCCAGATTCCTAAGCTCGGATACAAATACCTCACAGCTACGCTGAAGGGAATAATGGTTAGGATACCAGACAACACCAATGGCTTAGTCATAGCTCGCGAGAATTCCGTTCCTCTACTCCTATTCAGTATTATCAGGGTTGAAGTGAAAACCGCTGGGAACGCGGCTGCAATGCCGCCCAGCACAGGACCGCCGATTTGGCTTAAAAGCACTGAAGTCAAAACAAGTGTTCCTGCACCGACTCCACGCAAAACAACCTCACGAATCTTGTACACTCTCGCTTCACCCTTTAGGTTTTGGAGTTTAAGCTTTTTAGTGAAAGAATAATATGTTAAAACTGAAATCGCAGCGCCCCCGATCAGGGAAAACCCAAAATCTCTCAGTCCAGACGCAACAATTAAGCCAGAAAATGCGAACCATATGAACAGAGAAACAGAGATTCCGCGGCTGAACCCTTTCTGGGCAAAAAAAGCAAAAAAGAAAAGATAAGCACTCGTAATGCCGAAGGCTAATGGAAAAACTGTAGTCGCTTGAACCGCGGCAGCTAAAGATTGGTTAATCCCGATGAAGAAAAACGAGAAAGCCGAGGTAGAGGGAAGACCGCCGAGGATTCCGCCTAAGACGCTTCCTTTCTTTTCCGCAACGATTGTGATTATAGACACCCATAAGCTTCCAACAGCGAAGGCCAGAAAAAGATGCAGGAAAAAAGAGTCTGAAACCATGTTTTGAGCCTTTGCATCATATGGCAAATCAGATACTAATTAATTCTTCCAATGAATTTGAAAAAAACAGAACCTTACCTCCTGAAATCTTAGTTAAAGTCAACTGAGCTTCTGAGATAGCGAAAAATAGAAATCTTGGTAAGATAGTTTTAAGGAAGTATTCGGGAGAGCTTGGCTTGTCCAACGACGTCGGTGTGGAGCTTGAGGGAACCACCTTCAGTGTCTATTTGTTTGTAGCTAAAGAAGGCAAGCCTGTTGGCCCACGGGATGTGATGCGTGGTGCGCATCTTAGCAGTCCAAGCGTGGCTTACCGGCATCTTCAGAAACTTGAAGACTCGGGACTATTAAAGAAAAACGAGTACGGTGAATACTCCCTCAAAAAGAAAATGAAGGTCAATGGATACCACTGGATTGGTCGACACCTCTTGCCCAATGCAATGTTCTACTTCTATTTTTTCCTCGGACTCTTCATCGCCGAGATTGTGGTTTTAGCAATTCATTACGCGGTCGAAACCTACGAGTTCAAGGTCTTCTTCGCGTTAGGTCTCGCAATAACTGGGGTCGCCATGATCCTCTTCCTTAAAGAAGGATTATCGTTGACTAAGAAAATAATGAAAACGCCAGTACGCAGCCAAGATGAATAATTTCCTTTTCAAAAAGTTTCCAGCTAGCAGAGGAAGAACCTCATTTTTTGGAGCATGACAAAAAGAACTTTATCTAACCTTTACCTGCATTTTCTTCGCGCATGGGACTTACGCGTGTTGCAGCAGTGGAACAAAATGTTCCATGGCGAGAGTAATATAATTTGAGGTCACAGTATAGTTGGGGTTAGCGTGTATAAAAAGGCAATATTGATGTTTTCCGCAGTTACCTTGCTGTTAAGTTCGTATAGGATTCATGCTGCCTCAGCGCTCTTGAATTCTGGTTCTTTCAATGCGGAGGGCTTGGCTGTTGGCATATCGGTAATTGTTATCGTAACCGCAGGATTGGCCATGTACTTCGAAAAAAGAAAACCTCTGAGCAAGGCTTTTTCGGCGTTTCTGATAACGGTACTCTTGGTTTCAGCGTTGTCCGGAGTAGCGCTCGCGGTTTCAGGAGCGGAGATTCCCGTCACGTTGTCATCTCCTGTTGAGTTGCAGACTAATTTGACGGGCACAATAGGGTACTGTGTCTTTCAACTTGCGGATGGAAGCCTGGTTTTGAACACGGCCAACCAATCCTGCACATTTCTCATTAAACTTGACTCTTCAAATCAGGTGTTGTGGACGAGGACAATTCGTCTCGGCCAAGAAATCACGAATCTCACTCGTCTTTTGCCTACAAGCGATGGAGGCTTCGTTCTGGCGGGGCTCGTTGATAACAGGTACGTGTTGGTGAAAACCGATTCTCAGGGCAACATTCAATGGACCAAAATGTTCAGTTCAGGAGCTCCGATAAACTATTTTATGTCGATTATTCAAACCAGTGACGGCGGTTTTGCCATTGCTGGTTTCGGCGAGAAAGTTTTAGAAGGATTGGGCGCGATTTGGTTTGCCAAAATGGATTCATCTGGAAACTTGGAGTGGAACGAGACGCTTTCGGGGCGGGTGGCTGCTTGCCCATCGACTATCATCCAAACGTCGGATGGCGGATACATTATGTCTGACGTCAGCTATTCTTTTGCTCCGAATCAGGGTTTCTTCACGCTTACCAAAATGAACGCGACCGGATATGTACTTTGGAGCAAAAATTACGGCGGCGAAGGCTACTACTTTCAACCCGAATGCAACCTCGCTATAGCCACAGAAGACGGCGGGTACTTGATGGCGGGTTACCTTTGGGACAAGTGCGCGTGGGCAGTCAAAACCGACGCTGAAGGCAATATGCAGTGGAACCAAACATACGGCGCCAAAGACAGCTCAATAACCTGTGCCCTTGAAACCCAAAGCGGAGGATATTTGCTTCTGGCAATTTCAAACCTAACGGATGTCGGGTTAATCATGACCGATAAAGCCGGCAACGAACTTTGGAACATGACCTTTCCAGGAGTCACCTTGCCATGGGGATTGGAGGCAAACTATAATTCCCTCATCCCTGCAAAAAACGGCGGCTACATCGTGGTGGGTTCAAAAAATCAGTCCGTATGGCTTGCAAAACTTAACATTCAGGATAACAGGTTGATTGCGCTTCAATTACTTTCGATTGCGGATGTAGCGTTCGCTGTTGCTGCAATTGCGGCGCTTTTGATTGCATCGAGAAAAAAAAGACAATCCGTTAAATCCTGTTAGGGAAGGACAACTTCAGTGCCCCACCCAAAACTGTCTCCCACGACGTAAACCGACATTGTTGACCCCGAGGCGAATTCGGCACAGGGAACAGTAAAATTAACTTCGAGGCTATCGCCACTATTTAGGTTATAAGTAGCTGGATTTGGAGCGTTTACAGCGGTGCCGTTTAAGTAAAAGATTAGGTCACTAATGTTCTCTTGGCTATTTGGGTTGATAAGAATGTTGTCTAATCTTTCAGGATCTGTTACGTTAGAAAATGCTAAAGAAATATTGTAGTAGCCGTTGCTTTTTGTAACACCTTGAAAACAGGGGTAGTCTGAAGAAGGGCTATTAACATAAGATCCACTGTGAGATTCATGCTGGCTTATGGCTGCGAATGTCACCACAGATGAACAAACGGCGCCAATTGCGGCAATGATGCAAACTAAAGCTATTATCTTCGATTTTTTCAGGACTAAACACGCTTCTAATTCTCTGTTAAGTATAATCCTTCACTATTACTCATGTGCATCTTATCACTTACAGACAACTCACAAAAAATGTCGCCTCCGTTCTAAGTTTTCCACAATTAGCAACAAAGATTGAAAGTATGCTAAAGGCCGTTCTTCTTGCGGAACACTCTGTTCTCTGGGGAGAGCTATATAGCACGTACGTAGCAATATTATTGGTGAGAGAGAAATTTATGAAATCCCACAAAAAACGGTTCGTCCCTGCTCTTCTTCTTGCAGTTCTGGTCACGATAATGGTTCTGCCAGAATGTGCGGTGGCGTTTTCTTACTTTTCTCTCGGCTCTTTGGTTCCAAACGTTCCAATGGTCTCAGCGAACCCTCTGGCAGCCACGAAAACAATAATCGTTCCTGTCGACTACCCGTCCATTACTGACGCCATCGGAAACGCCTCGGCAGGCGACACAATACTGGTTCGAAGCGGAACTTATTTTGAAAACCCGATAATTGACAAACCCTTGACGCTGCAAGGCGAAAACAGCGCCAACACTATTGTGGTGGGAACAGGTGACTCTGTAGGAGCCAGCGTTTTCACGGTTACGGCAGATAACGTGAAGATTACAGGCTTCACCATCACAAGTGTCAACTATTCGGCCTCTGCCGACTACGCTTACGGCGTTATGATTGAAGGAAACAATTGCATAATAACTGGCAACAACATAGTAAATACGAGGTCAGGAATCTTTTGTTCAGTCCAGTCCTCCACCTTAATCACCCAAAATAAAATAACGGGGAATCATGCGGAACTTCTAAATGCGCATAACGACGGCATCGAATTCTACGGTGGCTTCAACAACACCATCTCAGAGAACAACATAATAAACAACACGGGTTCAGCCATCGCCATCTTAGGCTATTCAGACAATATAACAGGAAACAACCTGTCCCAAAACACCATAGGCATAGGGTTGAGCACGACTTACTCAATAATTTTCAGAAACAACATAACTGAAAACGGCAATTCAGGCATTTACCTCACTGGCTCCAACAATGCCATATCCGCGAATTATATCGCCGACAACAAATACGGTATCTATTCTCTTCCAAGTTTTGGTTTATCCAGCAATAACACGATATTCCATAACGACTTCGTAAACAACCAGCAAAACGCGTATTCCACCTCGCCCTACAACATCCAAGCTTGGGATGAAGGTTTTCCTCTTGGAGGAAATTACTGGAGCGATTACTCGACGGTCTATCCTAACGCAACAGAGATAGATAATTCTGGAATAATGAATTTACCCTACACAATTTGTGCCAACAACACTGATAAATACCCGCTCATGACGCTTTTTGACGTCGCAAACGCCGTCATCCCAGTTGAAAAAACTCCGCCAGCTATCGGATCCAACCATGTTGCTGCTTCATGGAATCTTAGCAGTGTTGAACCTAACGGTGTAACGCCTGATGCGACGGGAAATAACCCAGCAATTTTGGGGAATGAGAGTGGTACTTATTCAGCTCTGGTGACTGAGTTAGGCGGCAAATGGTCTCCTGCTAAATTAGTTGAAGGCAAGTTCGGCGAAGCTCTAAATTTTAGTGGAGACTCATATGCGTATGTTCCATCTTCGCCCAGCTTAACCATTCCAGGTGATATCACCATCGAAGCTTGGGTCAAAGTGAATCAATTCAAAGCCGTAACTTACAACACTATTGTGGTTGAATTCGCGAGTACGACCTCAGAATATCCAATTACTGCAACTAGGATTCTTGGACTTGCTATAAACGGCGTTGCACCTACCAATAGCACTTCCCCGGTTTTGGGTGCTCTGCGCGGTTACGTGACAACCGACACGGGAGGCTTCAACGAAATAGAAACTACCCAGCCGCTTTCGCTAAATGAGTGGTACCACGTGGTGTTTACTCGCAGCACCCAAACAGGCATGCACATCTACGTTAACGGAGTGGAACAGAACGTGACAGTCTTCGCCGGAACACAGAATCCCACCGGCGCAATAGAACCAGTTACAGGCCTGTACTTGGGGCATGACTCAATAACCACCTTAGAAGATATCCAAATCATCAACGTTGCAGAACCAACAGGCACACCTATCTGGCTACAATGGTGGTTCTGGACCCCAATAGCCGCCGTTTTCGCAGTATTGGCAGGAACGGTTTACTATGTGAGGAAGAATGGCGTTAAACAGCACCGCAATTTTCAAAATCTCCTCACATGCTAAACTCTGTACATTAAGCAAGCCGGGAATTTAGGAAAAAACCTGTCAGCACCGCATAACGGACGTGAAAATTAGAGCTAAAATTAGTTTATGAAAACTGAGGCCATTAAAAACGGAAATTTTAGCCTATTGAAAGCGAATTCTTGAAAAAATTTTGATGGAGATATTGTTGAAATTTTGTCGAAAAGCATTAAATACTGATACCTCTGACTAAGAGAGACGGGGATTCATTTGAGTGGGGGAGAAAAGACAGTATCTAATACAAAAAATAAGTATCCTTGGAGCAACTATACTTTAAAATTGGGCAGGGGCGAACCGGTCTCGACAACGCAGTACGTGCTGTATGCGGTGCAGATAGCAGCGGTAATAATTCTGTCATACCTAAGCGTGGTGCTACTCGGTCCACTAAGCTACTCAGGCATCTCACTGTTCTACTTCGTGTACCCCTTCTTCCT
>Ga0326727_10014563_pt1 | contig 17100 bp, 13 predicted proteins | sample MB2enrmetagenome_FD_207643 | JGI IMG/M metagenome (GOLD analysis project Ga0326727, IMG submission 207643) | Lab enriched peat soil microbial communities from McLean, Ithaca, NY, United States - MB29MY | ecosystem: Environmental > Terrestrial > Soil > Wetlands > Peat | place: USA: New York...
GCGCTGAGGACAAACATCGATGTCAGGATAAAGAGCAGGGAGTGAAAGAGCGGTGCGCGGGCGTGCCAGAAGAAGCGCCAATCTGGCGCCAGCAGATTGCCCAGGAACCACGCGGCGCAAACCGGTCCCAGCCAGGTCAGGGTCATCAATCCAAGGGCGGTGCAGAATTTGCCCAGGAGATAATCGCCGCGGGTGACGGCTTTGGAGGAGTAGATGAGAATGGCGTTGCTGGCCAGATCCCGGGTGATGAGCATGGGAATAGCCATGCCGAGGGCAAAAATGCTCAGGGGCATTGCATAGAGGTTGAAGAGATAAAAGAGGAGGTTCTGGGAGGTGCTAACGGAGATTTCGGGATGATCCTCCAGCCAACTGGTCAGCATCCGGGCAAAGGCTTGGAGCGGGGAATTCAATTGTGCAACCGACAGAGACAGGATGCTGTCGGGGACCAAGAGTTGACCGAGCAGAAACAGCAGGGCGGCCATGGCGAGGCCGGCGATCCAGCACACAGCGACGAGGCTGCGCATGGCCTTGTTTTGGAGGCAGGCGGCGAGGCCGTTTTGCGCGATGACCCAACGGCGGGCCCAGATACCGCGGTGGGGGCCATCCCAGTGCTTGTAATGGGCGTCATGCAGCGGCATGGGAAATCTCCAGGGCTTGGACGAAGGTTTCTTCCAGGGCGTTGGGGCTGGGAATGATCTCTAGCGGGGGCACATTCAATTCGTTCATCAGCATCAGCAAGGGGTTGAGGGAATCAGAGCGATGCTCGATGCGGAGGTGGCCGTTGGGGAGCAATTCGCACAGCCAGTTTTTGCGAGCGCAGGCGGCCTGCAACTCGGCGTGTCCGCGGGCGAGGACGACTTCTGCCGCGCCGCGCTTGCGGGCCTTGAGGTTCTCCAGGCTGTCATGAACGAGGACGCGGCCGCGGGCGATAATGATGATCTGACCGCAGACGCGCTCGACATCGCGCAGCATGTGCGAGGAGAGAATGACTGTGATACCGTAAACGCGCCACAAACTTTCCACCAGTTCCAGGATTTGGGCCTGGCCTTTGGGGTCCAGCCCGTTGGTAGGCTCGTCCAGGAAAACAATTTCCGGGTCATGCACGATGGCCTGGGCGAGTTTGAGACGCTGTTTGAGGCCCGTCGAGTAGGTGTCCACCTTTCGGTAGCGTTCCTGGCCGAGGCCGACGAAATCGAGCATTTCGTGGGCGCGCTGGCGAGCGGCTTGAAAGGGGAGGCCGCTGAGTTGGGCGCAATAAGTGGCGTATTCGCAACCGGCCATGCCTGGGATATGGCAGTTTTCCTCCGGGGCGAAGCCGACGCGTTTGCGAATCTCCCGTCCCTCGCGTCCGACCTCGCGTCCGAGGAGGCGGGCGGAGCCGAGGGAGATGGGCTGCAACTGGAGGAGGCATTTCATGAAGGTGGTTTTGCCGGCGCCGTTTGGGCCGAGCAGGCCGACCGAACCGGGGGAAACGGTGAGGGAGACGTTATCCAAAGCGCGCTGGCGGCCGTAGATTTTTGTAAGGCCCTCGGTTTGGATGACTGGCGCCGGCGACATGACTTGACTGGAATGTGGGAACAAACGGGCGCTTTGGCCAGCGCAAAGTGAATGAGCTTAATCAGCGCAGCCAATGGGCCGCGGGATTGGAAAGGAACTCTTCCAGAGCGATGCCCTGTGCGCCGACCAGCAGTTGGCGTTTGGGGTTGAATTGGCGGACAAAGGCCTCCATGCCGGGGAGCGATTGGCGCCGGCCTCCACTTTTGACTTCAATCGCGACGGTGGTCTTGCCTTCCTGCAAGACGAAATCCACCTCGTGGTTGCGTTGGCGCCAGTAGGAGAGGTTGATGTTGGTTCCAAAGGTGGAATTGCACAAGTGGGCGCCAACACAGGATTCGACCAGCCGGCCCCAGTAATCGCCATCCTGTCTGGCGTCGGCCAGGGAGCGGGTGTCCTGGGCGGTGATCAACGCGGTGTTGAGGACTTGCAGCTTTGGGCTGGAAGCGCGCTGGCGCACCTGACTGGGAGAATACTTGGCCAGGCCGGCCAGCGTCCCTGCTCCATGAAGCAATTCCAGGTAATGGGCAAGGGTGGTGGTGTTTCCGGCATCGGCAAGCTGGCCGAGCATCTTCTGATAGGAGAGGATTTGGCCCGAATAGGCGCAACCAAGCTGAAAGAGGCGGCGCAAGAGCGCCGGTTTGTCCACGCGTGTCAACAGCAAAATATCCCGCGAGATGGTGGTTTCAATGAGCGAATCCAGAATGTAACGCCGCCATCGTTCCGGCTCCGGAATCAACTCGACGGCGCCCGGATAGGCGCCATAGAAAATGTATTGCTCCAAAGACCATCCGAAGGCCTCGCGCATTTCCGGCAAGGACCAATGCGGCACCGCAATGATTTCAAAACGTCCGGCCAAACTTTCGGCAAGGCCGCTGTGGATGAGCAATGGGGAAGAACCGAGCAAGACGACCTTCAGGCCAACGCCGGAACGGGTGTCGGCGTCCCAAAGCCACTTCACCACGCGCGACCAGTCGGGGACTTTTTGAATCTCATCCAATACCAGCAACGCGCCGGATTTGGTCGCGGCTGCCTTGAGGCGGGCAATATCCCATTGCTGTTGGAGCCAGGTGCGGTCGCGCAAGGTTGGTTCGTCCGCGGAGGCGTAATGGGCGGGGATTTTTGACGCCGCCATGACCTGGCGGACGAGGGTGGTCTTTCCCGCCTGCCTGGGACCCGCCAACACCTGCGCGAACCGGCGTTTTTCCGCAAGCCGTTTCAACAATTCATCGTAGATGCTCCGGCGGATCATACAAATTACTCAATACGGTGAGTAAATTTACTCAATGACATCAGCGACATCAAGTCTTGAACTTGCCACGGCGCATCGGCTGGTTAAGCTGGGTGGTGTGAACCTTCTTTTCGTCGGCGATATTGTCGGGGAACCGGGACGGCACGCACTGCGACACTTGCTTCCAAAAGTCCGGCAGGCCCATAGGGTCGATGTGGTCATCGCCAATGGCGAGAATTCGGCTGGCGGGGCGGGGATCACAATGAACACGGCGCAGGAACTCCTGGACGCGGGGGTGGATGTGATCACCAGCGGCGACCATCTTTGGGACCATAAGGAAGTGAGCATGCTCCTGCAAACCGAAGCGCGGTTTCTTCGCCCCTTCAATTATCCGCCCGGCACCATTGGGCAGGGGAGCACGGTGTGGCGGTCGGAGACTGCGCCGCCGGTGGGCGTGCTGAATCTGCAAGGGCGCACGTTTATGCAGCCGCTGGAGAATCCGTTTCTGTGCGCCAAAGTGGAGGTGGCCCGGTTGCGGCAGATGACCAAGGTTATATTTGTGGATATGCATGCCGAGGCGACGTCGGAAAAGATCGCGCTGGCCCGAATGCTCGATGGGCAGGTGAGCGCGGTGGTGGGCACGCATACGCACGTGCAAACGGCCGACGAACAGATTTTCCCCGGGGGCACGGCGTATTTGACAGACGCCGGGTTCACCGGGCCGCACGAGAGCGTGCTGGGGCGTGAGATCGAGCCGATCATCCAGCGGTTTTGCACCAATACGCCCCAAAAATTCGGAGTGGCCAGCGGACGAATCCACCTGCAAGGGGCGGTCATCGAAATTGATCCCGCGTCGGGGCGCGCGCTGTCCATTCGCCGGATTTCCGAACCACTAGACTGAATGCCCAAGGCGGTCACATCGCAATGGGATTTCGGGGGCGAGCTCTTCCCCAAGGAAGCGTTGCGGCGGGTGTTCTCAGTCAGCGAATTGACCACCGAAGTGCGGCGCCTGCTGGAAAAGAACCTGGGGCACTTGTGGGTGAGCGGGGAGATCGCCAATTGCCGCGCGCAAAGCTCCGGCCATGTTTATTTCACGCTCAAGGACGCGGGGGCGCAACTCAATTGTGTTGTGTTCCGCAACGATCCCGTCGCCGGACGGGAATCGTTGCGCGACGGGCAGAAAGTGATACTGCAAGGCGACCTGACGGTGTATGAGGCGCGCGGCCAGTATCAATTGCACGTCGTGGGAGTCGAAGCGCAAGGAGTGGGGGCGTTGCAGGCGGCGTTTGAGAAACTCAAGCAACGGCTGGCCGCGGAGGGCCTGTTTGACACGGCCCGCAAAAGGCGGCTGCCGCGCTTTCCGCGGAAGATCGGGCTGGTGACCTCTCCCACCGGCGCCGCCGTGCGGGACGTGCTGCACGTGGCGCAACGGCGGAATCCGGCGCTGGAATTCATCCTGGCGGCCAGCGCGGTGCAAGGGGCGGCGGCCGCCTCGGAGATTGCGGCCGGCATCGCGTTGTTGAACCAATGGTCGCAAACGCCCGAGGGCGGACTGGACGTGATATTGATCACGCGCGGGGGCGGGAGTTTGGAAGACCTCTGGGCGTTCAACGAGGAGATTGTCGCCCGCGCCATTTTTAATTCGGCACTGCCGGTCGTTTCGGCCGTTGGGCATGAGATTGATTTCACGATCAGCGATTTTGTGGCGGATCTTCGGGCGGCCACACCCAGCGCGGCGGCGGAGATACTGACGGAGGATGTTTTTTCCGGTTGGAAATGGATCGGCGGAGCGCGGGAACAATTGCGAGAGGCGGCGCGCCGCCGTCTGGCGGCCGAGCAGCGTCATCTTCATCAGATGTTCCAGCGCTGGCAGGCGCTGCATCCGCGCCGCCAAATGCAACGGCGGTTGCAGCGGCTGGACGATCTGCAAACGACATTGTCCCGGCTTTTGCGGCAGGAACTGGAAATGCGGACGCTGGCATCGGACAACCTGCGGCAGCGGCTGGGCCGGTTGCGACCGGAGCGGGTTTTGGCGCAACGCCGCGAGTTGCTCGGTCAAACCCGCCGCCGCCTGCGCGAACATCTGGAGCGGCAGTTGCGGTCGCTGCGCCATCGGTGCGACTCCCTCGCCGCCCGTCTGCGTCTGCTGGGTCCCGAACAAGTGCTGGCGCGCGGCTATTCCATCACTCTCGACGCGGCGAGCGGCCGGATCCTCCGGGACGCCCATGAGACGCGACCCGGGCAGAAGCTGAGAACAAAGCTCGAGGCGGGCGAAGTCCGCAGCACGGTCACGGCGGAAGAGTAATTGACAAGAACTGCGCTGCCCGCGTTAGAGCGTGTGATAAAAATCGCCCGGTCGGGGGACCGGGCCTACAGGGCCGCGGATTTCTTGCCATTTCCTGTAGGCCGCGTGCCTCCACGCGGCCCGCGTTAGAGATCCCACCCTTTGCGATATTTGCGCTTGACGACGTTTGCGGCTTCGGGAGCGTTTTTAGCCGTCATGGCCGGGCCGTCCCATTCGAGTTTTTTGCCCACCCGCAACGCCACGCAGCCCAGGAGGATGATTTCGGTCAGGTAGGCGGCGATGTCGAAATTGGAGTACGGCACGTCGAACTTGCCGTCTTTGCAGGCCTGGAGCCATTCCAAGTGCTGACGTTCGTCGGGCGCCCCAGTGTGGGAGTTGCGCGGGATTTTTTGCGGAATCGCCTTGACGGCGTCGTGGTTCTGGACCCCGACCATTTCGCGGTCGCCTTTGAGCTTGATGAAGGCGCGCAAATCCTGGTCGCCGTCGTCCGGGGAAAAAATGGTCCCCTTCTCACCGACCATGATGCAGCCGCTGTTGGAGAGTTGTCCCAACATGGCCTCGACGTCGGCTGTGACGTCGGCGGCCGGTTTGTTGCCGCCATCGGACCAGTGCAGAGTGACGGGGGGCATGGACTCGCGGGCCGGGAACTCGAAGCGGATGCGCGAACTGGTGGGATACATTTCGGAGTTGATGCCGGAAGAAGTGGCTTCGATTTCGGTCGGGTAACCGAGGTTGAGGGAACGGAAGGGCCAGTTGACGGTGTGGCAGGCCATGTCGCCCAAGGCGCCGGTGCCAAAATCAAGCCAGCCGCGCCAGACGAAGGGCTGGTAAACGGGGACCTGGCGGCGTTGTTGTTCCATCATGTTCTGCGGCGTGGGCCAGAAGGACTTAAAGGGACGCTCCGGGGCGGTGCCCAGCCACAGGTCCCACTCCAACTGAGACGGTACGGGATCGGCTCCGGGCGGACGGTCCATACCCTGGGGCCATATTGGGCGGTTGGTCCAGACGTAGGCCTCGTGGACCGGGCCGATGACCCCGGCTTGGACAATCTCGACGGCGCGGCGCAAGCTGTCGGAGGCGCTGCCCTGGTTGCCCATTTGGGTGGCGACTTTGTATTTGCGAGCCAGTTCGCGCAAGGTGCGGGCCTCAAAAACGTCGTGAGTGAGGGGCTTTTGGCAATAGACGTGTTTGCCCAGCTTGATGGCCGTTGCCGCGATGACGGCGTGCATGTGGTCGGGGGTAGCGATATCGACGGCGTCAATGCTCTTCTCTTTGTCAAAGAGCTCGCGGTAATCCTTGTAGGTCTTGGCGCCCGGCAGTTGGTGGGCCAGGCCGTTGAGGGCGTTGGCGTTGACATCGCACAACGCGGCGAGGGTTTCGCCGGCGCTGTAATTGCATTGGGCGTCGCTGCCGCCTTTGCCGGCGCATCCGATTTGGGCGATGTTCAATTTGCTGTTGAGATTCTGCCCGCGCAGCAGATAGGGGCCGGTCAACGCCGCGCCGCCCGCGGCCAGCGCGCCGTATTTGATGAACTGACGGCGGGAAGACCGTGAAAGAATGAGCTGTTTATTCATGTTGCGGGACAAATTGGGCGAGGCGCCTGAGAATTGCAAGCCGCGAAAAAAAGTCGAATGCCGCCGGCGAAAAGGGCGCATCTCGATACGACTACCATGGGAATGCGAATACGTGGGACCGAAGATGTGGCTGGCGGGACGCCAGCCACGGCGACCGAGACGGGTCGCGCTACCCAAAGCGAGGCACCGCAACCGTGATGGAATGGTGGCAGTGACGAGATGCGCCCGGCGAAATAGGAGAAGGAAGATTAGCGTTTTGCGGGTCGAGGGGTTGTGCTATTCTGGGGCGCAGCAAAAGAGGAGAAAACTATGAACTGCATGATGATTGTTTTGAGTTGCCTGGGCGCGGGATGCGTGTCCGCAACCGCGGGCCAACCGGCCAAACTGACCGTTTCCAGCGACGCATTCGCGCAGGGCCGTGCGATTCCATCCCGCCACACCTGCCAGGGGGCGGACATCTCGCCGCCGCTGAAATGGGAGGGCGCGCCCGCCAATACGAAAAGCTTCGCCCTCATCTGCGACGACCCGGACGCGCCGGGGGGAACGTGGGTGCATTGGGTTCTGTACAATCTGCCGGCGGACGCGGTGTCGCTGGCGGAGCGGACGCCGAAATCGGCGGCGCTGGGCAACGGGGCGGGACAGGGGAGGAACAGTTTTCGCAATATCGGCTACGGCGGGCCGTGTCCCCCGCCGGGAGGCGCGCACCGGTATTTTTTCAAAGTGTACGCACTCGATGTCCGGCTGTCGCTGGAAGGGGCTCCGACGAAGGAGCAACTTCTCCAGGCGATGACGGGGCATATCCTGGCGCAAGGGGAGTTGATGGGAACGTATCAACGCGAATAAAGGCAAAATGGCGCTGGCCTCAGCCGGCAGTTTATGCGACGGTGGCGCACTGCCAGGCCAACCGGACAACAAAGGTTATGCCGAAAGTCACACAACTGAACGTCAACAATAGGGACACGCCGATTGACGCGGACGGCGAGCGGACTCTGTTAAGCGTGCTGCGCGATGATCTCGAACTGACGGGGACCAAATTCGGATGCGGGGAGGGCCGGTGCGGCGCATGCACGGTCTTGGTGGATGGCGCTCCGATCCGGTCGTGTCAACTGCCTATTGGAAGCGTCGGCCAGCGCAAAGTTCTCACGATAGAAAGTGTGGAACAGAACGGCCAACTCCACCCGCTGCAAGAGGCCTTTCTCAAATATGACGCCTTCCAATGCGGCTATTGTACCAGCGGGATGATCATGTCCGGCGTGGCCCTGTTGCGCAAGCGGCGGAATTTGTCGGAGGCTGAAATTGTGCGTTTTATGGATGGGAACGTATGCCGTTGCGGGGTGTATCAACGGATTGTGGCGGCGATCCGGGAGGCGGCCAAAGCAGCCCAAGGAGGGACGCCATGAGCCAGACGAGCGAGTATTTGCCGGAGGTGGAGCGTTACGAACTGGCGGAACCGCGCCGGTATCGATTTGCGGTGAATCGGCGCCAGTTTTTCAAGGTACTGGGCGGCGGGTTGGTGGTGCTGTGCGTGGCCGGACCCGCGCTGGCCCAGGAATCCGGCGGGGGCCGCAGGCGCGGGGGGCGCGGCGAACAAGCCCCCGCCGACATCAACGCCTGGCTGCACATTGGTGAAGACGGCACGATTACCGTTTTCACCGGCAAGGCCGAAGTCGGCCAGAATATCCGCACGTCGCTTACCCAGGCGGTCGCCGAGGAGTTGCACGCGCCCGTAGGCTCCATCAAGCTGGTGATGGCGGACACGCAATTGACGCCCTTTGACATGGGCACCTTCGGGAGCCAGACCACACCGCAAATGGCCTCGCGTTTGCATCGGATGGGCGCGGCGGCGCGCGGAGCGCTGCTGGACCTGGCGGCGGATCATTTCAAGGCCGACCGCGCCTCGTTGACGGCGGCCGGCGGCAGAATCTCCAAGACCGGAACGACCGAATCTGTCAACTATGGCGAATTGACCAAGGGGCAAAAGCTGGTCAAAACCGTTGGCGACGACGCACCCGTGACGCCGGCGGCGGAGTGGAAGATTGCGGGAACATCGGTCCCGAAGATTGATGGCCGGGAGTTTGTCACCGGCAGACACAAGTATGCTTCCGATACGCGGTTGCCCGGCATGTTGCACGGCAAGGTATTGCGGCCGTCGGCGTATAACGCGGCGCTGGAGTCGGTCGATACGAGCGCGGCGGAGCAGATGCCGGGAGTGACCGTCGTGCATGACGGCGATTTCATCGGCGTGACGGCGCCGGACGCATTGAGCGCGGAACACGCCCTTAACGCCATCCGCGCGAAATGGACGGTTAAACCGCAGCCGTCCAGCGCCGGGCTTTTCGATTACCTGCGCAACAATGTCACCGAAGGGGGCGGACGCGGGGAGGGGCGCGGCGGCGGTGAACAGACGGGATCGATCGAGGAAGGGTTGAAGGCCGCAGCCCACAAGCTGCAGGCCACCTACACGATCGCCTACATCGCCCATACTCCGATGGAGCCGCGCGCGGCGGCGGCGCAATGGGAGGGCGACAAGCTGACGGTCTGGACCGGGTCGCAACGTCCCTTCGGCGTGAGGAGCGAGTTGGCGGGGGCCTTTGGCATCGGCGAGGAGAAGGTGCGCGTGATTGTGCCGGATACCGGCGCGGGTTACGGGGGCAAGCACACCGGCGAGGCAGCGGTGGAGGCGGCGAGGCTGGCGAAGGCGGCGGGCAAGCCCGTGAAGGTGGTCTGGACAAGACAAGAAGAATTTTCATGGGCCTACTTCCGGCCCGCCGGGGTGATTGACATCACCAGCGGGGTGAAGGAAGACGGGACGATCACGGCGTGGGAGTTTCACAATTACAACTCCGGCGGATCCGGCCTGCGCAGCCCTTACGCGGTGGAGAACCAAAACTGCCAGGTCCACTCCACGCGTTCTCCGTTGCGCCAAGGCTCCTACCGCGCCCTGGCCGCAACGGCCAACCACTTCGCCCGCGAGTCGCACATAGATGAATTGGCCCACGCGGTCGGCATGGACCCGCTGGACTTCCGCCTGAAGAATCTCAAGGACGCCCGCTTGCGGGCGGTATTGGAGGCGGCAGCGGAGGCGTTTGGCTGGCGCGCGGCCAAAGGCGGCGGCGGACGCGGTTTTGGTTTGGCCGCGGGCACCGAGAAAGGCTCATATCTGGCGACGTGCGCCGAGGTGGTGACGGACAAGGAGAGCGGGGACATCAAAGTGGTGAGGGCGGTGAGCGCCTTTGATTGCGGGGCGGTCACCAACCCGAATCATCTCAAGAACCAGTTGGAAGGGGCGTTGATGATGGGATTGGGCGGGGCGCTATTCGAGGCCATTGAATTTGAGAACGGGATGGTGACCAACGGCACCCTGACCGACTACCGGGTGCCGCGTTTCAGCGATTTGCCAAAGATCGAGGTGGTGTTGATCGACCGCAAGGATGTGGCCTCCGCCGGGGCGGGAGAGACCCCGATCATTTGCATTGCCCCGGCCGTTGGGAACGCCATTTTCAACGCGTCGGCCATCCGGCTGCGCTCGATGCCGATGGCGCCGGGTGGGTTGCAAAGCTGAGGGCGGGGTCGTGTGTGATTAGTTTGTTGCTTCGTCGGCGACGGGGTCGATCACACCAACGTTATGGGTCGTCATTAAACATAGTCGTCGCGCCGCTTTGCGCAGACGTCTCAGAAAGCGGCTCAGGATTCATGCATGGATAACGCGACCCTTCCTTGGCTAATCTGGCGCGACAATACTTTCTGGCGTGGGACCTGAAATCTGAAAGCGAGATGGACCGCAAGGCTGCTTTTGTGTGGAGTTGTTCGACTAACGATTCAAATTCAAACTCAGCCTCCTTGCAGGCTGAACAAAGCGGATCGAATGCTCCTTCAAACCGGGCAAACAAATCGACAAGCCGATTCAAGTCGCTGTTGCAAATAGTTCCGGGGGAGGAGTTTGACATTCCGAATCCTGAAGATTTTGGACATAACGCTTTTGGGCTTCTCGTCGATAATCCAGCGCCAAATCGTAAAGCTCCGGAGTGCCGCAATAGGGATACCTAGCCTTTACTTTTCTGATCACGGTAAGGGCAGAATCACAGAAATCCGACATTTTCTTCCAGAGCGCGGCGGCGGCTTTTGGGTCTGCTTCGCGCATCGAAGCAACCGCGGTCATCTGATAGGTGTGAATTACCGCAGCTTGGACATTTAAAACGATACGCGTGAAAACCGCACAATCCTTTTGGGGGTCAAGCTCTTGGCCGGCTCTCTTGAGCTGGTCAACTTGGCACTGATTCACGGTGTTTAAAACATCAAGGGCATCGGTCATACAGGACTTTCTATCGTATGGGCCAGTATCGCCTTGTTTTGCCGCCACATCAAGTGTTTTTTGCGAGTCGTCAAAGGGATTGAGCTGTCGTCTTTTTTTCGATCAGTTTTTCGTGGTCTGCGTCTCCGCCAGTTTCCACGGTTGCTTGCGGCCACGGCAGCAACAATCAAACCACGCGCTGAAAATGACGATTTCCGGTCTTGCGCGGGGCGGATGTGGCCGTATGATGGGAATTCGCGTTTGAGCTTGGGCGCGCAAGGCCGCCCGAGTCCGCGCGGTGTAAACTTAATGAATGTTTTATGATTGGCACAATCCGCCGGCATCAACAGTGGCTCTGGATGATCATCATCGTCGCCACGATTATATCCTTTACCACTTATCTCTCGCCCTCGCGCCGGTACAGCGGCCAGCACGAGTTCACCGGCGAGGCCGACCTGGGCACGGTCAACGGGGAACCGGTGACGCGCGAGCAGTTCGCGGCCGCGCAGCGGGAGGGAGACCTGTTTTTCCGGCTGCGCTATAATCAATGGCCGGAAAGCGAACAGGCCAAGAAACAGGTTGAACAGTTCGCCGAGCAGCGTTTGCTGCTGGATGCCGAATTGAAGGAGTACCATATCAATGTCACGACCGAAGCCAAGGCGCGGCTGACCAAACAACTGCTGGGCCTGCGGCCCGACCAAGCAATGCCCGCGGACAGATTCCAGGATTTCATTGTCAACGACTTGGGGAGAAAAGGGGGATTGACGCTGGAGGATTTTGACCGGTTTGTCGGGCATCAAGCGGGCCAGGAATACCTGGTGGCGCTGTTCGGCATGAGCGGCAAACTCATCACGGCGGACGAGGCGAAGTTCTTTTATCGCCGGGAGAACGAGCCGATGGTGACCGAGATGGTTTCCTTCCCGACGACCAATTACTACGCGCTGACGGCGCCGACGGAGCAGGAGTTGGAGGAATATTACACCAAACACCAGGCCGATTACCGGCTGCCGGACCGGGTGCAAGTCAACTACATCGAGTATGATGCCAGCAATTACCTGGCCCGGGCGGACAAGACGCTGGGGACCAACCTGGACGAGCGGATCGACCAAATCTATCACCAGCAAGGCCCGGAGACGTTCAAGGACGAAACGGGGACCAACGTGCTCAGCCCGGAGGCGGCGGCGGCCGTGATCCGCAAGCAAATACGCCAATACACGGCCCTGAGGATCGAGGCCAAAAAGGACGCCAATGCCTTCCTGATCGCGCTGGCCGAGGGCCACGACGACGATCATCCCTACACGACGTCGGACATGGAGAAGCTGGCCAAGGCCAAAGGGCTTGTTGTCAATACAACGGAGCCATTCGACGAAAAGACCGGCTGCACGAACATCGTGGTCGATCCGCGGACGCTGCGCATCCTGTTTTCATTGCGGGAGAACGATCCCGACGACAAGGAACGCTCGCTGCTCTACGCGCCGTCGCCGCTGATCGGCGAGAACGCGGTGTATGTCGTGGGGCTGCGCCGGCAGATTCCCAGTCAATTGCAGACGTTGGCGCAGGTGCATGACAAGGTGGTGGCGGATTATCGACAGGACAAGGCGCTGGAACTGGCCAAGGCGGCGGGCGAGAAGTTTGCCACCGCGCTGCAAGCGGGGGCGGTTCAGGGCAAGACGTTCGATGAAGTTTGCGCGGACGAGAAGGCGCGCCCGCAAATTCTGACGACCTTTTCGCTCAATACGCCGTCGATCCCGGAGTTTTCGGACAAGAGCGAATATCAGCAACTGCAAAGCACGGTTTTCAACCTGGCTGCCGGCCAGTGTTCGAAATTCATGCCGACGGCCGAAGGGGGCTATGTGGTGTGTGTCAAGTCGAGGCTGCCTGTGGATGAGGAAAAGATGCGGCAGGAGCTTCCGGCCTACCTGGTGCGAATGCGCGAACAGCGGCAGGTGGCGGCGTTTGAGCAGTGGTTTGGCCGGCAAATGCAACTGCACCTCGTTCCGCCCGCCAGCGAGCGGTCCACCCCGGTGAGCTGAGGCGCGGGCGAGCCGTCCAACTCCAGGCACCGGTCAACACACCAGCCATTGGATGATGGCCTTCTGGCAATGCAGCCGGTTTTCGGCCTGGTCGAAGATGGTGCCGGCGTGGGCCTCGAAGGTGGCCTCGTCGATCTCTTTGCCGCGATAGGCCGGCAGGCAATGCATGACCAGCGCGTCGGGTTTGGCCAATGCGACCAGAGCCTGGTTGATCTGGTAGCCGGCCAACAGGGCCATGCGTTCGGCGGACTCGGCCTCCTTGCCCATCGAAACCCACACGTCCGTGTAGAGCAGGTCAGCCCCGCGCGCCGCGTTGCGCACGTCCTCTGTCACGATAATATGTCCATTGGCCCGGCGCAGCAGATCGGGCGGGGGCTGAAATTTCGGCGGCGCGGCAATGCGCAGTTCAAAGTCGAGTTTGGCGGCGGCGAAAATCCAGGAGGCGGAAACATTGCAGGCGCCGTCGCCAATGAAAACCACGCACTTGCCCGCAATAGGCCCGCGTTTTTCCTGGTAGGTGAAGATGTCGGTCAGGATCTGGCACGGGTGCTCGTCGTCGGTCAGGGCGTTGATTGTCGGAATGCCCGCGTATTGGGCGAACTCCTCGACGTCGCGTTGCGCGAAGGTGCGGATGACGGCGCCGTCCACCATCCGGCCCAGCACGCGGGCGGTGTCCTTGATCGGTTCGCCCCGGCCAAGCTGGATTTCCGCCGCGCTGAGGAACATCGCCTGGCCGCCCAATTCGCGGATGCCGACTTCAAAGGAAACGCGTGTGCGGGTGGAGGATTTGGCAAAGAGGAGCGCCCAGATTTTGCCAGCCAGGGGCAGGGAGGGATGGTGCCTGCGCTGCTGCTTCATCGTCACGCTGGCGTCCAGGATGCGGGTGATGTCCTGGCGGGACATTTGTTCCAAACTCAATAGGTGTTTCATAGGGAAAGCTGGCGGACAACCGACTCGATGAGGCGGGCCCCCTCGGCGGCCTCCGCGTGCGGCAAATTCAGGGCTGGGAGCAGGCGAATGACGTTCGCCCCGGCGGGAATGGCCAGCAAGCCGGCCTGATGCAGCGCCCGGACAAATTGCACCGCGGCCGGCTTGTCGCTGCCGGCAAAAGCGGGGATGTTGTCGGCCAACTCCAGGCCGATCATCAAACCCAAACCCCGAACCTGGCGGACGACGGAGGGGAATTTTTTCGCGACGCGAGCCAATTCGTCCAGAAGGAAAGCACCCACGGCGCGCGCGTTTCCAGCCAGGTCATCGCGTTCGATCACCCGCAAGATTGTCAAGGCGACGGCGCAGGCAAGGGGCGAACCGCCGAAGGTGCTGCCATGCGTGCCGGCGCCGAGCAAGTCGGCGTACGGCTGGCGCACCCAAAAGGCGCCCATCGGAATACCACCGCCGAGGGACTTGGCCATGGCCACGCCGTCGGGCAAAAACCCGGCCGCCTTCTCCCCGGCGTCCTCGAGGATGCGCTGGAAACTTTGGAATCGCCCGGTGCGGAAATGGCCGCATTGCACCTCGTCCATGAGGAAAAGGAGATTTTTCTCGTCGCACAAGCGACGCAGGCCCAGCAAGTATTGCGCGGTAGCGGCCGTCACGCCGCCTTCACCCTGGACGCCTTCGATGAGGATCGCGACCGTGGCGGGCGAGAGCGCGGCGCGGGCGGCGTCCAGATCGTTGAACGGAAGATGGCGAAAGCCCGGGACCATCGGCTCGAAGCCCTTCTTGACCTTGGGCTGGCCGGTGGCCGAAATCCCCGCCAGGGTGCGGCCATGAAAGGAATTCACCGCGGTCAGAATCTCGAAGCGCCCCTGATCGTGGCCAAATTTGCGGGCGAGCTTGAAAAGCCCTTCGCAGGCTTCGCCGCCGCTGTTGCAGAAGAAGACCTTTCCCGGCCCGATGAGGCGAGTCAATTGTTCGGCCAGGAGGCCTTGCGGCTGGTGGTAGTAAAGATTGGAGACATGGATGAGGTTCCTCGACTGGGCGACGAGCGTCTCGGTGATTTCCGCGGGGGCGTGGCCGAGGGCGCAGACGGCGATGCCGCCGCCCAAATCCAGGTAGCGTTTGCCGTTGATGTCCCAAAGCCACGAGCCTTGGCCGCGCTCCAGCACCAGTTCAAAGCGCGCGTAGGAGGGGATTACGTTCTTTTGGAACCGATCGAGCACGGATTGGGCCTGGTTACGCACCACGGCCGGAGGGGCTGGCAATATGTCTCTCATTGTGTCATCCGAAGTGATTCTGTCAGTTTTGGGCGGCGGATTCAACCTTTGGTGGAGTTAATCCATTCACGGGATGAGTTCGGTGCCGATTCCTTCCCTTGTGAAAATCTCCAACAGAATGGCGTGCGGGACGCGTCCATCGACCAGGGAAACCTTGTCCACGCCCGCGCGCAGCGCGGCCACCGCGCTGTCCGCTTTGGGAATCATGCCTTTGTCGATGACGCCGGATTTCTTGAGTTGGGCGATTTCGGAGGCGCGCAAATAAGGAATGACGCTGGCGGGATCGCGCGGATCGCGCAAGACGCCCGGGACGTCACTCATAAAGATCAACCGGCCGGCGCGCAGGGCGATGGCCGTTTGCGCGGCGGCCACGTCGGCGTTGCAATTGTAAATCCGACCGTCCTTGCCGCGCGCGGTGGGGCTGCAGACTGGCGTCGTTCCGGAGCGCAAGCATTGGCGCAGGAGCCTGGTTTTGACCGCCGCGACCTGGCCCAGGAATCCGGCGTCTGCTTTGCCGCCGGAGCCGTCATCGAGCCAAAGCTTGCGGGCGGTGAAGAGGTTGGTGCCGGAGAAGCCTTTTGCGTGACCGCCGAGTTGATTGATGGTGGCGACGATTTGCGGGTTGATCTGGCGTGACAGGACGCGTTCCACCACCTGCACAGTGGCGGCATCGGTTACCCTCATGCCCTGGATGAAGGTGGGTTTGAGTCCGCCCTGTTCCATGGCGCGGGTGATGGCCTTGCCGCCGCCGTGGACCACGACGGGATGGATGCCGGCGGCGGCCAGGAAAACGATGTCGCGGGCCACGGCTTCACGAGCGGCAGCGTTGGGCGAATCCATAAAACTGCCGCCGTATTTGATGACGAAGGTCTTGCCGCGATAGCGCCGCAAATAGGGCAGCGCCTCCAGCAACACGTCCGCCTTGTCAATGAGGTCCTGCATCGTGCTCTTAATAACCGGGGCATGATGCCAGTGAATTGGCCAATCGCATAGGGGAAATAAAGCGGTATTGCCGCGCAGTGCGAATTCACGAAGGCAGGCAAGGGAAGGATTTGAAGAGGGGTAAATTCGGCATTGGAAATTGGCCATTGAAAATTTGTCAATTGTAATTGGAGCGCGGAGGGGGGAGGGGAACGGGGTCTGTCGTTCATAAAATGAGGGAAAAGAAAAAAATAGTGTTAATAGTTTAAAAGTTGTCCTAATGCTCGCGCAGAAGGATAAGATGATCTTATTATTGAAACTGGCAAAAGCGGCGCGCCGGGAGGAAGGGGACGGAAAAGGGCGGGGCGGGCGTTTTGGGCGCCTGGTTGATCGACCCGCGATTTCCCCAATAAGGGCATCATCCATGCCTTCACGCGCAGGAGTTGATCACATTTCCACGAGGGAGAAAAACCGACTGGGGGAAAAAGCGCGGAATTTTTGAAGATTTTTTTGGGGGGCCGGGGAATGCCTCGCGCAGAGGGGCAGAGGGCGCGGAGATGGCCTTGAACGGGAATTGGGGGAATGGGCTGGTTTCGGTTGCGAAAATGGCAAGGGAATGTCTGTCAGAGGAATGAATGTGGGGCAATGGTGAGGACAGGGATGGACACGGACGGACACGGACGGACATGGACGGACACGGACGGACATGGACGGACATGGACGGACATGGACGGACATGGACGGACACGGACGGACACGGACGGACATGGACAAAGCCTAGGCTGACTCCTTTGAATACTCGACATGACGCCAGAGTAAAAAGTCTCCGTGCGGGAGTTCAGTCCCGACTCAATCCCTGTTGCAACTCAAAGGGTTAGCGACGGTTACGCGCTCTGGCGGCGCACTCCACAAAAGAGGCACCCAAAATGATCACTGCGCGATGGTTTCGGTGGCGGGAAGGACGTCGAAACGGAC
>Ga0326727_10014564_pt1 | contig 17100 bp, 21 predicted proteins | sample MB2enrmetagenome_FD_207643 | JGI IMG/M metagenome (GOLD analysis project Ga0326727, IMG submission 207643) | Lab enriched peat soil microbial communities from McLean, Ithaca, NY, United States - MB29MY | ecosystem: Environmental > Terrestrial > Soil > Wetlands > Peat | place: USA: New York...
CGCGGCGGCAAAAGCGGCGCACCCCCAGGGCAACCATCAGGCTGTAGAGGGTCGAGGTTATCACCCCAAAGACGGCAAGCGCGCCCAGGGCAACGGAAGCGATAAGCTCGAAGGTCATAATGGCGAGGTCGATCTCAAAGCCCTGGGCTGCACCGTGACGGCAATCCCCGGAGCTTTGGGCGGGGAAGGAAGAAACCTTACAAACGGTGCGCCAATCTCGAATTTTACTCTAACGGCGCACACACAGGGCACGCATGGACTTGCTGTCGCTGTGATGGCGGGGGTAACGTCCCCCACCACGGTCGAAGAATAAGTACCATGCCTCCCCAGCATTTTTCGGGGTGCTGCTCCACTGGAATCCGGCGGTCAGATGCAAGTTGCCCTTCACATGCCAGGTAGCCGCGCTTCCATCTGGCCATTGTCCCGGGACGTTGATGCCGATGTCAAAGATGCCCTGCAATTCGTCGATGGTGGGCAGACGCCAGTCGGAGTACCCGCCCAGGCGCAGATTGGAGCAGTAGGCGATGGCCTGATTCCAATCAATGTTCGCTCCGTTGTCCGCCATTGTCCACGTCAGCCCTGTGGCCGGGTCGGTCCATCCGACGGGCGCGACGAATGCAACGTTTGCGGGCGTCTGATTTTGCGCGCGGGCCTGTGCGCCAGCCGTGGCAATTACTAGCAGAAGAAAAAGAGCCGCGCCTTTAACAACGATTATTGGGTGTCTCATTGAAAATAACGTCCTTTCCGCCGCCGGATCTGACAAGTCTCTAGCGGCGCACACAGAGGGCACGCCACCCGTAGCTGTCGCTGAGTTGGATGGAGTACCGCTTCCCATTGCGGAGGAAGATGTACCATGCCTGCCCAGCATTTTTCTGGGTACTGCTCCATTGAAAACCGCCGGAAAGTTTCAGGTTGCCCTTCACGTGGAAGGTGGTCGCTTCTCCTTTCCACAAATGTCCTGGAACATCGATGCCGGGATCGTAGGTGCCCTGCAACTCGTCGATGGTGGGCAGACGCCAGTCGGAATACCCGCCAAGGCGTAGATTCAAGCAGTAGGCGTTGGCCTGGTTCCAATTCACATCCGATCCGTTGTCCGCCATTGTCCAGGTCAGTCCGGTAGCCGGGTCGGTCCATCCGACGGGTGCGACGGACGCAGTGTTCGCGGGAGTCTGATTTTGCGCGCGGGCCTGTGCGGCAGACATGGCAAAAACTAGCAGAAGTAGAGCCGCGCCTTTGGCAAAGGTCATCGCATATCTCATCTGGAAGCGTCCTTTCCGCCGCCGCAGTGGAAAGATTCTCTAGCGGCGCACACACAGAGCACGGTTGTAGCTGTTGTAATCGAACCTTAAGGAAGTCCGATTTCCAGAATTGAAAGCGAAGCGCCACGCATACTTTGCTCCTAGCTGAGAGCTGCTCCATTGCCCACCGGAAATCTTCAGGTTGCCTTTCACATGCCAGGTGGTCATATCACCATCTGACCACTGTCCCGGGATATTGATGCCGGTGTCGTAGATACCCCACAACTCGTCGATGGTGGGCAGTCTCCAGTCGGAGTATTCGCCCAGGCGCAGATTAGAGCAATAAGCTTTAGCTTGATCCCAATTCACATCCGATCCGTTGTCTGCCGTTGTCCACGTCAGTCCGGTAGCCGGGTCGGTCCATCCAACAAGTGCAGCGTTCGCGGGCGTCTGATTTTGCGCTCGGGCCTGTTGGCCAGCTATGACAAGTACGAGCAGTAGAAATAAAGTTACACCTTTGGCAAAGATCATCGGGTTTCTCATCTAGAAAACGTCCTTTCCGCCGCGGTAAATTTACCCTCTAGCGGCGCACACAGAGAGCACGTTTGAAATCACCATTGCCGGGCGGGACGCTTATCGTCCCATTACCATTAGCCATGTTGAAGGCGAAAATTAATGCATCCCCATCATTTTGCATGGATCTGCTACTGCTCCATTGAAATCCGGAGAGTTTCAAGCGACCCTTCACGGTACAATTGGCCGCATATCCACTTGTCCACGGGATGTCGATGCTGGGATCGTAGATATCCCGCAGTTCGTCGATGGTGGGCAGGCGCCAGTCTGAGTACCCGCCCAGGCGCAGGTTCGTGCAGTAGGCGATGGCCTGGTACCAGTCTACGTTCGATCCGTTGTCCTCCTTTGTCCAGGTCAGCCCGGTGGCGGGGTCAGTCCAACCGACGAGTGGAAGATTCGCGGGCGTCTGATTTTGCGCGCGGGCCTGTTGGCCAGCCATGCACAGGAAGAGCAGCAGAAAAACTGCCGCACTTTTGGCAAAGCTCATCGGGTTTCTCATCTGTAAGGCATCCTTTCTGCCGCTCTAGTGGAATGATCCACTAGCGGCGCACACACAGGGCACGTCCGTTCTTGCTTGAGTCGAGCCTGTCGATTAACCGCTTTCCGCTTTTAAAGGCGAAATACCACGCGAACTTGGTATTTTTATCAAGTGAACTACTCCATGGCCATCCGGAGAATTTTAGGTTTCCCTTCGCGTGCCAGGGGACCACATTTCCATCTGGGTCCCGTCCGGGAACGTCGACGCTGGGGTCGTAGATGCCCTGCAACTCGTCGATTGTTGGCTGACGCCAGTCGGAGAATCCGCCCAGGCGCAGATTGGAGCAATAGGTGGTGGCTTGTTTCCAATCCACATCCGATCCGTTGTCCGCCTTTGTCCAGGTCAGCCCGGTGTCGGGGTCGGTCCAACCGACGAATGGAAGATTCGCGGGAGTCTGATTCTGCGCTCGAACCTGCGCGGCAGCCATGGCAAGTACGAACAGAAGAAGAACCGCGCCTTTGGCAAAGATCATCGGGCATCTCATTTAGAAGGGCTCCTTTCCGCAGCGGTGCAATTATTTTTAGTGGCGCACACAGAGGGCACATGCGCGACCGCTGATACCAAGTAGGACGGGGAACCGCCTCCCACCGCCAAAGTGGAAGATCCACGCATCCCCAGACGCAGCATTAATCAGAGAGCTACTCCATTGCCCACCATTAGAGAGTTTTAGGTTGCCCTTCACATGCCAGATGATCGGTTCTCCATCTGAATCTTGTCCAGCAGGGATGTTGATGCTTGGATCATAGATACTCTGCAACTCATCAATGGTGGGTAGACGCCAGTCGGAGTACCCGCCCAGGCGCAGATTGGAGCAGTAGGTGGTGGCTTGTTTCCAATCCACATCCGATCCGTTGTCCGCCTTTGTCCAGGTCAGCCCGGTGTCGGGGTCGGTCCAACCGACGAATGGAAGATTCGCGGGCGTCTGATTCTGCGCGCGAGCCTGAGAGGTAGATATAACAAAAACGAGCAGCAGAAAAATTGCCGCGCTTTTGGCAAAGCTCATCGGGTTACTCATCTGTAAGGTGTCCTTTCCGTCGTCAAAGTAAAAAGATCCTCTAGCGGCGCACGCATAGCGATCGGTCGCGGTATCTGTCACTAAGACGGACGGAGTTCCGTTCCCCATTGCTGAAGTACAAGTACTCCGCCGTCCCAGGAGCCGAACCCTGAGTACTACTCCATTGAGCATTACAGGAGAGTTTCAGATTACCTTTCACATGCATGTCGCCGGCATTAGGGTCGTAAATGCCCTGCAACTCGTCGATGGTGGGCAGGCGCCAGTCGGAGTAACCGCCCAGGCGCAGATTGGAGCAGTAGGCTTTAGCCTGGTCCCAGTTCACGTCCGAACCGTTGTCCCGTTGTATCCAAGTCAATCCGGTGGCCGGGTCGGTCCATCCTCCGGCAATTGGCGCAACATTCGCGGGCGTCTGATTTTGCGCATGGGCCTGCGCGGCAGACATAGCAAAAACGAGCAGCAGAAAAACTGCCGCACTTTTGGCAAGGATCATCTTGTATCTCATCAAAAAAACATCCTTTCCGCCGCCTAAGTGAAATGATCCTCTAGCGGCGCACACATAGAGCGCGCGCATTATTTGTGTAGTCGGATCGGGCAGGGTACTGCGTCCCCGTGTTAAAGTACAAGCCCCACACCCCAGCACTATCCTTATCGCTGCTCCATTGCCACACACTTGACAGTTTCAAGTTCCCCTTCACATGGAAATGCCAGCCGCCAGTATCGACGCTTTCGTCATAGATGCCCCGCAACTCGTTTAATGTGGGCAGTCTCCAGTCGGAGAACCCGCCCAGGCGCAGATTGGAGCAGTAATCGTTGGCCTCGTTCCAATTTATGTCCGATCCGTTGTCTGCCTTTGTCCAGGTCAGCCCGGTGTCCGGATCAGTCCATCCGGCAGGTGCAATGTTAGCGGGCGTCTGATTTTGCGCGCGGGCCTGCGGGGCAGACATGGCGAGCACGAGCAGAAAAAGTGCCGCGCCTTTACCAATCATCATCGAGTATCTCATCGGAAATGATCCTTTCAGCCGCCGCGGAGGAGATTACTCTAGCGGTGCACACACAGCGCATGGTTGCCATAGCTGTGATCATTGATTAGGTTGGATCCCCGCCCCCCACCGACAAAGTAGAAGAACCACGCCTCCCCGGCATTTTTCAGGGAGCTGCTCCATTCCCACTTAGCGGACAATCGTATTTTGCCCTTCACGTGCACGATGCCCTCTACTGTGACATCGACACTGGGGTCATAGATGTCTTGCAACTCGTCGATGGTGGGCAGACGCCAGTCGGTGTACCCGCCCAGGCGCATATTCGCGCAGTAAGCGTTGGCCTGGTTCCAATTCACGTCCGATCCGTTGTCCTGTTTCGTCCACATCAGCCCAGTGGCCGGGTCGGTCCATCCTCCGACCACTGGTCCAACATTCGCGGGTGTCTGATTTTGCGCGCGGGCCTGCGTGGCAGACATAGCAAAAATGGGCAGCAGAACAAGTGCCGCACTTTTGGCAAGGATCATCTTGTATCTCATCAAAAAAGCATCCTTTCCGCCGCCGCAAAGAAATGATTCTCTAGCGGCGCACGCACAATGCACGTCCAGCTTTGGGGTAGTCGGGCAAATGGGCTTGCCGGTGCCCACTCGGGAAGTAGAGAAGCAAAGCAGCCCCAGAACTATCCTGCGTCGCGCTCCACTGCATAGATCCTGTTAAAATGATTCCCCCCTTGATCCCGGATGGATAACTCTTACCTTCATACACCATCGTTGAGGCACTCCTGGGGTCATTAATACTTTGCAGCTCTTCAAAGCTCGGCAGACGCCAGTCGGAGTATCCGCCCAGTTTAAGATTGGCACAGAAACTCTTTGCGTCGTTCCAGTAATTCATGTTGCCGCCGTTGTCTTGCTTTGTCCAAGTCAACCCGGTGGCCGGGTCGGTCCATCCTCCGACAGGTGCAACGGGTCCCACATTTGCTGGCGTCTGATTTTGCGCGCGGGCCTGCGCGCCAGACATAGCAAAAACCAGCAGCAGAAAAAGAGCCGCGCCATTGGCATAGATCATCGAGTTTCTCATCAAGAAGACGTCCTTTCCGCTACCGCAGTGAACTGATCCTCTAGCGGCGCACACAGAGCGCGCGTAACATATGAATGCCGATTGGCAAGTCCGCTTTTCCCCCATACGTGTATGCGAACGCCCACGCATCTTTAGCTTTTTTCGAAGAGCTGCTCCACTCAAATTTCGCTGAAAGATGCAGATCACCCTTCACATGTTCGACATGCCAGCCGCTAACGCTAGCATTTGCATCGTAGATGGCCTGTAACTCGTCGATGGTGGGCAGTCTCCAGTCGGAGTACCCGCCCAGGCGCAGATTGGAGCAGTAGGTGTTGGCATGGTTCCAATCAACGTTCGATCCGTTGTCCTGTTTTGTCCACGTCAACCCGGTGGCCGGGTCGGTCCATACTCCGGCAACTGGTGCAACATTCGCGGGCGTCTGATTTTGCGCGCGGGTCTGCGCGCCAGACACAGCAAAAACGAGCAGCAGAAAAACTGCCGCACTTTTGCCAAAGATCATCGAGTTTCTCATCAAGAAGACGTCCTTTCCGCCGAAGTGGAATCTCCGTTAGCGGCGCACACATAGGGCACGATCTAAATCGCTGTCCCTGAGGCGGGAGGAATACCGTTTTCCGCGGAAGAAGTCGAAGTACCACGCCTCCTTAGCATTTACCTGGGTGCTGCTCCACTGCACGCCGGAGAGTTTCAGGTTGCCCTTCAGGTGCCTTATAACCGGAGATCCATCCGCATGCTGTCCGGGGACGTCGATGCCGGGGTCGTAGATGTCCTGCAACTCATCGATTGTAGGCAATCTCCAGTCGGAGAACCGGCCCAGGCGCAGATTCGTGCAGTAGTCGGTGGCCTGGTTCCAATTCACATCCGATCCGTTGTCCGACTTTGTCCAGATCAACCCGGTGTCGGGGTCGGTCCATCCGATAAGTGCAACGTTCGCGGGCGTTTGATTTTGCGCGCGGGCCTGCGCGGCAACCATGGCAAGGACGAGCAGAAGAAAAAGAGCCGCGCCTTTGGATAAGATCATCGGGCATCTCATCTAGAAGGCGTCCTTTCCTCCGCCGCAGAGCTCCACGGCATGAACCATGGCTTTGGCCACGCGGTTGGCCATCTCCTCGTCGGAGAAGAGGAAGACATTGACCAAGCCCTTGGGACGGCGGGCAATGAGCGTAAAGAGGCTCGGCGCGATGCGCGAGTTCCAGTCGGGATGGCCGTTGCGGCTGTCCACCTGATTCTGGTTCTGATCCTGGGGCAGCACCAGGACCTCTTTCACGTCCTTGAGCGTCAGGGAGTAATCCGTGTCGTCGGCAACCTTGCCATTCTCCTCGGACCGCCAGTGATAGGTGATGCGGCAGGCGCCGGCATCGGCTGCCAGGTTGCTCATCTCCACCGTGAACCGGTTCTTCCATTCCACGCCCTGCTGCGAGGCGTCGGTGACGGTTGCCGTGTAGCTCAGCTTGCCCTCGGCGGCGTTCTCCTGGATGAACTGCATGGTTTTTTCGAGCGATGGGCCGTTGGCGGCGGGCTGGGGCGGGGGCGCGACGTTTTGCTGGGCGTGTAGCGCGCTGATGGCTATCAACGCGAAGGCTAGGATGAATACGGTACTGCGCAGTGCGTTTCTCATGGTGTTCTCCTGGGTGACTGATACAGCCCTATTGGGATTAGACAAGTCATAATAATGACCTCTTACCGCCATCGTCAAACATGGAAAAGAACAATATCCCTCAACCCGCCGGGCCGAGTATGCTGGAAGCTGTATGTTGCACGTTCTTCTTGGATTGGCCGTGATCGGCCTGATTTCGACTACGGTCTTTGCCGGCATGGTGCTGGCGACGGTGCCGGGCTATCTGCGGGATAGGCGGCGGGCGCTCAAGCAGCTTGAGGCGCGGCCGGGGTTTACGCCTCCTCTGACCCTGCTGAAGCCGGTGCATGGCGCCGAGCCTGGACTTGAGGCGCACCTGACCACGTTTTTTGAGCAGGATTATCCCCAGTATGAGATTCTTTTTTGCGCGCGCCAGGCGGATGACGCCGGGCTGGAAACTGCGCGGCGCGTGGCGAAGCGCTATCCGCGGATTCCAGCCAAATTTCTCTCCACGGGCGGCCAACCGGAGTACATCAACGCCAAGGTGGCTTCGCTGGAAAAAATGGAGGCCGCGGCGGCGCACCAGATTCTGGTCATCAGCGACAGCGATGTGCGCGTGAGCCGGGATTATCTGCGCGCCGTGGCGCTGCCCTTTGCCGATGAGAGGGTGGGCGCGATGTGCTGCCCCTATCGCGGCGTCGCGGTCCCCCAGGGCGACTCCGGTCCCGGGCTGTGGGCGCGGCTTGAGGCCGTGGGCATGAGCGTGGAGATGACCTCCGGCGTGCTGGCGGCGCGGGCGCTGGAGGGGATGCGCTTTGTGCTGGGGCCGACCATGGCCTTTCGGCGGGAGGTGATCCGGCGGATGGGCGGCTTTGGCGTGAGCGCCGACTACTGCGCCGACGACTTTGTGCTGGGCAACGAAACCTACAAGCTGGGCGAAAAGGTGGTTCTGAGCCACCATGCCATCGACCACATGATCATCAACTCCAGCTTTAAGGCTTCGCTGGAGCATCAGGCCCGGTGGATGCGCTCCACGCGCTTTTCGCGTCCCAGGGGGCACATGGGGACGGCGCTCACCTTCAGCATGCCCTATGGGCTGCTCGGGTGGGGCGCGGCGGCGCTGCTGGGGCATCCGGTTTTGGGGCTGGCGCTGCTGGGCTGGAGCGTGGCCACGCGGCTGGCGCTGGCCATCGCGGTGGGCCGGCTGGTGGTGCGCGACCCGAGCTGGTTTGGACTGCTGGCCCTATACCCGCTGCGCGACCTGATGGGCTTTGGATTCTGGGCGGCCAGCTACCTGAGCAGCCGGGTCCTCTGGCGCGGGCAGGTCTATGAGCTGCTGCCGGGAGGTAAGATGCGGGCGGCGGAGTAGATAGGTTGCACCTGCTTATGGAATAACCGATTTTGGTATATCCCAAAAAAGGTTTTATCGTTTTTCCACGGATCAATGTCAGTGGGAATCGACGAACAAGTCAAGTTACGAGGACAGTTCATTCAGGCGAGGAAGAGCGCAGGCCTTACCCAGGTAGGTTTGGCTGACTTGCTCGGACGCCCGCAATCCTTCGTGTCGAAATATGAGCGCGGCGAACGGAGACTCGATGTAATCGAGTTCTGCGAGGTCTGCCGTGCTCTTGGGATTGATCCCGTTGCCTTTTTGCAACGCTTTTGCGGCGGGGGATCATGAAAATCGTAAAAGTCTATACATTAAAGAGCCGAGGTGCTTATCCTGCTTCGGAACACTGGAAGACGACTCGCGAACAGATTCACGATGCAATCCGGAGATGCGAATGGCCAGTGGGAAGCGGTTCCTTCACGATATATCCAGAGAGCGGGAAGGCGCGCGGAGAAGGAAACGGCGTCAAACCAATCCGCGATAGATTTGTTCAATCGTTACAGGCAAAAGGGTGGACTATTGAAGGAAAAGCAAAGAATGTTTTAGACGAACGTCTTGGCGACTTCGATGCTGTTCTTGCTGGTCCTGAAAAACCAATTGCAGTGGAATGGGAGACAGGTAATATTTCGTCTTCACATAGGTCTATGAACAAGCTGGCGCTGCTTCTGAAGACGCAGGTGATTTCAGCTGGAGTGCTCGTGGTGCCCTCTCGCAAACTCTATGTGTTCCTGACTGATCGAATTGGAAATATACAGGAAATCAAGCCGTACTTCGCTTTATGGAAGTCTGTGCCATGTCACAACGGGGTTTTGGAGATCGTCGTGATTGAGCATGATGCCGTCAGCAAAGATGTGCCGAGGATCCCAAAGGGTACAGACGGAAGAGCAATGATCTAACGCTCCACAAAATCTTCATTTTTGTGCGATTGAATCTGACCGGATTCAAGCCGGTCAACGATTTCTTCCGCAAAATCTATTTCGATGCCAAGCCAATGGCGATTTTTTCTTTCGCATACTGCAAAGGTCGTACCGCTTCCGCCGAACGGGTCAAGTACTAGGTCTCCGGTCAGTGTTGACATCTCGATCACGCGATCGAGTATCTTCGTGGATAGTGCATTCGCGGGACGATCCTTCGACTTGAACTTCCAGTGACGAACAGGGGGAATATCCGTCCAGACATCTTTGAGTGTTACACCTTTCGGGTTCATTGCATCCCGGTGACCACCGTAGTCCTTGACCTCGCCACCACAATGACGGCATAGATGAATCGGCGTGCGGATTCTGCGAAACGTGTTGGGCTTTCCCTTCGTGTAATAGAGGAGGCTGTAATGAGAGGGATGCAGCCTACCAGGAATCGGCAAACAGGCGGATATTTCAACTGCAATCCAATGGCGAAACTCCATCCTAAGACTTGAGAGGAAGGCTCCGAGAAGTACATTCCACTTTGGAAGATTATAGAGAAAGAATGAACCGCCGGGCTTGAGAACCCGAAAACACTCTGACACCCATTGATGGCACCAATCTAAATAGGCCTTCTCAGAGAGCGAGTCGTTTGAACGGTTGCCATATTCCTTCCCGAGGTTAAATGGCGGATCGGCAAAAACCGTATCGACAACACCATCTCTGATATACGGAAGGATAGCCATGCAGTCGTCGGCGTATAAGGCTCCGAGACTGGATGCGTATGCCGGGCTAATCCTCGCTTGATCCTTCATGTACGGGCTTGGATCAAACGGAAGATCGTCCCACTTGAGAGGAGACTGATGCGTCACTTTTTGTCGCTCCGTGGATAACAATAACCCAAAACAGGTTAGGTGTTCAATCAAGATCTTACACAGATCGAAGCTGTTCCCTTATTGGGAAGATACTTCTTCCAAAAAGTCCCTACGGTAGCGGCCGATCCGTCCACAGCGCCTTGTCGGCGATGGATTGGACCTGGATGAGGCGGCCGGCCAGCACGTGCTCGGCTTTGAGCTGGTTCAGATCCTGGGCAAAGAGCCATTTGCGCTCGCCGGTGCCCCAGATGCTGGAGAGCTTTTCCGTGCTCAAGAAAATATCCGGCGCGTCGGGGTAGCAGGAGCCCCACAGCAGCGGCGAACCCTCGCCGTGCTGGCCGCAGCGCGGATAGACAAACATCGCCGGTTTGCCGTGGAAGAACTTGTGCGTGTAAAAGATGATCGACGAGCCTTCCGACTGCTCGCCGTAAATAATGATGCTATCGGCGGGCGAGGCCTTTTGGAGGATGGTGTCGGCCATCCGCTTGGAGCCGAGCATGGGATCGAAGCGGGCAAAGGCGATGTGCGCGGCGATCAGGAAGATCACCATGGTGAGCGCCACGCTGATGGTGGAGGCTATGTGTCTTCCCTTGACGCGCAGCAGCCAGCCCAGCGCCGGTCCGATGAGCAGGGCAATGGTGGCCAGGATGGCTGGCAACCGTAGCGCGGCAAAGGACGGGCCGGTCAGGTCGAACAAGTGGGACATGGCGAGCGTGTAGTCGCCCACTCTGCGATGCGCCAGCAGGGTGCCGATGTCGTCCACATAGGGCAGATGGCGCGCTTGCCACAATCCCCAGCCGAGGACCACGGCGGAGAGCACGCCGACCACGGCAAAAGCTCCCTGCGCGCCGGTGAGCCAGGCGGTGGAGAGCAGAGGTTTGCCTCCTTGCGGAGCGCCAACGGGGGCGCGGTTCTCCTCAATGCCGGCCACCACGGCGGCGATGAGAATCACCAGCGGCGGCCAGACGGGGAAGGTGTAGTACTCCTGGTTGGTGGAGATGGAGAAGAAGAGCAGAGTCCAGGCGGTGAAGAGGCTAAGCAGCCAGATGGAGCGCGCGCGGAAGCGGAGATTAAAGATCAGCCCCTCCGCTTCAACGGAAGACTCCGCGGCCTGCCCGTCGCTGCGCAGGTACTGCATCCAGTGGCGGCGGGTCTTCCAGGCCAGAGCCACCAGGGCGGGCAGGAAGAGGCTCCAGGGGAAGATCCACACCAGGTGCAGCAGCCAGTAGGCAAAGCCGGGCAGCTTGTTGTAGTCGTGCGGATAGCGCAGGTTGAAGAAGCGCAGATAGTGCTCGTTGATGAAGTAGAAGTAAAAGAAGCCGTGCACGTTGCCCATTGTGGGGTGGTTGCCCACGGCGTGGCCTTGATCGGGATTGGCCAGGCCGCAGAGGATGTGCCAGGGCGCGGAGATGGCCAGAAAGATCAGCGGGCCGATGACCGGCTTCATTTCGCGCCAGCGGCGCCACAGGCCGGTAACAATCAGGTAGGGGATGGCCGCGCCAATAAAGAAGGTGGGCGCGATCAGCCCCTTGGTCATCAGGGCCAGGCCCAGGAATACCCACATCCAGTAAAAGCGCGCCACGCGGCCCGGCTCGAAGCCGGTCAGCAGGCAGTAAAGAGCAATCAGCAGGAAGAGGCTGAGTTGCGCCTCGGGAATAATGAAGCGGGTAAAGAGAAACGGGCCGATGGAGGTGAGCACGCCCAGGCCGGCATAGAGTCCGGCGCGGGGGCCCCAGGCGCGGCGCGCCCACAGCCACGCCATCCAGGCCAGGCCAAGCATGGCCAGGGTGTTGGGCAAATGGGCAGAGAAGACGTTCTGGCCAAAGACATGGAAGAGCACAGCCACTGTCCAGTAAGGCAGCGGCGGCTTCTCGATGTAGCGGATGCCGTTGATCTTGGCCGTGATCCAGTCGCTGTGTTCGGCGAAGTACTGCGCCGCCTGGGCGTGGGTGGAGTCCACGTCGTCCATCAGCGGCGGCGTAAACAGGGAGGCAAAATACACGGCGGCAAAGATGGCCGCAAAAAGCAGCCACACCGTCCGCGTGGAGAGCGCGGATTGCGGGCGAGTAAAAGTATTCGTCTGGTTTGTCATGGCTGAGTTGGCAATCACATCAAGGATAACAGCAGGATGGAGGGGTGGTTCACCGGATTGCCTCACCTTTCGCTCAAGCCTGAACCGGGAACAGGATGTAACCTGAGTTCGTACTTTGAATCGATGAAGTCTATGCGCATTTATATCCGTTGGGGCGTAAAATTTGCCGGAATATGGCTCTGCTCCTGCATGGTGATCGGCATTGTGGCCATGCAATGGGCGCTGCATCCATGGCGGCGCGCGTTGACGCCGGAGGCGGAGGCGCTGGCCCAGTCGATAGCCGCGCACAATCATGCAGTCCTGTCGGAGATTGCCGTCACCGCGAGCGATGGGGCAGTCTTGCGCGGATGGAATATTCGTCCGTTGCAGGGCAATGGCGACGCCGTGATCCTGCTGCATGGCGTGGCGGACAACCGGATGGGCATGATCGGCTACGCGGACATGCTGCTGCATCATGGCTACGCAGTGTTGCTGCCCGACGCGCGCGCGCATGGAACGAGCGGAGGAGGGGTGGCCACCTACGGAATCAAGGATGCGGACGACATTCGCCGCTGGTACGACTGGATCGAGCAGGCTGAGGCTCCGCATTGCATCGATGGGTTGGGCAATTCGATGGGCGCGGCGCTGCTGCTCGAATCTCTCCCCGCTACGCCCGGATTTTGCGCGGTGGTGGTCGAGTCGCCCTACGCAAGTTTCAGAGAGGCCTCCTATGACCGGCTGGCGGAGAGGGTATATGCCGGGGCGTGGCTGGGGCGCACGCTGCTGCGTCCGGCGGTCGAGGCGGGGTTTCTCTACGCGCGTTGGAAGTATGGCCTGGATATGGAGCAGGACTCACCGCAGAATGCCGTGGCCGCAAGCCGCGTTCCCGTGCTGCTGATTCATGGCAAGAAAGACACCAATCTTCCTGCGCGCCATTCGGAGATGATCGTAGCGCACAACCGGACGCGGATTCCCGCCGTCGAACTTTGGGAGCCCGCGCAGGCCAAGCACACTGGTGCGGCTGCCGCGGAACCCGAGGAGTATGCGCGGCGGCTGCTTGGCTGGTTCGCGAGCCATGACACTGTGGGGGAATCTTCTGATCGGCGCTGACGGCGGGCCGTGGATTCCGCGTCCCCCGCCCCGGTCGTGTATCTTGTCCGCAGAGCCAATTCTCCGGAGCGACGCCCATTATGCCCACCTTTGCCGCCATCGATATCGGTTCCAATTCTTGCAGATTAAAGATTGCCAAGGTTGCGGCGCACCAGTTGAAGACGCTGCACGAAGACCGCGAGGTGACGCGGCTGGGGGCCAGCGTCTTCGAGTGCGGGCTGATCTCGCCGCAGGCGATGGCGGCAACGTTGCAGGCGCTCAAGCGGTTTCAGCGGGCCGTCCAGTTGCGCGGGGTGGACCAGATTCGCGTGGTGGCCACCTCGGCTATGCGCGACGCGCGCAACGGGCCGGTTTTCCAGGCGATGGTGAAGGCCGAGACCGGCTGGGAGATGGAGGTCATCTCCGGCCTGGAAGAGGCCCGGCTGATTCATCTGGGGGTGATGGGGAGCGGCGAGGATCAAGCCAAGCCGGAATCCAAAACCGGCGCCGAGCCTGAAGCCGGAGCTGCGGCGGCGGGCCGCGTGCTGCTGGTGGACCTGGGCGGCGGAAGCTGCGAGATTACGCTCTCCGAGCACAAGCGCATTCAGGAGACGGTGAGCCTGCCGCTGGGCGCGGTGCGGCTGACCGAGGAGTTTTTGCCCTCCGACCCTGCGCCGGCCGAGGGGCTGGCGCGGATGCGGCAGTTGATTGACCGCGAACTGCGCAAGGCGCACGGCAGAATTCGGCCGCAGAACGTCACGCAAGTTATCGGCACCTCGGGCACGGCGGCGGCGCTGAGCGAGGCGATTGCCGCAGTGACAAATGGTGAATTCGTCAAGACAGTCAAACTGGACAAGCCTGACAAGCCGGACAAATTGAACAAATTGAATAAGCCGGGCAAATTGAACAAGCTGCCGGGCAAATCCAAAAAGAAGTCCGGAAGCAAGTCGGCAGGCAAATCCGTCGGCAAAGCGATTCAGGCTCTGGCGGTGAGCCAAGCCCCGCTAGCCGCGCCACTGGGCGGGATCACGCCCACCAGCGAGGTGCGCCGCCTGGCCGGCGAGCTGCTCCCCATGACCCTGGCCGAGCGCGTGGCCGTTCAGGGCATCGGGCCGCGGCGCGCGGAGATTATCGTGGCCGGCGCGCTGGTCTTTGCCGAGCTGCTGGAGAGCTTCGCGCTGCCCGGCTTCCGTTATTCGCCGCTCGGCCTGCGCGACGGCATTCTGGCCCAGATGCTGGCCGAGCAGGATGCCCGCGCCAAAGCTCACCGCGAGTTCGAAGAGCAGCGCTGGGAGAGCGTGCTGGCCACGGCGCGGCGCTACGGCGTCGATCTGCGCCACGCCGAGCCGGTCCACGCCCACGCCTTGCAGCTTTATCGCGCGCTGCACGCGCTGCACCAGTTGCCGCCGGAGTACGAGAGTTGGCTGGCGGCAGCCGCCATGCTGCGCGACACCGGCAAATTCATCAACTACCAGGGCCACCACCGGCACACGCAGTATGTGGTCTCTAGTTCGGAGATCTACGGCTACACGCCCTTGCAGCGCACTCTGGTTTCGGCCATCGCGCGCTACCTGGGCAAGAGCCGCCCGCAGCCCGGCGACCGCGCGCTGCGCAACATTCCCGCCGTCGAGCACCCGCACGTGGAGCGGGCCGTGGTGCTGCTGCGCTTGGCCGTCGCGCTCAACCAGGACCGCGCCTCAGATATATTAAGAATCACGGTCAAGGTTTATCCCAAGCGGGTTTATCTGGAGTTACATCCCGGGCGAACGGGAGCGGAGCTGGAGTTGTGGTCGCTGCGGAAGGAGGCGGATTACTTTTTGGAGGTCTTCGGGCGAGAGCTCTTCTGCACGCTGACGTAGATGGCGCGCGCCGAGCGCGGATCGATGAGCCATTGCAGCAGCGGCGGATGGCGGTCCAGATCGATGCGCGCCACTGAACCTTTTCTCATGCGAACGGCCGCGCCGCCGTTGCCGGTAATCAGCCGCCCTAAAAATTGAAAGACATTGGGATTGTGTCCCACCGCCAGCACGCCATCGTAGCCGGAGTAGTGCGCCAGCATCTTCTGGAAGTCGGCGAAATCCGCGTCGGGCCCCATCGCCGGCGAAATCTCCACGCGCGCATCGTAGCCCATCTCCGTGCCCACCAGTTGCGCGGTTTGCAGGGCGCGCTTCAGCGGGCTGGAGACGATCACGTCTACTTGTACTTTAAGGGCGCTCAGCGTCCGCGCCATCAGGATGCACTGCTCCTTGCCCTCTTTGACAAGCGAGCGCTTGGCGTCGAGAAGCGGATTCTCGCGGCCCAGTCCGGCATTAGCGTGGCGCATGAGGTAAAGGTTCATCGTGCAGTCCGGCTGCGCGGAAAGGGGTCCGCCAGCGCTTAGGTTTTCTATACTAACACGAATGTTAGATGGTGTGTAAGATAGGGTGGGCCGGAGTCATTGCTTATACATGAATTAGAGTTTCACAGCTCGACGATCTCAAGTTTGCGCTCGCGGTCAGCAGCAAAGGCCAGGCAGGCGCGGATGTCTGTTTCCGTCAATTCCGGGAAATCCGACAGAATCTCCTGGTCGGTCATTCCACCGGCCAAATAATCCAATACGTCGGAGACGGCAATGCGCAGCCCTCGAATACAGGGCTTGCCGCTGCGCTTGCTGGGTTCAATGGTGATGATCTGCGAGTAGTCCACTTGGTTTCTCCGCCGTTTACCGCAATGGGTTTAGTATAGGCGCGGATGGCGCTGGGCGCAACGAATTGCCAAATTATGCAACACAAACCGCAGCCGCACGTGGTATCTTGCCGGTATGCGAAAAACAACCTTCGTAAGAACGTTCTCTTATTGCATCAGCCTGTTCTGCCTTGTCACGCTCGGCCTGATCGGCCTATCGGCCTTCGCGCAGGATGCAACGCCAATCGTAGCCCCCGTCAAAGAAGCACCCGCCGTTACTATGCCCCAAGACCCAAAGGAATTGATGCTTCTGGCCGCCAAAACCAACGGCCTCACAGGTGACGATGTGAAGCCCTGGCGCCTGAAAGCCTCCTGGAAAATGCTCGACGAAAAGGGCGGCATCACCGACCAGGGAACTTATGAAGAGTTCTGGGTTAGTCCGACGAAGTACAAGCGAACCTTCACCGGAACGGCATTCACTCAAACCGACTACGGTACACCAAGAGGTGTTCTCCGCTCCGGCCTGCATCAACTATTGCCCACTCTCATTGGAGAGGTCCGCGACGAGTTCGTTGCCCCGCTGCCAAATTCGTTAACCATCGAACACGAAGACTTCAATCGAAGTCAGCATACAATTGACCGCGAAAAGCTGATATGCCTCAAACTAACTGGAGTGCGAGTTGACCCTGGCCTGTCTTACTGTCTCGCCGAGGACAAGCCGATTCTTCGCAGGAGGAGTTTTGCTAAGGAGTTAACCGAGTTTTTGCATGGCAGCGTCGTTGTATTTCAGAGCCATTTCATTGCCGGCGATCTACAATTCCTGCGCGCCGGAAAACCAGCCCTAACAGCGCATCTCGAAAGTATTGACGTCATCGATTCCATTCACGAGCTTGATTTTGCTCCCTCGCCAGATGCAACACAATTGCACCGTAAAATCAGCCTCTCATCCGAAGTGGCTGCGAGAATGATCATGGACAATCATGCTCCCATCTATCCTATCGAGGCCAAAAAGGCAGGCATCTCGGGCAAAGTTACGCTGCAAGCCGTGATCGGCATCGACGGACTCGTTGTCGACGCACAGGCAGTCAGCGGTCCACCCGAACTTCAGCAAGCAGCAATTG
>Ga0326727_10014565_pt1 | contig 17099 bp, 17 predicted proteins | sample MB2enrmetagenome_FD_207643 | JGI IMG/M metagenome (GOLD analysis project Ga0326727, IMG submission 207643) | Lab enriched peat soil microbial communities from McLean, Ithaca, NY, United States - MB29MY | ecosystem: Environmental > Terrestrial > Soil > Wetlands > Peat | place: USA: New York...
AGCGCGCCCGCACTCACCAGGCCTTGCACCCTCGCCAATTCCGCCCTGGCGGCGGCCACCGGTCCGTCGTCGGCCGGCTGTGCCCGGCACACCGCGCCGCACACCAGGAGCACCAGGGCCGAAAGCTCGCGCATGAAATTCTATTGTAAGCCCGTGCGTTTCCGATCCTGCTCCACCAGGTGGATCACCAAGTACGCCGCCCCGATTCCCGCGAACAGCACGGACACGCCCAAAATGGGCAGGCGGATGGCCGGCAGGACGTCCTCCAGGGCGATCAGGCTGAACGCCACCATCCCCACGCCGGGGCAAAGCCAGAAGAGCGCGGTGCGCAGATAATCGGGCGGCGAGTTTTGCGATTCCTCCTGTTTCTTTCGCGCGCGCTCCTCCTTGTCCGGGTCCGGCAGCTCGCCCATCGGGGGCAGACCCTTTTCGATGGCTGCCATGCGCTCCCGATGGATCAATTCCAGGCGCTTATGCGAGAAATAACTCGTGACGGCGACGATTCCGATGGGCACCAGGAACGCCCCGAGCACGATGATGTTGTTGGCGATAGCTTCAAAAAGTTTGTCCATTTGCGTCTCCGGCTCTTGAGACTCCGGGAGCGCCCGAGAATGTTTCAGCCGGATGTTGAAACATTTGGCGCCTGTCGCCGAGTCTAATATAAAGAGCCGCAACCGGCTCTTGCTGAGCCGCAACCGGCTCTTGCTGAGCCGCAACCGGCTCTTGCTGAGCCGCAACCGGCTCTTGCTGAGCCGCAACCGGCTCTTACTGAGCCGCGACCGCAAGGGAGCGGTTGGATAATGGAAACTGTGAGCGGCAACCGGGCGTTCGAACGCCTGCTCGACGAGTATCGCGACAAGGTCTTCCGCCTCGCCTGTTCCCTGCTCTCCAACCAGGACGCCGCCGAAGACGCTACCCAGGAGATCTTCCTCAAAATCTGGAAAGCGCTGCCCGATTTCCGCGGCGATTCGTCCGTCTCCACCTGGATCTACGCCATCGCGCGCAATACCTGCCTGACCCGCCGCCGCACGGCCGCCGAACGGCGAACTTATTCGCTGGACGAGGCGAACGCCGCTGAAATCCCCTCCCACGACCCTCCCGCCGGCGCCGATTGCGATCTCCGCGCCGCCATCGGCAGTTTGCCCGAAAAGTACCGGCGCGTGCTGGTGCTGTTCTACCTCGAGGACCGGTCGTATCAGCAGGTCGCGCTGGCGATGGCTTTGCCGATGGGTACCGTCAAAACATATCTGCATCGCGCCAAGAAGGAGCTGGCGCTGGTGCTGGCCGAACAAAATTCACGAAAGGAGAGCGCCCTGCCATGGCCTGCCCTGAATTCGAAGATCTGATTCTGGATTATTGCGAGGCCGCGGCTTCTTCCGCCGACCGGGCGCTGCTGGAAGCCCACATCGCGGTCTGTCCGGCCTGCCGTTCCTCTCTGGCCCAACAGCAGGAACTCGATCTGCGCCTGGCGAAATCGCTCGCAGCGCCCTCGCTCTCGCCGGCCTTCGGCCCCCGGCTGGCCGCCCGCATCGCGGCCGAACGCCGCGCGCCGCAATTCCGCTGGCTGCCCCGTATTCTGAATGGCATCGGCTATCTCGGCATGGCGACTGCCTCCGGATACCTGCTGCAGCAGCTGCCCCACGCCGCGGACTGGGTCGGCCTGACCGTCATCGCCGCTTCCGCAGCGTTCGGAGTGTGGGAAATGGGGAAGGCGTTGCGGGCCACGTACGGCCACCGGCCTTAGTCTCTGCGTACTCTGCGGCTCTGCGAGAAATCTTCTTATTCTTGGCGGCGCCATAAGAATCTCTCGCAGAGGCGCAGAGGCCGCGGAGAAATCCCTGCCTCCGTGTTCTCCGCCGCCTCCGTGCCCTCCCGTCTTGCTTTTAGTCTTTGTTCTTCTCCGTGTCTCCGTGCCTCTGTGGTGAATCGGAGTTCCCGTAGTACGATAGCGGTAGGAGCCTGATCTGACCAAGGCCGATCTCAGAGAAACCACCACCACCCAGACCGCCACGCCATCCTGGCTGATTGCCGTCCGCGCCGCAGAAGCGAAAAAAGCCGCCGACCTGATGGTGCTCGACCTCACCGGCATCACCGCGTTCGCCGACTATTTCGTCATCTGCACCGGCGCCAACCAGAAGCAGGTGCAAGCCATCAGCGACGAGGTCGGCCTCCGTTTGAAGCATGAAGCCCGCGAGCTTCCCAATAACATCGAGGGCTACAACCAGGCCGAATGGGTGCTGGCCGATTACGGCGACCTGCTGATCCACATCTTCACGCCCAAAGCTCGCGAGTACTACGGACTGGAACGCCTGTGGCGCGGCGCGCGGCCCGTCGAGATCCCCACCGAGTGAAGATCTTCGTCTATTTCATCGGCAAACCGAAAGACCCGCACACCAACGCCGTCGCCGAGGATTTTCTCGCCCGCGCCGCCCGTTATTCGCCCGCCATCATGCAGGAAATCCGCCTCGGCCGTTTCGATCTCTGGGCCAAACACCCCACCGCCCGCAAAATCTTCCTCGACCCCGCCGGCAAGCCCATGGACTCGCCGGCTTTCGCGCAGCTCATCGCCCGCGCCGAAATGGAGGGCCGCGACCTGCTCTTCCTGATCGGCGGCCACGACGGCCTGCCGGCAGGATGGGCCGCGCGCGCCGACCTGCTGCTCTCTCTCTCCGCCATGACCTTTCCGCACGAACTGGCGCGCGCCATGCTCGCCGAGCAGATCTATCGCGCCTTCGCGGCCTTGCGGGGCCATCCCTACCCGCGCTAACGTGAAAGCTGCATGGCCTGGTTCCGGCGCGATAAAAGTCCCGACGATAAGCTGCCCCCCGCGGGCAACGGCGAGCGCAAAGTGCGCACCGAAGGCCTCTGGCAGAAGTGCGATGGCTGCCGCCAGATCATCTGGAAGAAAGAACTGGAAGCCAACTGGAGCGTTTGCCCCAAGTGCGGCTGGCACAGCCGCATCGACGCGGTCACGCGCTTGAAGCTCCTGCTCGACGACGGCGAGTACCGCGAGTTCGACAGCGATCTCATCTCGTCCGACCCGCTCGGCTTCGTGGATGCCAAACCGTACAGCGAGCGCCTGCGCGCATCGCGGGAATCGACGCACCTCTCCGACGCCATCATCGCTGCCGAAGGGAAACTCGCCGGGCGCACCGTGCAGCTCTGCGTCATGGAATCGAAATTCATCGGCGGCAGCATGGGGTCGGTAGTGGGCGAGAAGATCGCGCGCGCCATCGATCGCTCGCTCCATCAGCGCGATCCGCTCATCGTGGTCTCCGCTTCCGGCGGCGCGCGCATGCAGGAGGGCGCCGTCAGTTTGATGCAGATGGCCAAAATATCCGGCGGGCTGATGAAGCTCGACGAGGCGCGCCTGCCTTACATAAGCATTCTCACCGATCCCACCACCGGCGGCGTCACCGCCAGCTACGCCATGTTGGGCGATCTCAATATCGCCGAACCGGGGGCGCTCATCGGCTTCGCCGGCCCACGCGTCATCGAGCAGGCCGTCCGCCAGAAACTGCCCGAAGGCTTCCAACGCAGCGAATTCCTGCTCAAGCACGGCATGCTGGACGACGTGGTGCCGCGCACCGAACTGAAGCCTTACCTCGCCCGCGCCCTGAAGTTCCTGGCGGCATGAATTACCCCGATTCAGTCCATTTCCTCTACGCCCTGGGCAACGAAATCAAGACCGCCAAATTCGGTCTGGAGCGCATTCGCGCCGTTCTCGATGCCCTGGGCCGCCCGCAGGACCGCCTCCACTTCGTCCACGTCGCCGGCACCAACGGCAAGGGCTCCGTCTGCGCCATGCTGGAATCGGGCCTGCGCGCCGCCGGCCGGCACACCGGCCTTTTCACTTCACCCCACCTGGCCGAACCCACCGAGCGCATTCGCATCGACGGCGAACCCGTCTCCGCCGAACGTTTCGCCGCCGCCTTCGAGCGCGTTCACGCCTGCGTGGAAGCGCTCATCGCCCAAGGCGCGATCGACATGCACACCACCTACTTCGAAACGGTCACCGCCATGGCGCTCACGGTATTCGAGGAAGAGCGCGTCGATATGGTGGTGCTGGAAGTGGGACTCGGTGGACGCCTCGACGCCACCAACGTGGTGATTCCCGATCTCGCCGTGATCACGCCCATCGATTTCGACCACGAAGCGTACCTCGGCAAGAGCCTGGACTCCATCGCCACAGAAAAGGCCGGCATCCTCAAGCCTGGCGTCCCGGCCGTTTTCGCGCGCCAGCGGCCGGAAGCCGCGCGCGTACTGGAAGCGCGCGGGGTAGACGCATGGCGCACTGAAGACTGGCCGCTGAGCGATCTCGAACTCGACGCCCACGGCAGCCGGTTTCGAATCGACCGCTCCCTTGCGGTCGCGGCTCAGAAAGCGGCCGCGGCTCAGCCCCTCTTTCCGAGCCGCGACCGCGAGGGAGCGGTGCTTTCAATCCACTGCCCGCTCGCCGGTGAGCATCAAGTCGAAAATGCCGTCACCGCCGCCCTGGCGCTTCTCCGCATGGGCATTCCGAATTCCGCCATCGAAGCCGGCATCGCCCAGACCCGCTGGCCGGGCCGTCTGGAACACGTCGCCGGCAAGTTCGTCCTCGACGGCGCCCACAATCCCGCCGGTGCCCGCGCCCTGGCGGCGTACCTCCAACGCTTCTACGCGAACCGCCGCATCCGGCTGATCTACGGCGCCATGCGGGACAAGGCTGTCGCGGAAATCTCCGGGATTCTGTTCCCGCTGGCCGAACAGGTGATCGTCACCGCGCCCCATCAGGCCCGCGCCCTGGCGCCGGAAACTCTCCGCGAGATCTCCGACCATTCGAATCTGACGATCGCTCCCAATATCAAGAGCGCACTGGCGATGCCCACCGATGCCGATGTCACTTTCGTGACCGGCTCGCTATTCCTGGTAGCGGAAGCGCGCCCGCTGCTGGCGCGGCAGCACCGATTCGATCAATAGGCTACTCCCAGTCGAATGGGCTATCAATCGGCTACTCACAGCTGAAGCGCTGGCCCTCCCCAGAGCCGCGGCCTGCCGCGCGCCGCCTGCTATCATCTTTTCGAAGCGATGAGTCTCCTCCGGTCCAGCCTCTTCTCCATCCCCCTGATCGCCATCTCCACTATCGTGCTGGACCTCATCTCCATGCTGGTCTCCTTCTTCGACCGCAGCGGCAATCTGCCTCACCACCTCGCTCGACTTTGGGGCAAGATGCTGCTCGCCGTCAGCTTCATCCACGTGCGCGCCGAAGGCCTCGAGAAGCTCGACCCGAAGGCCAACTATGTCTTCGTCTCCAATCACGCCAGCTACATGGACATCCCCGCGCTGCTCGCGACGCTCCGGCACCAGTTCCGCTTCTTCGCCAAGAAGGGCCTGTATCGAATCCCCTTCCTCGGATGGCACCTGCGATGGGCCGGCCACATTCCCGTCGACCGTTCCAACGCCCGCGCGTCGCTCAAGAGCATGAGCGAAGGCGCGCGCATCATTTCCGAGCGTCACATCTCCGTGCTGCTCTTCCCCGAAGGCGGCCGGTCCGCCACCGGACTGCGCCCGTTCAAAGAAGGCGCCGCCTACATCGCCATCAAAGCCGGCGTTCCCGTGGTCCCGGTGGCGATCGTCGGATTGCGCGAGCTGCTGCCCATGGGCTCGGGGCACATTCGCAGCGGGCACGTCACCGTGCGCATTGCCGACCCTATTCCGACGGCCGGCATGAAGATCGACGCGCGCGCCGAACTCACCGCGCGCGTGCACGATGAGATCGCCCGCATGCTCGAAGGGTCCGCGGAGCCGGTGATACACTCGTCTTCATGATCCGGGCCGCGCCGAGGCGCGACAGGCGCCGCTTTTGGAGAATGGCGGTGACATGGTCCCTCGCCGCCGCGGCGGCATTCGCGGCCGCTCCCGCCGACCCCTGGGTTCGCATCCGCTCCGCCAATTTCGAGCTCTTTACCACCGCCAGCGAACGCGCCGGCCGCGACCTGGTCCGCCACTTCGAACAGGTCCGCGGCTTCTTCCTCCAGATCTTCGGAATGAAATCGGGCGACCGAAGACCGGTCCGCATCGTCGCCTTCCACAGTGAAAAGGAGTTCGCGCCGTATCGCCCGAGCGAAGCCGCCACGGCTTTCTTCCACAGCGGCAGCGAGCACGACTACATCGTGATGAGCAGCGCCGATGCGGAGCATTACGGGGTCGCCACGCACGAATACACTCACCTGCTCACCGGACAGGTGGGCGGCCCCATTCCTGTCTGGCTGAACGAGGGGCTGGCCGAGCTCTATTCCACGCTCCGGCAGGAAGGCGACAAGGTGCTGGTGGGAATACCGCCTCCGGGACGCGGGCAGGCGCTCCTGCGTGAGCCCTGGATCCCGCTTGGGACGCTGCTTTCCGCCGGCGACGACTCCCCGCTCTATAACGAACGTTCGCGCGCCGGCATGTTTTACTCCGAAAGTTGGGCGCTGGTCCACATGCTGAATCTCGACCATAACTATCGCCCGCACCTGGCCGCCATGCTCGATGCCCTCAAGACAACCGATAGCGCCGCGGCTCTCCAGCAGGCCTACGGCAAGACTCTCGCGCAGGTGCAGGCCGACCTGCAGGAGTACGTCACACGCGAAACCCTGCACGGCGTGGCGTTCAAGGTTTCACTCGAGAAATCGGCGGAGTCGCCCGAAATCGAACCGCACTCCGGCATGCTGGCGAAGCTCGCCCTCGCGGAGATGCTGGCCGAATATCCCGGAAAGCTGGCACAGGCAACCGCCCTGTACGATCGCATCGCGCGCGACTATCCGCAGCACTGGGAGGTGGAGGCCGCGCTCGGGCGCGTCGCCTACCGCGAACGCCACAATCAGGACGCTGTCACGCACTTCGCCCAGGCCGCCAAGCTCGGCGCCAACGACGCGCGCATGTTCGTGGACTACGCCCGCGCGCTCTCGGTCACCGCGCATGCGCCGGAAGCCGTCGCGGAGTTGCGCGAGGCTATCCGTCTCGACCCCGCGCTGCAGGAGGCGCACTACGATCTCGGCCTCGCGCTCCTGCGGGCCGGCTCCTGGCGGGATGCCATGGCGGAGCTGCAGCTGGCGCGGCCCCTCAAGCCGCAGCAGGCGTCGCGCTACTTCTACGGGATGGCTTACTCCGCCTACCGCCTGGGCGATTTCATCGGCGCGCGCAATTATTTGGAGCAGGGCCGGCCGTACACCAAAATTCCCGAAGAACTATCGGCGCTCAACGGGCTCTCGGAAACGCTCGGGCCGCCCGTGGTGGAGGGCGTCCTAGAGTCTATCGACTGCAAGGGGAAAGCCGCCCGGCTCCACGTGCGCGTGAAAGATAGCGAGCGCCTCTTCCTGGTCCCCGACCTCGGCGCGGTGAAAGACCTGGCGTGCGAATCGGCGCCCAACATACCTGTCCGCATCGAGTTTCAAGCCATGCCGTCAGGCGCCACCGGAGCTGACGGCATCGTACGCTCGCTCACGTTGAAGTGATCGTGGGACATGCTTTAGCTTGTCCAGGCGAGCTCCGCTCGCCCCTGGAGTTTGGCCATTCATGGCGAACGGTTGGCCAACCCAGTGGACAGATTTCATCAGCCTGCGACGGGTTTCATCGCGCCTCGGAACAAGCCAGGTCACGCTGCTGGAGGAGTTTCCCCGGCTTCGTGCCCGAAGGCACGCGGCAGCGAAGCCAGGGAAATCTTTCGGGCGGCGTCGAAGCCAGCTGAGGGCGAGCTCCGCTCGCCTGACAAGCTGAAGCATGTCCCACGTGACACCCGGGATCCTTGCGCCTCCGTGGCCTCCGCCACCTCCGCGCTCTCCGGTTTTGACTTTTTGATTTTGTCTTTCTCAGTGCCTCCGTGGCTCTGTGGTGAATATTTGTTTGGGTCGCAGTCCCCTCTTGACAGTTCTCCCGATTCCGTCGCATACTCCTATCAAGCGTCTATGGGAAAGCCGGACCGCGGAGAGCTCGTGCAGGGGACCCTCGATATGCTCATCCTCAAAACGCTCAAGCGCGCACCCATGCACGGGTGGGGAATCGCGCAATCCATCCAGCAAATGTCCGAAGAGGTACTGCGGGTGGAAGAGGGATCGCTCTATCCCGCCCTTCATCGGCTGGAGCTCGACGGACTGATCGACGCCGAGTGGGGCCAGTCGGAAAACAAGCGCCGCGCGAAGTATTACCGCCTGACCGCCCGCGGCCGCAAAGCCTTGGCCGACGAAACGCATCACTGGCAGCAACTGGCGCGAGCCATCGCGCGCATCATGGAGACCGCATGAACAAATTTGCGAAACGCCTTCGCGCCCTCTTCCATCGGCGGCAGCTCGACCGCGACCTGGAAGACGAACTGGCCTTCCATGTCGCCATGAGCGAGCAGCAGGGCGGCGATTCGGCCACCGCGCGCCGGCGATTCGGGAACTCCGCCGCGCTCCGGGAAAAGTGCCGCGAACTGTGGGCGTTCACGGCCGTCGAAGCCTGGTGGCACGATATCCGCTTCGCCCTGCGGACCATTCGCAACAGCCCGTTGGTAACTGCCACCGCGGTGGTGGCGCTCGGCCTTGGCATAGGCGCCAATACCACCGTCTTCACCATCGTGAGCAGCGCGCTGCGGTTCGACATGGCGGTGGATCATATCGAACGCCTGGTGGCGCTCCATCCCGGTGAGGGCATGGCAACTGCCGATGCCGACCCGCGGGCGCAGTTCGACTTCCTCAACTTGCGTCAGCAGGTGAAAACCGTCGAGAATCTGGCCGCCTATCATTTCTCGGCGGTCAACGTGAGCGATGCGCACGCGCTTCCGGAGCGTTTCTGGTGCGTGCAGATGAGCGCCAGCGGCTGGGCCCTGGTGCGGCCCAAGCCGCAACTGGGACGGGAATTCGGGCCTGACGACGAGCGTCCCGGCGCGCCCCCCACGGTGCTCCTCAGCCATCGGGTCTGGGAGCGGCGCTATGGGGCCGACCCGTCGATCGCCGGCAAGTTCATCCGCATCGACGACGTGGACCACGCCGTCATCGGAGTCATGCCCGCGGGTGAACAATTCCCCGAGGATACCGATTTGTGGACTCCGTTGACCGTCGCCGATCTGGCGAACCCCGAATTTCGCCGCGAGCTGCTGGTGTTCGGCCGCCTGGCCGATGGCGCCACGCTGGCCGCGGCGCAAAGCGAAGTGGACGGCGTGGCGCGGCGCGCCATCGCGGGCAGGGTGAATGGCCCGGCGGTCCGCGTACGCCCGTTCCTTGAGATGATCGGAGTGTATGACGCGCGCGCCATGCTCTACGCCATGGTGTGCGCGGTGGGATTCGTGCTGCTGATTGTGTGCGCCGATGTGGCCAACCTCCTTCTGGGACGAGCCGCGGCGCGCGCCAGAGAGATTTCCATCCGCATCGCCATTGGCGCCGGGCGCGCGCGCATCATCCGCCAGCTTCTGGTGGAGAGCGTAGTGCTGTCGGCGGCAGGCGGGATTGCCGGTTGGTTGGTCGCGCTGGCGGGCCTGCACTGGTTCGATGGCATGTCGGCCCAGGGACACCGGCCCTCGTGGATTCATTTCTCGATCGATGCACGCGGATTTGCCTATCTCGCCGCCATATCCATCGGCGCGGGTCTTCTCTTCGGGCTGGCTCCGGCCCTGCAGTTGGCCAAAGTGGACGTGAACCAGTCCATCAAAGACGGCGGACGCGGCGCCGAGGGCCCACGCGGCCGGCGCATGGCGGGCCTGCTGGTGGGATTCCAGATGGCGCTCTGCGTCATCCTGCTGGCGGCCAGCGGACTGATGATTCACAGCACCGTCAAACTGTATAACGCACCGCTGGCCATCGATCCATCGAATGTCTTGACCATGCGGGTGGACCTGCCGCAGGCCAAATACCCGGATGCCGCCAGCGTCGGCGCGTTCTACCGGAAATTGAAAACCACGGTCGCCGGCCTGCCGGGAGTAATCGAAGTTTCGCTGGCTTCGCAGCTTCCCATGGGCGGCTGGCAGGAGCTGCGCGGCGAGATCGAGACTGCGCCAGGGAAGCCCGGTGTCGTGGGACCTCTCGATGGGCTGGTGGTGGATGCCGATTATTTCCGGACCCTGGCGGTTCGCCTGCGCCGCGGCCAGACGTTCGATGAGAATTCGTCATCCCAGGCGGTGGTGAATGAAGCCTTCGCCGCCAAATTCTGGCCGGGCGAAGATCCCCTCGGCAAGCGCCTGCGCATTGCGGGAGCCGGCGCCCCTCACCCGTGGTTGACCGTCACCGGAGTAGTCGCCGATGTCCAACAGGACCGCATGCGCCCGCTGGGGCGAAACGCCTTGCTCTACCTCCCCTACGCTGCCGACCCGCAGCCGTCGGCATACATAATCGCGCGCACTGCGACTCCCCCGGCGACTCTCGTCGAGCCATTCCGCCGCGCGGTGCAAAGCCTGGATGAGAACCTGCCGGCGCAGGACGTGCTCTCGCTCGACGACCACATCGCCCGACAACGCCTGAACGTGACATCGTTCGGCAAGCTGTTTACCATCTTCGCCACCATCGCGCTGGTGCTGGCGTGGGTGGGTTTGTACGCGGTGGTGGCGCACGCCGTGAGCCGGCGCACGCAGGAAATCGGCATTCGCATGGCCATGGGCGGAACGCGGCGCGATATTTTCGGGCTGGTGGTGAAACAGGGGATGCGGCAGGTACTTGCGGGATTCGCGGCCGGACTTCCGCTGGCAATGCTGGTCACGCGGGGCCTGAGCCACGGGCTGGTGGGCGTCTCACCTTCCGACCCGGCGACTTACGCGGGGGTCGCGGTGGTGCTCGGCGCCGCCGGACTGCTGGGGTGCGCCATCCCCGCGCGCCGCGCGGTCCGCGTCGACCCGCTGGCCGCACTGCGCCACGAATAATCGCTCCATCAACGAGTAGGCTCGGGATCGAAATGCTGATCCACGTAGATCCAGATCACGCGCGCCCAGCGCGTGACCGCGGGCACCAGAGGGAGGTAGCAGACGAACGCTCCCAGCATCACCATGTCGAATGGCCAGCCGGTCCAGCGCCAGAGCAGCAGCACAATGGCCAGGGTCGGCAGGATGGAAATGAGATAACTCATGTACATGGCGCCGATAAAATAGCCCGGCTCGCGCTCATACTTCAGCCCGCAGACGGGACACTTTTCGTGCATCGCGAGATAGCCGCGCCACAGCGACGCGCGAAAAATCGCGCCCTCCCGGCAGCGCGGACAGAGCTGCCGGGCGATCCCGCGGAACACGCCGGTCATTTCTTCGGCTTTTGCGGAGGCGGCCCGACCCGGTCCACCGTCACACTAATGAGCTTGGGCGGGTTCACGGGAGCATCGCCGTGCACCGGAACACGGCCCAATTGCCGCAACACGTCGTCTCCCTCCACCACTTGTCCGAAGATGGTGTACTTGCCGTCCCAACTGGACTTTTGTTGAAGCGCGAAGAAAAACTGGCAGCCCCCCGAATCGGGCGTGCCAGCATTGGCAATCGCCAGGCTGCCGAAGCGGAACTTGATTCCGGGCAGTATTTCGTCCTTGATCTTGAGGCCGCACTGATACGTGTTCGTGCCGTCCGGACTTCCCGCCTGCACCGCATCCTGCGGCACGATGCGGAAGAAGGTGGTGTTGTCGTAATAGGGCCTCTTCACGATCTTGCCGTCGACGTCCTTGAATTCCTGCACACCTTGCGCGAGCCTGATAAACAGGCTGACCGCCCGCGGCGTGTCCTTCTCGTAGAGAATCGCCTTGATGTCGCCGAATTCCGTTTTGAAGGTTGCATAGATGCCATCCTTCAGAGACTTGGGCGGTTTTTGCGCGAATGCGCAGGCCGCAATTGCGAGTGCCAGCAACGTTCGTTTCATAAGCCATTCATTCTAGCGTCAATCCATTGGTGGGGGCGGACGGCGGTGGGAGCGCCCTCTCGGCCCGCCCTCCCTTGGCCAGTCCGCTCGACCATGGGCCTGACTCTTCGACGCAGGAGCGGGACGGGGGCGTCCCGCGCGCGGACGAGGGGGTCCGTCCCACCCACGGCCATGCTAATTTGGAAACACGTATGCAAGTTTCCCGTGTCTTGAGGAACAGCCTGTTGTTTGCCGGCCTCGGTCTGTGGGCGCAGGATAAGCCGATACCGCCCATCAATCCCGCCGATGTGCCGCGCATGGCGCCGCGCGCCAGTGTGAACGATTATCAGGCGCATGCCCGAGTCGGCCCGGTGAGCATCGGGGCGGAATTCATGAGGCACGCCGTCCCCACGCCGCAAGGCGAGTTCTCCACTGAAGATTACGTGGTGGTGGAAACCGGATTCTTTGGCGCGCCGGGCCAGAAGGCCAAGCTTTCGGTCCAGGATTTCTCGCTTCGCGTCAACGGCAAGAAAGCCGTTCCCAGCCAGCCATACGGAGTGGTCCTCTCGAATCTCAAGGATCCCGCTTGGCAACCGCCCGAGGCGCCCAAGCCGAAAAGCGGCGGACTCTCCACCGGCGGCGAAGGAGGCAATCCGGGCGATCCGACGGCCCCGCCTCCCAAGATGCCCATGCCGCTGGTGCACGTCATGCAGGTGAAGGTGGAAAAGGCCTCCCTGCCGGAGGGAGACCGCACGCTGCCGGAAGCCGGCCTGCTGTTCTTCCCGTATCATGGCCAGGGCGACAAGATCAAATCGGTCGAGCTGATTTATTCCGGCCCCGCGGGGAAGGCTACTCTGACCCTGCAGCCTTAATGAGTTGCTGGACAGTGGCAAGAGTGCCTGCGCCACCCGGCTCACTCCCCGCGCAAAATGCGAATGGGATCGATTCGCGCCGCCCGTAACGCCGGGAAGATAACCGCCGCTGTCCCAACTGCCAGCAGCATCGCGAGCACAGCCGCGCATAAAGTCGCGCTCAACTCGGCGGAGTCCAAAACATACCGCCGCAAGACTCCCTGCAGTGGAACCATGGCCGCCAGGCCGGTCCCCAGTCCGATGGCGACCAGCGCGACGCCTTCCCGTCCCACCAGAGCCAGCAGTCCGCGCGGCGTCGAGCCGAGCGCGGCGCGAATCGCCAATTCGGGCATGCGTGCCGTCACCGTGAAGGTCAGAACGCTGTACAGACCGAGGGTTGCCAGCAGCAGCGCCAGCACCGCGAAGCACGCCAGCAGCGTCGCCACGATGCGTTGCGCCGAGACAGTCCCGGAGATCACGTCATCCATGCTCATCACGCGATCGACCGCCGCTTCGCGCTCTACCGCCCCGATCGCCGTTCGAATCGCGGGCACGATTGACTGTGCAGGCAAGTCAGACCGCATTAGGATCGACCAACTCGGAAACGGCGCAACGAAATTCGGCGCGGGCATAAACACTTCGGCGCTCGATGGAGCCGTCACGCCGGACTGGCGGACATCGCGCACGATGCCCACCACGGTAATCCACTCGGGGCTGAACATATTGATGTGCGCGCCAATGGGGTCGCGATCGCCCCACAGCTCGCGCGCCATCGTCTGATTGATGATCGCCGCCTTCTGCGTGCCCGCCATCTCCTCGGGAAGAAACTGCCGTCCGCGCAGCAGCGGAATTCCCATAGTCCGCAGATAGTCTTTGGTGATCCAGCGATACTCCGCGAAGAAGTCGCGGCGCTCCCCGGGCATGCCCTCCACATTCACGCCGCCGTTGAATCCGTACTCGGCGACCGGCATCAGATTGATCGCCGCAGCCCCGCGCACTCCCGGGACACCGCTCACGCTGGCCGCTATCTGCGCGAACTTTTCGCCGATTTGAGCGCCGGTCTGGTATCTGCCGGGCGGAACACTGACGCGCATCGCCATCAGGTGGCTGCGGTCGAATCCGACGTCGACCCGGAGCAGTTGGCGAAAACTCTCCAGCACGGAAGCAGTCGCCGTTAGCAGCACCACCGCGCAGGTCAGTTGGAATACCACCAGCAGCTTGCGCGTCCACACACCGGATCGGTCGGCCGACACGCGGCTGCCGGCGATACTCGCAAGACCCACCGCATTTCGCCGGCCGTGCAAAACCGTGGCCAGACCCATGACGATCGCTCCCACCATGGTGATCGCGATGACCGCTCCTACCAGTTTCCAATCGGGAGAAATCTCCGCCGCGCGCGGCATTTCATCCCCATACAGCCGCACCAGGAAATGCACGCCCGCGGCCGCCAGTCCGACTGCCGCTGCACATCCCGCGCCGGCCAGCAGCAGGCTTTCGGTGAGATGCTGCCGCGCCAGCCGGCTGCGCGAGGAACCCAGCGCCAGGCGGATTTCAAACTCGTGCCGGCGCAACGAGTGGCGCGCCAGCAGCAGGCTGGAAATATTGGCGCACGCCATCAGGAACAGCGCCAGGCTGGCAATTTGCAGCACCATCAGCCGGTCGCGCAGTGGCTTATCCAGGCTCCAGTCCTGAAACCGGACCACCTCCGCGTTGCGCCCCTTGTTCTGGTCCGGATGCTCGCCCGCCAGCCGCTGCATGATGATCTGCAGATCGGTCCGCGCCTGCGCCAGTGTGACCCCGGGCTTCAGGCGTCCGACCATGGAGAAGGCGTGATAGCCGCGATTCTTTTGCGGCCCCTGCGGAATAAGCGGTGTCCAGATCACGCTGTCGCCCGCGGGAAATCGGAAGCGCCCGGGCAGGACGCCGACCACTTGCGTGGCGCGTCCGTCCAACAGAATCGTCTTCCGCAAGATCTCCGGATCGGCGTTGAGTGCGCCCTTCCAGAAATCCTCGCGAATCAGCACCACGGGATTGGCTCCCTCCCGCGACTCCGCCGCATCGAAGAGCCGCCCGGCGATGGGCTGGACGCGCAAAGTGGTGAAGTAGCCGGGTGTCGCCGTGCTTCCATGGATATTCAGCGCGTCCCCGCTGCCGCGGAAAACAAACGTGGCGCCGGAGAATCCGCCCGACGATTCGAAGACGCGATTGCCCTGCTCGAGATCGACCAGATCGGGCCACGATTCCGGAGTTTCGTAGTTTGCGGCTTTCTCCAGCACGGAGACCAGGCGGTCGGGGTCAGGCACGGCGAGCGGCCGCAGAATCACGCTGTTGATGACCGTGAAAATGGCCGCGTTGACACCGATGCCCAGCCCGAGCAGAAGCACTCCGGCCACCGCAAATCCCGGATTGCGCAACAGCTGCCGGTAAGCGAATTTGAAGTCCCGCAGCAGGTCGTCGAGCCACATGGTGAGGTTGGCGTCACGCGTCTGTTCCCGGTAAACACTGTCATTGCCGAAGCGCGCGCGGGCATTGCGCCGCGCCGCTTGCGGGTCCGCGCCCTGGGCCGTTTCGTCTTCCTCCAGGAAGGCCAGATGGCTCCCCATCTCCTGGCGGATTTCGTCCTCGATTCGCCGCTGCCGGAAGAGATTCCACAATCGTTGGAACATGAGGGCCGGTCCTTTCACGCGAATTGCAAAGCTCTGCCCACTGCCGCGGTCAGCTCGCTCCAGCGCCGTTCTTCCTCGGCGAGCTGGCGCGCGCCCTCCGCGGTGATGGTGTAGAACCGCGCCTTACGCTTGGAATCGGTGGTGCTCCATTTGGCGTGCAGCCACTTGTCGTTGGTCATGCGGTGCAAGGCCGGATAGAGCGAACCTTCCTCGATGCGGAGGTAGCCGTCGGTGGCCTGGTGGATGCGCTGTGCGATCGCATACCCGTGCAGCGATCCCGAGCGTGCCAGCGCTTTCAAGATCAAGAGATCGAGCGTGCCCTGGAGGCGGTCGTTCTGATGCTTCGCCATATATAGCCAGCTATCCCTAGCTGGCTATAGGTATTATGGCGCAAGCCGGTTCACGGAGTCAATAGCGCCGGAACTCGCCAAGCTGCCAGTGTGGGACATGCTTCAGCTTGTCCAAGGGAGCGAAGCTCGCCCTTCAGTCGCCCTAGTTCCCGCCGCCGCGTCCCATCCGCGGAGCCGGGGGCGGAGGCGCACCCGTGGTCTTTAGCGGAGCCACACCGCTCCCCGCGATCGACTTGTTGTACGCCGCCACATCCTTATCCATCAGGCTCTTGTACTCCACCTGCACCGCCTGAAGCTGTTTTTCCAGATCGAGCACCAGCCCCGTTCCCGTCTCCGTGGGGCCGTAATCGCCGCTGCCTGCCACGTCGCCGGCGCCGCCGCCGATCTCTCCGCTCAGCCAGAGGAAGTTCATATAGAGCTTGTATTGCGTCTGGAAATACTTGTCGTCGCTCAACGCCTCGGCGCGCGAAATCAGCTTATACTCCACGTCCTGCATCTTCTTATCGATCGAGTCCATCGCCTTGAGCAGCGCATCCTTGCCCGACTGGCCGTTGAGCGTTTTCCCCTGGTCTTCGAGCAGCCGCCGCATCCACTCGATCTGATTCGTCATGTCGGAGACAGTGTTGATGTCGTCCCGTACCTTCACCTGCAAGCTGGTCGACGCTTTCAAGTCCGCGTCCGTACCATGGGCGTCGGGCGCCCGCTTCACGTCGATCGGTTCGGTATAAGTCTGCCCATCCACCGTCATGCGGAGCGTGTACGTGCCCGGCGCGGCCAGCGGTCCGCCCTCGCCCTGCCCGATTCCCCAATGGGTAATCGGCCGCGTGTCCTGACCCTTGAAGCGCGGCTCTTCCCAGATGTGCGGATCTTCCGGCGGCGTGGTCCGCAGCGCCACCAGGCGCGGCGCTTCGTAGTGCAGGTCCCAGGTGGCGCGGTTCCATCCCGCGCGCGCGGACAGATCGGGCAGTTTGCGAATCACTGCGCCCTTCTCGTCCAGCACTTCCAGCGTGACGGGATTTTTGGGCGCCTCCTTCAGCACAAACGTCCAGTCCGCCCTCCCTGCGTGGGCCAGCCGGTAGGTCGGCTTCGGGGTAATAAATTGCACCGCGGCGGTCACTGTCTCCGGCTTTACGCCCTGTTCGAGCGGCGTCAAATCCTCCATGATCCAGAACCCGCGGCCATAGGTCGAGACCACCAGGTCGTGCGTCTGCTTCTGCACTACAATCCACGACACCGGCGCGGCCGGAAGCCCACCTTTCAATTGGACCCAGTGCCCGCCGTCGTCCATCGAGTAATACAGCGCGTGTCCCGTGCCGGCGAACAGCATCCCCTTCTTATTAGGATTCTCGGCGATCACGCGCGCGTAATCGAGAGGGTGTTCGGCCGGCAGGTCACCCGAGATTTTCTTCCACGTCTTGCCGAAGTCCGTGGTCT
>Ga0326727_10014568_pt1 | contig 17096 bp, 10 predicted proteins | sample MB2enrmetagenome_FD_207643 | JGI IMG/M metagenome (GOLD analysis project Ga0326727, IMG submission 207643) | Lab enriched peat soil microbial communities from McLean, Ithaca, NY, United States - MB29MY | ecosystem: Environmental > Terrestrial > Soil > Wetlands > Peat | place: USA: New York...
CGGGAGGCAGCGTCGAAGGAGAAGACGGTGTTCTGGCCGACGCGAACGATGGAGTGATCGGGAAACTCCAGCTCGGCACGGGATTGATCCTGGGTAAAGAGATAGGTCTCGGCCTTGATGATATCATGGAGGGCGGCGGGGCGCTCATTGCCACCGGCGTGGCTGCCGAGGGAGACGTGATTTTCGAGCCTTGTGACGGTGGCGGTGTCGAATGGCTGGACGCCATACGCCCCCAACCTCATCAAAGTATAGAGGGCGAAGCCGAAGGCAAAGCGCTTGGGTAGCGTCGGAAGCGGCACGGGCGGGATCATTACCGGCCCCACGGTGTAGTCAAGCCATAACCGGCCATTCGCGGCAAAAAACGGTGCGCCGCGAACCAGTAACGTGCTATACGGGGGCGTGTCACGCTGGCAGGAGCCTCATTTGCGCGGTGTCGCGGTGCTGTGCGCGCTTTGCACGGCTACGGTGCTGGTGCTGCATGCGACGATGCCGGGCTTTCAGCACATGGAGGGGCAGGTGGGGGACCTGGTGATGCAATATTTCACTCGGCTGGCGAAGGTGGACCCGCGGCTGGTGTACGTGGGATTGGATGATGCGACGATGAATGTAGGGAACTCGCTGTTTGCGGACGATTTGGCGGCTTCGCCAGCGCTGCAAAAGATGGCAGCGGGATGGCCGTGGCCGCGGGATGTTTACGCGATGCTGATAGACCGGCTTATGAAGGCCGGGGCGCGGGTGGTGGCTCTTGATATCCTCTTTCCATCGGCCAGAGAGGGGGATCCTGCGCTGAAGGCGGTGTTGGATAAATACCCTGGGCGGGTGGTGATCGGGAGCAACTTTGTCGATGACCCGAAGCCCGGGGCACCGCGTTCTTATACGGTGCCATCGAGTAGCCTGATCGGCGACGGGGAGACGGACGAGCGGGTGGGGTATGTGAATTTCTGGCCGGACCTGTTCGGTATAGTGAGGACGGTGACCTACAGTATGACGCAGGCCGAGGCGTTCCAGACGGCGGAGAATGGGCGCGTGTATTACTCGCTGGCGGCACGGGTGGTGCAGAAAGTGGCACCAGAACTGACGCTGCCGGGCCGAGCGCGAGGATTGCGGTTTGCGCCGGCGGAAGGAGCGCAAGGGTTTCAGCCGATGCCGCTTTACATGATCTTTGTGCCGAAGGCTTGGAAGCAGAACTTCCAGGATGGAGCGGTCTTTAAGGACAAGATCGTTTTGGTGGGGCCCTATGGGAATTCGCTAAAGGACCAACTAGCGACGCCATTCGGACTAATGGATGGTCCGGAGCTGCATCTGAACGCGATCAATGATGCGCTACATGGGGATTTTGTGACGATTCCTTCGGAAACGGAGGAATCGATCCTGATCGTTACAATGGGGTTCGCAGCGTTTTTTCTCGCGAGCATGATGCAGCGGCCGCTGTACTTGGGGGCAACGCTGCTTGGGGTGAGCGCAGCGTTTCTCGGAGCGGCAGCGCTTTCGTTCGACTCGTTCCACTGGGTGCTGCCGTTCCTTGCGCCGCTGCTGACCTTTGACGCGAGCAGCGCGCTGTCGCTTTACTGGAAATGGCTGCTGGAGCGGAGAGACAAGGCGCGGATGCGGCGGATGTTCGAGAGGTTCGTGTCGAAAAACGTAGTGAAGGAAGTGGTGGAGAACCGGGAAAGCTACCTGCACCAACTGGGTGGAGTGCGCAAGCCGGTGGCGATCCTGATGACGGATCTGCGCGGGTTTACGACGCTGACCGAGGAGGCGGACTCTACGCAACTGGTGGCGCAGTTGAACGAGTATTTCACGCGGATGGTGGACTGTATCTTCGCAACGAACGGGACGGTGGATAAGTTTGTGGGCGACGCGATCCTGGCGGTGTGGGGCAATATCCGAAGCGGCGGGGCGGGTTCGGACGCGACGCTGGCGGTGACGACAGGTCTGCGGATGCTGGAAGGGCTGGAGGTGCTCAACAAAGAATGGGTGCCGCGCGGCTGGCCGGTCCTGCAAATGGGAGTTGGGATCAACTTTGGGGAGGTGATCTTTGGTGCGATCGGGTCCGAGCAAAAGGCGGAGCCGACGGTGATCGGGGATGCGGTGAACTCTGCGTCGCGGCTGGAGGGACTAACGAAGGAGTACGGGGTGGATATGTTGATAGGCGAGAGCGTGGCAGAGCTGGTGCGCGACAGTTTCCACCTGCAACTGGTGGACTTTGTGCGGCTGAAAGGGAAAGCGCGGGCGATGAAAGTGTACGCGGTACTGGGGGCGAAGACGGAGGAGCTGGATGCGCGAACGGCGGCCTACCTGGAGAAATACGAACTCGCGCTGGCGGGATATGAGCGGGCGGAGTTCGAGACGGCATGCAGCCAGTTTCGCGAGGCACTGGAGATCAAGCCGGACGATCCGGTGGCGACGGTGTACTTCGAGCGATGCGCGGAACTGGCGGAGCAGCGGCCGGAGAAATGGGACGGGGTGTTTGTAATGAAGACGAAGTAACGACCTATTGCCCGGAAAGGGTGAGGGCGCCGGCGGAGGTAACGTCGAGGAAGAAGCCACCGCCGATCTGGAGCTTCGGGAGCCAGATACCAAAGACGCCGCGCTTCTTTCCCGTCACGGGATCGATGTAGTAACCGGTAACCTCTCCCGCCGGCGCTATGGATAAGGTCAGGCCAACGGTGTTGGACGTTGTCCAAACGATATGACTGTTATCCACTAACTGTCCGGACTCGGTAATCGGGGCGGAGAGTCCGCCATCGGAAAGCCCGACCGTGACGACGGTGCCTTGGGCTCCTTGCAGGCCGGGTGACTTCAACGGAGCGGAGACGCGGGAGCCGCTGATGGCGCCGGAGGCCTGAAATCCCTCGGGATAATAGGTTGTGATCGAGCTGGGCCGGAACCAGGCGTAATTGCCGGCGCACTCCGGCGCGGGGTCGGACTGGAAGACCATTGTACCAAGCACGCTGCCGGCGCCGGAGCCGGTCATGTAGAGGCTTGAGTAGTAAGGGACGCTACCGTCCGCGTTTATATATGCTCCGGCCAATACCGGCGTGCCGTCGGCGAGGCGTCCCGTTACCGTCACGGCGCCTGCGGAGTGGATGTTCACTGTAAGATAACCGCTGCCCGGGACTGCATTGCTGCCGGAAAGCAGGGCGGAATAGGCGCCGGCTTGCGGAGCTTTATATTTCGCGCTGAATACGACGCGAGAGGCGGTGAGAGTCGAGGAATTGACGCCGTCGCTTATGGCGCCTGTGATTTGCGAGGCGGGATCGAGATGCAGACTGACGTTGAGGCTGGAGGCGCCTTTTCGCGCGATCACTTTTTGGAAATTGGCATCGGAATCGAAGGCTCCCTTGATGGGATAAGACAATCCGACCACTGCAAGTTTTCCGGTGAATGCTCCGGATGCCGTTACGGTCGCCTTCAAGTAACCGCTGGTTTCGTTAGTTACGTCGGTGGCCAGGGAAAGGCCGGCATAAGTGCCGGCGCTGGCGGCAAACCAATTGGAGATGGTTACAACCTTCGTGACGGCGCTGCCGCTGGCATCGCCGGCGGAGTAGGAAAACTGTGTGCTGCCGTGGAAGTTTTTAGCAGGAGTGAAGGTGAGCGTTCCGTCGTCATTGATTGTGACCGTTCCATTGGCGGGCTGGGTGACAGAGAGGACAGAAGGTGTGCCGGCGGAGTCACTGAGATCCGCAAGGACGTCGAAGGCGACGGCTGACTTATTGCTCGTGACATAGAGCTGGGTGTTCTGGCCGGTGAAAGAATCGGGAGGGAAACTCGCTACGAGGGTACGCGCGCCAGTTACGACGACCTGATAATTGGCGTCCGTGCTGACCAATGTGCCGCTTTCGAGCCAGCCCCCGAAGTAATACCCGGCCGCGGCGGTCGCGGAGAGCATGACCTTCGTATTGGGCGCATAACTGCCCATGCCGCCCGGGGAGGGATAGGCCGAGACCTGACCATGCGAAGAATCGTCGGGGGTCGCAGTGAGGGAGTACTTCGGCTCGTAAGTGGCAAGAGCTGTAATTGTCTGCGTTTCCAGGATCGTTATCGTCTGATTGGCGGGGGTCGCCCAGCCGGTGGGGGCATGGAACGAGATCGTGTGGTTGCCGATGGGAATGTCGCTCGCGACGGCGCCCGAGGCGAGCCACGCGCCGCCATCGACGCGCCACTCGGCGCCTGTTATCGGCGATCCCGCGTTGATCAGAACCGTCACGGAGCCGGTCTCGCGGCGAGAACTGAAATCCTCGCCGGTTTTGTCACCCATTCCTCCACTCATGGAAGAATGGCCCGTGGTTATGCTAAGACTGGCCGGCGTAAATGCCCAGGCCTGCGCGTTGGGCGTGATCGTCCACGTGGTGTTCGAGGAGAGTCCTTTAACCGCGTAAATTCCCTCGGCGTTCGTCGTGGCCGTATAAACGACCGAACCTGAGGCGACGGTAACCGGGGCACCGGCGACGGGAGCGCCGGTTGGATCGGCGATGCGGCCACTCACGATTTCGCCTTTGACCAGGGGATCGATATTGAAGATCGCGCCATTGACGATGGTGAAGTCGTAGAAGCCGACATTGATGGTGGGGAGGTTGTACCAGGCATTATTGGCGCCGCTCCAACCCATGTTGAGGTGATGGTAGAGCGTGGTCCCATTGTAACCATAGCCATCCGCGACGACGGCGTGGCCAACGCCATCGCCACTGATGCCGAGACCGACGGGCAGCCCGGCATCGAGGTTGGCCTTGATGCCGATCTCAAGGGTCGATAACTGCGAAGACGCAAAGGCGGCGTTGGCGTAGTGGAATACGTTTGTCAGGACCGAGGCTTTGATCGAGGCACCCGAGCCGGAGGGCTCGTAATCCATGTTGCTGGCGACGCCGGCGTCGGCCAGGAGGGCGCCGATAGCCTGTTGCTGGCTGGCCGGCATGCCCGGGGAGGCCGCGAGGGGCATGTCATCCCAAGCGTAACTACCGCCGGCGCCGTCACCGCCGCGGAGGGAGCGCTGCGCGGAGGCGTTATTGATTGTGATCTGGTAGGACCCCGTGCCGACACCGGTCTGCGGCCATTGATGGAACCGCATGATCTGGCCGAGCATGGTAGCGACACAACCGGTGTAGTAGTTCTTCGGGTTACCCGAGGAATAGGGCGGGGTGTAGTAGTTGTAAACGGGCTGGCCGAAGCTGGTGAGCTGATCCCACTTGCTCTTGAGGAGCGGCGCGACGCGGACGTCGCTAACGGCGGAGGCGGAGGCGGCGGTGTAGACGCCGGACTCGCTGGTGAGCACTTTTGGAGCAGCAACGGCGGCGCGAAGCTGGAGCCATCTGGCGGAAGGAACGGCGCCTGCCCGGGAGAGCCGCCGCGGCAGGTCGGCGCGAAGCATGTCGTAAAGCGGATGGCCGGCGACGGCCTGAAAGACATCGGTGTTTGAAAAGGCGATGATGGGCTCGATGGTGTCATCGGCGGCGACGACGACGAAGCCCGCGGGCTTGAGGTCGACGGCGTAGAACTCGGCAACGCCAAGAGCGTCGCTGACCGGGGTGACCGTACCGGCAAGCTGGCCATGGTGCTCATGCATTGCGTCCGGGGAGAGACTGAGCCACGCGTAGACGGTCTCGAGCGCCTGCTGTTGCGAGACCGGGGCGGCGGCAAGCCGGGTCCCGCATCCGAACACGACAAGCAGAACGGCCGCGAAGAACGCGACGCCCGCCTGGCGGAAACGGATGAGGGATTGGGATGGCATACAGAGGCGGGCTCGAACGTTTGATGAACACCCATTTTTGAGCACCGGTTATGCCCCCAGGCAGTGCGGTGACTCGCTACGTAGCGCGGAGCGCGATTTGCGTAAGCAGATTCCACCCGAAGCGGGTAAAAAGCGTCGAAAGAAGCGTTACGCGAGGCGGAAAACGAAAACTACAAGGCGAATGTGCCCGATTCGGCCGATGGCCCTGCCCAAGAGGGGGCAGGGAGTGTCAAAACCAATGGCTGGGATTTCTCACCGGTGCACGTTTGTCCGTAAGAACACGAGGGAGGAGAGCGGCGAGCGGCGCCGCATGAACGAGAAAACGGAGGCTCAGAACTGCAAGCTTACTTCTTTACCGCCGCATCCATGGCGGCCTTTACGGCGGTCTCGATCTCGTCGTAAAGGGCGGAATCTTCTTTCAGGACCACCTTTGCGGCATCGCGGCCCTGAGCGAGTTGACTGCCCTTGTAGCTGAGCCAGGAGCCGCGTTTTTCGATGATGTTGAGCTCGATGGCAAGATCGATGAGGGCGCCGGTGTTGGAGATGCCTTCGGCGTACATGATGTCGAACTCGGCCTCGGTGAACGGGGGCGCGACCTTGTTTTTGACGACCTTCACCTTCGTGCGATTGCCGGTGACGGTGCCGTCGGGCTGCTTAATAGCGCCGATGCGGCGGATATCGAGGCGGACACTGGAGTAAAACTTGAGGGCCTTGCCGCCCGGAGTCGTCTCGGGATTGCCGAACATGACGCCGATTTTTTCGCGAATCTGATTGGTGAAAATGCAGACGGTACGCGCCTTTGCGATGAGGGAGGTGAGCTTGCGGAGGGCGGCGCTCATGAGGCGGGCCTGGGCACCGACGGTGGTATCGCCGATTTCGCCTTCGAGCTCGGCCTTGGTGACGAGTGCGGCGACGGAGTCGAGAACAATGACGTCGAGGGCATTCGAGCGGACGAGGGTCTCGCAGATGCGGAGGGCTTCCTCGCCGGAACTGGGCTGGGAGACGAGGAGCTCGTCGACTTTCACGCCAAGGGTCTTGGCGTAAAGAGGGTCGAGGGCGTGCTCGACGTCGATGAAGGCGGCGAGACCGCCGCGTTTTTGGGCCTGGGCAATGACCGTGAGGGTGAGCGTGGTCTTTCCGGAACTCTCCGGGCCGAAGATCTCCACGACGCGTCCGCGGGGCAGGCCGCCGACGCCGAGAGCGCGGTCGATGACGATATTGCCGGTCGGTATGACTTCGACGTCCATGACCTGGGCGTCGCCGAGGCGCATGATGGCGCCTTCGCCGTAATCCTTGGCGATCTGCTGGATCGCCAGGTCGAGATTCTTGTTCCGCGCGGCGCTAAGTTTGCTGGCTTCGGAGGGTGCTTCTTCGGTTTTGGCGGCCATGGTGAAAGTGGGTAAGGGGATAAAGGCGCGACGCTAGCATGGGGGACGGCTTTGGCGAGAATGTTTTGGGGATGAAAATGCAAAACCCGCGGGAGATTTCCGCTCCCGCGGGTTGCATGGCTTTCGGCTGTGGAAAGCTGGGTTAGTCGCTCACTTTGATGCGGCGCGGCTTGACTTCCTCGGCCTTGGGCAGGGTCAGGGTCAGGATGCCTTGCTCGATTTTCGCGGTAATCTTTGCGGTATCGATCGAAGGATCGAGGTCGAAGACACGGCGAAAATCGACGGCGCGTCCCTCGCGATAGAGGGCGGTGCCCGGGTTTTCGCGATCGCCACGACGTCCGACGATGACGAGCTCGCCATTGTCGACGGTGACTGCGAGGCCATCCTTGTTCACTCCGGGCATTTCGGCCTCGAGGAGGTAGCCATCGGCGGTCTCGAGGATGTTCGCGACCGGGGTGACGTAGGTGACCCGCTGGGTGCCGTTGCCGGCGGCGGGGCGTTGATTGGTTTCTGTCAAAGTATTCATCTGGTTTTGTGTGGTTTCCCGGAAGCGGGCAGGCACTTATCGCCTGCCCGCCGGGGTGTTAATGGTTAGGACACCTGAACTTCGATTTGTCTGGGCTTTGCCTCTTCGGCTTTTGCCAGGGTCACGGCGAGGATGCCGTCCTTGTAGTGGGCCTTGACGGTGTTCGTCTGGACAGCGACGGGGAGGGTGATGCTGCGGTGGAAGCGGCCGAAAAACCGCTCGCTCCGGCAGCCTTCGCCTTCCTTGACCTCGCGCTCCTGCTTGCGCTCGCCAGAAATGGTGAGGGTGTTGTCATTGAGAGAAATCTCAATGTCGTCCTTCTTCATGCCGGGGAGCTCGCATTTCACGAACACGTTGTCCTTGTCCTGAAAAACATCCAGGGGCGGACTCCATACGCCCAAGAGCCGATCCTCGCGACCGGTGAAGCCGGGCGAAGTAAGATCGAAGAGCCGGTTCATCTCATCCCGAAGGGTTGAGAGGCCGACAAAGGGACTCCAAGTCGATAGCTCAGGTGCTTGATAGCGGATTAGACTCATAGTTAAACCTCCTGTTGTGTTAAGTTGGTTAATTTCCAAAAAGCTTGAGGCGTACCACCCGCGAATGCGTCAAAATATTCTATTTCAAGTAACACACAGCGAGTATATTACGAATATATTAAGCGCTTGCTAAAAGCTCATCAAGATGCGCCATAATGACGCTATTTTGCAGGCTTGTCCCAGACCAGAACAGAGACACTATGTCTCTAGTGATTGAACGGATCGATGTTGTTTACCTGATTGAGGTAATTGGCGTACCAGGAAACGATGCGCCATGCGCCGTAGAAGAGGACGGCGGCGTAGATCATCCGGGGAAGCCATTCGCTCCAGCGTTTGAGGGCAGCAACGGCCTGGTCCTCGCTGCGGCGGGCCATGGCGGTGAGTTCGGCATCGAGTTCGCCAGCCTGCTCGGCGACGCGGAAGGAGCGGATATAGTCCGGAGGAATGACATTGCGAGCAGCGAGGACCTCGCTCAAGGGCTCGCCGGCCTGAAGCAGGGGCATGGCCTTGCGGGCGGCGGAAATAACACGGGCGCTGTCGCTGGTGCGGGCGGCATTGGCGAAGGCGTCCCAGATATTCACGGCAGCCTCGAGCTGGGCATCGAGAGTGGCGAAGAAGCGAGCGAGGGCGAATTTTTCGCGGATGGGTCCGATGCCGGGAATGAGGCGGATGAGGCGGTCGGCGATGACGTTGTAGCGGGCGGCTTCGACGAGGACACCCCAGAAGAGCCATATGCCGGCGACGAATCCGTAAATGATGCCCAAAGGCTGGAGGGTCGCCCAGAGGAATTGGCTGAGACCGGCGGTGAGGAGGAGCGGGACATTCATCACGACGAAAATGAGATGGAACATCACGACGGGATAAGCGGCGCCGGCGCGGACCTCGCCGCGGGCACGGTCGAGAGCCTCGTAGTAGCGGCCGAGCTGTTCGCAGCCGGCATCGAGGCGGCCACCGCGGCCAGCGGCAGTGAGGATGCTGGACTCCAACTCCGAAACGCGGGGACGCTGCTGGAGGAGGGCGTCGCCCAGGGAATCGCCCGCCTTGATGCGGGAATTAAGGGCGCGGAGAAACTTTGAGACCCGGCGGGGGGTGTCACGCGCGAGAAGCTCCAATGCGGCGGGGAGCGAGGTGCCGGAGCGAATGAGGCGCGCCAAGCCCGCGTAAAACTCCCGCTTTTCGCGGACAGAGAGCGCATGCACGATTGGTAAAATCATTGTTCTCTCCGGATACGGCAAGGCGTAAACGTGTGTTGCATGTCTTCCGACGAAAAATGGATGCGGGTGGCGCTGCGAGAAGCGCGGCGCGGCGTGGGAAAGACGAGCCCGAATCCGGCGGTGGGGGCGGCGATCGTATCGGCGGGGGGAAAGTTGCTGGCTAAAGGCTGGCACCGGGCAGCGGGATGCGCGCACGCAGAAGTCGAGGCGATACGGCGGCTTGCGAAGCCGGGGCTGGCGCGGGAGGCGACGATGTATGTGACGCTGGAGCCGTGCTCGACGCATGGGCGGACGCCGCCTTGCGTGGAGGCGATAATCGGGGCGGAATTTGCACGGGTGGTGGTTGGGGCGATCGATCCGAATCCGGCGCACGCGGGACGGGGGCTGGAAAAGCTGCGAGAGGCGGGAATCGAAGTTGTGGCGGGGGTGCTTGCGGACGAAGCGGCGGCGATCAACCGGGGATTTAATCAGTGGATCGTGACGGGGAAGCCGTTTGTGATTGCGAAGTGCGCGCTTTCGCTGGATGGACGGATCGCGCGGTTGCCGGCGGAAGGCGCGTGGCTGAGCAGCGAACGGTCACGCGCAGATGCGCATCGGCTGCGGGCGCAGGTGGATGCGATTTTGATCGGGGCGGGAACGCTGCGGGCGGATAATCCGCGGCTGACGGTCCGAGGAGTGCGTGGGGCGCGGCAACCGTGGCGAGTGGTGGTGGCGGGCGAGGGAAAGCTGCCGAAGGGGGCGCATCTCTTTACGGACGAGCACCGGGAACGGACGCTGGTTTATACGAAGCGATCACTGGAGTGGGTATTGCGCGATCTTGGGAAGAGAGGTGTGACGAGCGTGCTGATCGAAGGGGGAATGAGGGTGCTGGGCGAGGCGTTCGACCGGCGGCTGGTGGACCGGGTGCGGGGGGGGGGGGGGGGGTCCGTTCTGAAAACGGCGGAGATTGTTGAGCCAAAATACCGAAAGATCGGGGCGGATATTTTGATGACGGGGGATGTGAGGTATCCGGCGGATTAAAACGGGTTCGATATTAGTTGCGACCGATCTTTGACGGGCTGGAGCCGCTGGACCTCGCGTGGTTCGACATGGGACGGGGGAAGATTCCGATTGCTTGCACGGGGCGATATTTGACGGTGAATCCGGCGCGGGAAGCGCAGCCGCTGGCGGATGAGTGCGATCCGCATGGGTATTTGACCAAGCCGGGAGATATCCTAAAGGACAGCGGGCATCCGGTGGTGGAAATCCGGATGGGAAAGGGATTGGTTGTCGCGAGCGAGATGAACCTGGGGGCGAAGGATATTGATCCGGTGGCGGGGAGGGTACTCGCGAATATGGTGCGGTATCTGGAAGGGGCGGGGGGAAGGTAGGGATTGGTTAATCTACGGAATCCTGATTGGAGATTCTCCTCTTGTGGGCGAATCCGCCCTCACCGTCGGGCCTACCCATTTTCCTGCTCTCAGCGATTCAAGCCCGAGCTACGGCTTATGAGTTGATGCTCCTCGGTCAACGAACCGAGAAGAGGTTCCAATAATCAGAGAACTTATCCCACCAGATACCGCACCGGCGCACAGCCAGTTGAGAGCAAGATCGCGTGAGTCAAAAGCTGCTGGGGCAATGACTGGCAGCAGCACGCAAATACCAGCGACTGCTCCGGCAAACAGGGCGACGCTGATGAAGATCGGTAAAGGTGACGAAAAAAAGGCAGGATGAGAAGTAATGCGGCGGATTATGATCGGAGCAAAAATAAGCGCAGGAATGTAAGTAAACCAAAGGGGAACGGTCACGAGGCCGAAGAAAGCCATACCAACGATCTTTCCCAAACTCAGCGTGCCGTCCCAACGGTCCGGATGATACAACACGAGTGTCGTCACCGTCGCAGTTGGTGCTATGACGATCATCGTAAACAGGGTAACGGCCGTTTTCATTCACGATCGATTCCTGTCCAAGATATCGATTCTTCTAAGTTAGGCACGACCAATCACTTTGAAAAAGTGGTGCTGATGAATTGGAACAGGGCCATTTTATTTAACCGCAAAGAGCACAGAGATCGCAAAAGTCAGGGGCGGCGGATGAGGGCGGCGCGGAGGATTTGGGCGGGGTGGAGGGCCTGGCGGGCGGTGGCGTCGTGGATCTGGTGGCGGCAACTGGTGCCGGGGGCGGCAACGATGGCGTCGGCGGATAGGGAGCGGATGGCGGGGAAGAGGACGAGGCCGCCGACTTGCATGGAGACCTGATAGTGCTCGGCTTCGTAGCCGAAGGAGCCGGCCATGCCGCAGCAGCCGGAGGAAATGACCTGGACCGTGTAGTTTTCCGGCAGGCTGAGCATGCGGACGGTGGGGTCAACCGAGGCGAGGGCCTTTTGATGGCAGTGGCCGTGGAGATGGATGGATTTTGGCTCGCGGGTGAAGAGGGTCGAGTCGATGCGGCCGCGGGCGGCTTCGCGGTCGATGAACTCGTCGAGCATGAGGCAGTGGGGGGCAAGGGCGCGCGCGGCGTCGCGCTGTGAGGGCTCGACGAGGGCGGGATACTCGTCGCGGAAACCGAGGATGGCGGAGGGCTCGATGCCGACGAGGGGCTCGGCTTCGGAGACGACGGGGGCGAGAAGGCGGACGTTCTCGATGGCGAATTTTTTTGCGCGGCGGACAAGGCCTTTTGACAAGGAGGCGCGTCCGCTCTCGACGTGGGCGGGGAGGTTTACCTCGTAGCCGAGGAGCTCGAGGAGCTCCACGGTGGCGATGCCGGCGTCGAGGTCGTTGTAGTTGGTGAACTCGTCGCAGAAGAGGTGGACGCGGCCCAGTTTTTCCCGAAGGGGCGCAAGGGGACGGCGGCGAGCGAACCAGCGGCGCAAGGTGACGGGATTGAGCCGGGGCATGGTGCGGTCCGGATGGAAGCCGAGTAAGCGATTGGCGAGGCGGCGAAGGGCGGGGGTCTGGAGAACGGCGTTGTAGAGGGCGGGAGCGAGCGAGGCGAGGCGGGCGGAATCGGCGAAGCGGGCGACGACCCATGAGCGGAGCGGGGTGCCGTGGGCATCGTAATAGTGCTGGAGGAACTCGGCCTTGAGCTTGGCCATATCGACGCTGGAGGGGCACTCGGATTTGCAGGCCTTGCAGGAGAGGCAGAGATCCATGACCTCTTTGATCTCGGCGCTGTCGAAGGGACGGGCGGCGTCCTTCGGATTGTAGAGGATGTGGCGGAGGATATTCGCGCGGGCACGGGTGGTGTGTTTCTCCTCGCGGGTGGCCATGTAGCTGGGGCACATCGTGCCGCCGGCGAGGGGGCCCTTGCGGCAATCGCCGGAGCCGTTGCATTTCTCCGCGGCGCGGACGACGCCGGCAACGTCGGTGAAATCGAAGATGGTTTTGTAATCGGGAGTCGGCATCCCCGGGACGTGACGGAGCGAGGTGTCCATGGGGGGCGTGTCGACGATCTTGCCGGGATTGAAAATGCCGCGCGGATCGAAGAGGGCCTTCACCTCGCGCATGAGGGCGTAGCAATGGGGGCCGACCATCGAGGGGATGAACTCGCCGCGGAGGCGGCCATCGCCATGCTCGCCGCTGAGGGAGCCGCGGTATTTTTTGACCAGACGGGCGATGTCCGTGCCGACGGCGCGGAACATTTTCACGCCCTCGGGGGTCTTGAGATCGAACAGGGGGCGGGTGTGGAGCTCGCCGGAACCGGCGTGGGCGTAGTAGACGCAATCGATGCCGTACCTGGTACGGAGGAGCTCGTCGAACTCGGCGATGTAGGCGGGGAGATCGCGGACATCGACGGCGGTGTCCTCTACGACTTCGCGTGGCTTTGCGTCGCCGACTACATTGCTCATGAGGCCCTGGCCGGCGCGGCGGAGTTCCCAGACCTTGTTTCCATCGGCATTCCAGAGAACGGGAGCGGCGTAACCGAGGGCGGCATCCTTCCACGCAGCGATGACGGCGTCGGAATCGGCGCGCGCGGCCTCGGCGGTGTCGCGGCGGATTTCCACGACGAGGATGGCGCCGGGATCGCCGACGACGAAAGAGCGGTTGCGCTGCTGGGCGATGTTCGCCTTTGTGCACTCGAGGATGTGGCGGTCGATGAGCTCGCAGGCGCTGGGGGCATGGGGGAGGGCGAGGAGATTTGCGCGGAGGGCCTCGTTGACGGAATGGAAATGGCCGCAGACGAGGGCGGCGTGCGGGGGCGGGAGCGGAGAGCAATCGAGCTCGATCTCGACGGCGAAAAAGAGGGTGCCCTCCGAGCCGGCGATGAGGCGGCAGAGATTGAAGGGATGGGTCGAGGCCGGGTCGAAGGCGTCGGCCTCCATGAGGAGGTCGAGGGCGTAGCCGGTATTGCGGCGGGGGATGGAGGCGCGTGGAAAATTCTCGCGGATCTGGGCGCGGTTCTCGGGATTGCAGAGAAGGGCGCGGAGGGATTGGTAGATGCGTGTCTCGAGGCAATCCGGGGCGCGGCATTTTGCCTCGAACTGATCGCGGGTGAGCGGACCGAACGTGGCCTCCGAGCCGTCGCTGAGAAATCCGCGGACGGAGACGAGGTGGTCGCGGGTGCTGCCGTAGACGATGGAATTCGAGCCGCAGGAATTGTTACCGACCATGCCGCCGATCATGGCGCGATTGGCGGTGGAGGTCTCCGGGGCGAAGAAGAGGCCGGCAGGAGCGAGGGCGTGGTTGAGCTCGTTGCGGACGACGCCGGGCTGGACGCGGACGCGGCGGGACTGCGGGTCTATCGAGAGGATTTTTGTGAAATGGCGGGAGATATCGACGACGAGACCGCTGCCAACGCATTGGCCGGCGAGGGAGGTGCCGGCGGCGCGGGGGATGAGGCCGAGGGAGTGGTCGCCGGCGTAGCGGATGAGGGCCCGGATGTCGGCCTCGGTTTCCGGGAAAGCGACGCCGGCGGGCAATTCCTGATACTCGGAGGCGTCGGTGGAGTAGAGGCGACGGAGGAGGGGGGAATTGCTGATTGCTGAAGTCGGATTGATAATTTCCTCCGTAATTACCCTTCGGGCTCGCCTTTGGCGAGTCGTCTCGCTCCGCTCGGCTGCTGATTGTCGTGATGCGGCGCGGGAGCGGACCGCGGGGGTTAATTTTGATTTAGTGCTTTGCGAACCAGGGGGCGGCGAGGGGGTCGGTGGTGAAGAAGGTGAGGAGGAGGGTGGCGACTTTTTGGCGGCCGGAATCGGTGGGGTGGGTGCCGTCGGAGCCGAGGTCGGAGCGATTCCAGACGAGGTTGTCGATCTTGCGTCCGCGGGCGCCGTCGGCCCAGAGATAGGGGCCCCAGAGGAGGAGCGGGGATTTGGTTTCGGCAAGGGCGGGGTCGCCGCTCATCTGGCGCTGGATGAGATGGCGGACGGAGAATGCGCCCTCGTAAGCGTAGGGCTCGGGATTGAGCGGGGTGACGGCGTAGCCGGCGTAGATGCGGCTATCGAGATAGGCGATGCGGAGATTTGGGAAGAAGACGCGGGCGTTGTGAAGGACGGCGACGGTGTCGGATTCGAGTTGGGAGGTGTGATCCTTGAAGGAGCCGGACGGGCCGGCGTTGGCGAGCTTGATCCATGCGACGGCGACCTGGGCGGGGGTGACGCCGGCCTGGGTGAGGCGGCGCCTGGCCTCGGTCCAGGCGGGGGCGTTGGGCGGAGCCCAGCGAGCCATGGTCTGGCCGCCCTGGGCGCAATCAACGATGGTGACGGAGGGGCTTTTTTGCGGGGAGGCGTCGGCGAGGCGCTTGAAGGTGGAGAACTCCATGGTCGCATTCGACATGCTGATGGAGACGAAGACGATTTTGCCCTTGGGATCGGGTTGACCGTCGGGGTCTAGGGGCTGGATGCGCGCGAGCTGGGTGGTGGCGGCGGAGCGGAGCGGCTCGGGCGGGGTGTTCGAGCCGTGGCCATAGAGACCGCCGTCCTCGCCCTCGTATTTATCAGAGGCAGTGAGGTCACAGAGCGGAGTGAGACGGTCGGGGGCCTTGCGCTGGCCGGGGATGGAGCGGGAACCGGGGTGCGCCTGGCGGGCGGCGAAGGCGGCTTTGGCGCGTTCGAGGTAGGCCTGATCCTCGGGGCTGAGAGTGACGCCGGAACTTTGTTCCTGGAAGAGTTCGCGAGCTTTTTGGAAGTCGATGCCAGAATCGGGGGCCTGCGCGTGGAGGGTGGCGACGGCGAGCAGCGACAGCAAAACGACGGGGGCCGTTCTCATAGGAAGCCCATGATATACACCGTGCACGGCAAAGACGCGCAAACTCTTCTTTATGCGGTGGCGCGAGGCGAAGGCTAAGCGGGGGCTTCGGTCAGGCCGGGCGGATAATCCGGGGCGATGGTGGCGCCGCCGGCGTCGGGCAGAGGCGGCGGCTCCTTGCGAGGACGCGAGGGGCCGGCGGGCGGGTTGCTCATCTTGCCGGTCTTGATGATGTCCCGAATTTGCCCACCATCGAGGGTCTCGTATTCGAGGAGGGCCTTGGCGATGTACTCGAGGGTATCGCGATGGGAGAGGAGCATGTCCTTGGCGCGCTGGTAGGCGTCGTCGCAAAGCTTGCGGACCTCGCGGTCGATCTCCTGGGCGGTGGCCTCCGAATAATCGCGCGGGCGGGAGATGTCGCGGCCGAGGAAGACGTAGTCTTCATGCTCGCCGTACTCGACCATGCCCATTCTCTCGCTCATGCCCCACTCGCAAACCATCTTGCGGGCGAGCCGTGTGGCCATCTGGATGTCGCCGCGGGCGCCGCTGGTGACATCGCCGAAAACGATTTCCTCCGCGACGCGGCCACCCATGTCGACGACGAGATTGTCGAGGAGCTCGTTCTTCCGCATCGTGTATTTGTCCTCCTCCGGGAGCCACATCGTAGAACCGAGGGAAGGGCCGCGCGGGATGATCGTGACCTTGTGCAGGGGCTCGGTGTGCTCAAGCAGCTCGAGGAGCAAGGCGTGGCCGGCCTCGTGGTAGGCGGTGTTTTCCTTTTCCTTTTCGCTGATGGCGAGGGAGCGGCGCTCCTTGCCCCAGCGGACCTTGTCGCGGGCTTCCTCGAGCTCGACGAGCGTGATCGCCTTCATCCCCTTGCGAGCGGCGAGCAGGGCGGCCTCATTGATGACGTTGGCCAGCTCAGCGCCGGAATAGCCGGGGGTGCCGCGGGCTATGACGGCCATGTCGACGTCCTCGGCGAGTTTGACGCGCTTTGAATGGACGCGGAGGATTTCCTCGCGGCCCTTGACGTCGGGGAGATTGACAGTGATCTGGCGGTCGAAACGGCCCGGGCGGAGCAGAGCGGGATCGAGGACATCGGGTCGATTGGTGGCGGCGATGATGATGACGCCCTCCTGGGTGTCGAAGCCGTCCATCTCGACGAGCAATGCGTTCAAGGTCTGCTCGCGCTCGTCATGACCGCCGCCGAGGCCGTGGCCACGATGGCGCCCGACGGCGTCGATTTCGTCGATGAATATGAGGCATGGGGCGGCTTTCTTGCCCTGCTCGAACATGTCGCGGACGCGGCTGGCGCCGACGCCGACGAACATTTCGACGAAATCCGAGCCTGAGATCGAGAAGAAGGGGACATCGGCCTCGCCGGCAATGGCGCGAGCCAGGAGGGTCTTGCCGGTGCCGGGAGGGCCGACCATGAGGACGCCCTTCGGGATGCGGCCGCCGAGTTTCTGGAATTTCTTGGGGTCCTTGAGGAATTCGACAAGCTCCTGGACCTCGTCCTTGGCCTCCTCGACGCCTGCGA
>Ga0326727_10014571_pt1 | contig 17094 bp, 13 predicted proteins | sample MB2enrmetagenome_FD_207643 | JGI IMG/M metagenome (GOLD analysis project Ga0326727, IMG submission 207643) | Lab enriched peat soil microbial communities from McLean, Ithaca, NY, United States - MB29MY | ecosystem: Environmental > Terrestrial > Soil > Wetlands > Peat | place: USA: New York...
GCCCACAACCCTCTCTCCAACGGAAATGCCCTTTATGATTTGCGTCTGGCCATTCTGGCTATCGCCCAGGTCCACATCGCGCCTGCCAAACTGGTTTGCACCGGTGGCAACGTAGACAAACGGCTGGTTATTGTCATCGCGCAGGATGGATGAGTTTGGCACGGCAACGACATTGGAGAGTACGCCGGCGGTCACGGTAACCGTGCAATACATATCCCGTTTCAGCTTCTCGCCTGGATTATCCACGACGATGCGCGCCTGCAGCGTTCTGGTGTTTGGATCGAGTGCCGGAGAGACATAGGAGATGTGGCCATGAAAGCTGCCGGGATACGAGTCCGTTTCCACCACGACATCGTCCCCGCTATGAACATAAGCGAGGTCCGCCTGGTATACGTTTGCAAGAACCCACACCGTGCTCAGATCTGAAATGGTAAAGGCCTGGGTTTGGCCCGCCTGCACCACCTGGCCTGGCGAAACAAGACGCTCGACCACCTCGCCGCCGATGGGGGCAAGGACGGGAATCAGCGCCGAGGAAGGGGTCTTGGCAAGGTCCGCGGGATTCTTGATCCCGAGAATTTTCATTCCCTGTTCCGCCGCATTCAGGTCCGCCTGGGCCTGGGTCCGGTCCGACTCAGCCTGCTCAAGATCGCGTTCGGCGATGGCATGGTGTTGAAACAGGTCCTGCGCGCGCGCGTAGAACTTCTCCGCCAGTCGTGAGGCATCTGCGGCCTTCAAATAGGAGTCCAGAAGCTGCGAGTAGTCGGGACTGCTCACGTCGAGCATTGCTTCGCCGGTTGTGACATGCTGTCCCGGCACTACCAGGATCCGGCTCACAGGGCCGCCAACCTGCGTGATCACCGGCGTGGTGTTGAATGCGTTGTACGCCACTGCGCCGGTTAGCCGGAGCGTGCGCTTCAACGTGGTTGGCACAATCGTGACAACCTGCACATGCTGCATCTGGTCCTGCGGAATATTGAAGAGCTCCGGGGTCGCGGACTTGGTGGCATTGGTGGAGAAGGATGTCATCTGGCTTGCCTGCTCGCGATCGCTTGAGCGGCATGCCGTAAGCATCAGCACCAGAGTGAGAGCCAGCGCACTCTGAATCCTGCGGGTGCGGGGAGTGATGCGTTGCATGTTCATGGTAAGCTCCTGGTTCCTACAGCTTCGCGAAGCTGTTCCAGCGACAGCAGGTACGATGCCAGCGCCTGGCGGTAGCCGAGTTGCGTGGTCCGATCGCTGCGTTCCGCGTCGAGAAAATCAAGCAGGCTCGCGGCCCCGTGTTTGTAGGCGTACTCAGTGATATCGAGGGACTGCTGCGCCGTGTCGAGGTATCCGGAACGATACAGGGAGACGATCTGGTCATTGGCGCGCAGGCCCTCAAACGCGTCTCTTACGTCCGTCAGCACCTGTCCGCTAGCGAAACTCTCCTGTTCCTGTGCCTGCGCGACGGCAAAGCCGGCCCGCGCAATCTCCCCCTGATTGCGGTCGAAGATCGGCAGTTCGATTTGTCCGAAGAGTGAAAGGTCGTTGGAATAACCCAGGTGGGTGTAGCTCACCTGCCCCGTGACATCCCGCTTGCCGATGGATTTTTGCAGTGAAAGCTGGCTGTTCGCGGCGTTAATTCCCAGCCGTGCCGCCTGCAAGTCCGGCCTGTTTGCCAGGGCCTTTGCCTGAAAGTCATCCAGATTGCCTTTCACTGCCTGATAGTCGAACGCCCCGGTTACGTCATAGTCCGGGCCTACCGATTCGTATCCCAGCAATTGCCGCAGGTCGGACAGTCCCTGCACCCTGGAGAGCTCAGCCGCGGAGACGTCGGTCTGGAACTGAAGCATTTGCAGCTTTATCTTCAGCAGGTCGTCCTCGCCTGTGTCCCCAGCTTTGTATCGCTCCTCGCTGATGGTCAGCGTGTCTTGAAAGCTCTTGAGGTCCTGCTGTGCCAGCTCCAGAGTCGATTCGGCGAGTTCAACATTGATGAAGAGAGTAGCGACGTTGAAGCTGAGGCTGCGCTCGTTGTCGGTGACCTGAGAGCGTGTCACCGCGGTAATATCCTTGGCTGCCTGCAGGCGGTGTTGCCGCTTCTGGCCGCGCTCAAACAGATAGCTGACGCCAAGATCGAACTGTGCCGTATTGTCGAGGTAATCGGCGCTGAATTGACTTGGCTGGAAGACCGGCAAGAACTGCGAGTCACCCAGAAGCACCGGGTTCGGGCGGAGATTGGCCGTCGTTTCTTCGGCCTGGTTCTGCTGAATCACGGTCCGCGCAGCCATCAACGTGTGATTGTGCTGGAGCGCCATCTGGATCGCTTCCTCCAGCGAAATCGTCACCGCGCCGGGCTTCTGGGCAAGCGCTTGCGCTTGAGGAGAGGGCGGCGACTGGCCTGCAGCAGGTGGGGATTGAGCGCCAGCGCCTTCAAGGAAAAGCGCCGATACCAGGAATACAGGCAAACACATACGGAACGAACGCATAGGCAATCAGCCTCCTTCACGACAGACATATACGGATGGAACGTGCCGCAGGGGCACGGAGGGTATGCTGACGCTATGCGGGAGGCGCTCGTGCGGGGAGGTGTGGAACAGAGCGGGCGACGGCCCCCATGTAGATGGCTTCAGAAACAGTGCCTATGGGGACCGGGACCCAACATGCTTGAATGCCTGCTGCCAAAGGCGTGATGACCATATGGCAGATCGGACAGGCAGCGGCAGAGGAATCGGCGTGATGATGCCAGGCCATCCCAAACGTGATCCCCAGTACCAGCAGGAGGATCACGATCGGGACGACTACACACCGGACTGGCTTCTGCTCAGACATTCTTGCGGAGCCCTGCATCGAACTTTTCTTCTTCGGAACAATCCGCTGAATTGTACTCTTCTGGGGTGATTGCTGGAGCCATGCTGCATTCAAGACGTAAAGATGGCATCTTCCGCGCTGCCCGGGACTCGACCACGTGAGCGGGACACATCTTCTAACGTTAGCGAAAGAGACGTGCCCTCGCTCTATGAAGTTTCATGGAATGGACGTGGCGGGTGCGTAGTGCCCGGCAACGCCGGAGCAACGGCATCGGGTTCAAACTCTGTTGTTCGAGGAAGAGATTGGCGTACTCTGCAGATCGATCATGATTGAGCCGCTCTAAGTTCTCTCAGTTCAGCACATTGCGGGCGATGAGATCTGCAATAGCGAAATTGGCGTCCCCAACGGGATTCGAACCTGTGTCGCCGCCGGGAACAGGCGGAGTCCTGGGCCACTAGACGATAGGGACGCATCAAAAAACGAAGAGACAAGCGGGCTAACCGGGCGCCACTCTACCCGATTGAATTCATCGTACACCAACGAATCGTGGTTGCGCTCAAGTACCAAACGCACGGATTCTCGGAGGCAGATGTTGCAGTGGCCGAGAAATCGAATCCATGTTGGAGTGGCTCGGGTTGCTCGGCCAGGGTGTTCGACGAGGAGACGGCTGGCGATTCGAGTGCAAAAACGGCGGAGCTGGTTTGCTCCGCCGCAGTTTGTTCCCAAGACTGATTCCAGGCGCCGCTCCACACAGCGTGCAATCGATTAGCGACGCTGGTCGCCGCCACGTGCTGGGCCGCCGCCGCCGCGTGCTGGGCCGCCGCCGCCGCGTGCTGGGCCGCCACCGCCGCGTGCTGGGCCACCACCGCCACGTGCTGGGCCACCACCGCCGCCCGAACGCGCAGGCGATCCGCCTTGCGAGGCGTAACTGCGAGCGCCTCCATTGCCTCGGTTGGCTTGGACTGGTGATACTCTGCCTACGCCGCGATTGGGCGTAGCACCGCGCGCATCGCCGTATCCGTGACCGCGATCGCCGGGGACGTTGCGATATTGTCCTCTACCGTCACCGCCGAAGTAGCGTCCGCCGCCGTAGCCGGCGAAACGATGATCTCCCCAGCCGTGGCCATAGCCCCAGTTGGCCCATGGGCCCATGCCCAGGAAGATGCCGTTATAGAAGTAGCCCGACCCATAATAACCGTAAGGTGCGCAGGCATAGGGCGCATAGCCATAGTAGCCGTAGGAACAGACTGGCTGAACCCCGATGCCAATACCAATGGACGGAACGCGAACGCCAACCACAATCTGTGCGCGTGCCGATGGCGCTGAAGCAAGGGTTAAGGAAGTAAACAACGCTGCTGTACAAAGTAGAACTCTCGATCTACGCATAGGGAGCCTCATATACGGTGTCTGCGGCTCCTGGTAGATGCGCTGGATACTGCGGTGTCCCGTCTTCGCCCGTCTCAACCATCCGGCTGAAAGAGCGCTCATTTAAGTAGGATGGCAAATCTCAGGATAGGTTGTCCGGCGAGCACAGTAGAACCATGCACCAAGTACCGCTTCAGGAAGGTCTGTACCAGTATTCAACATTCCCTCAGTGGCTCAAGCCGCATCGCGATTGTTGTGCTTACGGCGGGACTGAAGTCCCGCCCTTTCAAAACCGGGACTCATTCAGAGCTTTCTCAGCTAATGTCGGCTGAAGTTATTATTTCACCGGATCACCCCAGAGCACGCCCCGTCCGTTGGTTCCCATGTACACTCTGCCGAAGACGCGAGGATCGCCCGTGATCTGCTCGATCCAGGCGTACCGGTGCAGTGGATCGTCGATGCGCTGCCATGTGGCTCCGTCGTCCAGCGAGCGATAGATTCCTCCCCCGCGTCCCTCATCCGCTGCAGGCGGCGCTGCTTCGGGAGTGCCTGCAATCGCTCCCGCCAGATAGATTGCCGGTGACGTGGAGCCGGGAGCTGCCTTGCCGAAGCCGACTGCATACACCGCCGCAACGGTGGTTAGCTGGTGGAAGTCGATGCCGCGATTCGTTGACTGCCAAAGGCCGGACGAGCCTCCAATCCAAAGCACATTCGGTTCAGTCGCGGGAATGCGCAGCCTGCCGCCCTTAGGCGCTGTCTGAGTCACAACAGACGCGACTCCGTCGGCGTTCAGCGAAGACAGAATGCCGCCCGCGGAGTCGTAGACCCAGAAGGATTTTGCGCTGGTGGGATTGGCAAGCACCTGCAGCCCGCCACGCCCGTTGGCCTGAAGCGAGAGCGGCTGCCAACTTGCGCCGCTGTCTTTGCTGAGTTGCAGCGGGCCTCCGCGCACCGCCCATAAAAGCAGCGAGCCGTCGGCCGAGATTGCCGCGTCGCCACCCTGCGCGCCTTGCGCGGGCTCGGTGGCAAACGGCGTCCAATGCAGGCCGCCATCGTGCGACACCGCTCCATGAGGCCCTGGGTTCCACGAACGGCCCACGCGCACCATCTCCTCTGGCCTCTGCGCCGCCAGAGCGATGGTGTCGCAATTCGATAGCTCAGGATTCTTCATTGCGCCGCCCGCAGGCGAGTGGGCGAAGTCGTCGTTGCGGAAGCAGCCGATGTCTCCGAGGCCGGTGAAGAGGTGCGGCCCCGCCGAGGTGGGCAACAACGGGCTGAGCAGCATGATGTCCGCTGTCTCCTCCAGGCCCGGCGCGCCGACCACCCAGTGCGTGGATGCGCCGCCGTTCACATCGTGCGACTCCCAGATGGTCTCGCCTGTGCCATAGAGCACGTGGGCGGGGTCGAATGGATCGATCATGACCGCCCCAATCCAATGGCCGAAGGGCGCGCCTGCGACGTGATCGGTCCAGGGTGCAAGACTTGCATCGCGGGTTGCGCCCTCCTTCAGTGACTGCCAGTGCGCGCCGCCGTCCGCCGAGCGGAAGATGGTGTCGCCGGGATGCCAGCGGTCGATGGTGGAGGCAAGCAGCGTCTGCGGATGTTGCGGGTCAACCGTTACGATGCCATATCCGAAGCCCTGCGCGTCCTGCGCGGCCTGGGCGTCGTTCGAGTGGTCGCGCTGTTCGCCTGCAGCAGGCTTCTGCGGTGTGATGTCCTTCCATGTGCCGGTGCCTGGCGAGAAGGCCCACACCGCCCCGTTGCCGGTGCCGTTGGGACCGGGACGGTCGGTGAAGCTCAGGTATATCGTTCCATCGGAGATGAAGACGCCATGATTGGGAAAGAGTCCCTGCGGCGATCCGGCCACCTGCTTCCATGTCTTGCCTGCATCCGTGGAGCACAGCAGGTTGTTGACCGGATCATCGACGCCGACGTAGATAACGGGCGTGGGTTGCCCCGCATGGCCGCTCGACTTGTCGAAGGCGACAAACGTCAGTCCGATCCGGTTGGACGGCGGCTCTGGAAACTGCGCAACGCGGCTCCAGGTGGCTCCGCTGTCGTCGGAGCGCCACAGGCCCGCCAGGCGCGTGGCCATCAGCAGCGTCCGTGGATGGTTCGGGTCCACCTGCAATCGTTCTCCGGCGAAGCGGCCATCCTCGTTGCCGCCCATCTTGAAGGGAACTCGCGCGATGGTGAAGTGTCGCCCCCGATCGTCGGACCTCAGGATGGCGCCATTGGGCGTGCCGTTATTGGTGTACGTGCCGGCGGCGATGTAAAGCTTCTTCGCGTCCGTCGGGTCGATGGCAATGCTCTCCGCGCCCAGCAGATTGCGCTGGGAAAACGGCAGCCAATCCTCCATTGGGGACCAGCGCCTGGCGGTGTTGTCCCATCGATATGCGCCGCCGATGTCGGTCCTCACATAGTAGAGACCGCGCTGCGCCGGATGCGCCACAAAGCCGGTGATGAACCCGCCCGCAATGAAAGTGACGTTCTGGAATCGGTACGGCACCGACGCAGGGTCGGCGGCGCGGCAAGGGGATGAGACGCACAGCAGGGAAGCAGCCAGCAGAACACAACTCGTTTTCATCGGGTCTTCTCCACGGGTAAGAGTACTGCACTCCGGCCTGTTCGCACAGAAAAATATTGGGATGGATGTTCAACTCGCAAGCAGCGGAAGCCGTGCCATTACTGGTGATTTCCTTGGAAGCAAGACTGTATCAGACGAAGCGAGGCGTGCATCGCTCACGGATTGAAGCTGCGACGCGAGGTGCGTTTAGATGGCGATGGACGATCACGAGATCGATGACATGCGACACTTCTGAGGGCCAGAGGGATTCATTGCGTGTGGTTCGTGCTCACATGCGCGCATCCAATGTACTTCCTTTTGCACAAAAAAAATTCACCGAAGTAACGATTTTTCTTGACACTGAATTTCATCAAATCTATACATTCGTTAGCTGCATGTTATTGTCTTGCAGCATCGATGTCATATCGATAGGGAGAATAGACACATGGCAACTAAGAAAGCAGCCAAGAAAGTCGTCAAGAAGGCAGCCAAGAAGGCAGCCAAGAAGAAGTAATCCAACCCAAGGCAAACGCAGAACGGGGGACGCGATGAGCGTCCCCCGTTCTGCGTAGCTGCGTACCCCGCGCATGCGAATTACGGCGCAGTCATTGGCTGCGGTGCGTTCTTGGGCATTGAGAGATAACCGGAAACCTGGTTCTTTGCGATGTTGTTGACAACCAGCTCGAAGAGCACAGGGTCTTTGCCGCTGTAGAACTGCACGGGCTCATCGATGTTCTTGTCCTTCTTCTCGATGTTGCGATCGTCGGCGTTGACCGCGAGGGTGTAGCGCGAGTGCTTGTCGTCCACCTTCTTCAGTTGCAGCTTGATGGTGGAGAGCAAGGTGGGCTTGGCGCCCTTCTGCAGAGTGAACTCGACGTAGTTGCGGTCGCCCCTGTGCTTGAGCTCTTCCAGTTGCGATGCGTTGGTGGCGATCAGGCCGCTCATCACGCCTTCGTCCCCCTTCATGCTCTGCATCTGGGCCTTGGTTGCCTCGAGGTCGCTGCGCGTAGTGGCGACGTCAGTCTTGACACCGCCGACATCCGTCTTAACGCCGGCAACATCATTGGAGACGGCGCCGATCTTCTGATCGGCGGCCTGCTGCTGCTGGGCGAGCTTGGCCGTCGCTGCGTCCTGCTCCTTCTTCTGTTCCTTCTGCTCAGCGATGATGGCCTCGGTGCGGGCGTCGATCTGCTTCTGCGTGGCCCCGACGTTCTGGCCCAGGGTATCGGCGGTGGCGCGCAGGCGGGCATTGGTGGCGTCGAGGCGGTCGGCCAGATCCACGTTCTTCTTGTCGGCGGCGGCAAGCTGCTGCTCGGATGCGGTAACGCGGTTCTGCAGGCTGTAGCACCAAACCAGTGCGCCGGCACCCAACAAAAACGCAACGACGACCACAGCGATGAATACTCCCGAGATGGACCTCTCGGCTACGAATGGTTCTGTATCGCTCATAACTTTCCTCCTCGCACTCCCGCCCCCTGTGGATGGCATGGGCGTGCTGTCTATGGGACGTCGGACCGATGCCTATGGTTGCACAGCGATGTCGCACCGCAGATGCGGGATACTCTATTGCAACTATATCTTAGGAAACACTGCCAGGCCGTGGTGCGGTGAAAAATGTGGTTAGGGAAACGAACGCTTTTCGCCTGCCCGAGCCGATCGCGCTTCACGGGTGGAGTGGCCCCTCGGCCAGGCCTTCGTTGCGCAACAAAGGCAGATGGCTCGTTCCTCTTGGTGACAAGCATTTCGCCGCTGCGATATAACCGTATGTAGAACATATCCCCGGTTGTCAAAAAAGGTTCCCCATGTCCACCACTGCTCTCCCGTTGAAGGGTCTTGAAGGCATTATCGCCACGAAGTCGTCCATCTGCTGGATCGACGGAGAAGCGGGCGTTCTGTCCTATCGCGGCATCGACATCCACGAGCTTGCCATGCACTCGACCTTCGAGGAGACCACCTATCTTCTTTGGTTCGGCGTGCTTCCAACGGCTTCGCAGCTTGCCGACTTCAGCAAGGAGCTGGCTTTTTCACGCGCGCTGAACTGGCGCATCTATGAGTTCCTGCGCAATGTGCCCACCGATGCCACTCCGATGGAGGTGCTGCGCACGGCGGTCAGCCTGCTGTCGCTCTACGATCCGGACGAGAAGGACTCGTCACATGACAGCAATGTGCGCAAGAGCTACCGGCTGACCTCGCAGATCGCGATGATCGTGGCCATCTTCGACCGCATCCGCAAGGGCAAGACGATCATCGACCCGGACCGCTCGCTCTCCCACTCGGCCAATTTTCTGCGCATGTTGAATGGGGTGAACCCGTCGGAGACGGCGACCCGCGCGCTGGATGTTGCGCTGATCCTGCAAGCCGACCACGAGTTGAATGCGAGCACGTTTGCGGCGCGCGTGATTGCGTCGACGTTCTCCGACATCCACTCGGCGATCGTGGGCGCCATTGGCGCGCTCAAGGGCCCGCTGCATGGCGGCGCCAACGCGGAGACGATGAAGATTCTGTATGCCATCGACGAGGCGGGGGCCGACCCTGTGGAGTACGTGAAACAGATGTTCGAGGAGAAGAAAAAGATCTCCGGCTTCGGCCATCGCGTGTACCGCACGGAAGACCCGCGAGCAACCCACCTGCGCAAGATGTCGGAGGACCTGAGCCGCTCGGCCGGCAATTCCAAGTGGTTCGACATGTCTCGCAAGATCGAACTGTTCGTAAACCAGGAGAAGAAGCTGAACGCCAACGTGGACTTCTATTCGGCCTCCACATACACGGCGCTGGGTGTGGAGATCGATCTGTTCACACCCATCTTCGCCATCAGCCGCATCGCCGGCTGGACCGCGCATGTGATCGAGCAGTTGGACGACAACCGGCTGATTCGTCCGCGCGCGGATTACATAGGGCCGCCCTATCCGCAGACATACATCCCGATTGAGAATCGCTAGGGTAAAGTTGGAGCGTCGTTCGACACTGGCCTCGGGGGAAATCTCTCCCGGAATGGTGTTGCCCTCTGCGCCGCTCACGCGCCAGTCCCACCCTCTTTTAGGACATGACCGCCAGCCCCATTCGTGTACATTAGTTTGTGATCCTCGGAGGAGTGCTCCTTGTCCCTCTCCCCAGCCAGTCGCAGTCTGCTGCCGTCATGCTCCGCTCTTCTCTCTTACTCGGCAGTCCTCGTATTCTGCGTGGCCGTTGTTCCTGCATGCTTGGCGCAGGCAACCCAGGCGCAGTCGACCCAGACACATGTGACCGAGGCGCAGGCGGGTCAGACGACCCAGGAAAGCGACCTGGACGACCTGGGCGAGCTGGGAGGTCTCAGCGCGGCGGCGATGACCAACGATAGCGGGCCGGCGGGAATCATTCCCGTGGCGAAGGGATTCAATGCTTCGCTGGGAACGACTTCACAGCATGATTCAAGCAGCGGCTGGTATTCGCTGATGACGCCCAACATCGCCTATCGGCTGGACCGGTACTTCAGCGTGGACGCGGGTGTGGCGATGTACATGTATATCAACATCGACGCAAACGTCGGTACCAAGGCCAAGCCGGTCTATGCCTACAAGACGAAGAACGATGTCTTCGGGGACACGGCGCTCTCCTTCCACGGCGATGCGAGTTTCTTGTCGACCGACTACAACGGGACCGTCTCCATGGGCCTGCCATCGGGAAACACCGATTACGGCCTGGGCGCAGGGCAGGTCACCTACAACGTCAACAATCATTTTGAGAAGAACTTCGGCCTGTTCACGCCCGACATCGAGTTCGGGTTCGGCGACACCAGCACCCTGGTGAACCAGCGCGTTGTGAAGAGCTATGTCGCGGTGGGGCCGATGGCGCACTTCCAGGCCGGGACGGCGGTCGATCTGCCGTGGCGGATGAGCTTCGAGGCGGAGGCATACGAGGAGTTGCCGCTGGACAAGAACCTGGTGTACTCGACCACCGGCAAGGGGAAGAAGAAGGTGACGACTGCCAGCAATCTCGACCCCGCCGAAGACAACGGCTTCCTCACATCGCTGGACATTCCGCTCTCGCGTCACGTCACAATGTCGGGGTTCTACAGTAGAAGCCTGCGCGACCACGAGGATGCCGGCGGTTTCTCGTTTACATTTCTGCTGAAGGCGCCGCCGCAGCCACGGGAAGTAGCGTTTTAACGCGCAGCAGGGGGATGCAGCTACATCCCCCGCCTGCCGCCTGTGCTGGCCGGAGGAACGAGGCCATTCATGCGCAGATATTCCACTGCCTGTCCGTACTCGTCATTGGCGTGACCGATGGCCATGGACAACATGCTGACAGGGGTTTGCGTGCCGCGGACACTGAGAAATGCGTTGGCGGCGGTTACGTTGGCGACTGCCTTGTGGGCGAAGGCGAAGGTATCGGCCAGCGCCTTCACGATGTCGTCCTTGGAGGTAAGCTTGCCGATGGCCGCGGTGTCTACGTCCGGCTTGATGCCGCCGATGGACGCAAACGTGTTGTAGTTGACCTGGATGGTGTGGGTAATGATCTGGGCGAAGGTGCGCACGCCGTCGTACTGCACCTTCTGGCCCGCAACGAAGATAGCGGCGCTTGGCGCAAAGTTGTATTTATCCGCGGGCATCGCCTGGGCTATGCCCGTCCAGTTGCGTTCGATACCGGATACAGCGGCGTCGAAGGTCTTGGCGGGATCGACCGCTGTGCCAGGCGCGGCTGCCGGAGCTCCCCCCATGCCCCCCATCTGGGCCTGCACGGCCATGACGCTACAGATTGTCAGGACTACCACTGCTGCAATACGCTTCATCGTCATCGCTGGTTCCTCCTTCACAACGATGCAAGCCTAGCATAATTCGGGTTCTGATTTCTTCGGGCTTTCAGTGTGAATTTTCGCGGGGTGGGCCGCGCCGGGTTGGCGCCAACGCGAGGCCGACAAGTAAACTTCTGTTGTGCGAAGGATTTACATGGACGCCAATTCCACCACGCCTGTGCTGCCGGAGGTGTTGGAGGCAATGCGTCCATTCTGGACGGAGACATTCGGCAACGCCAGCTCCATCCATCAGCCGGGCCAGCAGGCGAGGGCCGCGGTGGAGAGGGCGCGCGAGTCGATCGCCGGTCTGCTGGGCTGCCGCGCGGCGGAGGTGGTCTTCACCTCGGGCGGCACGGAGAGCGACAACCTGGCTCTCTTTGGTATCCTCGCGCCGGGTGACCATCTGATCGCGAGCAGCATGGAACACTCAGCGGTACTGCACGCCGCCCAGGCGCTGGCCAGACGCGGTATCGAGGTCACCTTCCTGCCTGCTACGCGGCAAGGGGTGGTGGAGCCGGCTGCGCTGGAAAGTGCCCTGCGGCCCAACACCAAGTTGGTGAGCGTGATGCTGGCCAACAATGAGACCGGCGTGATCCAACCCATTCGCGCGTTGGCGGACCTGACCCATGCGACGGGCGCGCTCTTCCATACCGACGCGGTGCAGGCGGCAGGCAAGCTGGCGCTCGATGTCAAGGCGCTGGGATGCGATATGTTGAGTATCTCCGGACACAAGATGTACGCACCGCAGGGCGTGGGCGCTCTCTTCGTCCGGCGCAATGTGCGTCTGCGGCCGATATTCTTCGGCGGCAACCACGAGCGCGGGCGTCGCCCCGGCACGGAGAATGTCGCCGGCATCGTAGGCCTGGGCAAGGCCGCGGAGCTGGCGCGAGCGTGGCTGGCCAACGGCGAGCAGCACTCGCTTGCAACACTCCGCGATCGTCTGGAACAGGGAATCCTCGCGCAGGTGGAAGAGGCGGGCATCAACGGCGCGGGTGCGACACGCGTATGCAACACCAGCAATCTGTTCTTCGACCATGTGGAGGCTGAGGCGCTGGTGATCGCGCTCGATCTTAAGGGGCTGGCGGTTTCCGGCGGGTCGGCGTGCCAGTCGGGAGCGACCGAGCCATCGCATGTATTGACGGCGATGGGGCTGAGCCCGGCGCGCGCAAGGGCCAGTGTGCGATTTTCGCTGAACCGTTTGACGACCGGGGACGAGGTGGATTGCGCGCTGGCTCTGGTCCCTGACGCCGTGGCTCGGCTGCGCAAGCTGGCGCCTCATCCGCGGTCCAAGGCTCGAAGTCTTAGTCCCTCGCACCTCGCACCTTGAACCTGTGCCTTTACAGATACCAGGGAATGTTGACAACGATAATGCGCTGTTTCCCCTTGATCAGAAGAAGCAGCTTGAGCATCTGTACGCGCTGGTTGTGCAGGAAGTACTCCCACCAGTGGCGGACCACGAGTTCGGGCAGTAGCACCGTGATCTTGCGGTCGGGGTTCTGCTGCTCCAGTTCCAGAATGTAGTCCATCAGCGGGTTGATGATGAGCCGGATGTTGGAGTGCAGGGTGATAAGCTCCGGCTCGCTCAGGCCCTGAGCGCGGATGGGCCTGAGGACGTTCGCCTCCCAGACGTTGTCGAGCGTCTCCTCGCCGTCGGCGCCAATGACGTTGATGACCTTGATCTCCTTGGAGAGCAGCAGGGCAAAGCGCAGGGCCTTCTCGGTCATGCGGTCCCAGCGCGCCATGGGGATGACGACCAGCGGCTGCTGCATGTTGGTCAGAGTGAGCGGGGCCATCTCGACCACCTCGCCCTTGACCCGCTTGTAATGTTTCTTGATGGACACCATCAGCACAATCAGTGTGGGCACCAGGAGAGCGGTGATCCATGCTCCGGAGGTGAACTTGGCGACCAGCACGATGATGGTTGTGATACCGGTTGCAATGGCCCCCGTGCCGTTGACCAGCATGTGCCAATGGCGGCCCTTGTGAGTATCCCCTTGCTTCTTCCAGTGGATGACCATGCCCGCCTGGGAGAGGGTAAAGGCAAGGAAGGCGCCGATTGCGTAAAGCGAGATGAGCTGGTCGACGCGGCCGCGGAAGGCGATGAGAAGGACAGCCGTCATGAAGGTGAGGGCGTATATCCCATAGGAAAATAGGAGCCGCCGTCCGCGCAGGACGAAGACATGGGGCAGGTAATCGTTTAACGCGATGGCGCGGGTAAGGCGGGGAAAGTCGGCGAAGGCTGTGTTGGCGCTGAGGCAGAGAGCAAGAAAGACGGACCACATTGTGAATTGGAAGAACCAGCCTCGTCCGAAGACCGCCATCACAATCAGGCTGAGCAGACTCTGGTAGCCAGGCAGTCCCTGGTCCATGGCCATGATGCCGTATTTCTTGGCCAGCCAGGCGGTACCGAAGAGCAAAATGATGAGAATGCCTATGATAACCGTAAGCGTGCGCTGAGCGTTCTTCGATCTTGGATCGCGGAAAGCCATTACTCCATTAGAGACAGCTTCAACGCCGGTCATTGCGGCGCAACCGTTGGAGAATGCCTTCATCAGAAGCCACAGGCTTAGGGTGCTAATGAGTTGTGGCGAGGGATGAGGCATCTCAGTTGCGGGGATGGGTGCGCCGCCCGCTTTGAAGACGTGAAACACGCCGATGGCGATGGTGACCATCAGAGTGCTGACGAATAGAAATGTCGGGATGATGAACGCCGCGCCCGTATCCTTGACGCCGCGCATGTTGACGATGGCCAGCAGGGCAAGGACGACCAGACAGAGCATCAGTGTATGGGGGAAAAGCCACGGCTGGGCGCTGACCACAGCCTCGATGCCGGCGGAGACGCCGACCGCGGCGGTCAGAATGTAGTCGATCATCAGGGCGGCCGCAGCCAGCAGGCCAGCTCCGGTGCCCAAATTTTCCGTAGCTACGGTGTATGAGCCGCCTCCACCTGGGTACGCCGCGATGGTCTGGCGGTAGCTGAAGTAGACGATGATCAGCAGGACAAGAATCGCCGAGATGATAGGGACGATGTAGTGAACGCCCATCAGGCCCAGGGGGATCAGCAACGACAGTGCCGTCTCCGGCCCGTACGCTGCCGATGTCAGCGCATCCAGGCCAAAGATGGGAATCCCGGCGAACACGCCAATGTGCTCGGCGCGTTCTTCGCTGGTGGCCAAGGGTCTGCCAAACAGGGTATTGGCTAAGGACATGTATCTTTAATAATAGATCGTGCTGCGGACAACCTGGCCGCGAGTGCGATTTATTTGGAAAGATTGTGCGACAGGTCTTCCATGCACGCATCTCATCGGTGGGTTGCTGCGAACCAAGAACACGACACAACTCCTCCGCGGCAGCTTGCCGCCCTACCCAACAGACGCAACTATAATCTTTGAGAACAACCAGGAGAGAGCCATGTCTACACCCATCTACGACATTCCCATTCATACCATCACCGGAGAACCGACCTCACTCGGGGCATATCGCGGCAAGGTGTTGCTGGTGGTCAACGTGGCCTCCAAATGTGGCCTGACGCCGCAATACGACGCGCTGGAGAAGCTCTACGAGCAATACCGGGATAGCGGCCTGGCCGTGCTCGGCTTTCCGGCCAATGACTTCGCCGGGCAGGAGCCGGGCACCAACGACGAGATTGCCACCTTCTGCCGCTCCACCTTCGGGGTCAACTTTCCGATGTTCGCCAAGATCGTCGTCACTGGCCCTGCAACCGATCCGCTGTACCAGGCGCTGATAGCCGCGGAGCCCACAGCGACCGGCGCGACGCGCGAGGCGTTCCGCACCAAGCTAGCGGGATATTTGGGTAAGACCGGCGCAGTGCCAAACCCCGAGCCGGGAATTCTGTGGAACTTCGAGAAGTTCCTGATCGACCGGCAGGGGAAGGTGATTGCGCGCTTCTCGCCCGAGGTCGTGCCCGACGATCCGGCAATCGTTGCCGCCATCCAAGCCGCGCTCGCGAACTGATGCGAGAGAGCGCAGTGCCTGCTTCCCTCAGTGCCCGAGCAACAGGTCGCCGAAGGGCGGGAAGGTAAGCAGCAAGCCGAGCGCCAGAAAAAGAAACGCGATTGCGCTGACCTTACCAAAGGCGAGGCTCTTATTCCTCCAGCGCATGGCTAGAACAGCCCAACAGACCAGCCAGAGAGCGATGGCGACGGTGGTGACACCAGCGAGCGGACCGGTGGGGTTGTAGAAGTTGAGTGCAGCGGCAACACCTTTTGAACCGTCGCCGGCGACGGCGAGGGCCCCGAGGAAGAAGCAACCGAATCCACATGCTAGGACCGCGGCTGCTATGGGGCCGTTTGCTGGATTCTGCGGGACGAGCTTGATCTCGGTCATTTGGCGCTCCCCATGAGTTGGATGGATGGTCCGCCCTCGACGGGCGCTTTTTTGTCGATCATCGCTCCCCAGCCTCCGGCGATCGCGGCGGCAAGAAATGCTGTAGCAGCGAATCCGAGGACAGTGGTGCGGACCGCCCGGTCGGCGTTCCACGCGGCTCGGTGTTTCAGTAGGACCCAGGCCACCATGGTGCAGACCATGGGCGCGATCCAGGCTACGTGCTCCTTCCACTCCATGCCGAAGTTGTGCCATCCGGCGGTGAAGGGATGCGCCGTAAGCAGGAGCTTGGGATAGAGCGCGAGGTCGGCACCGGGTGGCGCCACAGCGCGGTACCAGGGATAGATAATATATGCGCCGGAGAGCACGGCGGCCCAGCCAACGATGACCATCGCGATGAGATAGATGGTCTGCCAGCGAGGCGCGGGTTGGTTGGTCGCGGCGCCTGGGCTGTTGCGATCGAGCAGAAGGACGAACATGCCGAAGAGGGCCAGAAGGAAGAATCCGCCGAAGAGCATTCCGTGGACCATCGTCACAAGTTCTCGCTGGGTAACTTCCATCGCAACCTCCGTGCCTCTAATGCAGTCGCAGCCTAGTCAGAGCAGAGAGCATCTTGGAGCCTGAGCCGCTGCTTGGCTGGGCTGAGTCGCCCTCGTCTCCCGCTCCGCCTGGCCCCCATGTCCAGTAGAGCGAGAGATAGGTATAGGTCTCTGGCTGTCCGTAGATGCTGCGTCCTGCGGCGAAGAGCAGATCGAAGCCCGGCTTGAACTCGTAGATGCCGCCGAGGTCGAGCAGGGTGGCCGCGCGGGTGCTGATGGCGGCGGGGCCTTCCGCGCCATGGCCGAAGAGTTCGCTGCCCAGGGTGACCTTCTTCGAGAGTTGACGCTGCACCAGCAGGCCGGAGAAGGGAAAATCCTTGTAGCCGTTGTCGTAGCCCGCGGCTGAGATGACGACTTCGCCTCCTCCTCCGTAACTGGTCCATTGGCGATCGTCGGGGCCCCATGATTTCTGTAGCCAGAGCGGCATGCGATACCACATGCCTCCCACTCCGAGGGTTTTGGCGGCGTTACCGCTGGGCAGCTCGAAGAAGGGAAAGATGCCGACTTCCGGCACGTGCTCAGTCTCCTTGACGAAGCGGACTTTAGCGCCGAGTTCGGTATCTCCAAGACCGTAGTACGTCGGTCCGTAAGGGATAAAAACTGCCCCGATGGGCAGTACCAGATGGAGCTGTACGTTAGGGACGACGCCGTAGTTGACCTCG
>Ga0326727_10014572_pt1 | contig 17093 bp, 13 predicted proteins | sample MB2enrmetagenome_FD_207643 | JGI IMG/M metagenome (GOLD analysis project Ga0326727, IMG submission 207643) | Lab enriched peat soil microbial communities from McLean, Ithaca, NY, United States - MB29MY | ecosystem: Environmental > Terrestrial > Soil > Wetlands > Peat | place: USA: New York...
AGCCCTCCTGCTCTTCTTGCAAGGCGCCTTCCACCTCCGCCAACTCCGCTTCCGCTTCTTCGCCTCGGCCCAAACGGCGGAAATTCTCCAGCGCCCGATCGCGAAATCCTTTGCGCGCGAGCCACCGCGGACTTTCCGGAAGAAAGATCATACCGATCAACAAGACGATGGCGGGCAGCACCGCACTTGCGAACATCCACCGCCAATTCTCGGAAGCCGCAAAGGCGTAATCAACGAAGTAAGCTACGCCGATGCCCACGGTAATAGCGAGTTGATTGAGCGAAACCAGCGCTCCGCGAATCCGCGCCGGCGCCATCTCGGCAATGTAAAGCGGCACCGTCAGCGATGCGATCCCGATGCACGCGCCGACAAAAAAACGCGCCACCGAAAACGACACCAGTCCCACGGCCAGCCCACTCAGGACTGAAAACAGGCCGAATCCCAAGGCCGTCACCCGCAGCATCCAGCGACGCCCCCAACGATCCGTACAGTAACCCGCCGAGGCCGATCCCAGCAGCGCGCCCGCCAGCGCGCTCGCTACGGCGAATTCCAGTTGTACGTCCGAAAGATGGAAGTCCGTGCGCAGAAAAAGCATCGCGCCGGAAATCACGCTGGTGTCAAACCCAAATAACAACCCGCCCAGAGCCGCGACCACGGCGGTGAGCACCACGGTCGCGCGGCTGGAAGCAGAGCCTTGCGCGGATGAGGCTTTAGTACCAGTGCCAAATGATGAGTGTTGTTCCATTAGCTCCCCTGCAAGCAGCCAAATCTCCCGAATGAATTCCTATGCACATTCATCTAGCCCGAGCAGTTTACCGGAAAAACGCCCGGCGCGTTGCTTTGATGCGCGGCGGTCGCGCCAGCGAGGATGCAAATGCTCCGCATGATGGGGAGATGAGGGGGCGGGGTTCGCGCACTTATTTTGTTTGCGCGAGCTCCCCTGGTTTTCCTGCCCTCGGTACTTTTTTCATACTACAATAACCTTTCGTATGGAATTTACACTTCGCCTTACGCCGGATCTCCGGGATAAGTGCTTACGCGTCAAGCGGCTGGCATGTGGAGAGGAGATTGCTATACTCCCTTATGTCCGAAACACTTGAGCACCCGATTGGAGGCTAGAAATATGCGCAAACGAGCCACGCTCTACCTCATGATGACCCTGGCGCTGTCCCTCTCCACGCGCGCTAGTTCGAACCGTGAAGATGACGTCCACCGCCTCGATGATGCCGCCCAGATCTTTCAGGAAATCATGGGAGCCCCGGACAAGGCCATTCCCCAGGACCTGCTGGATTCGGCGCAGTGCATTGCCATCATTCCTGCGGAAAAGAAGTTTGCCTTCATGGTCGGCGGGAACTACGGAAAAGGTTTGGTGACTTGCCGCGCCCCCAAAAGCTGGAGCGCGCCGGTGTTCTTGACCGTGAGCGGCGGGAGCTTCGGTTTCCAGATTGGCGGCTCCTCAACGGATTTCATCCTGGTATTCCGCGGGCGCCGGGGATTGCAAAAGCTTTTGAGCGACAAATTTCAGATCGGCGGCGACCTCTCCGCCGCAGCGGGACCGGTGGGGAGGAGCGCGGCTGCCGGCACGGATATTGCGTTGCACGCTGAAATCCTCACCTATTCTCGCAGCCGGGGAGCCTTTGCCGGGATTAGTCTAAGCGGCGCCGTCGTGCAGCCGGATGATAGCGGCAACCAAGCCTTGTACGGCGCCACTGCCAACAGGGAAAATATCCTCGACGGAAAGGTGGCCATTCCGGCAGAGGCCATGGTTTTAGTTCAGGCTGTCAGTAAAGCAACTCGCACGCCGGCCCCGGCCAGCCCGCCCCCCGCGACCAGCACCAAAGTCATGTGACATGCGGCCGGAAGGAAGTACACCTGCTCACTGCAATGCTTCGATGACCCGTTGGAAGGCCACCATGCCAGGATCGTCCTTGCCAACACTTTTCTCACCAAAAATGCGCGCGCGCCCTTGGCGTGCGGGTTGATTGCGAAAGCGGTCGAGACATTTGCCCACAGCTTGGTCGGCGGTCGCAACCAGCGCGGCAGGGTCGTCGATTCCCTCGGTGGCAATCCGCACCGCCTCCACCGCGTCCAGTACGGTTTTCTCTCCCAATTTTCCACCGCTGCGCTGCGCCATCGCCTGCAAGGCACTGGCCAGCAGCGACGAGACCTCCGGCCAGGGAACCTCCGTCCGTCCCTTCGTAGCTTTTGCCGCGCTCATCAAACCCGTCGCCAGCAGAGTGCCGAAGGTCGAGCCCGAAAGCTTGGTGAAGGCCTGCGCGCACTTCAGCAGCGCCATGCCCACGTCATCGGGAAGGTTGGGGAGTTCGGACGCCACGGCACGGGTACCGCGCACCATGGTGACACCCAAGTCGCCGTCGCCAAGCTGCGCATCGAGCGCGTTTAACTCGTCAGAGGATGATTCCATCTTGGCGGCGACGCGCGCGAGCGCTTGGCGCAGGATCTGAGTATTTAAAGAAGTGGGCATCTCGAATCCTTTGCTGCCATCGGTCGGCGCGTGACGATAATTAAAACTCGAAATTCGCAACTGCACTCGATTATCGAATTTCGATTTTCGACTTTCGGGCTTAGATTCGCAAAAACGGGCAATCGCAGGGCGCCTTCAGCAGGGCTTCCAACTGCGCATCGAGTTGGCAAAACGTCAGCGACATGCCGGCCATTTCCATGGACGTGGCGTAGCGGCCCACCAGCGGCATGACGATTCTGGCGCCCAGGCTGCTGAGTTTTCGGGCCACAAAGCGGTAAACGATGTAGAGTTCTTCCGGCGGTGTCGCGCCTAGGCTGTTTACCAATATTGAAACACGGTCTCGGGGTTGTAGGGGCATATCGGCCAGCAGGAGGGAAAGCATTTCTTCCGCGATGGCGTCGGCGGGCCGCATGGGCCCTCGGCGCACCCCTGGCTCGCCGTGAATCCCCATGCCGATTTCCATTTCCGTCTCGCTGATTTCAAAAGTAGGGCGGCCCACCGCCGGCACCGTACAGGGCGTCAACGCCACACCCACCGAGCGGCAGGCGTCCGCGGCCTTCTGAGCAACGGCCGTCACCTCGTCGAGCGTCGCGCCTTGGTCAGCCTTGGCCCCCGCGATTTTGTAAGCGTACACCATGCCAGCGACGCCCCGCCGTTTCGAGCGCTCCGCCAGTGGGGCGCTGGCCACGTCGTCCGCCACACGCACGGTGGTGGTGGGGATGTCTTCCATCTCCACCATCTCCCCGGCCATGTCGAAATTCATATTGTCGCCACCGTAGTTCCCGTACAGGCGCAGCACTCCGGCGCCCCCGTGCGCGGCGCGGATGGCTTCCGCAACCTGGTCGACCGCCGGTGAAGAGAACACGTCGCCAATCGCGCAGGCATCCAGCAGGCCCTTGCCGACGTAACCGGTAAAGACCGGCAAGTGTCCGGAGCCGCCCCCGGAGACAATTCCCACTTTACCACTAACCGGCCCATCCGCGCGGACGATGACGCGGCCCGCTGTCCCCGTCTGTTTGTAATACTGCGGATGCGCCAAGCACAAGCCCTCCAGCATCTCATCAACATAGGCAAAAGGCTCATTGAGGATTTTTTTCATCGGTTTCTCCGCCAGCCGGGAGGCGTTTTTCCGCAACCCGCTAAACGATCTCTTCCTTTTGTCCGTCCCATTGTACGGTTCGGCCTTGCCGGTAAGAATCAACGGCCATGCGGCAGGCGACCGCGGAGCGGAATCCCAGATCGAAGGGGCAATTGGTTTCTTTGCGGCTGCGCACGCAGTCGAAGAAATTCTGCATGTGCAGAACGGTGGTATCGCTCATGCCGACGATGTCGGGACCCTTGCCGGGCGCTTCGCCCACGCTCGGGGGCGCAGACTTCTTTTCCTGGGGAACGTAGCGCACGTCGGAGTCTTCGACGCGGATGATCGTTCCTTTATTGCCGAGCACCTGGTCATAACCCTCGCCCATCAGGTTGTTGCCGAACATGGAGTTCCAGGTAAACAGGATCTTCTCCCGTTGAATCATGCTCACGTCCATGGTGTCGGGGACCTGCATATCCGGTGAAAAGTAGTTGGCGCCCACCATCGTAACCTTGGGGGGAATCTTGAGATCGAGAAGCTTGAACCAGAACCCCACCTGGTGCACCATATTTTCAAAGACGTTTCCCCCGGAGTAATCCCAGAAGAAGCGCCAGTTGATGAGGCGGTTGGGGTCGAAAGGATATTCTTTCGCCTCTCCTTCAAAAGCCTTCCAGTCCACGTGCTGAAGGTCGCAATCGGCGGGAACGGCGCGCTTCCAGCCGCCATAGGGCGCATTGCGATAGTGAAAAGTGTGCAGTTGAGTGATCATGCCCATGTGTTCGGGCTTCAAGTATTCGCGCACCTGCGGGACGGCTGGTGAGCTGGTGGATTGGATGCCCACCTGCACGATTCGTCCGGAACCCTCCAGCGCTTTGCGCATGCGCTTGCCGTGGTCGGGATTGAACGCCATGGTCTTTTCCTGGTAGACGTCTTTGCCCGCCTGAATGGCTGGGACGAAATTCAGCGCGTGCAGGTGCTGAGGCGTGGCAATCAGTACCGCATCAATGCTTTTGTCATCGAGCAGCTTACGGAAATCACGATAGGTTGTGATCGCGGGGATGCTCGCTTTCAACTCATCCACGCGGCGCGTATAAACATCCGCCGCGGCCACGCCCTCCACGTTGGGGCATTCGAGCGCTGCCTTGAAGATTTGCGTCCCGCGCCCGCCTGCTCCGATCAGTCCAATGCGAATGCGGTCGTTCGACCCCAGCACGCGGCTGGAAGGGAAAAGTCCATAGGCCGCCAGGGCGGCGGAACCACCCAGAGCTGTCTGCATGAATTCGCGTCGAGTTGACATGTTCAGATTCCTCCTGCCCGCTGCGATTTTCGGGGGTCCATTCTAGCAAACTGCGAAGCCATAACCCGGACTTTGTGATGGACGGCCAGGCGGAGGTCGAGGACGGCTTGTACTTTGCACCATAAGACCCGCGAAAAAGCAATTCGCAGTGGCAAAATACCTTCACAAAGGCGCTTTTTTCGGCAAAATGCGTGTCGGTTGTGCAGAATTGTCCGATTTTGTCTCGGACATTTTGGCTGATTTTTGTTTGTTTTCATACACATAGTGACTTCGCTCGTATTTTTATAACATCTTTTCTTTGAGAATCCTGCCTGAACTTCTTGAAAATTAAGGGCTAAGGTCGAAATTCGGCAAGTTTCCATCGTGCGGAAGCCTACGGCTCGGGATTGGGGATTAGAAGTTAGGATTTAGGGTGCGGCGGGTGAGCATTTCCCGCACCCAGCACCTCACAACGGCGCCCGGTACCCAGACAAGTATATGTACAATTGTAGCCTTTGTCAAGCAAAATGTGAGGCTAGATGATAATGCCTACAAGGCAGACAACATCTCCACCCCGAGTGGTGAAGAGAATCGGCGGGTGGAAGCGGGTCATTCTTCCCCTTTCTCCCGCAGCCGCACGCGCGCGTCGACGGCGCGAAAGTCCCCAGCCTGGGGGAAGACCAGCAGAGGGTTGATCTCAATTTCCGCAATCTCCGGCATGTCCTCCGCGAGCTGCGAAAACCTTTGCAGGACTTCCGCCAGGGCGTTGAGATCTACCGGAGCTTCTCCGCGCACGCCCCGCAGCAGACTGTAGCCGCGAATCTGACGAATCATTTCCTGGGCCTCGAGATCGGTGAGCGGAGGCACGCGGAAAACCACGTCCTTCATCGTTTCCACGTAAATTCCTCCCAGCCCGAACATCACCAGCGGGCCAAACTTGGGGTCATGGGTCATGCCCACGATCACTTCGCGCCCGCCGCGCACGTATTCCTGAATCATGAAGCCCAGGCCGCCCGCGCCCGCTGCGTCCCCTCGATGCCTGGCGACGGATTCCGTCATCTTTTGTGCGGCTGCCAATAATTCCTCCGGGCCACGGAGATCCACCAGCACTCCGCCCGCGTCCATTTTATGAACCAAATCCGGGGCGACCGCCTTGAGCACGACGGGGTAGCGAAGCTCTTTAGCCACCCGTTCAAGCTCTTCCCGGTTCGCGAGCGAGACGGACTTGGCCACGGGAATTCCGTAATACCCCATCAAGCGCAAGCTTTCCTCCGCCGTCAATTGCCCCCGGCCCTGCCGGCGAACTTCTTGCACCAACTCTTCCGCCGCCCCGCTGCGCACCTCGAAGTGCTTCACTTCGCCCACCGGCTTATCGCGCCAAACGCGATAGCGATCGAGCGCCGCAAGGGCATTGACCGCCGAATCCGGAAAGATGTACAGGGCCATATGGTTGGGATGATCGCGGTTCAGCTCCACGAAGAACTCTTCCGTCGCCATGATGACTCCCACCACAGGCTTCTGATATTTGGGGCGCAACTGTTCCAGCCCCAGAATGATGTCCATAGCGCTGATCAGCATGGGAGGAACAAAAACCACCAGCAGCATATCGATGCCATCGTCCTCCAGCAGGATACGCGCGCAGGCATCGTACTTGCTGCGGTCCGATTGGGGCATCATATCCACGGGATTCTGGATGCTGGCCTCGGGAGGAAGCAAGCGGCGGAGTTCGTCGCACGTTCGTTCGGAGAAATTTGCCATGCTCAGGCCGTGAGCGATGGCCGTATCGGTGGCCATAATGGCGGGCCCGCCGGCATTGGTGAGAATTCCCAGGCGGTTGCCCCGCGGCAGGGGATTCTTGGAGAAAGCCAGCGCCAGGTCGAACAACTCTTCCACGGTGTTCACGCGGACTGCGCCACACTGTTCCAGCAGGGCGTCCGTGGCAACGTCGAGCCCCTGGCGAGCCACCAGCGCTCCCGTGTGCGACGAAGCGGCGCGCGCGCCCGCTTCCGTGCGGCCGGACTTCACCACCAGCAGGACCTTGCGCTTGGAAATCCTCCGGCAGATTTGCATAAAGCGCTTGGCATCTCCGAAAGATTCGAAGTACATCAAGATCAAATCGGTCTGCGGATCGTCCTCCCAATACTCCAGGAGGTCGTTGCCGGAGACGTTGGTCTTGTTGCCCATGCTCACAAAGAAGGAGAAACCCATGTCGAGCTGCCGTGCGATGTTCAGGATGGCCACGCCCAGCGCGCCACTCTGCGACATGAAGGCAATGCGCCCCGTCAGGGGCAGGGTGGGAGCAAAGGTGGCGTCCATGCGGACCGCCGGGTCGGTATTGATCACGCCCATGCAATTCGGCCCGATCATCCGCATCCCATATTGCCGGACCCGCTCACCCAGTTGGGCTTCAAAGCTTTTCCCGACCTCGCCGGTTTCGGAAAAGCCCGCGGTGATCACCACGACGCCCGTCACGCCCTTCTTTCCGCAATCATCGATGACGCTCAGCACTTCGCCGCGCGGCACGACGATGATGGCCAGGTCCACCGGGTCAGGAATCGCTGACACGGTCGGAAAAGCCTTTATGGAGTGAATAAAGTCAGCTTTCGGATTAACCGGAAAGAGCTTGCCGTGGAAATCGAACTCGATGAGCTGGTGCAGGATTTCGCGGCCGATGGATCCCTCTCGGCGCGAGGCGCCCACCACGGCGATGGATTTCGGTTTCAAGATGGCATCCAATGGATTCACGGAAATTCCTCTCGTGCGGGCGAGTCCGGAGATGGGGTCCGGCTGGACCTCCAAGGTCCGAGGCGAATGCGATGCCCGGCAGGCCACAATTGAAAGCCCAATCAAGGGCGTTGTCAACGCAAGAGTAAACTGGGGGGCCATCCTGTCACCCGCGCCCCCGAATGAAAGCAGTGATCACGGCTGGACGCGCCTCTGCCAGGAATCTATAATCCCCCACACCACCTTTTGGGGGGTTGATTAATTTTGGGAGAGGCAATGTTATGCTCAACACAGGCAGAATCGCGACCCCGGGGAAAGCGCTGGCGCCGGTGCGGCTGGCTGTCTTGCTGGCCGCAGCCTGGTTCGGCTGGGCATCCAGCTTGAACCTGGACGCGCGCCCGCAAGCTTCGCTACAGGCCGTTACCGAACGGATCACTTACAATGTCGGAGAAGAAGTCCGGCTCAGAATTATCCCCCCTTCGTCGCAGGCGGAGCAGACGCAAGTTCGCTACCTCTTCGCCGTGCGTTATCTGGGGCAAGGAAAGCCGGTGGCAAGTGGGTTGGTTCTTGGTAATGTTGAAAGGTCTTCCCCGAGCTATCGTTTGCTTTGGAAGGTGCCTCTCGACGCGCGAGCGGGGAGATACGAAATCGACATGCGGAGGCAAGATCCGAGATCGCAGCAGGTCATTCAGGATTTTCCCCGGATCGGTTCCTTCGTGGTCCATCGCCAGGTGGTTCAGATTGTTTCTGCCGAGGTCACCGAGCCGTACTACACATCCGGGGATACCATCGGCTGTAGCGTGAAGATTGAAAACCTGAGCGGCCGGACCCTCCCGGGACTGCGGCTGGAATTCTCTGAGCGTTACTGGCCATGGATTGTCCAGCAGACGGAGTCGGTAGGGACCGATATCGAAAAGCTACAGAATGAAATCACCCTCAAACCGCATCAGCGGACCGCCATTAATGCCTCCCGTTGCGCGGTGGCCAAAAACCTCGATCAGCCCACCATCAAGCAATACGCCGCGGTGGTTTGGGACCACGACCGCAAAAATGTTTACGCAATAGCTTTCACTCCGCTGGTCTTCCTCAATCCGCCGGGAGTGGTTGCGCCCCGGCCTTACCCTTGGCAATACGTCTACCCCAGCCTGGAGGCGGTCAACACCTCAAGCTATCGCCAATTTCATCCCGGGCCCTTTGGGGCGGGCGCTATTCAGTTTGATACCCACCACACGCTGTTCCCGTCAGCGACTGAAGCCACGGTGAAATTCTCCTTGGCCAATCCCACGGACGCCGCGTGGCGCCAAGTGACGGTGCGGGCTCGACTGCTGGGTCCGGACGGAAAGGAGCAGGCGAACCAAGTGGTTGTAGAACGAGTTGACTTGAACCCGCGCGGCGCCAAGTTGACGCAAGAAGTGAAGTTCCCGCTTCCGCCGGCGGCGAGCGGGCTCTGGCACGCCTGGGTGGATATAGCGGATGCCTCTGGTCCGATGCTCGCCACCAACGTGCTGGAGCTTGGCGTCAATCCCCTTCCTAAGTCTGTGTTGGTGTTCTGCGCGCACGAGGATGACGATGGAACCCAGATGGGTTTCATTCGCGCCTTGGTGGAGAATCAGATTCCCCTCCACATGGTTTACTTCACCAGCGGCGACGCAGGCTCCTGCGACCGCTACTTTCAGCATTCCTGCGGACCGGCCGAGGCGCTGAACTTTGGCGCCATCCGAATGCAAGAAGCGCGCGCGGCGATGGGCCACCTGGGCGTGCCGCCGGAAAACATTTTCTTCCTGGGACTGCCCGACGGCGGCACGGGAAAAATCTGGTATGACCACCCGCACGCAAGCGATCCCTACCTTGCGGTGCTTTTGGCCAGCGACCATGCCCCGTACGAGGGCCTCTTCCGTCCCAATCTGCCCTTCGCACGCGATGCCGTGGTGGAAGCCACGGAAGAGATCATCAAGAAATTTCAGCCCGAGGTTATCTTCACCGTGCATCCCCCGGCGGAAGGCCACATCGATCACATCGTGAACAACTATTTCGTGGTGAAAGCGCTTCAGGAGCTGCTGCGCGCGAGCGCCATCCCACCCGACCTGGAAGTGCGAGTGGACCGCATCTTCGACCCCAAGGGTTATCCCGCCACACCTTATCAGTATGAGGATCACGAGTTCTATGTTTCCGGCGAAGCCATGGCGCTGGCGCAGGAGGCTGGATGGTTTTACCAGTCGCAGGGAGGAAACCGCGGGGAAGGAAATTTGCGCACGTGGGATCAACTGCGCCGCAGCGAAGGTTACCGCAAGGTGTTAGACTGGAAGGAACACGAAGGCTGGAACGAGAAAGAGTGAAGGATGGAAACACCGAGCGAGTGGGCGAAAAAGTTCAACCGCCAAAAGCCGGACGAAGAGGCGGCCTCGCCCAACCCCAAAGCCGAGACTGTCGATGTTCCTGCTTCCGTTGCGGAATTCCCCAGCGAACCGTTTCAATGTCCGGCGTGCGGCCAATTGCTTGCTCCCGCGTGCCGAGTTTGCGTGGCATGCAAGCACACCATTAATCCTGCTGAGATTGGCCGCCCGCAAGAGGTGCTGTCACCTGCGGCGCACGCGCCGGGCACGGAACCCAGGCTGGAGCCGGTGCGTTACCCCTGGCGCATTTTCTTTGCAGTCTTAGGGATCTCTTTCGGTCTTGCCCTCATCTTAGAAGGATTCTTGGGAGAACAGAAGGCTCAGTTGGCAATGGGGGGAGCACAGACGCTTGCCGGTGTCTGGGTCTTTTTCGATGCCCTCCGGCAACGCATTCCCCGGCCCTTGCGGTGGGGGGTGGGCTCGATGCTGTTGCCCGTCGTCATCTTCCCTTGGTACTTGGCCCGCAGAAGAAAGCCCCAGTCTCGCGTGCCGTTTGTGGAAGCTGAGGCAGGGCCAATTACCCGGTTCCTGCTTTTTGCGTTGCTTATATTTTTCCTGGCCAGTTTGATTTTCTACATTGTGAAAGGTCCCCCACCCGCCATCGTCCCATCTCGCCCATCCAAGGACCACAAGAGCGGCGGCAATTCCATAGCCAGGATTAACCACCTCCGCCCTTGGAAAGTGTGCGGCCGGCAGAGGAGGCCGGGTGAGGGGTCACTTCCGTTCGCGGGCGCATCGAGCGCTCAGGCGGAGACCAGTGCGCCATCTGATGCCCGGCAAACGTAAATCTCGGCCTTGAGGCCGAGCGCTTTTTCATAACCTATGGCCACAGCTTGCGCAAAATTCTCTGCGGCGTCGGCGCGCACCAAATTGACGGTGCAGCCGCCGAAGCCCGCTCCCGTCATGCGTGCCCCCAAAACGCCGGGCTGCTGGCGTGCCAGTCCCACGAGCGTGTCCAGTTCTTTCGAGCTCACTTCGTAATCATCCCGCAAGCTTTCATGGGATTGATTCATCAATTCGCCAAAGCGCTCCAAGTCGCCACTTTCAAGAACTCTGACAGCTTCGAGTACGCGCTGATTTTCCGATACCACGTGGTGGGCGCGCCGCCAGAGCAGGTTGTCCATCTTGCCCTGCGCGGCCTCGAGATCGGAAAGTTGCACGTCACGGAGCGACTTTACCGCGCAGCCGGTGGCGACGGCAATCTTCGCCACGGCCTCGCGGCACTGCTTCAGCCGAACCTCGTACTCGGATTGCGCCAGCGCGCGCTTGACGCCGGAGTTGCAGACTACAATTTTCACGTCAGCCCGCAGCGGCACGTGACGATAGGTGAGGTCACGACAATCGAGAAAGAGTGCGTGGTCCCGGCGGCCGAGCGCCGAGATGAACTGGTCCATGATTCCACAGGGCACGCCGACAAATTCGTTTTCCGTGCGCCGCGAGAGTTTGACGACGTAGACCGGGTCGAGGCCCAAACCCAGGAGTTTGTTCCAGAACGCCGTCGCGCCCACTTCCACCGCCGCGGAAGAACTCAAGCCTGCCTCACGCGGGACGTCGCCTCCAAACGCAATGTCAGCGCCGGTTAGGCGATGGCCATCTGCTTGCAAGAATTTCGGCACGCCGCGGAGGAAATTGCTCCAGGCGTGCTTGCTGTCCTTTTGAATATCGTCCAGGTCAAATTCGACGGAGGCTTTGAAATCGTCTGAGTAAACGCGCACGCGGCGGTCTGCGCGGCGGCGCCCTGCATAGCTGATCGCCCGGTCGATGGCAGCAGGGAGTACGAAGCCGTCGTTGTAATCCGTGTGCTCGCCAATCAGATTCACGCGGCCGGGTGCGCGCACGACAACCTCGGGCGGGGAATCGAAGACGCGTTGGAACGTTTCTTCAATCATCAAAATACCCTTTCTAAGAGACCTTTAGCTGTAGGCAGTAGGCAGAAAGCAGCGCTACGCCACCATTTGAGCAGACGGTGCGAACCTCCCGGGATGGTCAATCATGCTTTGCAACATCCTCCCGCCGCAGGGGGGAAATGGCTCGGAGTTCTTTGGCTTTCTCTTCCGCGAGCGAATCGTTCAGAAAGGTTCCCGCGCCGGATTCCACGCCGGCCACGTATTTGAGCTTTTTCCTGCTGCGGTGGGGTGGATAGAACTCAATGTGAAAATGGAAATAGGGAAACTCCCCGCGCGTGGGCGCTTGGTGCGACACCATCATATACGGAAAAGACATATGATAGAGGTTGTCATACTTTAGGGTAACCCACTTCAGGATTTCTGCCAGCGCGCGCTCTTCCGAGGGCCGGAAAGCCTCCAGCGTCCCCAGATGGCGGCGCGAAAAGATGTGAACCTCAAACGGCCAGCGGGCGTAAAAGGGAATAAACGCGGTGAAAGCGTCATTCTCAGCGATGATGCGCCTGCCGTCACGGCGCTCCTTCTTCAGAATGTCGCAGTACAAGCAGCGCCCATGCCGGCGCTGGTGAGCGCGGGCGGCCGACAGCTCTTTTTCCAGCCGCGGCGGGATGAAGGGGAACGAGTAGATCTGCCCGTGAGGATGCGGCATGGTGACCCCGATCACCGCGCCCTTGTTTTCAAAAACCAGAACGTAGCGGATTCCCGGCATGGCCTTGAGCTCCAGGAACCGGCTTCGCCACAGGCGCACCAGTTTGACGAGGTGATCAACAGGAAGCTGCGGCAGGGAGGTTCGATGATCCGAAGAATAAAGCACTACGTCGCACTTGCCGCGGGATGGCCGGACCTTGTAAAAGTAATCGCCTTGGATCGCCGGCGGCGGCGGAGGGATGGTGAAGGCCGGAAAATCGTTGGGATAGATGTAGACGTCGTAGTGGTCGGGCACACGACCGGAGCCGGGGCAAAAGGGGCACCAGTCCTCGGGCATCTGGGGACGCCCCTGGCGATGCGAGGCGGTTGAAACCCATTCGCGAATCGTCGGATTCCAGCGCAGCTCCGTCATGGTTCACTATGCCGCGATGCGCGGAACGCCAACGCTCCCATGAAGACGCCAAAGACCAACATCGCCAGTCCCCACCACAAATCGATATTCACTCCCAGGGATTTCTCCTGGAAGATTGAAGTGTCGGCAACCACCCCGTAAATCAGCAGGATGACGCCGTATATTGAGAAAATGATTCCAATCGGCAAACGAATATCTAATCCCATCGTCACCTACCAAAAGATGATGTTCAAAACCGCGCAGAGCGCCAGAATTCCAATCGCCAGAATTCCCGGCCGTTCATACCAGGGAAGGTTTGAAGTCTTGGGCCTGGGGGTCAGGGAATAAACCAAGCCCACCAGTTCCTCTTCCTTGCGCGGTTCCGTAAAGGAGGTTACCCCCACCGTGACGCAGAAACAGACCGCAAAAGCCCAGATGGCCTGGTAGAAGTTCGCAGCCATGTCGCTGGGATAGTGGATGTAGTGAAAGTGATAAAGCGTGTAGTGAGTGGCGGCAGCCAGAATTCCGCACAGCAATCCCCAGAATCCCGAATGGGCGCTGGTGCGCTTCCAAAACATTCCCAGCAGGAACGTGCCGAAAAGCGGCGCATTAAAAAACGCGAAGAGGAGCTGGAGATAATCCATCAGGTTGTTGAATCTCAAAACAATGAAAGCGGTCCCGATGCCCACGATAACGGCAAACACCGTGGCCACGCGGCCCATGTTGAGATAGTGATGGTCAGGCTTGCCGGGGTTGAGATGAGTCTGGTAAATATCAAACGTCCACACCGTATTAAAAGCGGTCACGTTGCCGGCCATCCCCGACATGAAGCTGGCCATGAGCGCCGTCAAGCCGATGCCCAGCAGGCCGGAGGGATAGAACCGGCCCAGCATGGCGGGCAAGGCGTTATCGTACCGGCCGCCCATCATCAGCTTGGTCGTGGGATCAAGCGCAATGGCCACCAAGCCCGGCAAGACCACCAGCAAGGGGAAAAACATTTTCGGAACCGCCGCGATCAGGGGAGTGCGCTGCGCCGCGGGCATGTCCTTAGCCGCCAAGCCCCGCTGGATCACCAGGAAGTCCGTGCACCAGTAGCCGAACGACAGCACAAAGCCCAATCCGAAGATTGTTCCAAACCAGTTAACTCCCATGGGATTGTCAGCAGCATGCCAGATGTTGGCCCAGGTGTGCGCATAACCGGGATTGGGAAGACTGGCCTTGAGCCCCGCAAATCCTCCCACGGCTTTCAAACCCAGAATGGCCAGGGGCAGGAATCCGAAAACAATGAGGAAGAACTGCAGGACCTCGTTGTAAATCGAAGAGGTGAGGCCGCCCAGATAAATGTAAATGGCGACGACCACCGCCGAGGCAACGACGCTCGCCCAAAACGGCCAGTAGAGCAGGCGCTGAAAGAGAATCGCCATCGCGTAGAGGTCCACGCCCGAAACCAGCAGGGTCATGAACGCAAAGCAAAGGGCGTTCAGGGTGCGGGTCTTCTCATCGTAGCGCTTGCGCAGAAATTCCGGCACGCTGCGCACTTTGCTGCCGTAATAGAACGGCATCATGAAGACGCCTACAAAACACATGGCCGGCATGGCCGCCAGCCAGTAAAAGTGGTTAACGTACATGCCGTACTTGGCGGCATTGGCCGCGTGGCCCATCACCTCGAGCGCGCCGAGGTTCGCGGACATGAACGCCAAGCCGGTGATCCAACCCGGAATCGAGCGCCCCGAGAGGAAAAAATCCTCGCTGGTCTTCATCCGCCCGCGAAGGGCGAACCCGATTCCCAACACGAAGGCGAAATAGATGGCGATAATCGCGTAGTCAACGAAATGAGGATGCATAAGTCTCCCACCATTCGGCGCATACTTATCACACGGCATCCAAAAAGTAAACTTGAGACTGCGCGCGCACGGGCGAAGCGTCACAGGGCGGCGGGAATTCCACCTCTTTAGAAAACGCTGTGGCGAGCGCGCATCACGAAGGACATGGTGGAGGCGGGGGGAGTCGAACCCCCGTCCGAAGAGTCTTACGGTTAGGAGCCTACATGCTTATCCCAGTTCGCTTCATGCTTTCGCCGGCGGCCCTCAGGAACGGGCAATAACGAACCGCCAGCTAGCCTCTTGCCCCGCGAAGGGCTCTCGCTCAGAATCCCAAGGCGACTGACCCCAAGCCATCCCGCCAAGCGACGCCTCACATCCCTCATGCGGGCCTGAAGGAGGAGACGGCCACCTAATTAATTAGGCAGCATAGGCATACTGCGTGTTGGCAGTTGTCTTTGTCCCACGCCGATCACGGGTGGTGTGGACCCCCGACATGCCTCCTAAGCATAAGGGCTCCCGTCGAAACCGGTACGCCCCCACATTTCCTAGGTTACGCCACGTGGTGGGGGGTGTCAAATCGAGCCTGCTGAAAAGTAGGCAGCAGGCGGAAGGCAGTCTACCGAAACATCCAGCGGATCAGCAGGGCGATTCCGGCGAGGAGCTTCGCGCCGTCCAAGCCCGTGAACAACCCGTGCAACGCCCAGAAGCGTGGCATGACCGGCGGGGGCGGATTGCGGGGAACGAAATCGATGCTGCGTCCGATAGAGACGAGCCGGGGAGTGATGACCAGTGTCAGGATAACGGATAAGGCCAGCATGGCCACCACGACGCCGATATCCACCTTATGGCGCGGCGTCTGCCACCCGAGAAGCAAAAGCAGAATCGCTCCCAGGGCGATCTGGAGCGCGCCGTAACCCCAGAAGAGCGTGCGATTGATTTCCGACGCCATATAGCGCAACACCACGTGCGCAGATCCTTTGCCCAAGGGTTTGGTGGTTTCCAGAAATTGCGGTTCGGCGCGCTTCAGCACGCTCTCGACGGTGGAAAAGCTCCTTGTCGCCGCAAACCACATGCACAACGTGGACATAATCCACGCGCCCAGAATCGCTACGGCCAGCACCTGTGATCGTCCCATTTGAATTTCTCCACCCTGAGAGCTTGCCTCCACCCCTCGTGCTCGGATAAGCTCGCCCCCGGATTATAACCCAAGGCTCTGGCGCTCTATGCCCAATGAATACGATGTGGTCATCATCGGCGCCGGCCACAACGGCCTGGTGACGGCAGGGTATCTCGGGCGCGCGGGCCTGCGCACGCTGGTGCTGGAGAGCCGTCACATGGTGGGCGGCGTGGGCGGTAAGCGCGGCCTGTGGGGATTTGTGCGCGGGGGCATGGGCGGCATCACCCAAGCGATGGCGGCGTCGGGGCGCTCCGTGGGCGTGGAAATTCGCACCGGTGCGCGCGTGGCGAAAATCCTCGCGAGGGATGGCCGTGCGTCCGGTGTGGCGCTGGCCAATGGAGAGGAGATTCGCGCCCGCGTGGTGGCCTCGAACGCGGATCCCAAGGTCACTTTCCTGAAGCTCGCGCCCCATGCTGGAAATCACCATCCCCACCACTTATGACACGACGCTCGCGCCCGCCGGCCATCACGTGATGAATATCTTCCTGCAATACACGCCTTATACGCTTTCGCCCGAAGTGGCCCCGAGCTGGCATCGAAGGGGTCAGGATCACAGCATTGGAGCGTTTTCAGGCAACCTCTGTAGCGCCCCGCATTTATCGGGCCTTGATTTCTGTCCAGTAGCGGTCGTAGAGGGAAATGACGGGCCCGAGGTCGCGCATGAACTCGCAGCGGGTGAGGGAAGCGGGGTCGGGGAAGACAGCGGGATTGGCCAGGAGCCACGGATCAATTTCCCGCCGCTCGTAGCGGTTGGGGGTATTGAAGCCGCAATCGTTCACGAACAGCGCAGCTACTTCCGGGCGATGGAAGTAATTGATGAAATCTTCCGCCAGTTGCGGGTGCGGAGCGCGCCGCGGAATGCAGGCGCAGTCAACGGAAATCGTGCAGCCTTCCTTGGGGATGATGTAACGAATGCGTGGCTCGTCGCGCATGACGAAGGTCATGTTGCCGTTATAGGCTTGGGCAATCCAGGCGTCGCCGGCAGCGAGGTCCTGCTCGAAGTTGGAACTGTTATAACCCTTCACTAGGGGCTTTTGGCGAAGCAGGAGGTCGCGCGCCTGCCGGATCTGGTCAGGGTCGGTGGAATTCAGCGAGTAACCGAGTTTCTTCAGCGCCATGCCAAAAACTTCGCGCGTATCATCCAGCAGCAGAATGTGCCCCGCCAGGCGCGGATCAAACAGCGCGTTCCAGCTA